>Ga0209066_10000154_pt1 | contig 104210 bp, 86 predicted proteins | sample All_14_2_FD_187198 | JGI IMG/M metagenome (GOLD analysis project Ga0209066, IMG submission 187198) | Freshwater microbial communities in response to fracking from Pennsylvania, USA - Allegheny Zone_MetaG_DW_15 (SPAdes) (version 2) ...
GCTTGTACGAGGCCAAGCAGGCCGGGCGCAACCGGGTGGTCACCGCGCGGCCCGAGGCCTGACCAGGCTTGATCTGGCGCAAGCGGGCCGGGGGCTGAGGGTCGATCCCCTTGAAATGTCACGGGACTGCCTTATCTTCAAAGGCAATCGGCGCCGATCTCCGGGGCCACGGGAGCACTCATGCGACTCGACAAACTCACACAAACATTTCAGGAAGCGCTGACCGAGGCCCAAAGCCTGGCCGTGACACGCGACAACCCCTACATCGAACCCGCCCACATCATGCTGGCCATGCTGCAGCAGGACGACGGCCCCAAGGCCTTGCTGGAGCGCGCCGGGGTCAAGGTGGGCCCCTTGATGGCGGGCCTGACCAAGCAGATCGACAAACTGCCCCAAGTGCAGGGTGCCGAGCAGGTGCAGGCCGGCCGCGACACGGTCAGCCTGTTGCAGGGCGCCGAGAAAGAGGCGCACAAGCAAGGCGACAACTACATCGCCAGCGAGATGTTCCTGCTGGCGCTGGCCGATCACAAGGGCGAGACGGGCGAGCTGGCCCGCGACCACGGCCTGACCCGCAAGTCACTCGAAGCCGCCGTCAAGGCCGTGCGTGGAGACCAGAAAGTGGACAACCCCGAAGCCGAAGGCCAGCGCGAAGCGCTCAAAAAATACACCCTGGACCTGACCGAGCGTGCCCGTCAGGGCAAGCTCGACCCGGTGATTGGCCGCGACGAGGAAATCCGCCGCGCCATCCAGGTGCTGCAGCGCCGTTCCAAGAACAACCCGGTGCTGATCGGTGAGCCCGGCGTGGGCAAGACCGCCATCGTCGAAGGCCTGGCCCAGCGCATCGTGGCCGGCGAGGTGCCCGATTCGCTCAAGAACAAGCGCGTGCTGGTGCTGGACATGGCCTTGCTGCTGGCCGGTGCCAAGTACCGGGGTGACTTCGAAGAACGTCTCAAGGGCGTGCTGAAAGAAGTGGCCAAGGACGAAGGCCAGACCATCATGTTCATCGACGAAATCCACACCATGGTCGGTGCGGGCAAGTCCGATGGCGCGATGGACGCTGGCAACATGCTCAAGCCCGCCCTGGCGCGCGGTGAGCTGCACTGCATCGGCGCGACCACGCTGGACGAATACCGCAAGTACATCGAAAAAGATGCTGCGCTGGAGCGCCGTTTCCAGAAGATCCTCGTGGGCGAGCCCACGGTGGAGGCCACCATCGCCATCCTGCGCGGCCTGCAGGAAAAGTACGAGGTGCACCACGGCGTGGACATCACCGACCCGGCCATCGTGGCCGCGGCCGAGCTGTCTCACCGCTACATCACCGACCGTTTCCTGCCCGACAAGGCCATCGACCTGATCGACGAGGCCGCGGCCAAGATCAAGATCGAGCTGGACTCCAAGCCCGAGGTGATGGACCGCCTGGACCGCCGCATGATCCAGCTGCAGATCGAGCGCGAGGCCGTCAAGCGCGAGAAGGACGAGGCTTCGGTCAAGCGCTTTGAGCTGCTCAACGAAGAGATCACCAAGCTGCAAAAGGAAATCGCCGACCTGGACGAGATCTGGAAGGCCGAAAAGGCCCAGGCCCAGGGCAGCCAGAGCGTGCGTGAAGAGATCGACAAGGTGCGCCAGAAGATCGAAGAGCTGACCCGCAAGGGCGATCTGACCAAGGTGGCCGAGCTGCAGTACGGCAAGCTGCCCGAGCTGGAAAAGCGCCTGAAGGACGCCCAGGAGAAAGAAAACGCCAAGGGCAAGGCCGGCAAGGACGGCGTGGGCCGACCGCAGTTGCTGCGCACCCAGGTGGGCGCCGAAGAAATTGCCGAAGTGGTGGCGCGTGCCACCGGCATCCCCGTGTCCAAGCTGATGCAGGGCGAGCGCGACAAGCTGCTGGCCATGGAAGACAAGCTGCATGAACGGGTCGTGGGTCAACAGGAGGCCATCGTGGCGGTATCGGACGCCATCCGCCGCTCTCGCGCCGGCCTGTCTGACCCCAACCGGCCCTATGGCTCCTTCCTGTTCCTGGGCCCCACCGGCGTGGGCAAGACCGAGCTGTGCAAGGCGCTGGCCGGTTTCCTGTTCGACAGCGAGGACCACCTGATCCGCATCGACATGAGCGAGTTCATGGAGAAGCACTCCGTCAGCCGCATGATCGGCGCGCCTCCGGGCTATGTGGGCTACGAAGAGGGTGGGGCGCTGACCGAGGCGGTGCGTCGCAAGCCCTACAGCGTGGTCCTGCTCGACGAGGTCGAGAAGGCGCACCCGGACGTGTTCAACGTGCTGCTGCAGGTGCTCGACGACGGTCGCCTGACCGACGGCCAGGGCCGCACCGTGGACTTCAAGAACACCGTCATCGTGATGACCTCCAACCTGGGTTCGCACCACATCATGCAGATGGCGGGGCAGCCTTCCGAGGCGATCAAGGACGCGGTGTGGGTCGAGGTCAAGCAGCACTTCCGTCCCGAGTTCCTCAACCGCATCGACGAGGTGGTGGTGTTCCACGCGCTCGATGAGGCGCACATCGCGTCGATCGCCAAGATCCAACTCAAGGGCCTGGAAGGTCGTCTGGCACAGCTCGACATGGCGCTGGACGTGTCGACCGAGGCGCTGGCCGAGCTGGCCAAGGTCGGCTTCGATCCGGTGTTCGGGGCCCGGCCGCTCAAGCGCGCGATTCAGCAGCGCATCGAGAACCCGGTGGCCAAGCTCATCCTGCAAGGCAAGTTCGGTCCGAAGGATGTGATCCCGGTCGATGTGGACGAGGCAGGGAACTTCCAGTTCTCCCGCGTGGTGCACTGATCAGCGGCCCTTCTGTGCATGGTCGGGCGGTGTGAGCCGCCCATGAAAAAGCCCCGCCAGACCAAGTCTGCGGGGCTTTGTGCTGCCTGAAACCACCGGAGTGCCGGTGGGCGCAAGGCAGGGAATCAGGCCACGGTGACCGGGATCTTGCCGATCTTGGCTTGCCAGGTCTTGGGCCCTTCGATGTGGGCGCTGGTGCCGCCGCTGTCCACGGCCACGGTCACGGGCATGTCGACCACGTCGAACTCGTAGATGGCTTCCATGCCCAGGTCTTCAAAGCCCACCACCTTGGCGGATTTGATGGCCTTGGACACCAGGTAGGCGGCGCCGCCCACGGCCATCAGGTAAGCCGACTTGTGCTTCTTGATGGACTCGATGGCGACAGGACCGCGTTCGGCCTTGCCAATCATCGAGATCAGGCCGGTTTTTTCCAACATCATGTCGGTGAACTTGTCCATGCGGGTGGCGGTGGTGGGGCCAGCCGGGCCGACCGCTTCGTCGCGCACGGGGTCCACCGGGCCCACGTAGTAGATGACGCGGTTGGTGAAGTCCACGGGCAGCTTCTCGCCCTTGGCCAGCATGTCCTGGATGCGCTTGTGCGCGGCATCGCGGCCGGTCAGCATCTTGCCGTTGAGCAGCAGGGTCTGGCCCGGCTTCCACGAAGCCACTTCTTCCTTGGTCAGCGTGTTCAGGTCGATGCGCTTGGACTTGTTGTAGTCCGGCGCCCAGTGCACGTCGGGCCACAGGTCCAGGCTGGGCGGGGTCAGGAACGACGGGCCCGAGCCATCGAGCACGAAGTGCGCATGGCGGGTGGCCGCGCAGTTCGGGATCATGGCAATCGGCTTGGAAGCCGCGTGCGTCGGGTAGGTCTTGATCTTGACGTCCAGCACGGTGGTCAGGCCACCCAGGCCTTGGGCGCCAATGCCCAGGGCGTTGACCTTCTCGTACAGCTCGATGCGCAGCTCTTCCAGCTTGTTCTGGGGGCCGCGAGCCAGCAGCTCGTACATGTCGATGTCATCCATCAACGATTCCTTGGCGAGCAAGGCGGCCTTTTCAGCCGTGCCACCCACGCCAATGCCCAGCATGCCGGGCGGGCACCAGCCAGCGCCCATCGTCGGCACGGTCTTGAGCACCCAGTCGACGATGTTGTCAGACGGGTTGAGCATGTAGACCTTGGACTTGTTCTCGGAGCCGCCACCCTTGGCCGCCACGGTCACGTCCACGGTGTCGCCGGGCACCACGTCCATGAAGACCACGGCCGGGGTGTTGTCCTTGGTGTTCTTGCGCTCGAAGATGGGGTCGGACAGCACCGACGCACGCAGCTTGTTGTCGGGGTTGTTGTACCCACGGCGCACGCCTTCGTCCACGGCCTCCTGGATGCTGTGGGCGCCGAAGCCTTCCCACTTCACGTTCATCCCGATCTTCAGGAAGACGTTGACGATGCCGGTGTCCTGGCAGATCGGGCGACGGCCCTCGGCGCTCATGCGCGAGTTGGTCAGGATCTGCGCGATCGCATCCTTGGCCGCCGGGCTTTCTTCGCGTTCGTAGGCGCGGGCCAGGTGGGCGATGTAGTCGGCCGGGTGGTAGTAGCTGATGTATTGCAGCGCGGCTGCGACACTTTCAACGAGATCGTCGTAGCGAATGGTCGTCATGTCAGGGCCTTTGTGGGGCGTTGTGGAGTGGGGTGGGTCTTTACACCGGGCGGATTTTACTGCGCAGGACCCGGCTGAGTTGCCTTGCCTACAATGTGCCCCTTGACTCTTTGACGCCTTTCAATGGATTTGCTGCTTCTCACGGTCCTGCTGCCCCTGCTGGTGGGGACGCTCGCCTGTTTTGGCCTGGGCAAGCTCACCTCGGTACACGGCCGCGCTCTGACGGCCCTGGCGGCCGGCGGGGTGGCGCTGGCTGCCTTGCTGTGTCTGCTGTCGATGGCCCCCGAGGTGCTGGCCGGGCAGACCTTGCTGGTGCAATACCCCTGGGCGCCGGAGTTGGGCCTGCAGGCCGGTTTCAGGCTCGATGGCCTGGCCTTGATGTTCGGGCTGCTGATCACCGGCATCGGCTTGCTGATCATCATGTACGCCCACCGCTACCTGGGTGCAGACGATTCGCCCGGCAAGCTCTACACCTTGCTCATGCTCTTCATGGCGGCCATGCTGGGCATCGTGCTGTCCGACAACCTGCTCTTGCTGGTGGTGTTCTGGGAGCTGACGAGCATTTCCTCTTTCCTGTTGGTGGGCTACTGGGGCCACCGCGCCGATGCGCGCGCGGGTGCCCGCATGGCGCTGGCCGTGACCGGCGGTGGCGGGCTGGCCCTGCTGGCCGGGGTCATCGTGCTGGGGCAGATTGCCGGCACCTTCGACCTCAGCGCCATGCTCGACCAGGGCGAGCGCATCCAGGCGCACGCGCACTTTCCGCTGGCCCTCATCCTGATCCTGCTGGGCTGCTTCACCAAGAGCGCGCAGTGGCCGTTTCACTTCTGGTTGCCTGAGGCGATGGCCGCGCCCACCCCGGTGTCGGCCTACCTGCACTCGGCCACCATGGTCAAGGCGGGGGTCTTTCTGCTGGCGCGCCTGTATCCGGTGCTGGGCGGCTCGGGCCTGTTCGAGGTGATCGTGTCGGGGGCGGGCCTGCTGACCCTGGCCTTTGCCGCCTACGTGGCGGTGTTCCGCCACGACCTCAAAGGTCTGCTGGCGTATTCCACCATCAGCCATCTGGGCCTGATCACCTTCCTGATTGGCGTGGCCTCGCCCCTGTCGGCCGTGGCGGCGGTGTTCCACATTCTCAACCACGCCACCTTCAAGGCCGCCTTGTTCATGACGGCGGGCATCATCGACCACGAGACGGGCAGCCGCGACATGCGCCGCCTGGGAGGCCTGATGTCGGTGCTGCCCTGGACGGGCACCCTGGCCATCATCGCCGCGGCGGCGATGGCGGGCCTGCCGCTGACCAATGGCTTCCTGTCCAAGGAGATGTTCTTTGGCGAGGCCGTGACGGCGCAGTCCGGTTGGGCTGGGGCCTGGGCCGGTGGCATGTGGGTGGCCGTGGTGGCCACGCTGGCGGGGGCCTGCTCGGTGGCCTACTCGCTGCGCTTTGTGCACGATGTGTTCTTCAACGGGCCGCGCCAGGATCTGCCCAATCCCCACCCGCACGATCCGCCCTGGTTGATGCGCTTGCCGGTATTGCTGCTGGTGCTGGCCAGCCTGGCCGTGGGCATGTTCCCGGCCTATACCCTGGGCCCGCTGGTCGAGGTGGCTGCACGCGCTGTGCTGGGTGGGCCGACGCCGCCGTATCACCTGGCGCTGTGGCACGGCTTCAATCTGCCCCTGCTGATGAGTGGTCTGGCGGTGCTGGGCGGCGTGGTCTTTTACGTCGGCTTGCAGCGTCACTGGAAGCTGCACCTGCACCACCCGCGCGGCTGGACTGGCCGTCTGTTCTTCACCCGGGCGCTCAATGGCCTGATTCAGGGCGCGCAGGCCGTCATCCGCCTGACCGACATCGGCTCGCTGCAGCGCCATGTGGCCTGGATGCTGGTGGCGGTCATCGTGGTGGCCGCCTGGCCTTTCATTGAAACGACACTGCCGCTGGAAGCGGGTCAGCGCACCTTGTTGCCCGCGCCGGCCTCGGCGATCGCCGTGTGGCTCGTGCTGCTGGTGGGCAGTGCCGCCCTGGTGCTGGGTCACCACGACCGCTTCAAGGCCGTCTTGCTGACCGGCGTGGTCGGCATGGTCACGGCGCTGACCTTCCTGGCGCTGTCCGCCCCCGACCTGGCCTTGACGCAGTTGTCGGTCGAGGTGGTGTCCACCGTCATCATGCTGATGGGCCTGGCCCTGCTGCCGGCGCGCACGCCGCGTGAGTCCTCCGGTGGCCGCCGCCTGCGTGACGCCGGCCTGGCCTCGGTGGCCGGTCTGGGCGTGGCCTTCCTGTGCTGGATGGTGCTGACGCGCGACCACGACGCGATCTCCTGGTACTTCCTGGCGCAGTCGGTGCCGGGTGGCGGCGGCACCAACGTCGTCAACGTGACCCTGGTCGATTTCCGGGGCTACGACACCTTTGGCGAGATCACGGTGCTGGGCATTGCCGGCGTGGGCGTGCTGGCCATGCTCGATGGTTTCAAGGTACGCCGGCCTGCACAGGACGAGACCGGTCGCCCCTGGTCGTTTGCGCGCCAGCCGCTGATGCTGCGTGTGGCCGCGCGTCTGATCCTGCCGATGGCCTTGGTGATGTCGGCCTACATTTTCTGGCGTGGCCACAACCTGCCCGGTGGCGGCTTCATCGCGGGCCTGATCACGGCGGTGGCGCTGGTGCTGCAGTACATGGCCCAGGGCCAGGAGAAGGCGGAAGCCTTGCTGCATGGCGCGCAAGGGCGGCGCTTCACGCGCTGGATCGGCATGGGCTTGAGCATCGCCGGGCTGACCGGGGTCGGTGCACTGCTGTGGGGGCGCAACTTCCTCACCAGTGCCCACGGTCATCCGCATGTGCCGGGGTTCGGTGAGGTGCCACTGGCCAGTGCCGCCCTGTTTGATCTGGGTGTGTACATCACGGTGGTCGGTGCCACCTTGTTGACCCTGTCCGTGCTGGGGCATGCCAGCAAGGAAGGGCGGGGCGCGACGTCGGCCCCTGTGAGGAGTCGTGCATGACGGTCAGTCTTGAATTCCTGGTGGCCAGCGGCGTGGGCTGGGTCACCGCCTGCGGCATCTACCTGATGCTGCGCGGCCGCACCTTCCCGGTGGTGCTTGGCCTGTCCTTGCTCGGTTATGCGGTCAACGTGTTCATCTTTGCCATGGGCCGCCTGTGGTGGAATGCCCCGGCCGTGGTCGGCCAGGAACGCATGGCCGACCCGCTGCCGCAGGCCTTGGTGCTCACGGCCATCGTGATCGGTTTTGCCACCACCGGCTTCATCGTGGAAATGGCCTTGCGCAGTCGCCACGAATCCGGCACCGACCATGTGGACGGCGCGCCGGCGGGCGAGGAGGGGCGCGGATGAACGGCCTCTACGCTTTCTGGACGCAGCACCTGCCCATCCTGCCGGTGCTCTTGCCCGCGTTCACCGCGATGGCGCTGCTGTTGCTGGGCGATGCGCCCAGTGGCCATGCGCAGGCGCGCAGCCAGTGGGGCCGCCGCATCAGCCTGCTGTCGCTGGCGCTGGGTTTGTGGATTGCCGTCTCCCTGGTGCAGCAGGCCAGCGAGGGCACCTTGCAGGTGTACCGCCTGGGCGACTGGCCTGCGCCCTTTGGCATCGTGCTGGTGATCGACCGGCTCTCGGCGCTCATGCTGGTGCTCACGCAACTGGTGGCCTTGCCCGTGCTCTGGTACGCCAGCGGCGGCTGGGACACCCACGGCCGCCACTTCCACGCCATGTTCCACTTTCAGGTCATGGGGCTGTGCGGGGCCTTTGTGACGGGCGACATCTTCAACCTCTTCGTGTTCTTCGAGGTCTTGCTGATCGCCTCTTACGTGCTGATGGTGCATGGCCAGGGCAAGACGCGCTTCCAGGCCGGGGTGCACTACGTCGTGCTCAACCTGCTGGCGTCCGCCTTGTTCCTGATCGGCGTCTCGCTGCTCTATGCGGTCACGGGCACGCTCAACCTGGCCGACCTGGCGCTGCGCGTCGCGCAGCTCTCGGGCATGGAGGCCGTGCTGGCGCGCAGTGCCGCCCTGATCTTGCTGGTGGTGTTTGGCTTCAAGGCCGCGTTGCTGCCGCTGTCGCTGTGGCTGCCGGGCACCTATGCCGCAGCCAGCGCGCCGGTGGCGGCCCTGTTTGCCATCATGACCAAGGTGGGCGTGTACGCCATCTTGCGCGTGCATGGCGTGATCTTTGGCGACGGGGCCGGTGAGGTGGCCCGCGTGGCCGAACCCTGGCTGCTGCCTCTGGCCATGGGCACCAGTGTGTTGGGCGCCCTGGGGGCCCTGGCCGCGCGCAACTTGCCGCGTCTGGTGGCCTGGCTGACGGTGGCCTCGGTCGGCACCATTCTGGCGGCACTCGGGCTGTTCACCCCGGCGGCCTGGTCTGCGGCGTTTTACTACCTGGCGCACAGCACCCTGGTGGTGGCGGGCTTGTTCTTGCTGGTGGAGCTGGTGGCCGCGCAGCGTGGTGACGTGGCCGATGAACTGGCCCCGGCCAGCCCGGTGGCGCAGCCAGTGCTGCTGGGCCTCATGCTCTTGCTGGCGGCTGCGTCGGTGGCCGGGCTGCCACCGTTGCCCGGTTTTCTGGGCAAGGTCATGCTGCTGAAAGCATCCTGGGACAGCCCCATGCAGGCCTGGGTGTGGTCGGTGGTGTTGGCCGTGGGCTTCCTGTCCATCCTGGCGCTGGCGCGCGCGGGCAGCCTGCTGTTCTGGAACGTGCGCCCCGATCTGCCGGCAGCCGCGTCGGGGGCAAGCCCACGTTTGGTCTGGCCCACCTTGATCCTTTGCCTGATGGGCGTGGTCATGAGCGCCTACGCTGCCCCCCTGCAGCGCTACACCGATGCCACGGCCGCGCAGTTGCTCGACCGCGCTGGCTATGCCCGCGCCGTTCTGGGCATCGACCCCGCCACCGGTGAGGTGCCGGTCAGCGTGCGGCCCTACCGCATGCCGGCGTCCGGCGCACCAGCGGCCCATTCGCAGGAGGCTCAACCATGACGATGCCTACGCACACCTCAACCTGGCAGCGCGCCCGTCGCCCGGTCCTGTCGGTGCTGCTGGCGCTGGCCTGGCTGATGCTCCAGCAGTCGCTTGACCTCGGCAATGTCCTGACAGCCTGCGTGCTCGGCTGGGGCCTGCCGCGCCTGCTGGGCGGCTTTCTGGGCCCTGCGGCGCATCCCCGCTCGTTCGCGCGTGCGCTGCGCCTGGGCTTCACGGTGCTGTGGGACATCATTGTCTCGAACATCACCGTGGCGCGTCTGGTGCTGAGCCCTCGCAGCGTGCCCCATCCTGCCTGGGTCAAGGTGCCCCTGACGCTGACGCAGCCCACCGCACAGGCCTTGTTGGCCTCCATCATCACCATGACGCCCGGCACCGTGTCGGCCATCGTGGACGAAGAGGGGGCCTGCATCTGGGTGCACGCCCTCGATTGCGATGACCCTGCGGCCGTCGCCACCGACATCGACCGCCGTTACCAACAGCCTCTGATGGAGATCCTGGGATGATCGAAACGGCATTGCAGATCTGCGTGGCCGCCGTGGCCGTGTCCATGTTGCTGTGCACCTGGCGTTTGTGGCGAGGTCCCTCCGCGCCCGACCGCATCCTGGCCATCGACACGCTCTACATCAACGTGGTGGCGTTGGTCATTCTGCTGGGGCTCACCTGGCAGACCGCGCTGCTGTTCGAGGCCGCTCTCATCGTGGCCATGCTGGGCTTTGTTTCCACCGTGGCCCTGGCCCGCTTCATCACCCGTGGTGATGTGATCGAGTGAGCCCAACACCTTCGGAGACCTGAACCATGAACCTGACACCCGATGTGTGGCTCGAAGCCCTGGCGGCCTTGCTCCTGCTGGTGGGGGCCGTGTTCCTGCTGGTGGGCGCCCTGGGCATGGTGCGCTTTCGTGACTTCTTCATGCGCCTGCATGCCCCGACCAAGGCATCCACGCTGGGCCTGGGCGGCGTGCTGCTGGCCAGCCTGTTGATCCAGGCCTTGCGCGGTCAGTGGAGCATCCACGAGATCCTGATCACTTTCTTCATCTTCCTGACCGCACCCGTCTCGGCCAACCTCATGGCCAAAGCGGCCCTGCACCTGCGTGTCGAGTCGAAGGCCGGGCATCAGCCTGTGGACGAAGCCGACGCCGCAACGCCGCGCCAGGGTTGAGCCTGACGCGGTGGGCGAAGCGTCCGCCCGTCAGTGGTCGCCGGTGTGCGCGGCCTGGTGCAGCAGTTTGTCCGTCATGGCAATGGCCATGGCCGAGAACAGGAAGGCCACGTGGATCACCGTTTGCGAGATCAGCACCTTGTCCGAGTAGTTCTCGGCATTGATGAAGGTCTTGAGCAGGTGGATCGACGAGATCCCGATGATGGCCGTCGCCAGCTTGACCTTCAGCACCGAGGCGTTCACGTGGTCCAGCCACTCCGGCTGGTCAGGATGCCCCTCCAGGTTCAGGCGTGAGACAAAGGTTTCGTAGCCGCCGATGATCACCATGATCAGCAGGTTGGAGATCATCACCACGTCGATCAGACCCAGCACGACCAGCATGATCGTGGTTTCGGTCAGGTGGGTGGGCACGACATCGGCCTTCTGGCCCGAGGCCTGGTAGATCAGCTTGAGCGCATCCTGGTTGCCGAACGCGGCCTCGATCAGGTGCACCAACTCCACCCAGAAGTGGAAGACGTACACCGCTTGCGCCAGGATCAGGCCGACATACAGCGGCAACTGCAGCCAACGGCTGGCAAAAATGAAGGAAGGCAAGACGCCCGCTTTGAGGGGTTGACGAGGTGTGCTCATAGGGTGTCGGGAAAATCCGGGGTGTGGAATTTTAAAGTTAGGCGCATTGTCGCGGGTTGGCAGGGGCAAACGCGCATGATGTAACGCTCCTGTCAATCGATCAGTCAGCGCCATAAGCGCTGCCACCCCAGGAGAACCCACCATGACTGGTACCAACCAGACCCCCAGCACCCTCCACCCCGTTTCCGAGGCCTTTGCCCGCACCGCTCACATCGGTAGCCGTGCAGCCTACGATGAACTGTGCGCCGAAGCACAGAAAGACCACACCGGCTACTGGTCGCGTCTGGCACGCGAGTTTCTCACCTGGCACAAACCGTTCACGCGGGCGCTGGACGAGAGCAATGCTCCGTTTTATCGCTGGTTTGACGATGGCCAACTCAATGCCTCGTACAACTGCCTCGACCGCCATGTCGAAGCCGGTCGCGGCGACAAAGTGGCCATCATCTTCGAGTCGGACGATGGCAAGGTGTCCCACGTCACGTACCAGGACCTGTTGTCGCGTGTGAGCCGCCTGGCCAACGTGCTGAAGGCGCAAGGGGTGCAAAAGGGCGACCGTGTGGTGCTGTACCTGCCCATGTCGGTCGAAGGCGTCGTGGCCATGCAGGCCTGCGCCCGCATCGGTGCCACCCACTCGGTGGTGTTTGGTGGCTTCTCGGCCCAGAGCCTGCGCGACCGCATCGAGGACGCCGGCGCCGTCTTGGTGATCACGGCTGACGAGCAGTTGCGCGGCGGCAAGTCCCTGCCGCTCAAGGCCATCGTGGACGAGGCGATCAGCCTGGGCGGCTGCGACAGCCTGCGCCAGGTCATTGTCTGCCGTCGCACCGGCGGCAACATCAACATGGTGGCCGGCCGTGACGTCTGGATGGACGACGTGCTCAAGGGCGAAAGCGATGTCTGCCCGCCCGAATGGGTCGATGCCGAGCATCCGCTGTTCCTGCTCTACACCTCGGGCTCCACCGGCAAGCCCAAGGGTGTGCAGCACAGCACCGGCGGCTACCTGCTGCACGCGGCACTGACGTCCAAGTGGACCTTCGACATGAAGCCTGACGATGTGTTCTGGTGCACGGCCGACATCGGCTGGATCACCGGCCACACCTACGTCGCCTACGGCCCGCTGGCGCTGGGCAGCACCCAGGTGGTGTTCGAGGGCGTGCCCACGTACCCCGACGCAGCGCGCTTCTGGCGCATGATCCAGGCCCACAAGGTCACGATCTTCTACACCGCACCCACCGCCATCCGCGCCCTGATCAAGGCCGCCGAATCCGATGCCGCCGTGCATCCGCGCAACTTCGACCTCAGCAGCCTGCGCCTGCTGGGCACCGTGGGCGAGCCCATCAACCCGGCCGCCTGGGAGTGGTACCACCGCGAGATCGGTGGCGGCCGTTGCCCCATCGTCGACACCTTCTGGCAGACCGAAACCGGTGGCCACATGATCACGCCGCTGCCGGGCGCCCACGAGCTGACGCCGGGCTCCTGCACGCTGCCTTTCCCTGGCATCGACGCTGCCGTGGTGGACGAAACCGGCAAGGAAGTGCCGTGGGGGCAGGGCGGCGTGCTGGTGGTGCGCAAGCCCTGGCCGTCCATGATCCGCACCATCTGGAACGACCCCGATCGCTTCAAGAAGAGCTACTACCCCGATGACTTCGGTGGCAAGTACTACCTGGCGGGCGACGGTGCGATCCGCGATGCGGTCACCGGCTACTTCACCATCACCGGCCGCATCGACGACGTGTTGAACGTGTCGGGGCACCGCATGGGCACGATGGAAATCGAGTCGGCGCTGGTGTCGCACCCGCTGGTGGCCGAAGCCGCCGTGGTGGGTCGTCCGGACGACCTGACCGGCGAGGCCATCTGCGCGTTCGTGGTGCTCAAGCGCCCCCGTCCGGAAGGCGACGAGGCCAAGCAGATCGCCACCGAGCTGCGCAACCATGTGGGCCATGCCATCGGCCCCATTGCCAAGCCCAAGGACATCCGTTTTGGCGACAACCTGCCCAAAACCCGCTCGGGCAAGATCATGCGCCGCCTGCTGCGTGTGGTCGCCAAGGGCGAATCGGTGACCCAGGATACGAGCACGCTCGAGAATCCAGCCATTCTCGATCAATTGACCCAGGCCAATTGATCGATACTGAAAACGGTATTGATCAAATATAAATCCCACCCGCCGGGTTATTCCGGTGGGTGGGATTTTTTATTATGTGTCGCGTGTGGGTTTGGTTGCGCTGGGTATCGGTATAAACACCTACAACATATCGGGTTTGTGCGCACCGTTTCCTAGCATTCCCCCTTATTCACATGGAGGGAAAATGCCCCTAAATTAGCGGTCGAGCTTGCCAAAAGCAGGCTCTTCCCTGTAAACAAGGAGCACCTCATATGGCAAGCACCAAAATCAAAGATGCGCCGATGACAGCCGAGGAGCGGAAAGTTATTTTCGCTTCCAGTCTGGGCACGGTTTTCGAGTGGTACGACTTCTACCTATATGGCTCGCTGGCAGCCATCATCGCCAAACAATTCTTCGCGGGCCTCGATCCGACTTCCGGTTTCATCTTTGCCTTGCTGGCTTTCGCCGCTGGCTTCATCGTCCGACCTTTTGGTGCTTTGGTGTTCGGTCGCCTGGGTGACATGATCGGGCGCAAGTACACCTTCCTTGTCACGATCTTGCTGATGGGGGTCTCGACCTTCATCGTGGGCATCTTGCCCAATTACAACACCATCGGTGTGGCCGCTCCGGTCATCCTGATCATCCTGCGTCTGCTGCAAGGCTTGGCGCTGGGTGGTGAGTACGGTGGTGCCGCCACGTACGTGGCCGAGCACGCACCGCACGGCCGTCGGGGTGCCTACACCGCCTGGATCCAGACCACGGCCACGATGGGTCTGTTCCTGTCGCTGCTCGTCATCCTGGGTACCCGTACTGCGATTGGCGAAGACGCCTTCCAGGACTGGGGCTGGCGTATCCCGTTCATCGTGTCGATCGCTCTGCTGGCCATCAGCGTGTGGATTCGACTGAGCATGAACGAATCGCCCGCCTTCAAGAAGATGAAGGAAGAAGGCAAGACCTCCAAGGCCCCGCTGTCCGAGTCCTTCGGCCAGTGGTCCAACCTGAAGATCGTGCTGATCGCCCTGTTTGGTCTGGTCGCCGGCCAAGGTGTGGTCTGGTACACGGGTCAGTTCTATGCCCTGTTCTTCCTGACGCAAGCGCTGAAGGTGGACGGTCCCACGGCCAACATCCTGGTCGCTGTCTCCCTGCTGATCGCCACGCCGTTCTTCGTGATCTTCGGGACACTGTCTGACAAGATCGGCCGCAAGCCCATCATCCTGGGTGGTTGCCTGATCGCTGCCGTGACCTACTTCCCGCTGTTCAAGGCCCTGACGGAAGCCGCCAACCCTGACCTGGCTCGCGCTCAAGCCACCGCTCCGGTGACCCTGGTCGCCAACCCGGCCGAGTGCTCCTTCCAGTTCAACCCGACCGGCACCGCCAAGTTCACCAGCTCGTGTGACGTCGCCAAACAGGTGCTCGCCAACAACTCGGTGAACTACGAGAGCATCGATGGTTCGGGCGTCGCCCAGATCAAGGTCGGCGACAAGGTCATCGAGTCCTACACTTCTGTAGGCCTGTCGCCTGAGGAAGCCAAGGCCAAGGATGCGGCGTTCAAGAAGACCGTGATCAGTGCGGTGCGTGATGCGGGCTACCCGGAGAAGGCCGATCCGGCCAAGCTCAACAAGCCCCTGGTGGTCGGTATCCTGACCCTGCTGGTGATCTATGTGACCATGGTCTACGGTCCCATCGCCGCCATGCTGGTGGAAATGTTCCCGACCCGCATCCGCTACACCTCGATGAGCTTGCCGTACCACATCGGTAACGGCTGGTTCGGTGGCTTGCTGCCGACCACTGCCTTCGCGATCGTGGCCCAGACCGGCAACATCTACAACGGCCTCTGGTACCCCATCATCATCGCCATGATGACCTTTGTGGTTGGCCTGTTCCTGGTTCGCGAGACCAAGGACATCGACATCTACAAGGACGACTGATGTCTGAAAGGCGCAAGGGCCACAAGCCTTTGCGCCCCTGATCAGCATCCAGTGATTTCATGCCCTCCCTTGCGGAGGGCATTGTTTTTTGTGGGCCGTGTATGCGCTGTCAGGGGGCTGACGGTGCGCTTGGCACCAACTGGGTCGAGCCGCGAGCCAGCTCGACAAAGGCCCGCAGGTAGTCGATGTCGATGTCGGCCTGGCGGGCACCCAGGAAGATCTGCTTGGCGATGCCATGCTTGCCCAGGCGGACGGCAGACACGTTCATTTTTTGGGCGTAATCCTGCGCCAGCCAGCGGGGCAGGGCGGCGACGCCTCGTCCACTGGCCACCATCTGCAACATGATGTCGGTGGTTTCAATGGCCTTGTGCCGTTTCGGCGCCACCCCGGCGGGCATCAGAAACTGCGTGTAGATGTCCAGACGGTCGGTGGGTACCGGGTAGGTGATCAGCACCTCGTCCAACAGGTCTTGCGGCTCCACCTGGTCTGCACGGGCCAGCGGGTGATCGCGTCCCACCACCAGCACCTGTTCGTAATCGAACACCGGCTCGAAGTGCAGGCCGGGCTTGAACAGTGGGTCCGGCGTGACCAGCAGGTCGATCTCATAGCCAAACAGCGCCCCGATGCCGCCGAACTGGAACTTCTGCTTCACGTCCACGTCCACATCGGGCCACGCTGCCAGATAGGGCGAGACCACCTTCAGCAGCCACTGGTAGCAGGGATGGCACTCCATCCCGATGCGCAGTGTGCCGCGCTCCCCTTGTGCGAACTGGCGCAGGCGCTCCTCGGCGAGGGTCAGTTGCGGTAGCACCCGGTTGGCCACGGCCAGTACGTACTGCCCAGCCTGTGTCAGGCGCAGGCTGCGGCCTTCACGCAACCAGATGTCGGTGCCGAGTTGCTGCTCCAGCTTGCGCATCGAGTGGCTGAGTGCCGACTGCGTCAGGCACAACACGTTGGCCGCGGCCGTCAGCGAGCCTTGCTTTTCCACTTCCTGCACGATGGCCAGGTGCATGCGTTCCAACATGATGTATGAGGAAAGTTCATGGATTGTTGAATTAATACCATTTTACTTCATGGTTTGGGGTGCGTAGTCTTGCGCCCATCGCTGACACCTCTCTCGCACATCCATCCCATGACCACGACACACAACCTTGGCTTTCCCCGCATCGGCGCCCAGCGTGAACTGAAGTTCGCACTCGAGGCTTACTGGAAAGGGGCCTCTTCGCGCGAACAGCTGCAGGCTTTGGGCGCCCAACTCCGCCAACGCCATTGGGCCAACCAGGCCGACCTTGATCTGGTGCCTGTGGGCGACTTCGCCTTCTACGACCAGGTGCTGGACATGAGCTTCACGCTGGGCAACCTGCCCGAACGTGTTCAGAGCTTCCAGGGCGACGCGTTGGACAACTACTTTCGCGTAGCCCGTGGCCGTTCCGCCCAGTCCACCGAGTCCCATGCGGCGTGCTGCGGCGGCGTGGCCGCAGGCGAGATGACCAAGTGGTTTGACACCAACTATCACTACATCGTCCCCGAGTTCACGGCGGACACGACCTTCCAGCTGGACGCCTCCCGTCTGCTGGCGCAACTGGCCGAGGCCCGTCAACAAGGTGTCCCAGCCAAGCCTGTGATCATCGGTCCGGTGACCTACCTGGCCCTGGGCAAGGCCAAGGACGGCTCGGACAAGCTCGCCTTGTTGCCTCGGCTGCTGCCGGTGTACGCACAGTTGCTGGACACCCTGGCCCAGCAGGGCGTGAGCTGGGTGCAGATCGACGAGCCGCTGCTGGTGACCGAGCTGGACGCGGACTGGAAGCACGCTTTCACCACCGCCTACCACCACCTCAAAAGCAGCCGCGTCCAACTGCTGCTGACCACCTACTTTGGGCCGCTGCAGGAGAATCTGCACCTGGCGGCGAACCTGCCCGTGGCCGGGCTGCACCTCGACGCCATCCAGGGGCGTGACGACCTCCCGTCCTTGCTGAACCTGCTGCCCAGCCACAAGGTGCTGTCGCTGGGCGTGATCAACGGTCGCAACATCTGGAAGACCGACCTGAACGCCACGCTGGACTGGCTGGAGCCCCTCGCGGCACGCCTGGGCGAGCGCCTGTGGATCGCGCCCTCGTGTTCGCTGCTGCACGTGCCGGTGGACCTGCGCAGCGAGCCGCAACTCGATGCCGAGGTGGCATCCTGGCTGGCCTTTGCCTTGCAAAAGTTGGACGAGCTTCAGGTGCTGGCCGCCGCACTGAAGCACGGCCGCGCGGCGGTGCAGGTCCAGCTCGACGCCAACCAGTCTGCCATCGACGCCCGGCGCCGCTCACCCCGTGTGCACAACCCGGCCGTCAAAGCCGCTGTGGCTGCGATCAGCCCCGAACTCGGTCAACGCCTGCGCCCCTACACCCAGCGTGCCCCCAAGCAGGCGGCCTTGCTCAAGCTGCCGGCGTTCCCCACCACCACGATCGGCTCCTTCCCGCAAACCGCCGAGATCCGCCAGGCGCGCAGCGCCTACAAGGCAGGCAGGCTGGACGAAGCCGGCTACCAGGCCGCCATGCGCGCCGAGATTGCCCGCAGCGTGCGCGAGCAAGAGGCGTTGGACCTGGATGTGCTGGTGCACGGTGAGGCCGAGCGCAACGACATGGTCGAGTACTTCGGCGAGCAGCTCGAAGGCTACGCCTTCACGCAGTTCGGCTGGGTGCAGTCATATGGCTCACGCTGCGTGAAGCCACCCATCCTGTTTGGTGACATCCGTCGCCCCCAGCCGATGACCGTGGCCTGGACCCAGTACGCCCAGTCGCTGACCCAGCGCCCCATGAAGGGCATGCTCACCGGCCCGGTCACGATCTTGAACTGGTCCTTCGTGCGCGACGATCAGCCGCGCCAGGTGTCCTGCTACCAGCTGGCGCTGGCCATTCGCGAAGAAGTGCTGGACCTGGAAAAGGCCGGCGTGCGCGTGATCCAGATCGACGAAGCCGCCTTGCGCGAAGGCCTGCCGCTGCGCAAGTCGCAATGGCCGTCTTACCTGGGCTGGGCGGTGGAGTCGTTCCGCATCACGGCCAACGGCGTGGCCGACGAGACCCAGATCCACACCCACATGTGCTATTCGGAGTTCAATGACATCATTGCGTCCATCGCCGAGATGGACGCCGATGTGATCACAATCGAGACCTCACGCTCCGACATGGAATTGCTCGATGCCTTCGAGCACTTTCAGTATCCCAACGAGATCGGTCCCGGCGTGTACGACATCCACTCTCCCAACATCCCGTCGCAGGCCCACATCGAGCATCTCATGCAGAAGGCCGCCGAACGCATCCCGGCCGAACGCCTTTGGGTCAACCCGGACTGTGGCCTCAAGACCCGCCAGTGGCCCGAGGTCATCCCGGCGCTCGCTCACATGGTGGCCGCTGCCAAGGCGCTGCGACAGGCGGCTGTGGCGGCCTGAGTGCGCCATCATTTGGGTGGCATGAGCTTCAGGGGGCCTCATGAGAGGGGCATGGGAGTGTCATTTGAGTGACAGCACCCAGGCGCTCAACTGGCGCGCTTCGGCAGAGCTGACCTGGCTTTGGGCCGGCATGGGCCCCATCGGCATCTTCCACACCCCACCGCCGCCTTTGAGGATTTTCTCGGCCAGTTTGGCTTCCATGCCTTTCTGGCCGCGGTACTTGCTGGCCACGTCTTTGAGGGACGGGCCCAGGACCGCCTTGTCCACACCATGGCAACTCAGGCAGGCTTTGCGCTGCGCCAAAGCCTGATCCGCCAAGGCGGGGGTGACCGCTGTGACACTCAGGCACAGGGCGAGGAGGCTCAAGTGGGCAAACTTCATGGATTTCCTTTTCCGCGCGCGGTCATTCCGGTTGAAAATGTCTCAACGATAACGTGCAATCCCATGGTGGGGTTGACCGTGGTGCTTCGTGCCAGTTTCATGGCAGAAGGAGTGATGCAATGTGGTTCGTGGCAATTGGCGTCGTGATGGCGCTCATGCAATTTTTCGGGATTGGTCCCCTGGCCAGTTGGACTTGGGCCAACGACTGGTTCATGTTGCTGCTGCCTTTCGCCTTGGCCGTGGCTTGGTGGGCCTGGTGCGACGCAACGGGTTACACCCGCAAAAAGGCCATGGCGCGCGACGACGAGCGCCGTGACGCGCGCCGCCAGAAGGCCATTGATGCGCTGGGCCTGAAACGGGGTGGTCGCAAGTAAGGGCATCGGTCAGCAGGGGCAAGTGTCGCGGGCTAAAATCGATTCTCTTCAGAGAACCCACCTGCCCGGAGCCCCTCCATGCCTCAGTATCGTTCCCGTACCTCCACCGCCGGCCGCAACATGGCCGGTGCCCGTGCCCTGTGGCGTGCCACCGGCATGAAGGACGGTGACTTCGAGAAGCCGATCATCGCCATCGCGAACAGCTTCACCCAGTTCGTGCCCGGCCACGTGCACCTGAAGGACCTGGGCCAGCTGGTCGCCCGCGAGATCGAAGCCGCCGGCGGTGTGGCCAAAGAGTTCAACACCATCGCGGTCGACGACGGCATCGCCATGGGCCACGGCGGCATGCTGTACTCGCTGCCCTCGCGCGACCTGATCGCTGACAGCGTCGAGTACATGGTCAATGCCCACACGGCTGACGCGCTGGTGTGCATCTCCAACTGCGACAAGATCACCCCGGGCATGTTGATGGCCGCGCTGCGCCTGAACATCCCCGTGATCTTTGTCTCCGGCGGGCCGATGGAAGCCGGCAAGGTCAAGTTGGAGGGCAAGGTCATCTCGCTCGACCTGGTCGATGCCATGGTCAAGGCCGCCGACAAGAACTGCTCCGACGAGGAAGTGGCCGCCGTTGAGCGTTCGGCTTGCCCCACCTGCGGTTCCTGCTCGGGCATGTTCACGGCCAACTCCATGAACTGCCTGACCGAAGCCCTGGGCCTGTCCCTGCCGGGCAACGGCACCACGCTGGCCACCCATGCTGACCGTGAACAGCTGTTCCGCAAGGCTGGTCGCACCATCGTCGATCTGGCCAAGCGCTACTACGAGCAAGACGACGAAAGCGCGCTGCCGCGCAACATCGCCACTTTCCAGGCCTTTGAGAACGCTGTCGCGCTCGACGTCGCCATGGGCGGCTCCACCAACACCGTGCTGCACCTGCTGGCAGCCGCGCGCGAAGCCAACGTCAACTTCACCATGGCTGACATCGACCGCATGTCGCGCAAGGTGCCTTGCCTGAGCAAGGTCGCCCCCGCCGTGCCCGACGTCCACATCGAAGACGTGCACCGCGCGGGCGGCATCATGGCCATCCTGGGCGAGTTGGCCCGTGGCGGTCTGCTGCACACCGACCTGCCCACCGTCCACAGCCGCACCATGGCCGACGCCATTGCCCAGTGGGACGTCAAGGTCACCAACGACGAGGCCGTGCACCACTTCTACAAGGCCGCGCCCGGTGGCGTGCCCACCCAGGTGGCTTTCTCGCAAGACAGCCGCTGGAAGAAGCTCGACCTCGACCGTGAACATGGCGTGATCCGCTCCAAAGAGCACGCGTTCACGCAAGACGGCGGCCTGGCCGTGCTCTACGGCAACATCGCCGAGAAGGGCTGCATCGTCAAGACCGCCGGTGTGGACGAGTCCATCTGGAAGTTCACCGGCAAGGCCCGCGTCTACGAAAGCCAGGAAGACGCCGTCGAAGGCATCCTGGGTGAGCAGGTGCAGGCTGGCGACGTGGTCATCATCCGCTACGAAGGCCCCAAGGGTGGCCCCGGTATGCAGGAAATGCTCTACCCCACGTCCTACCTCAAGAGCCGTGGCCTGGGCAAGGAGTGCGCCTTGCTGACCGACGGTCGCTTCTCGGGTGGCACCTCGGGCCTGTCCATCGGTCACGCTTCGCCGGAAGCGGCGCAAGGCGGCGCCATCGGCCTGGTGGAAGATGGCGACACGATCGAGATCGACATCCCTAACCGCCGCATCCACCTGGCCATCAGCGATGCCGACATGGCCGCTCGCCGCGCAGCCATGGAAGCCAAGGGGGCCGCCGCCTGGAAGCCCGCCAACCGCGAGCGCGTCGTCTCGGCCGCGCTGCAGGCCTATGCCTTGATGACCACCTCGGCTGACACTGGCGCGGTGCGTGACATCACTCAGCTTCAGCGCTGAGGATCGGCGCGGTCGCTGTCCAGCCGCTTGAGCTGGGCGGCGGCCATCGCGCCATACATCGGCGGGCTGATCACCCGCGACACGCCACTGGCAACCACACTGCAGGCCATGAGACTGAGCACCAGTCCATGGCCTTCAATCATTTCCATGACGATGATGAAGGCCGTGATCGGGGCCTGCGTGACCGCCGCCAGGAAGCCCGCCATGCCCAGGGCGATCAGCGCGGGCGTGTTCAGGTGCCCGGTCAACTGGGCGATTTCATTGCCAATGCCGGCGCCCAGCGCGAGGGCAGGCGCAAACACCCCGCCAGGCACGCCGCTCCAGGCCGACAGCCAGGTGGCAATGAAGCGCAAGGGCACATAAAAGCCATTGGTCGGGTCTTTGCCTTCGAGCAGGGCGCGCGTGGCGTCATAGCCGCTGCCCGATGAGGCCCCCTGGCTGACCACGCCGATGATGGCGATGACCAGCCCACAGCCCGCCGCAAAGCGCACCGGATAGTGCTTGCGCCACTGGCTGAAGCGATCAGATCCCCCACGAGCCGCCTGCACCAGCAAGCGCGCAAACAGCCCGCCCAACAGGCCCGTGGACACGGCAATGAGCACCCCGGACCCCAGCGACGACCAACCGAAGTCCCCCGCCGAAATCTGGCCGAAGTAGCTGACGTTGCCGAACACCGACATGCCGATCAGACCCGCCAGCACGATGGCGGCAATCAACAGCCCGCTGGAGCGGTGCTCGGGCCGACGCGACAACTCTTCGATGGCGAACATGACCCCACCCAGTGGCGTGTTGAAGGCCGCCGCAATGCCGGCTGCGCCACCGGCGACGATCAGGCCATGGTCGTTGATGCTGCTGCGCTGAGGCAGCCAGCGGCGCGCGGCATGCATGATGCCGGCCCCCACCTGCACCGACGGCCCCTCGCGGCCCGTGGCCAGTCCGGCAAACAGGCCGCCGACCGTCAGCACGATCTTGGCCGCCGCCAGTTTCAGGGAAATGAACAGGTGGCGCTGCTCAGGTGGGGTCTGCACGTCAAGCGACGCGAGAACCTGGGGGATGCCCGAGCCGGCGGCGCCGGCAAAATAGCGGTTGGTGCACCACACCAAGGCCGCAGTGAGCGTCGGTGTCCACACCAAAGTCAGCCAGGGCGAGTATGCTGACAGGGCAAAAAATGCCGCCAGGGCATGTTCGCTCAACCAGGTGAGCAACACGACACTCAGGCCCGCCAGGGTGGCAAAGCTCAGCACCACAGCCCGTGCAGCCCAAGGGCGCCAATCTGCCAGTTCTTTGGCGTGTTCGGCGGTCTCGTCAGGTGGGGTGTCGGGCGGCGTCATGTTTTCAGTCACAACAGGTTTTCATGTCCAGACTCAGTCCTTCGTCAGAATCCGAGCCCGATTCGGTCGCACTCACACCCCAGGCCGCCATAGTGCTGCGGCAGTTTCGTGTGGTGTTCAACGCCATCAAATCGCACTTCCAGCGTGTCGAGTCTCAGTCGGGGTTGGGCGGGGCGCAGTTGTGGGCCTTGAGCATTGTGTCCCGCCATGCCGGCACCGAGGTGGGGGCGCTGGCACATGCCATGGACATCCACCAGTCCACGGCCAGCAATCTGGTGCGCGCCCTGGTGAAGAAAGGACTGATCCGCAGTGCCCGCGACGACGAAGACCGCCGGGTCGTGCACCTGCACGCCACGGCCGAAGGTGAGGCCCTGCTGGCCAATGCACATGGCCCCTTCGCGGGCTTGCTGCCCGACGCCTTGCAGCGCTTGGACGCGGACACGCTCACACGTCTGCATACCGATCTGGGGCATCTGATCGCCCAACTGGGCGTGGAAGAAGTGGGCACGGCGGCACAAACACCCTTGGCTGAGCTGTGAAAGCATTTGTCACAATATAATGGTGAGGTAACGAAAGCGCGAAAACGCGTCGTTGCAACACCAGTGATATGGAGTGTCTTGAAGGGCCTGCCTCACCGCAGGCCCTTTTTTTTGCTCCCGCACCTTGAAATTGGTACATTTGTACAAATGTAAGCCCGACAACAGGCTGTGTCGAGATGGAACAAGGAGAAGCGCATGATCAAAGTGGGATTGATTGGCTATGGCAAGGCAGGGCAGGCCGTGGCCGAGGTGTTGAAGGAAGACCCTCGCTTCGAACTGGTATGGGTCGCCAAGCGCAACCCCTGGCCTGAAGACCAGCCTCTGCCCCTGGGTCTGCCTGTCTTTGCGATGTCGCAAGGCGACTTTGGCGAGTGGCTCGATGCCCACCCGGTCGACGCCTTGGTGGACTTCTCGGACGCCGACACGATCCACCTGTATGGCGAAGAGGTGCGCAAACGTCACCTCACGCTGGTCAGCGCCATCTCGGCGTACAGCGACGAAAGCCTGGCGTATGCCCGCTCCTTGGGTGAGCAGGCCCGCGTGCTGTGCTCGCCCAACATCACCCTGGGCATCAACTTCCTGATCCTGTCTGCGCGGATGCTGCGCGGCATCGCCCCCTTTGCCGATGTCGAAATCCTGGAGCAGCACTTCCGCGAGAAACCCGAGATGTCGGGCACCGCGCGCAAGATCGCCAAGACGCTGGACCTGGACCACGACCGCATCACCTCGCTGCGCCTGGGCGGCATTGTCGGGCTCCATGAGGTCATTTTCGGGTTTCCGCACCAGACGGTGCGCATCACCCACGAGTCCATCCGCCGCGAGGCGTTCGGCACGGGCGCGGCCTTTGCGCTGGGGGAACTCAGCAAGCAGCCCTATGGTTTCTACACGTTTGACGACCTGCTCATGACCATGATCCGTGAGCAACTGACCCAGCCCGAGACGCGGCAGCAGCCTTGAGGCCACGAACGGTCGCAGACTTGCGCTATCCTTCGCCCCATGCTGATTCACCCACAATTTGATCCGATCGCCATTGCCCTGGGTCCGCTCAAGATCCATTGGTACGGGCTGACCTACCTGGCCGCGTTCGCCCTGTTTTATCTGTTCGCCAACGCGCGGGCCAAACAGCCCTTCTTCGCGCAGCGCGGTTGGGACCGCCAGATGGTCGAAGACGTGCTGTTCTTCGGTGTGATGGGTGTGGTGCTGGGCGGGCGTCTGGGCTATGTGTTGTTCTACAAGCCCGGTTACTACTTCAGCCACCCCTCTGAAATCCTCGCCGTCTGGCAAGGCGGCATGGCCTTCCACGGTGGCTTGCTGGGCGTGATCACCGCCATGGCCATCTACGCCAAACGTCAGGGTCGTCATTTCTTTGAAGTGGCCGATCTGGTGGCGCCTTGTGTGCCCATCGGCCTGGCGGCTGGTCGTTTCGGCAACTTCATGAACGGCGAGCTGTGGGGCCGTGCGGCCGATCCCAGCTTGCCCTGGGCCATGGTCTTTCCGCAGTCGGGCACCGACATCGCCCGCCACCCCTCGCAGATCTACCAGTTCGGTCTGGAGGGCTTGCTGCTGTTCGCGCTGCTGTGGCTGTATGCGCGTCGTGCGCGGCCTCTGGGCGCGGTGTCGGGCATGTTCCTCATGGGCTATGGCAGCTTCCGCTTCATCGCCGAATACTTCCGCGAACCCGACAGCTTCCTGGGCCTGCTGACCTTCAACATGAGCATGGGTCAGTGGTTGTGCGTGCCCATGATCCTGGTGGGCGCGCTGTTCTGGGGCATGGCGCAAAAAAACGCCTTCCGGCCCGAGGACCGAAAGGCGTAAAGAGGTCGGCGGCATCTTCGCGGACCACAGACCCCCGCTGAGGAAGATCACCCGGCTCTGGTGAATCAGGTGATCAACGGGGTTCATGCAAACCGCGTGCCAGACGATGCCGTGCGCTGCCGAATCAGGCTGCTTGGCGGTCTGCCACCCCGTGTCGGGTGTAGAGAAAGTCGAGCACCGCCTTGCGGCAGCCCATGTAGGTCGGGTCTTCGGCCAGGGCCACGCGGTTGCGCGGTCGGGCCAAGGGCACTGGCAACACCTCGCCGATGGTGGCCGCCGGGCCATTGCTCATCATCACGATGCGGTCCGACAGCAGCACCGCCTCGTCCACATCGTGCGTCACCATCACCACGGTGCAATGCGCCTTGGCCACGATCTTGAGCAGCTCATCCTGCAGGTGGGCGCGGGTGAGGGCGTCCAGGGCGCCAAAGGGCTCGTCCATCAGCAGCACCTTGGGCTCCATGGCCAGCGCACGGGCAATGCCCACGCGCTGTTTCATGCCCCCCGAGATTTCGTGGGGCCGCTTGTGCGTGGCATGGCTCATGCCCACCAGCGCCAGGGCGTCGTGCACCCGTTGCTTGAGCTGCTCCTTGCGCTCCTTGCCCCCAAACACCCGCTCCACCGCCAGGTAGACGTTGTCGTGGCAACTCAGCCAGGGCAGCAGAGAGTGGTTCTGAAAGACCACGGCCCGCTCAGGCCCCGGGCCGGCAATCTCGCGACCATCGCAGATCAGCCCGCCCTGCGTCGGGGACAGCAGGCCGGCGATCAGATTGAGCAGCGTGGACTTGCCGCAGCCCGAGTGACCGATCAGGGTGATGAACTCGCCCTGGGCGATGCCCAGGTTGATGTCGCTCAGGGCATGGAAGCGCCCCTTTTTGGTGTGGAACACCATTTCGGCGCGATGGATGTCGATGAAGTGGGTCATGACGTGCTCCTGTCAGGTGTGCGGGTCATTCAAAGCTGAAGCGCCTGGCGATGGCCACCAGCGCCTGCTCCAGCAGCAGGCCGACGATGCCGATCACGAAAATGGCGATCAGGATGTGCTGGACGTTGAGGTTGTTCCACTCGTCCCACACCCAGAAACCGATGCCCACGCCCCCGGTCAGCATCTCGGCGGCCACGATCACCAGCCAGGCGGTGCCCACCGACAGGCGCACGCCCGTCAGCATGTAGGGCAGCACCGAAGGCAGCAGGATCTTGGTGGTGATCTTCCATTCGCTCAGGTTCAGCACCTTGGCCACGTTCAGGTAGTCCTCGGGCACACGCTGCACGCCCACGGCCGTGTTGATGATCATCGGCCAGATCGAGCAGATGAAGATCGTCCAGATCGCAGCCGGGTCGGCCGACTTGAACACCAGCAGGCCAATGGGCAACCAGGCCAGGGGCGAGACCGGGCGCAGCAAACTGATGATGGGGTTGAGCATGCTGCTGGCGATCTGCGAGCGACCGATCAGGAAACCCAGCGGAATGCCCACCACGGCGGCCAGCCCGAAGCCGACGGCCACGCGCTCCAGCGAGAACAGGATGTTCCAGCCGATGCCCTGGTCGTTCGGGCCATTGCTGTAGAACGGATCAGCGAACAGCACCACGGCGGCCTGCCAGGTGGCCAGTGGCGTGGGGAAGGTGCTGCTGTTCTGTGTCAGCAAGGCCCAGATCCCGATCAGCAGGGCGATGCCTGCCAGCGGTGACACGGTGCGCAAGGCCCATCCCAGCCAGTCCACGGGCGGTTTGGGTGCCGCCGTGGGGGCCGCAGGGGCCGCCTTCAGCGCGGGCGCAGGCGCAGTCTGCGCGGGGGAGGGCGACGTCGCCGGCAAAGCGTCATCGACCTCCGAGGGGTTGTGGAAAACGGCACTGACCATGATGGGCTCCTTTCAGTCTCAGGCTTTGATGGCGAAGCTGTCGGCGTACTTGGCCGGGTCCTTGCCCGTCCAGACCACGCCGTCGATCAACTTGCTGGTGCGCATCACGTCCTTGGGCACCGACAGGCCCAGACCGCTGGCAGCCTGCTTGTACAACTCGATCTGGTTGATCTGCTTGGCCACGCCCAGGTAGTCGGGGTGCACCTTGAGCAAACCCCAGCGCTTGTGCTGCGTCAGGAACCACATGCCATCGGACAGGTAGGGGAAGTTCACCTTGCCGTCGTTGAAGAACTTCATGTGGTTGGGGTCGTCCCAGGTCTTGCCCATGCCGTTCTGGTAGCGGCCCAGGATGCGCTGGTTGATCGCGTCCACCCCGGTGTTGACATAGGACTTGGCCGCAATCGTCTCGGCCATCTTGAGCTTGTTCTGCAAGCTGGCGTCGATCCAGCGACTGGCCTCCAGCACGGCCATCATCACGGCGCGCGCGGTGTTCGGGTACTGCTTGACGAAGTCGCCCGTGCAGCCCAGCACCTTCTCGGGGTGGTCCTGCCAGATGTCCTGCGTGGTGTTGGCCGTCACCCCGATGCCGTCCATGATGGCGCGGTGGTTCCAGGGCTCGCCCACGCAGAAGCCATCCATGTTGCCCACCCGCATGTTGGCCACCATCTGCGGCGGCGGCACGGTGATGAGCTTGGCGCCCGACAGCGGGTTGATGCCCGCCGCCGCCAGCCAGTAGTGCATCCACATGGCGTGCGTGCCGGTGGGGAAGGTGCCCGCAAAGGTGTACTCGCGCTTTTCGCGGGCCATCAACTTGGCCAGAGTGGGCCCATTGACCGCTCCCTTGGACGCCAGCGCCTTGGACAGCGTGATGGCCTGCCCGTTGTGGTTCAGGCTCATCAGCACGGCCATGTCCTTCTTGGGGCCCCCAATGCCCAGGTGCACGCCGTAGACCAGGCCATACAGCACATGCGCCATGTGCAGATCGCCGTTGACCAGCTTGTCACGCACGCCGGCCCACGAGGCTTCCTTGGTCGGGATGATCTTGACGCCGTACTTCTTGTCGAAGCCCAGCACCGAAGCCATCACCACCGAGGCGCAATCGGTCAGTGGAATGAAGCCGATTTTCACCTCGGCAAGCTCGGGCTTGTCCGAGCCGGCGGCCCAGACAGCGGACGGGAGTCCGGGCACGGCTCCAACTGCGCCCGCGGCAGCGGCGCTCTTCAAGATGGTGCGGCGCGACATTTTCAGATCCTGGGTGTTCATGGTGCAAGACTTTCCCTTTGGACAAACAAAAAAGGTGTCAACCGTCGCGCAGCCTCGCCACAGGGGCGGGTTCACGCTTCAGAAGACACCTTTGTCGGATGCCTGGTGCCCGTCACGGGGCATCCAAGGCTGCAAAATCGCCGTTGACTTTGCTTGGTGGGATATATGCAAACGCTGTGCCAGGTCGGTTGGGGTGGCCCTTGCCCCGTGATGGCACCTTGCTGGCCCCATGCCTGCCGCGCCTGAGCCCGGTTTCCGCCTTGTGCTGGTGCAGCCGCACGCCAAGCTGGGGCAGGGCAGGGCTCAGCCCAGCAGGTCGGCCGCATCGATCAGGCGCTGCGCCACCTCGACCAGCTTGAGCCCCTTGTCCATCGCGGCCTTGCGCAGCCGGGCATGGGCTTGTGGCTCCGTCAGCCCCTGGCGGCTCATCAGCAGGCCCTTGGCGCGGTCCAGCACCTTGCGGTCGGCCAGCTCCGAGCGGGCACTCGCCAGCTCCCGGCGCAGCGACTCCTCCATCTCGAAGCGCGCCATCGCCACATCCAGCACCGGCTTGATGCGCTCGGCAGGCGTGCCCACCGCCACATACGCGGACACGCCTGCCGCCACCGCCTTGCGCAGGTAGGCCGTGTCCTCGTCATCTGAGAACATCACGATCGGGCGGCGCTCGTCGCGCGTGGCCATCACCACATGCTCCAGGATGTCGCGCCCCTGCGATTCCGCGTCCACCACGATCAGATCGGGCTGGATCTGCCCAATGCGCTCAGGCAGGAAAGTATCACCGGGCAGGGCGGCCACCACGTTGTAGCCCGCCTCCAGCAGCGCAATGCGCAGCACCCGGGCGCGCTCGACCCCCGCCTGCTCCCTGTCATCGGGCTCGATGGACAGGGGCAGCGGCAGGACGATCACAACGCGCAAGGTGGACGCTTCGGCATTCATCCCTCGGATGCATGCAACATCCGCGCCCGAAAACCCGGGTTCTGGGCCGTCGCGTGGCGAGAACAGGTGGGTCGCCCTACACTGGCGGGATGTCGTCCACGTCCGCCACCCTGAGCGCGCCTGCGCTCTTCGCCCTGCCACGCCCCTGTCTGATCCTGGGAGTCGAGTCCTCCTGCGACGAGACCGGCCTGGCCCTGGTCTCCCTGCCTCTGGAGGGCGAGCCCCGCCTGCTGGCGCATGCCCTGCACAGCCAGATCGACATGCACCAGGCCTACGGCGGGGTGGTGCCCGAGCTGGCGTCGCGCGACCACATCCGCCGCGTCGTGCCGCTGGCGCGCCAGGTGCTGGCCGAATCCGGCCAGACGCTCGCCGACATCGACGTGGTCGCCTACACCCGTGGACCCGGCCTGGCCGGTGCCCTGCTGGTGGGTGCTGGCATGGCCTGCGCCCTGGGAACGGCCCTGAACAAGCCGCTGCTGGGCGTGCACCACCTCGAAGGCCACCTGCTGTCTCCCTTCCTGTCGGTCGACCCGCCCGAGTTCCCCTTCGTCGCCTTGCTGGTGTCGGGTGGCCACACCCAACTGATGCGCGTCGACGGGGTCGGGCGCTACGAGATGCTGGGCGAGACGGTGGACGACGCCGCCGGGGAAGCCTTCGACAAATCCGCCAAGCTGATGGGCCTGCCCTATCCCGGCGGCCCGCATCTCGCACGTCTGGCCGAATCCGGTGACCCGAAAGCCTTTGAGCTGCCCCGCCCGATGTTGCACAGCGGCAACCTCGACTTCTCGTTTGCGGGCCTCAAGACCGCCGTCCGCACCCATCTGGTGCGCCTGGGCTGGCTGGACCGTCCTGATTTGCTGGCGACCGCTGAAGCGCAACCGGTCCTCGCCAACCTGGCCGCCTCCACCCAGGCCGCCATCGTCGAGGTGCTGGTCAAGAAGGTGTTGCTGGCGCTGAAGTCCACCGGCCTCAAGCGTGTGGTCGTGGCTGGTGGCGTGGGTGCCAACCGCCTGCTGCGCGCGCAGCTGGACCAGGCCTGTGCCCGCCGCCAGATCCGCGTCCACTACCCCGAGATGCACCTGTGCACCGACAACGGCGCCATGATCGCCCTGGCGGCCGCCATGCGCATCCAGAGCGGGCAGGCCCGCCTCAGCGTCGAGCCCGCCTTCGACGTCAAGCCTCGCTGGGATTTGTCCAGCATCTGACTTTTTGCTATACTTGTAGGCTTGCCATTGCATTTGTGGTGGCATGCATCGCACGACCTGGGTCGGTTTCACCCGGAGTCGCAAGTCTTAACGCAGCAACCCAGGGCACCGGCCACCCGGCCATGATCCCCAGGCCTGCATCTGTTTTCAAGGAAACACCATGTCCGTCGCAGACATCAACACCGCTGCCATCGTCAAAGACAACGCCCGTGCCGCCAATGACACCGGCTCTCCTGAAGTGCAAGTGGCCCTGCTGACCGCTCGCATCGTCGAACTGACCCCCCACTTCAAGGCCAACAAGAAGGACCACCACGGTCGTCGCGGCCTGCTGCGCATGGTCAGCCGTCGCCGCAAGCTGCTGGACTACCTCAAGTCCAAGGATGCTGCCCGTTACGTGGCCCTGATCCAGAAGCTGGGCCTGCGCAAGTAAGCACCGCATGACGACAAAAAGCCTGTCTGGATCCCTCCAGCACAGGCTTTTTGTTTTTTAACGCCAGCCACTCGACTCCTGCGAACGCTGTGTCATTCCAACGAGGCTGAGGTCTCAACCTCGCTGGAATGGCATCGCGATTGAGTGACGGCACACCCACCGGGCGGCACGTGTCGCCCGCACAACCAAACCGGAGAACTCATCCATGACCATGTTCAACAAAGTCACCAAGACCTTCCAATGGGGCAAGCACACCGTCACGATGGAGACGGGTGAAATCGCACGTCAAGCCACCGGCGCCGTGCTGGTCGACATCGAAGGCACCGTCGTGCTGGCCACCGTGGTGTGCGCCAAGGTCGCCAAGGCTGGCCAGGACTTCTTCCCCCTGACCGTCGACTACATCGAGAAGACCTACGCCGCCGGCAAGATCCCCGGCAGCTTCTTCAAGCGTGAAGCCAAGCCTTCCGAGCTGGAAACGCTGACCTCGCGTCTGATCGACCGCCCCATCCGCCCCCTGTTCCCCGAAGGCTTCTTCAACGAAGTGCAGCTGGTCATCCACGTGGTGTCGCTGAACCCTGAAGTCTCGGCCGACATCGCCGCCATGATCGCCTCCAGCGCTGCGCTGTCGATCTCGGGCATCCCGTTCAACGGCCCCATCGGTGCCGCTCGCGTGGGTTACATCAACGGCGAATACGTGCTCAACCCCAGCATCGCCGAGTTGACCAACTCCAAGATGGACCTGATCGTTGCTGGCACCGAAACCGCCGTGCTGATGGTCGAGTCCGAAGCCGACCAGCTGTCTGAAGACGTCATGCTGGGTGGTGTCGTGTTCGGTCACGAGCAAGGCAACATCGCCATCAACGCCATTCATGACCTGGTGCGCGACGCTGGCAAGCCTTCCTGGGACTGGCAAGCGCCTGCCAAGGACGAAGCCTTCATCGCCAAGGTCAACGGCCTGGCCGAAGAAAAGCTGCGCACCGCCTACCAGATCCGCTCCAAGCAAGCCCGCACGCAAGCCTGCCGCGCTGCCTATGCTGAAGTCAAGGCTGCCCTGACGGCCGAAGGCATCGCCTTTGACGGCGTCAAGGTCGAAGGTCTGCTGTTCGACATCGAAGCCAAGATCGTGCGTGACCAGATCCTGGCCGGCGAGCCCCGCATCGACGGTCGCGACACCCGCACCGTGCGCCCCATCGAGATCCGCACCGGCGTGCTGCCTCGCGTGCACGGCTCGGCGCTGTTCACCCGTGGTGAGACCCAGGCCCTGGTGGTTGCCACCCTGGGCACCGAGCAGGACTCCCAGCGCATCGACGCCCTGACTGGCGACTACCGCGACACCTTCCTGTTCCACTACAACATGCCTCCGTTCGCCACTGGCGAAACCGGTCGCGTGGGCACCCCCAAGCGTCGCGAAATCGGCCACGGCCGTCTGGCCAAGCGCGCCCTGGTGCCGCTGCTGCCCCCGAAGGACGAGTTCGCCTACACCGTGCGCGTGGTCTCCGAAATCACCGAGTCCAACGGCTCCTCGTCGATGGCTTCGGTCTGCGGCGGCTGCCTGGCCATGATGGACGCCGGCGTGCCGATGAAGGCCCACGTGGCCGGCATCGCCATGGGCCTGATCAAGGATGGCAACAAGTTCGCCGTGCTGACCGACATCCTGGGTGACGAAGATCACCTGGGCGACATGGACTTCAAGGTGGCCGGCACCACCGGCGGCATCACCGCCCTGCAGATGGACATCAAGATCCAGGGCATCACCAAGGAAATCATGCAGGTGGCACTGGCTCAGGCCAAGGAAGCTCGTCTGCACATCCTGGGCAAGATGGTCGAAGCCATGTCGGGCGCCAACACCGAAGTCTCGGAGTTCGCACCTCGCCTGTACACCCTCAAGATCAACCCCGAGAAGATCCGTGACGTGATCGGCAAGGGCGGCGCCACCATCCGTGGCCTGTGCGAAGAGACCGGCTGCCAGATCAACATCGGCGAAGATGGTGTCATCACCATCGCCTCGACCGACGCTGAAAAGGCCGACTTCGCCATCAAGCGCATCAACGAGATCACCGCCGAAGTCGAAATCGGCAAGACCTACGAAGGCGCTGTCACCAAGCTGTTCGACTTCGGTGCCCTGGTCAACCTGATGCCCGGCAAGGACGGTCTGCTGCACATCAGCCAGATCGCCCATGAGCGCGTCGAGAACGTCTCCGACTACCTGACCGAAGGCCAGATCGTCAAGGTCAAGGTGCTGGAGACCGACGAGAAGGGCCGCGTCAAGCTGTCCATGAAGGCGCTGATGGAGCGTCCGGAAGGCATGCCCGAGCGCGAAGAGCGTGGCGACCGCGGTGACCGTGGCTCGCGTGGCGACCGTGGCCCCCGTGGTGATCGCGGCGACCGCGGTGACCGTGGCGATCGCGCCCCCCGTGGTGATCGCGCTGACCGTGCACCCCGTGCCGAGCAGCAAGCTGCCGAGCAAGGCGAGGGCGGTGCCGCTCAGGAACAGCAACAACAGCAGCAATGAGCGTCATGAAGAAACTGGTCGTTGGCAACTGGAAGATGCACGGTAGCCGTGCCTTCAATGCAGAGCTGATTCAGGGTCTTCTGGTGGCCGATCTGGCCACCACGGCGCCCAATGCGGATGTGGCTGTGTGCCCGCCTTGCGTGTTTCTGGCGGACGTGGCCGATGCCCTGCAGGGCAGCGCCATTGCCGTCGGCACACAAGACATCTCGGCACAGACCCAAGGTGCGTACACCGGTGAAGTCGCGGGTCCCATGATCCGTGAGTTCGGCGCCACGTACGCCATCGTGGGTCACTCGGAGCGTCGCAGCTACCACGCTGAAAGCGACCAGCTGGTCGCCGACAAGGCCAAGGCGGCGCTGTCGCACGGCCTGGTGCCCATCGTGTGTGTCGGCGAAACGCTGGCCGAGCGCGAGGCGAACCAGACCGAAGCGGTCGTGGGTCGTCAACTGCAGGCCGTCATCGACGCACTCGGTGACGACATCGCCCGCGTGGTCGTGGCCTATGAGCCTGTTTGGGCCATCGGCACCGGCAAGACCGCATCGCCCGCTCAGGCTCAAGCCGTGCACGCCAGTTTGCGTGCGCAGCTGGCCAAGGCCACGCCCAAGGCAGCGGACATCCCGCTGCTGTACGGCGGCAGCGTCAAGCCCGACAACGCGGTCGAGCTGTTCTCGCAGCCCGACATCAACGGGGGCCTCATTGGCGGTGCGGCCCTCAAGGCGGCCGACTTTGCGGCCATCGCTCGCGCAGCCTGACCCGGCCGCGCGACAAGACTGATTCAGGAGTTTCTTTCATGCAACAAACGTTGATGACTGCGGTGCTGTTGCTGCAGGTGATCTCGGCCCTGGCCATGATTGGCCTGGTGCTGGTTCAGCACGGCAAGGGTGCCGACATGGGTGCCTCGTTTGGTACTGGTGCGTCGGGCAGCCTGTTCGGTGCCACAGGCAGTGCCAACTTCCTCTCTCGCTCAACGGCCGTGGCGGCCACGATCTTCTTCGTGGCCACCCTGGCGCTGGCGTACTTTGGCAACCTGCGTGGTGCATCGACGCAAGGCGCCAGCATCCTCGAGCAGGCCGCCTCGGCGCCTGCGGCAGCTTCGGCTCCTGTGGTGCCAGCATCGGGTGCAGCGCTGATTCCGTCGAAGTGATGAAACTGATGTCCTCTAGTGGGGCATCGGTTCAACAAGCCGATTTTTCGGTTTAGAATGTGAGTCTTCGGTGAGCCAGCCTCATGCAAGCCGAAGCAAACAACGAGCGAATCCAAAAGATTCAATCGCCGACGTGGTGAAATTGGTAGACACGCTATCTTGAGGGGGTAGTGGCGAAAGCTGTGCGAGTTCGAGTCTCGCCGTCGGCACCATAAGATTTCTAAACGAGTCTTTGCGCCCCCTATGATCAGCATCGGTAATGCTTTTACAGCTGGTCACATGGCGGTGACACTTGCCCTCACAGGCATGTGTCCATGGCGTGAAACGCTCCGGTGGGCGCGCTTGGGTTGATGTCAGTCAGGATCCGTCCTGATGGTCATGAAACCGGGCGCGCTTTTCTTTTGTCCGTGTGGTCCAATCACACAATTTGTTCCATCTGAGGCCCCACATCATGATGAACATTGAGCAGTACCTGCCGGTCATCCTTTTCATTCTGGTTGGCGTTGGCGTTGGTGTCGCCCCCCAATTGCTGGGCTTTTTGCTCGGCCCTCGTCGCCCTGACGAGGCCAAGAACTCCCCCTATGAATGCGGCTTCGAAGCTTTCGAGGACGCCCGGATGAAGTTCGATGTGCGCTACTACCTGGTCGCCATCCTCTTCATCTTGTTTGACCTGGAAATCGCGTTCCTGTTCCCTTGGGCTGTGGCGCTCAAGGAAGTGGGCATGACAGGCTTCCTGACCGTCATGCTCTTCCTGAGCATCCTGGTCGTGGGCTTCGTCTACGAATGGAAGAAGGGTGCGCTGGACTGGGAGTGATCCCGTCTGGCCCGTCCCCCACAGGAATCTGAAGAGGTAATACACATGGGTATCGAAGGCGTCTTCAAAGAGGGCTTCATCACCACGTCGGCCGACACGCTGATCAACTGGTCCAAGACTGGTTCGCTGTGGCCAATGACGTTTGGTCTGGCCTGTTGCGCGGTCGAGATGATGCACGCCGGTGCGGCGCGCTACGACATCGACCGCTTTGGCATGTTGTTCCGCCCCAGCCCCCGCCAGTCCGATCTGATGATCGTGGCCGGCACGCTGTGCAACAAGATGGCGCCCGCGCTGCGCAAGGTGTACGACCAGATGGCCGAACCCCGTTGGGTGCTGTCCATGGGCTCGTGTGCCAACGGCGGCGGCTACTACCACTACAGCTACTCGGTGGTGCGCGGTTGTGACCGCATCGTGCCGGTGGACGTGTACGTGCCCGGTTGCCCCCCGACGGCTGAAGCGCTGCTTTACGGCATCCTGCAACTGCAGGCCAAGATCCGCCGCGAAAACACCATTGCCCGCTGATCAGGAGCCATTGCATGAGCCAGAAACTCGCCAACCTGCAAGCCGCCCTGGAGCGCATCCTGGGCGACAAGATCAAGCGCCTGGACAGCATCAAGGGTGAACTGACCCTGACCGTGTCCGCCGCCGATTACCACGACATCTGCCTGACCCTGCGTGACCACGCCGAGCTGAAGTTCGAGATGCTGGTCGACCTGTGTGGCATGGATTACTCGGCCTACAAGGACGGTGGCCCCAGCATCTACGCCGACGGCCCCCGTTTCTGTGCGGTCACGCACCTGCTGTCGGTCAACAAGAACTGGCGTCTGCGCCTGAAGGTTTTTGCGCTGGACGACGACTTCCCGGTGCTGGCCTCCGTCACCGACGTGTGGAGCAGCGCCAACTGGTTCGAGCGTGAAGCTTTTGACCTCTACGGCATCATCTTCGACGGTCACAACGACCTGCGTCGCATCCTGACGGACTACGGCTTCATCGGCCACCCCTTCCGCAAGGACTTCCCGACCACCGGCTACGTGGAGATGACCTACGACGAAGTGCAAAAGCGCGTGGTCTACCAGCCCGTCACCATCGAGCCGCGCGAGATCACCCCGCGCATCATCCGCGAAGACAACTACGGTGGTCTCCACTGATGCACAAGGCCTGAGTCATGTCAGAAATCAAGAACTACACCCTGAACTTCGGTCCGCAGCACCCGGCCGCGCACGGCGTGCTGCGTCTGATCCTCGAGTTGGACGGCGAAGTCATCCAGCGTGCTGACCCGCACATCGGTCTGCTGCACCGCGCCACCGAGAAGCTGGCCGAATCCAAGACCTTCATCCAGTCGCTGCCCTACATGGACCGCCTGGATTACGTCTCGATGATGTGCAACGAGCACGCCTACTGCCTGGCCATCGAAAAGATGATGGGCATCGAGGTGCCGGTCCGTGCGCAGTACATCCGCGTGATGTTCGCTGAGATCACCCGCGTTCTGAACCACCTCTTGTGGCTGGGCGCCCACGGTTTCGACTGTGGTGCCATGAACATCCTGATCTACTGCTTCCGCGAGCGCGAAGACCTCTTCGACATGTACGAAGCGGTGTCGGGTGCGCGCATGCACGCGGCCTACTTCCGTCCGGGTGGCGTGTACCGCGATCTGCCGGACACGATGCCGCAGTACAAGGTCAGCAAGATCAAGAACGCCAAGACGATCGCTCGCATGAACGAGAACCGTCAGGGCTCCTTGCTGGACTTCATCGACGACTTCACGCAGCGTTTCCCCAAGATGGTCGACGAGTACGAGACCTTGCTGACGGACAACCGCATCTGGAAGCAGCGTACCGTGGGCATCGGCGTCGTGACGCCCGAGCGTGCCATGCAGATGGGCCTGACCGGCGCGATGCTGCGCGGCTCTGGCGTGGTGTGGGACCTGCGCAAGCACCAGCCCTATGACGTCTACGACAAGGTCGACTTCGACATCCCCGTGGGCACCAATGGCGATTGTTACGACCGCTATGTGGTCCGCGTCGAAGAGTTGCGTCAGTCCAACCGCATCATCAAGCAGTGCGTGGACTGGCTGCGTGCCAACCCAGGTCCGGTCATCACTGACAACCACAAGGTGGCGCCGCCCTCGCGCGTCGAGATGAAGACCTCGATGGAACAGCTGATTCACCACTTCAAGCTGTTCACCGAAGGCTTCCACGTGCCCGAAGGCGAGGCCTACGCCGCCGTCGAACACCCCAAGGGTGAGTTCGGCATCTACCTGGCTTCCGACGGTGCCAACAAGCCGTACCGCCTGAAGATCCGCGCCCCCGGCTTCCCGCACCTGGCCGCCCTCGACGAAATGTCGCGTGGCCACATGCTGGCCGACGCCGTGGCCATCATCGGCACGATGGACATCGTGTTCGGTGAAATCGACCGCTAAGTGACCGAGCAAATCATGCTGAGCGAACAAACCAAAGCGCGCTTCGACCGCGAAATCGCCAAGTACCCGGCTGACCAGCGTCAGTCGGCGGTCATGGCCTGTCTGTCCATCATCCAGCAGGAACAAGGCTGGGTCTCGCCTGAGGCCGAGCAGGCCATCGCCGATCACATCGGCATGCCTGCCATTGCCGTGCACGAGGTGACCACGTTCTACAACATGTACAACCAAAAGCCCGTGGGCAAGTACAAGTTGAACGTGTGCACCAACCTGCCTTGTCAGTTGCGCGACGGCCAAAAGGCCCTGCAATACCTGTGCGACAAGCTGGGTGTGGAAGACGGCGGCACCACGGCCGACGGCCTGTTCACCGTGTCGCACTGCGAGTGCCTGGGCGCCTGTGCCGATGCACCCGTGGCCTTGGTGAACGACCGCCAGATGGTCAGCTACATGAGCAACGACAAGCTCGACGAGCTGGTCGACGCGCTCAAGGCTCAGGCCAAGTGAGGGTGAGACAAGATGCTTGACCTTTCCAAATTCCAGGCGACCGGCAAGGAAACCGTTTTCCACGGCCGCCACATCGAACCGCAGATCTACGCTGGCATTGACGGCAGCAACTGGGGCCTGAAGGACTACGAGTCGCGCGGCGGTTATGCGGCGCTGCGCAAGATCCTCGGCAAGGACGGCGGCGAAGGCATGACCCAGGATCAGGTCATCGCCGAAGTCAAGGCTTCGTCGCTGCGTGGTCGTGGCGGTGCCGGCTTCCCCACGGGTCTGAAGTGGAGCTTCATGCCCCGAACCTTCCCGGGCCAGAAGTACCTCGTCTGCAACTCCGACGAAGGCGAACCCGGCACGGCCAAGGACCGCGAGATCCTGCGCTTCAACCCGCACACTGTCATTGAAGGCATGATCATCGCGGCTTACGCGATGGGCATCACCGTGGGCTACAACTACATCCACGGCGAGATCTTCGAAGCCTATGAGCGCTTTGAGGCCGCCCTGGAAGAGGCCCGTGCCGCCGGTTACCTGGGCAACAACATCATGGGCAGCGACTTCAGCTTCCAGCTGCATGCGCACCATGGTTTCGGCGCCTACATCTGCGGTGAAGAAACCGCGCTGCTGGAGTCGCTGGAAGGCAAGAAGGGGCAGCCCCGCTTCAAGCCGCCTTTCCCGGCCAGCTTCGGTCTGTACGGCAAGCCGACCACCATCAACAACACCGAAACCTTTGCGGCCGTTCCCTGGATCATCCGCAACGGTGGCGAGGCCTTCCTGGCGGTGGGCAAGCCCAACGCCGGCGGCACCAAGCTGTTCACCATCAGCGGTGACGTCGAGTTGCCTGGTAACTATGAAATCCCGCTGGGAACACCGTTCTCCAAGCTGCTGGAGCTCGCCGGTGGCGTGCGCGGTGGCAAGAAGCTCAAGGCTGTGATCCCCGGCGGCTCGTCGTCGCCCGTGATCCCCGGTCACATCATGATGGACGTGACGATGGACTACGACGCCATCGCCAAGGCCGGCTCCATGCTCGGTTCGGGCGCCGTCATCGTGATGGACGAAACCCGCTGCATGGTCAAGGCCCTGCAACGCCTGTCCTACTTCTACATGCACGAGTCCTGCGGCCAGTGCACCCCTTGCCGCGAAGGCACGGGCTGGCTGTGGCGCATGGTCGATCGCATCGAAACCGGCCGTGGTCGTCCGGAAGACATCGACTTGCTGGACAACGTGGCCGAGAACATCCAGGGTCGCACGATTTGCGCCCTGGGCGACGCCGCTGCCATGCCGGTGCGCGCCTTCATCAAGCACTACCGCGATGAATTCGTGCACCACATCGAACACAAGACCTGTACGGTCCCTGCCTACCTCTGATCGGCGCGACACCCATGGTTGAAATCGAAATCGACGGACAGAAAGTCCAGTGCCAGGAAGGCAGCATGGTCATGCATGCAGCCGAGCAATCTGGCACCTACATTCCGCACTTCTGCTATCACAAGAAGCTCTCGATCGCGGCGAACTGCCGCATGTGCTTGGTGGACGTTGAAAAAGCGCCCAAGCCCATGCCCGCTTGCGCCACGCCCGTGACGCAAGGCATGATCGTCCGCACCAAGAGCGAGAAGGCCATCAAGGCGCAGCAGAGCGTGATGGAGTTCCTGCTCATCAACCACCCGCTCGATTGCCCGATCTGCGACCAGGGCGGTGAGTGCCAGTTGCAAGACCTGGCCGTGGGTTACGGTGGCAGCGCCTCTCGCTACAACGAAGAAAAGCGTGTGGTCTTCCACAAGGAAGTCGGCCCGCTGATCTCGATGCAAGAGATGAGCCGTTGCATCCAGTGCACCCGCTGCGTGCGTTTCGGCCAGGAAGTGGCCGGCGTCATGGAGCTGGGCATGGTCAACCGTGGCGAGCACTCCGAAATCGAAACCTTCGTCGGTCAGACGGTGGACTCGGAGCTGTCGGGCAACATGATCGACCTGTGCCCGGTCGGTGCCCTGACGAGCAAGCCCTTCCGCTACAGCGCCCGCACCTGGGAGCTGTCGCGTCGCAAGAGCGTGAGCCCGCACGATTCCACCGGTGCCAACCTGATCGTTCAGGTCAAGAACGGCCAGGTGCTGCGTGTCGTGCCGCTCGAGAACGAAGACGTCAACGAATGCTGGATCGCCGACCGCGATCGTTTCAGCTACGAAGCCCTCAACAGCGACCAGCGCATCACCAAGCCCATGCTCAAGCAGGGTGGTGAGTGGCGTGAAGTGGACTGGACGACCGCGCTGGAATACGTGGCCCAAGGCCTGAAGTGCATCAGCAAGGAACAAGGCGCGAACACCATCGGCGCGCTGGCCACCGAGCACAGCACCGTCGAAGAGCTGTACCTGCTGGCGCAGCTGATGCGCGGTCTGGGTTCCGACAACGTCGACACCCGCCTGCGTCAGGCTGACTTTGCCACCGGCGTTGGTGCCCGCTGGCTGGGCCTGCCGATTGCCGAGCTGGCCACGCTGGACCGCGCTCTGGTGATCGGCTCCTTCCTGCGCAAGGATCACCCGCTGTTTGCCGCGCGTCTGCGTCAGGCCACCAAGCGCGGCGCCAAGATCTCCGCCATCGGCGGCGTGAACGACGACTGGCTGCTGCCGATCGCCAACCGCGTGACCGTGGCACCGAGCGCCTGGGTGCAAGCCCTGGCCGACGTGGCTGCCGCTGTGGCCGCCGAGAAGGGCGTGAGCGCCCCGGTCGCTGGCAACGCCACCGATGCCGCCAAGGCGATCGCTGCTTCGCTGCTGTCCGGCCAACGTGCTGCCGTGCTGCTGGGCAACGCCGCCGTGCAACACCCGCAAGCCTCGTCGCTGCAGGCCCTGGGCCAGTGGATCGCCGAGCAGACCGGCGCCAAGCTGGGCTTCTTCGGTGAGTCGGCCAACTCGGTCGGCGCGCAACTGGTGGGCGCCCAGCCGCAACAAGGCGGCCTCAACGCTGGCCAGATGCTGGCAGGCAAGGGTCTCAAGGGCATGCTGCTGTTGGGTGTCGAGCCCGAGTTCGATGCCGCCAACCCCGCTGCCGCCATCGCCGCAGTGCAGGGCGCCGAAATGGTCGTGTCGCTGTCGTCGTTCAAGACCTCGGCGATGGACTACGCCGACTGCATCTTGCCGATTGCCGCCTTTGCCGAAACGTCGGGCACCTTCGTGAACGCCGAAGGTCGCGTGCAGAGCTTCCACGGTTCGGTCAAGCCGCAAGGCGATGCCCGTCCGGCCTGGAAGGTGCTGCGCGTGCTGGGCACGATGCTGGGTGTGCCTGGTTTCGGTTTCGAAACCTCGGAAGAAGTCAAAGCCGCCGCCCTGGGCGATCTGGCTGCGCTGCCCGCCAAGCTGAACAACGCCACCACGGCATCCGTCCAACTGGGGGCTTCGACCGGTGGTCTGGAGCGTCTGGCCGATGTGCCCATCTACAGTGCAGACGCCCTGGTGCGCCGCGCCCCGGCGCTGCAGGCCACGGCCGATGCCAAGGGCCCGGTAGCCAGCCTGCCGCAAGCCCTGTGGGCTGAGTTGGGCCTGTCGCAAGGTGCGCAAGTCAAGGTGACGCAAGACGGCGCCTCGGCGGTGCTGCCTGCGGTCCTGGATGCCAGCCTGCCCGCCAACGTCGTGCGTGTGCCGGCTGCCACCGTGGCCACCGCCACCCTGGGTGCTTCCTTCGGCGCCATCCGCGTCGAAAAAGCCTGAAGGGTAGGGGAGACAACAGATGATTGATACCCTGTACAACGCTGGTGCCGCCAACCTGGGCGCTGCCTGGCCCGTGGTCTGGTCGCTGATCAAGATCGTGGCGCTGGTGCTGCCGCTGCTCGGTTGCGTGGCTTATCTGACCCTGTGGGAGCGCAAGGCGATTGCCTGGACGCAGATTCGTCCGGGCCCCAACCGCACCGGCCCACGTGGCCTGCTGCAGCCCATCGCTGACGCGGTCAAGCTGATCTTCAAGGAGATCATCGTCCCGACGGCGGCCAACAAGAGCCTGTTCTTCCTGGGTCCGATCATGACCATCATGCCGGCTCTTGCCGCATGGGCCGTGATCCCTTTTGGCCCGGAAGTCGCGCTGGCCAACGTCAACGCCGGCCTGCTGTTCCTGATGGCCATCACCTCGCTCGAAGTCTATGGCGTGATCATCGCCGGCTGGGCTTCGAACTCGAAGTACGCCTTCCTGGGCGCGCTGCGCGCCTCGGCCCAGATGGTGTCCTACGAAATCGCGATGGGTTTCTGCTTCGTGATCGTGCTGATGACGGCCGGCTCGCTGAACATGTCCGACATCGTGCTGAGCCAGGACAAGGGCCAGTTCGCCGAGATGGGCCTGAGCTTCCTGTCTTGGAACTGGCTGCCGCTGCTGCCGGTCATGGTCGTGTACTTCATCTCTGGCCTGGCCGAAACCAACCGCCACCCGTTCGACGTGGTGGAAGGTGAGTCGGAAATCGTGGCCGGTCACATGATCGAGTACTCGGGCATGTCGTTCGCCATGTTCTTCCTGGCCGAATACGCCAACATGATCCTGGTCTCGACGCTGTGCGCGATCCTGTTCTTCGGCGGATGGCTGGCACCGGTGGAGTTCCTGAACTTCATCCCGGGCTGGATCTGGCTGGGCATCAAGACCTTCATCATCGTGACGATGTTCCTGTGGGTGCGTGCTTCGTTCCCCCGCTTCCGTTACGACCAGATCATGCGTCTGGGCTGGAAGATCTTCATCCCCATCACGCTGATCTGGCTGGTGATCGTCGGCGGCTGGATGATGTCGCCCTGGAACATCTGGAAATAAGGGGCCATCGAAATGTCTGCTACGTCCCTCAAAGAGTTCGTGACCAGCTTTTTCCTGCTGGACATGTTGAAAGGCCTGGCGCTGACCGGTCGTCACTTCCTCAAGCCGACCATCACGGTGCAGTTTCCGGAAGAAAAGACCCCGCTGTCGCCCCGCTTCCGTGGCCTGCACGCCCTGCGCCGTTACGACAACGGCGAAGAGCGCTGCATCGCCTGCAAGCTGTGTGAAGCGGTCTGCCCGGCCATGGCCATCACCATCGAGTCCGATGTGCGTGATGACGGCTCGCGCCGCACCACCCGCTACGACATCGACCTGACCAAGTGCATCTTCTGCGGCTTCTGCGAAGAGAGCTGCCCGGTGGATTCGATCGTGGAAACCCACATCTTCGAATACCACGGCGAAAAGCGCGGCGATCTGTACTTCACCAAGGACATGCTCCTGGCGGTGGGTGATCGTTACGAAAAGGAAATTGCAGCCAACAAGGAGGCGGACGCGAAATACCGCTGACCCGTTATGGACACCTTAGCCCTACTTTTCTATACCTTCGCCTTCGTGCTGGTCTACGCGGGCTTCCGCGTGATCACCGCCAAGAGCCCGGTGACCGCCGTCCTGCATCTGGTGTTGGCGTTCGCCAGTGCCTCGTGCGTGTGGATGCTGCTGCAAGCCGAGTTCCTCGCCATCTCCCTCGTGCTCGTGTACGTGGGGGCGGTGATGGTGCTCTTCCTGTTCGTGGTGATGATGCTCGACATCAACTCCGACTCCGTGCGTCAAGGCTTCTGGAAGCACTTTCCAGCCGCCGGGCTCATCGGTGTCGTGATCGCGCTGGAAATGTCCTTCGTGCTGACCCGCGGTTTCGACCTGCCGGTTGCCAAGAACATGCCGCCCGAGGTGGCAGCGTTGCCCAATGCCAAGGCCTTGGGCATTGACCTGTACACCAACTATCTGTTCCCGGTGCAGGTCGCTGCCGTCATCTTGCTGGTGGGCATCATTGCTGCCATCGCCTTGACGCTGCGCAAGCGCAAGGACGCTCACTTCCAGAAGCCGGCCGAACAGGTCCGCGTCAAGAAGGCCGACCGCCTGCGCGTGCACAAGGTGGCGGCCGTGGTGGAGGCCCCTGCGGCCGAAGCCGATGCCAACAAACAGGCTGGAGGCCAAGCATGACGTCGATCACCCTGGGGCACTATCTGTCGCTCGGCGCGATCCTGTTCACGATGTCGATCATCGGCATCTTCATGAACCGCAAGAACCTGATCGTGCTGCTGATGGCCATTGAGCTGATGCTGCTGGCCGTGAACCTGAACTTCGTGGCGTTCTCCCACTACCTGGGGGACATGGCCGGTCAGGTCTTCGTCTTCTTCATCCTCACCGTGGCGGCCGCCGAGTCGGCCATCGGTCTGGCCATTTTGGTGCTGGTCTTCCGTAATCGCCTGGCGATCAACGTGAGTGATCTGGACACCCTCAAGGGCTGATCGGGAGAGATACCAACCATGTCTGAACTTTCTCTCAATTCGCTGCTGGCGGTGCCCCTGGCGCCGCTGGTCGGCTCGATCGCTGCCGGCTTGTTCGGCAAGACGATTGGCCGCCGTGGCGCGCACCTGCTCACCATCCTGGGTGTGCTGATCTCCTTCATCATCTCGGCGATGACGCTCAAGGCCGTCGCCGTCGACGGGGCCAGCTTCAATGGCACCGTCTACGAGTGGATGACGCTGGGCACGCTCAAGATGGAAGTCGGCTTCCTGGTCGACGGCCTGACCGCGATGATGATGTGCGTGGTGACCTTCGTGTCGCTGATGGTGCACATCTACACCATCGGCTACATGGAAGAGGACGACGGCTACCAGCGCTTCTTCAGCTACATCTCGCTGTTCACGTTCTCGATGTTGATGCTCGTCATGAGCAACAACCTGCTGCAACTGTTCTTCGGCTGGGAAGCGGTGGGCCTGGTGTCCTACCTGCTGATCGGTTTCTGGTACAAGAAGCCCACAGCCATCTTCGCCAACATGAAGGCCTTCCTGGTCAACCGTGTCGGTGACTTCGGCTTCATCCTGGGCATTGGCCTGCTGCTGGCCTACACCGGCACGCTCAACTACACCGAGCTGTTCGCCAAAGGCAGCGAGCTGAGCCTGCTCACGCTGCCCAAGACCGACTGGGCGCTGATCACCGTGATCTGCGTCTGTCTGTTCATCGGTGCGATGGGCAAGTCGGCGCAGTTCCCGCTGCACGTGTGGCTGCCGGATTCGATGGAAGGCCCGACCCCGATCTCCGCGCTGATCCACGCCGCCACCATGGTGACGGCTGGCATCTTCATGGTGTCGCGCATGTCGCCGCTGTTCGAGCTGTCGGATGCGGCACTGAACTTCATCGTGATCATCGGTTCGATCACCGCGCTGTTCATGGGTTTCCTGGGCATCATCCAGAACGACATCAAGCGTGTGGTGGCTTACTCCACGCTGTCGCAGCTGGGTTACATGACCGTGGCCCTGGGCGTGTCCGCCTACAGCGTGGGCATGTTCCACGTGATGACGCACGCCTTCTTCAAGGCCCTGCTGTTCCTCGGCGCCGGTTCGGTGATCATCGGCATGCACCACGATCAGGACATCCGCAACATGGGTGGCCTGTGGAAGCGCATGCCCATCACCTGGATCACCTTCCTGCTGGCCAACCTGGCCCTGATCGGCACGCCGTTCTTCTCGGGTTACTTCTCGAAGGACTCGATCATCATGGCGGTGGAAGCCAGCAACCTGCCTGCAGCCGGCTTTGCCGAGTTCGCAGTGCTGGCGGGTGTGTTCGTCACGGCCTTCTACAGCTTCCGCGTGTATTTCCTGGTCTTCCACGGCAAGGAAAACTTCCATCACAAGCCCTTCCCGGGTGAGCACGATCACCACGACGACGATCACGGTCATGGCCACGCCCATGAGCCGCACGAGTCGCCCTGGGTGGTGACGGCACCGCTGGTGCTGCTGGCGATCCCGTCGGTGGTCATTGGCTTCCTGACGGTGGGCCCGCTGCTGTTCGGTGGCTTCCTCAAGTCGGCCATCTTCGTGGACGCTGCCAAGCATCCGGCCATGGCCGAGCTGGCATCGCACTTCCACGGTGCCACTGCGATGGCGCTGCACGGCTTCCAGGCTGCACCGTTCTGGCTGGCGCTGGCTGGTGTGATCACGGCTTACGTGTTCTACATGGTGGCCCCGCAGATCCCTGCGACCCTGGCCAAGGTGCTGCGCCCGCTGATCGTGATCGGCGAGAACAAGTACTACCTGGACTGGTTCAACGAGAAGGTGCTGGCTGCTGGCGCACGACTGCTGGGCCGCATCTTCTGGAAGGTGGGCGACGTGGCCATCATTGACGGTCTGATCGTCAACGGCTCCGCCAAAGTGGTGGGCTTGATTGGTTCTCTGACACGTCTGTTCCAGACGGGTTACCTCTATCACTACGCGCTGGTCATGATCCTGGGGGTGCTCGCCTTCATGACGTGGTTCGTGTTCCTGCAGCACTGAGCGCGAGGACCGGTTCATGCAAACAATGTCCAATATCCTCTCTCTGGCCATCTGGATTCCAGTGGCATTCGGGATCCTGCTGCTGGTCGCTGGCCGGCAGCAACATGCCGGCATCGCCCGCTGGGTGGCACTGATCGGTTCGGTCATCAGCTTCCTGGTGACCCTGCCGCTGATGACCGACTTCGACACGACGACGGCAGCGATGCAGTTCGTCGAGAAAGCCAGCTGGATTGAACGCTTCAACGTGTTCTATCACCTGGGTGTCGATGGCATCTCGATGTGGTTCGTGCCGCTCACCGCCTTCATCACGATCATCGTGGTGCTGGCCGGCTGGGAAGTCATCGAAGACCGTCCGCACCAGTACTACGGTGCCTTCCTCATCCTGTCGGGTCTGATGGTGGGCGTGTTCTCGGCACTGGACGGCATGCTGTTCTACGTGTTCTTCGAGGCCACGCTGATCCCGATGTACATCATCATCGGCATCTGGGGCGGCCCGCGTCGCGTCTACGCTGCGTTCAAGTTCTTCTTGTACACGCTGCTGGGCTCGCTGCTGATGCTGATCGCGCTGGTCTACCTGTACTACAAGTCGGGTGGCAGCTTTGACATCCTGACCTGGCACAAGCTGCCGCTGCCCGCGACACCGCAGGCCCTGCTGTTCGGTGCGTTCTTTGCTGCGTTTGCCGTGAAGGTGCCGATGTGGCCGGTGCACACCTGGTTGCCCGACGCTCACGTGGAAGCGCCGACCGGTGGCTCCATCGTGCTGGCCGCGATCATGCTGAAGCTGGGCTGCTATGGCTTTCTGCGTTTCATGCTGCCGATCGTGCCTGATGCGTCGCATCAGTTCGCCCCGGTGGTGATCACCCTGTCGCTGATCGCTGTGATCTACATCGGTCTGGTGGCGATGGTGCAGCAGGACATGAAGAAGCTGGTGGCGTATTCGTCCATCGCGCACATGGGTTTCGTGACCCTGGGCTTCTTCCTCTTCAACGAGCTGGGCATCGTCGGCGGTCTGGTGCAGATGATTGGTCACGGCTTCGTGTCGGGCGCCATGTTCTTCAGCATCGGTGTCCTGTACGACCGCGTTCACTCGCGTGAAATCGCCAGCTACGGCGGTGTGGTCAACACCATGCCCAAGTTCGCCGCCTTTGCCCTGCTGTTCGCGATGGCCAACAGCGGCCTGCCGGGGACGGCTGGTTTCGTGGGTGAGTGGCTGGTGATCCTGGGTGCGGTCGAGTACGACTTCCTGATCGGGATGTTGGCGGCCACGGCCTTGATTCTGGGCGCCTCGTACAACCTGTGGATGTACAAGCGTGTGTACTTCGGCGATGTGACCAACGACCACGTTCGCGAGCTGAAGGACATCAATGCCCGCGAATTCCTGATTCTGGCCGTGTTGGCGGCCGCCGTGCTGTGGATGGGCCTGCAGCCCAAACCCTTCACCGATGTGATGTACGTTTCGGTGACGGAGCTGATCAAGCACGTCTCCCTGAGCAAGTTGAACTAAGGGCCGACACAAAATGACTGATTTGAACTGGCTCGCGGTGACCCCCGAGATCGTCTTGCTGGGCATGGCCTGTGTGGTGGCGATCCTCGATCTGTTCGTCACCTGTCCGCAGCGCAAGCCGACCTACTTCCTGACCATGCTGTCGCTGGCGGTGGTGGCTGGCTTGCACCTGAGCGCGCTCGACAGTGGCGCCTCGGTGTACGCCATGCAGCGCATGGTGGTGACCGACCCGATGGGGCACCTGTTGTCGCTGTGCGCGACCCTGGCCGTCATGGGCACCCTGGTCTATGCCCAGGGCTATGCCGCCAGCCGTGATCTGCTCAAGGGAGAACTGTTCTCCCTGAGCATGCTCTCGCTGCTCGGTATCTCGATCATGATCATCGGCAACAACTTCCTGACCATCTACCTGGGTCTGGAGCTGATGTCGCTGTCCCTGTACGCCCTGGTGGCCCTGCGTCGTGACGACGCCCAGGCGACCGAGGCCGCCATGAAGTACTTTGTGCTGGGCGCGCTGGCTTCGGGCTTCCTGCTCTATGGTCTGTCGATGATGTACGGCGCCACGGGTTCGCTGGACCTGGCCGAGGTCTACCAGGCCACGCTGACCGGCGAGATCAACAAGCAGGTGCTGGCCTTCGGCGTGGTGTTCATCGTTGCCGGCCTGGCCTTCAAGCTGGGTGTAGTGCCTTTCCACATGTGGGTGCCTGACGTCTACCAGGGCGCCCCCACGGCGGTGACCCTGCTGGTGGCAGGTGCGCCCAAGCTGGCCGCGTTCGCGATCACCATCCGCCTGCTGGTGGAAGGTCTGATCAACAGCGCCACCGACTGGCAGCAGATGCTGATGATCCTGGCCGTGGCCTCGATGGCCGTGGGCAACCTGGCCGCCATTGCGCAGAGCAACCTCAAGCGCATGCTGGCTTACTCGGGTATCGCGCAGTTGGGCTTCATGCTGCTGGGCTTCATCCCCAGCGTGGTGGCCGGTAACACGGTGTCGGCCGGCAACGGCTACGGCTCGTCGCTGTTCTACGTGCTGACCTATGTGCTGACCACCTTGGGCACCTTTGGCCTGATCATGGTGCTGTCGCGCCCGGGTTTCGAGTCGGAAGAGATCTCCGACCTGGCCGGTCTGCACAAGCGCAGCCCCATGCTGGCCGGCGTCATGGCCGTGTTCATGTTCTCGCTGGCGGGCATCCCGCCGACCGTGGGCTTTTACGCCAAGCTGGCCGTGCTGCAGGCGCTGATCACCACCAACGATCCGGTGCTGTTGACCGTGTCGATCGTCGCGGTGTTGCTGTCGCTGGTGGCTGCGTTCTACTACCTGCGTGTGATCAAGGTGATGTACTTTGACGAACCGGCTGCTCAGGCACCGGCCATTCAAGGTGGCGCCGCTCCCGCGCTGTTGTCGATCAATGCGCTGGCCGTGCTGGCCCTGGGCATCTTGCCCGGCGCGCTGATGACCTTGTGTGCCAACGTGATCACACAATCTTTGGCAGGATGATGTCGACATGAAGATGACCTTGTGTCGTCGTGAAGCACCATGACGGGCCTCGTGCCCGCATGGGCTGTGCTTCTGGTGCTGTTGGCCGCGTTGATCGCGGCCAATTTGCCTTTTCTCAATGACCGCTTGTTCGTGGTCGGGCCCCGGCGGGCGCCCAAGACCGTCGCGTGGCGGCTGCTCGAATTGCTGGTGTTTGCTGTGCTCGTGGCCTTGCTGGGTCGTGCGCTGGAGGGACACCTTGGGCGTGTCAGCCCGCTGCGCTGGGAGTTTGTGGCGGTGTGGTTGTGCGTGTTCTTGACGCTGGCCTTTCCCGGCTTCGTGTGGCGCTACCTGCGCAAGCACTGACCTCGACGGAGTCCCGGGCGATGCCCCAGTCTGAGTCCCCCTCATCCGCTCCCTCACCCGATGCGCACCTGCGTGAGGACACGCTGACGTCGGAGTCGGTGTACCAGGGGCATTTCCTGGAACTGCGCCGCGACCGGGTGGCCCTGCCCGATGGTCGGGAGGCCACACGCGAGTACGTGATGCACCCCGGTGCCGTGATGATCGTGGCCATCCTGCCTGATGGTCGGCTGGTCATGGAGCGGCAGTACCGCTACCCCGTGCGTCAGACCATGATCGAGTTTCCGGCCGGCAAGCTGGACGCGGGCGAGGGCGGTCTGGCCTGTGCGCAACGCGAGCTGCTGGAAGAGACGGGCTACCGCGCGGGTCGATGGGCCAAGGCCGGGATCATGCATCCGGTGATTGGTTACGCCACCGAGGTCATCGAGGTCTGGTTTGCCGATGACCTGAGCCTGGGGGAGCGGCAGCTCGACGAGGGGGAGTTCCTCGATGTGTTCACGGCCACGCAGCAGGAGTTGGAAGACTGGATGCGCGATGGCCTGCTCACCGACGCCAAGACGGTGGTGGGCATGATGTGGTTGCTGCAGTGGCGCGCCGGGCGCTGGCCTCTGCAGTGGCAGACGGTGTGAACGCCGCGACCGGATCCTGACGATGCTGGTGGTGGACCTTCATTGCGCGCACGGCCATCATTTCGAGGGCTGGTTTGCTTCGTCCGATGACCTGGTTTCACAGCAGGCGCGTGGCTTGGTGAGCTGTCCGGTGTGTGGCGACCATGAGGTGGTGCGACGTCCTTCTGCACCGCATCTGAATGTCTCGCATCTCAAGGCCGAGTCCTTACCGTCGGTGGGTCGCAGCCGTTCGCATTCATCTTCGTCGAACCTGAGCGAGCCGATGTCGGGCGTCGAGGCAGGCACTGTGCCGGTCGTCCCGGCCGCCGGGAATGATGTGGCCCAGAACGCTGAAGCGGCGCTTCAGGCTTTGCAAGCCGCTTATCTGCAATTGGTTCGACATGTGGTGACCCACACAGAGGATGTGGGAGAGCGTTTTGCCGATGAGGCGCGCAGCATCCATCATGGCGAGGCGCCAGAGCGCGCCATCCGTGGTCAGACCTCGCCCGAGGAGCGCGAGGCCCTGCGTGAGGAGGGCATCGAGGTGCTGAGTCTGCCCATTCCGGATGGGCTCAAGGGTCCGCTGCAGTGAAGCGTGGCCCGCCAGGATGGGCCGCTGGGTGGTGTGCGATCAGGGGACCAGTCGACCGGGGTTGAAACGATCTTCAGGGTCGAGCGCGTGCTTGATGGCGCGCATCCAGGCCGTGCGCGTGGCGCTTTGACGTTGTCCCAGTTCGGCCCGTTTGAGCTGGCCGATGCCGTGCTCGGCCGAGATCGTCCCGCCCAGACTGAGCGCCAGGTCGTAGACCAAGGCATGGATGGCGGCTTCGTGCTGTGCGAGGAAGACCTCGGTGTCCATGTTGACCGGGGCCTGGACGTTGTAGTGCAGGTTGCCATCGCCCAGGTGACCGAAGCAGACGATGCGGCACCCGGGAACCCGTTGTTGCAGCGCGGCCTCGGCCTGCTCGACAAAAGCGGGGACGAGCGAGGTGGGCACGGCGATGTCGTGCTTGACCATGTGGCCTTCGATCTTCTCGGCCATGGGAATGGTTTCGCGCAGCGTCCACATCGCACGGTATTGCGCTTCGGTCTGTGACAGGGTGGCGCGTTCGATGAGGCCCTGTTGCTGAGCTTCGTGCAGCAGGCTTTCCAGGTCGTCGGTCAGGGTGCTGGCGCGACCGGTGTCGGCGGTGTCGAGCAGCACCGTCCAGGCGGGCAGAGTGGGCTGTTCGGGTGTCAGCAGGGCGCGGGCCGCCTGGGCTTGTTCGGGCAGGTGGTGCAGCGCCAGGGCCACCGGGGCGTGGTGCATGACCTCGAAACCGGTGAGGCGGGCGTCCAGCTGGGTGCGGGCCTGTTGCAACAGGCTCACGCATTGCGCCAGTGTGGCACAGCCGATTAGGGCGGCCTGATGGTGGGTGGGGCGCGGGTAGAGCCGCAAGGTGGCGGCCGTGATGATGGCCAGGGTGCCCTCGCTGCCGACCAGCAGGTCACGCAGGTCGTAGCCGGTGTTGTCCTTGCGCAGGCTCTTGAGGCCGTCCCAGATCTCGCCCTGGGCAGTCACCGCCTCCAGGCCAAGACACAGCTCGCGGGCCGTGCCGTAGCGCAGCACCTGGGTGCCACCGGCGTTGGTGGCGAGGTTGCCACCGATGGTGCAACTGCCTTCCGAGGCCAGGCTCAAGGGGAACAGCAGGCCCGCCTCGTCGGCGGCGCGCTGCACCTCGGCCAACAGGCAGCCGGCCTGAACGGTCATGGACAGGTTGGCCGCATCGACAGCGAGCACGCGATTGAGTCGCCCCAGGTTGAGCACGATCTGCTGGCCGCTGTCGTCCGGGACCGAGCCACCGACGAGACTGGTGTTGCCGCCCTGGGGCACGATGCTGACGCGGTGGCGGGCGCACAGGCGCACGACGGCGGCGACCTCGTCTGTGGAGGCGGGGCGCACGATGGCCAGGGCCTGGCCGTGGTAACGCTTGCGCCAGTCGACTTGGTATCGGTCAAGCGAATCGTGTGCGTCGGGCCTCAGAATGGCCGCGGCCCCCAACGTCTGACGCAAGGCTTCGAGCAAGGCCTCATGCTGGCCGCAGGGGGACGACGGCGCATCGGTCATGCCGCCGCGCCTTTCTTGGGCTTGGGCGGCAGCACGCGCAGGCGCAGGCGGATGTAGACCGAGCAGGCGGTGAACAGCACCACGCTGAGCGCGACTTCGATGCCCGCCAGGATCTGGGACAGGCCCGCGTCGCCGGTCACGCGCACCACGCCTTCGGTGAAGTACAGCCAGATCAGCAGGGTGAGCCAGCGGTAGGTGTAGAGCCGGTGCTTGAGCAGGCCGGCCACGCCCAGGCACAGGGGCAGCACCTTGAGGGCGAGCATGCCGGTGCCTTGGGGCAGGGGGGCGAGCCACAGCTCCCACGCCACGCCCAGGCCGATGAGGCTCACCAGCGAGGCGACACACAGCAGGCGCAAGCGTTCGATGGTGACGCGGCGCTCGGGTGGGTGGTGGGCGATGAAGGTGTCCGGGTCAGCGGGTTCTTGGTCGGGGGTGTCGGAGGTGGTCATGGATGAAAAATCAGGTGCGCACGGCGGGCGGATGCCCAGTTGGTGGGCGCATGGCTGGCATCATAGCCAGATGACGTCACATTCGACTTTCTGGGGGCGTGCACGGCAGCGCTGGACCTTGCTGCTCACGACCTTGCAGCAGTGGCCCTGGCGCCAGACCTACGACACCTTGCGGCAACGCTTTCGGGAAGATCGCCTGGGCTTGACGGCGGGCAGCCTGACCTTCACGACCACCATTGCGGTGGTGCCCTTGTTCACCGTGATGCTGGCCTTGTTCAGCGCCTTTCCCGTGTTCTCGCGCTTTCGAAAGGTGCTGGAGCAGCAGGTCATTCAAGGGCTGGTGCCCGATGCGATCGCCAAGCAGGTTGTGCTGTCGCTGACGAAGTTTGCCGGCAAGGCCAGTCAGCTGGGTGGCCTGGGCATGATCCTGCTGGGCATCACGGCCATGGCGCTGATGCTCACCATCGACCACACGCTCAATGGCATCTGGCGGGTGCGCCGCGCGCGGCCGATCACGCAGCGGGTGCTGGTGTACTGGGCGGCGCTCACGCTGGGGCCCTTGCTGGTGGGGGCGAGCCTGTGGATGACGTCCTATGTGCTGTCGGCCTCACGCGGCCTGGTGGACGAGCTGCCGGGGGGCGTGGGGCTGTTGCTCAGCCTGATCGTGTTCGCCTTGCAGACGGCGGGCTTTGCCGCGCTGTACCGCTATGTGCCCAACACTTTCGTGCGCTGGGACCACGCCTGGGGCGGCGCGGTGTTCACGTCCGTGGGTCTGGAGCTGGCGCAAAAGGGGCTGGCCCTGTACCTGTCCAAGGTGCCCGTTTACGCGACTATCTTTGGTGCGTTCGCGGCGGTGCCGATCCTGCTGGTGTGGATCTACCTGAGCTGGCTCATCTTGCTGATGGGGGCGGTGGTGGTGGCGTACACGCCCAGCCTGTTGTCGCAGGTGAAGCGTTGGCCCGATGCGCCAGGGCACCGTTTCGCCTTGACGCTGGCCATCCTGAAGGCCCTGTGGGCGGTGAAGCCAACGCCTGAGCGTGGCCTGAGCAATGAGGCGCTTGCACGGGCCTTGCGCACCGATCCGCTGCAGATCGAACCGCTGCTGGAGGCCTTGCAGGCCTTGGACTGGGTGGGGCTGTTGAACGAGGCGGGAGACGATCACGGTGGCCGCTTCGTGCTGCTGTGCAACCCGGATCAGACGCCGGCGGTGCCGCTTCTGGACGATCTGCTGTTGCGCCGTGACGGCGTGAGCGAGGGATTCTGGGGGGCGGCTCGCCTGGACACGCTGACCTTGGCGCAGGTCTTGCGCTGAGAGCCGGCCGGTGCGCGGTGCCGCATCAGGGTCTGCCCGCTGTTCAGATGGACCCCGGTCTGTCGCAATGGCGGTGACGTGTGACATTCGGCACGAGCGCTTGATGTGACGCAGGGTGTGGGGCTATATTGAATGCCTTGCAGGCCGTTTTTTGAATCGGGAATGAGGAGGAACTTCCATGAAAGTCAGTGACATCCTGCGCGTCAAGGGCAGCACGCTGTTCACCATACAGCCTGAGCAGCCCCTGGGCGAGGCGGCCGCATCCATGGCCGATCACGACATTGGTTCGCTGGTGGTGATGGACCACGGTGATCTGGTGGGCATGTTGACGTTTCGCGAGGTGATCAAGGCCACCGTGCGCAACAGTGGCGTGTTCGGCAGCCTGACGGTGCGCACCGTCATGGACGATCACCCCCTGACCTGCACGCCCGAGACCGAACTGGACGAGGTGCGCCGCATGATGCTGAGCCGCCATGCGCGTTACATGCCGGTGATGACCAACCGCACGCTGATGGGCGTGATCTCGTTCTACGACGTGGCCAAGGCCGTGGTGGACGGGCAGGACTTCGAGAACCGCATGCTCAAGGCCTACATCCGCGACTGGCCGGTGAACGAAGAGGAAACCGGCAAGGAACGCCAGGCGCTGCTGTGAGCCCGGCTGCCTGCTGATGCGCAAACGCCCGGTTGAGCCGGGCGTTTTGCTGTGCGGGGTGCGGGGGAGGGCCTTGATGGGGGACAATAAGCGCTTCCCTTTGCACTTCTGGTTGGCGCTCTATGGCAGGCAGCACCCTCGGTCTTTTGTTCACGGTCACGAATTTCGGCGAATCGCACGGCCCGGCGATCGGCTGCGTCATCGATGGCTGCCCTCCGGGCATGGCCTTGTCTGAAGCGGACCTCCAGCCCGATCTGGACCGTCGCCGTCCGGGCACCTCGCGCCATGTGACCCAGCGCAACGAGCCTGATGCCGTCGAGATCCTGAGCGGTGTCTACGAGGGCAAGACCACGGGCGCCCCGATTGCGCTGCTGATCCGCAACACCGACCAGCGCAGCAAGGACTACGGCAACATCCTGCAAACCTTCCGTCCCGGCCATGCCGACTACACCTACTGGCACAAGTACGGCATCCGTGACCCGCGTGGGGGCGGGCGCTCGTCGGCGCGCATGACGGCCCCGATGGTGGCCGCCGGTGCGGTGGCCAAGAAGTGGCTGCGCGAGCAGTTCGGCACCGAGATCCGCGCCTGCATGACCCAGCTGGGTGAGCACCCCATCGCGTTTGAGGGCTGGGAGCATGTGCCCAACAACCCTTTCTTTGCGCCCAACGTGAGCCAGATCGACGCGCTGGAAGCCTATATGGACGAGTTGCGCAAGGACGGGGATTCCTGCGGCGCCAAGTTGATCGTCGAGGCCAGCGGCGTGCCGGTGGGCCTGGGCGAGCCGCTGTTTGACAAGCTGGATGCCGACATTGCCCACGCGATGATGGGCATCAATGCGGTCAAGGGCGTGGAGATCGGCGCGGGCTTCGAGAGCGTGCGCCAGCGCGGCACCGTGCATGGCGACGAGCTGCACCCCGATGGCTTTGCCAGCAACCACGCGGGTGGCGTGCTGGGTGGCATTTCGACAGGGCAGGATCTGCGTGTGGCGATTGCGATCAAGCCGACGAGCTCGATCCGCACGCCGCGTCAGTCCATCGACCTGAATGGCCAGCCGGCCACGGTGGAGACCTTCGGTCGCCACGATCCGTGCGTGGGCATCCGCGCCACGCCGATTGCCGAGGCCATGCTGGCCCTGGTGCTGATTGACCACGCGCTGCGCCACCGTGCGCAGTGTGGCGATGTGAAGGTGGACACGCCCCGCATTGCGGCGCAGCGCTGATTCAGGTCGATTTCAGCTCGCTGGCGGCTTCGGGGCGCTCGATCAGTTCGATCTTGTAGCCGTCGGGGTCGGTGATGAAGGCGATGATGGTGTTGCCGCCCTTGATGGGGCCGGCTTCGCGGCTGATGCTGCCGCCCAGGGTGGCGGTCTTGGCGCGCACGGTGTCACAGACGGCCGCCGCGTTGTCGACGCCCAGGGCGATGTGGCCGTACGCGGTGCCCAGCTCGTAGTGGTCGACGCCGTAGTTGTAGGTCAGCTCGATCTCGGCGTGCTCGGGGTTGCGACCGTAGCCGAGGAAGGCGAGGGTGTATTGCTGCTCGGGCCGGTCGGTGGTGCGCAGCAAGGACATGCCCAGGGCCTGGGTGTAGAAGTCGATGGAGCGCTGCAGGTTGCCGACGCGCAGCATGGTGTGCAAGAGACGCATGGTGTAGGTCCGTGTGGGGTGTCAGACAGGGCCACAGTCTGCCAGGGATGAGGCAGCTCATGCAGCCTGGGGTTTCTCACGGCCTCAAGAGGCGGCGAGGTGAAGGCGCAGTGCGTCGAGGTCCACCGTCAACCAGCCGCGCACGCTGTTGAGCAGGGCCAGGTCTTGCGCGTGATGCAGGTCGTCCAGTGTGAGACGTCGCTCCTGCAGTCGGCCTTCGGCCAACAGCGTGGCACGCATCACGCCTGGCAGCAGGCCACTGGGCAGCGGTGGTGTGTACCACTGGCCATCGAGCTGCAGGGCCAGATTGCCGATGGTGAACTCGGTGAGCTCGCCCGCCGCGTTGTAGAGCAGGGTGTCGAAACAGCCCGGTGGCGGGGTGAAGGGGGCATAGGCCGTGCGCCGGGTGGTCTTGTGGCGGATGAAGGCATCGGCCGGGGGCATGGGCTGCGTGGCCAGGGACACCCGGGCAGGGGTCGGCGTGTCGGGCAGGGGTGCGGCCTCGGCGCTGATACTCAGGTGGTCGTCCACCAGCAAGCGCACCTTGTAGAGGCCGGTGGGGTGCGCGTGCGCCAGGGCATGCAAGGTGTCGCTCACACGTTGAGCCAGTGCCGCGATGTGAGCTTCGTCGGCAAAGTGAAACGCCCGGGCGGCGGCCTGAACGCGTGCCAGATGAGCCGGCAGGCGCGCGAGCTGGCCGTTTTCCAGACGCAGCGACTCGAGCAACTGGAACGGTGCGTCGGCGCGGTGCAGGAAGGCCCGCTTGGCCTGCCACTCCTGCGCTTCACCGGGGCCGGTGGCGTCCAGGGTGATGCCGCTGCCGATACCGCAGTGCGCGCGCCAGGGAGCGGGGGGCGGCAGGGTGTCGACCGTGACGGTACGGATGGGGACGTTGAAGGTGACCCGCCCGCCCGGCGCCATGAGCCCGACGGCGCCGCAGTAGACGCCGCGTGCGCTGCGCTCCAGCCGCGCGATGTGGTGCATGGCCTGGCGCTTGGGGGCGCCGGTGACAGAGCCACACGGGAACAGGGCCGCGAACACCTCGCTCAGGCGCAGGCCGGCGCGGCTGCGGGCGGTGACGGTGGACGTCATTTGCCAGACGGTCGGCAGGGCGTGCAGCTCGAACAGATCGGGCACGCGCACGCTGCCCACTTCGGCGATGCGCGAGAGGTCGTTGCGCAGCAGGTCCACGATCATCAGGTTCTCTGCCCGCTCCTTGGCGCTGGTGCGCAGGTGCTCGGCGGCGGCCGCATCGCTGTCGGCGTCCATCCCGCGTGGGGCGGTGCCCTTCATGGGGCGGGTGGTGAGTTGCTGGCCATCCCAGTCGAAGAACAGCTCGGGCGAAACGCTGAGCACGGCACCCGGCACACGGCAGGCGGCCCGGGCATCGAGCATCACGGCGTAGCTTTGCGGCTGGCTGCGGCGCAGGGCCATGAACCAGGGCCACAGGGCAGCGGGTGTGCCCTCAAAGGGGCTGTGCAACTGGCCGGTGAGGTTGACCTGGTAGACCTCGCCCGCCTGGATCAGCGACCGGATCTGCTCGACCTTCTGTTCGATGGCGGACTGGTCCAGATCAGCCTGCCAGGGGCCGGCTTGCCACGTGGGGCTGGGGCTCTCCGCCCCTGTGGTGGTGCTGGCGGGGGAGCCAGTCACAGGCTGACCATCCCAGGCCTCAGCCTGGTCGAACACGGCCCAGACGGCGTAGGGCTGGCCGGGCGGCAGGGCCTTGACAGGCAGGTGGGGGTTCAGGCCGGGTGCGGCTTCGTACGCCACCCAGCCCACGCACCACTGGCCAGCTTGCGCCAGCGCGTGAGCCGCATCCAGCAGGCCTGCCACCTGGCTGGGATCATGGGCCACCAGCCAGCGGCTGGGGCGATCAAATCGCCAGCGTTGACGCGCGCCCTGGGGCGCCTCGGGGGGAGGCGGGAAGTCGACCAGGGCGGTCGGCAGGGCCGGGTCTTGGTCAAGCACGACGTGACGTCACGACGCTGATCGACAGCACGACGGTGGCCACGGCAAACAAGGCCAGCGCCCAGAACTCGAAGGGCACCCCCAATACGCTGACGGCAGCATCGGAGCAGTTGGCGCGCACCTCGAACCATTCGGGCCAGCGGGTGTCCAGCCCCAAATAGCTGTTCACGCGGTCGGCAAAGGTCAGGGCACAGGAGTTGGTTTTGGCGGCGACAAAGTGCTGCCACAGGGACGATGCGATGCCGCCCAGGGCCAGCGGCAGGCTCAGGGCCGAGATCACGCGTCGCCCCAGGCTACCGGGCAGGGCGGCGCCCAACAAGGCCAGCACGCTCAAGACGATGAACAGGATGCGCTGCAGGATGCACCAGGGGCAGGGCTGCATGTCGAAGCGATGCTGTGCCAGCAGCGCCAGGCCCACCGAGCCGGCGCACAGCAGGCCCAGCACCAGCAACATCAGGCGAGGACTCAGGGTGCGCATCGCGTCAGGCCACTTCGGCGATCAGTTCGATCTCGACACAGGCCCCTAGCGGGATCTGGGCCACGCCAAAGGCGCTGCGGGCGTGCACGCCCTTTTCACCGAAGACCTCGCCGAGCAACTCGGAGCAGCCATTGGTGACGAGGTGGTGTTCGGTGAAATCAGGGGCGCTGTTGACCAGGCTCATGACCTTGACGATGCGCACGACCTTGTCCAGACCGCCAGCAGCCACGGCCAGGGTGCCCATCAGGTCGATGGCCACCGCGCGGGCGGCCTGTTTGCCTTCATCGGTCGTCATGTTCTGGCCGAGCTTGCCCACCCAGACCTGGCCGTCCTTCTTGGCGATGTGCCCGGACAGGAAGATCTGGTTGCCCGTGCGCACGAAGGGCACATAGGCAGCGGCCGGGACGGCCACGGGCGGCAGGCTGATGCCAAGGGTTTGCAGGCGTTGTTCGATGGACATGGGTGTGTCAGAAATGAGGGGTCGCAATAAGTTCGGATCCTACACCGATGACATCTACTGACACGCGCACACGGAATACGCTGACGATTGCACGCCGCCTCTGGCTGCCGCCTTTGGTGATTGGCCTGGCGGCGGTGGCCATGGGCATTGGGGCGGCTTGGACCATGAAGCGGGTGGACGCGGAGTCGGCCCAGGCTTTGCGCGCCCAGCAGGCCAAGCTGGGCGATGCCTACACTTGGTCGGGCTTGACCGAGGCCAATGCCGCGCGGGTGGTGGCGGTCTTGCAGTCTGCGGATGCGGGGCTGGATGAGCGGCTCAAGCCCGATGTGGACGCCACCTCGGCGCGCATCTCGACCTTGCAAAAGGGGCTGGAGGCCAGTTCGGTGTTGCCCGAGGAAAAAGCCTTGCTCGACACCGTGGGGGCCAAGCGCAAGGCCTACATCGACCTGCGCAACCAGGCGCGTGACCTCAAGAAAGCCGGCCAGGAAGAGGCCGCTTTGCAAGCGTTGAAAACGCAGGTTTTGCCGGCGGTTGAGGCCTATCTGCAGGCGCAGCGCGATTACGTCGAGTTTCAGGCGGCGCGCTCCGAGACCTTGCGCAGTGAGGCGCAGGCGCTCGCCATGACCGTGCTGTGGTGGGTGGTGGCCGGCATGGTGGGCATTGCAGTGCTGCTGGTGCTGACCACGCGTCAGTTGGCCAGCGCGCTGCTGGGGCCGCTCCAGTTGCTGGGCAAGGCCACCGATCAGGTGGGGGCGGGAGACCTGACGGCACACATCGAAGTGCGTCGGCACGATGAAATCGGTGACATGGCCACGTCCTTGCAGCGCATGCGCGATTCGCTGCGTGACATCGTGGCGCGGGTGCGCCAGTCGGCCGACAGCATTGCCACGGCTTCGGCCGAGATCGCCACGGGCAACGGCGACCTGTCGCGCCGGACCGAACAGCAGGCGGCCGCGCTGGAAGAAACCGCGGCTTCCATGCACGAAATGACCGAAGGTGTGCAGCAAAGCGCCAGCCATGCGCAGCAGGCGGCCCAACTGGCCGGACAGGCGGCGCAGGTGGCCAACCAGGGGGGCGAGGTCGTGGGCCGGGTGGTGCACACCATGGACGAGATCTCGCACAGCAGCCGCAAGATCGCCGACATCATCGGGGTGATGGACGGCATTGCGTTCCAGACCAACATCCTGGCGCTCAATGCGGCCGTGGAAGCCGCTCGTGCCGGGGAGCAGGGCCGTGGCTTTGCGGTGGTGGCCGGCGAGGTGCGCAACCTGGCGCAGCGCAGTGCCAATTCGGCGCGTGAAATCAAGAGCCTGATCGCCGATTCGGTGGACAAGGTGGAGCAGGGCAGCCGCCTGGTGAACGAGGCGGGTGAGACCATGGCCGAAATCGTGCGGCAGGTGAACCACGTGACACAGTTGATCTCCGAGATCCACACCTCGGCGCAGGAGCAGACCAGTGGCATCGCCCAGGTGAACCTGGCCGTGAACTCGCTGGACCAGGGCACGCAGCAGAACGCGGCGCTGGTCGAGCAAAGTGCGGCTGCGGCTGAAAGTCTGCGCAACCAGGCGGCCGAGTTGATGCAGATGGTGTCGGTGTTCAACGTGGGACAGGTGCGCTGATCTGGCCGCAAGGCGCTGTCCATCGCCCGGGAGGGTGACCCCTTCAGGGTGAGTGTGGGCGCCTGGCTTGTGCCGACAATCGGCCCGGGCGGGCCATGGGGGTGTCTGCCGCAGCGGAGGACACCATTGTGGGAGAGGCAGGCGCAGTGCGTGATGCCGTGCATCGCGCGCCGACAGGCATGGCCTTGTGGCTGGCGTTGCCCCTGAGTTGGCTGCTGGGTGTGGCCGGCCAGTTGAGCGAGCCAGTGCTGCGTGCGCCGCAGTTCTACCGAGGCACGCTGTGGACCGCGCTGGGCCTGTGTGTGGCGCTCTTGCTGTGGCAGCGACAGCGTGGCGCCACCACCTGGCGGCGTTGGCTGTGGTGTCCGGTGATGGTGCTGCTGGCATGGGGCAGCACAGGTTGGCGGGCCCAGGAGCGCGCCACCCAGGTCTGGCCCTCAAGCTGGGATGAGGTGCCGGTGCGCGTGCGGGTGACGGGCCTGCCGCAGCCCCTGTCCGGTGGCGCCTGGCGCTTTGATGCACGCTTGCTGCAAGCGCCCACCCAGCCTGCGGGCACACGCTTGCCCGAACACATTCGCTTGTACGCCGACGCACAGGCCGGCATGGCCACGGTGGCCGCAGGACAGGTGTGGGCCTTGAACGTGCGCCTGCATGAGCCCGATGGCCTGTCCAACCCCGGTGGATTCGACGCCACACGTGGCGTGTTCGAGCAAGGCATTCGGGCCTCCGGCAGCGTGCGCCATCGGGTGACCCCACCGTCGAAAGTGAGCGAGCCGCGCTGGTGGGAGCTCGGGCTCATCGACCGCTTTCGGCAAGGGGTGCGCGAGGCCATCCAGGCGCGTGTGGGCGAAGGTCGCGCCGCAGGGGTGCTGGTGGGCTTGTCCGTGGGAGACCAGTCGGCCATCGAGCGTGCGGACTGGGACATCTTTCGGCGCACCGGTGTGGCCCATGCGGTGAGCATCAGTGGCACCCACATCGCCATGATGGGCTGGTTGGTGGCCTTCGGTGTGCGGCGGCTGTGGCCTCGCTGGCAACGCGGGGTGCATGCCTTGCCGGCCCCCACGGCGGCGCGGGTGCTGGCGGTGGCGGTCTCGGCTCTGTATGCCCTGGTGGCCGGCTGGGGCGTCCCGGCGCAGCGCACCGTGCTGATGATGGCGGTGATGGCCGTGCTGCATGCAGGCGGGCGCCGCTGGCCCTGGCCGCTGGTGTGGGTCAGCGCAGCGGCCTGCATCACGGTGTTCGACCCGTGGGCCTTGTGGCAGCCGGGCTTCTGGTTGTCCTTCGTGGCGGTGGCGATCCTGATGTCTTCGGGGCGCGAGGAGGGCGTGCTGCCCAACTCGGAGGCGCCCACCTGGCGTGCCCGTGTGCAGGAGGCTGCCCGCGAGATGGTGCGGACCCAGTGGCGGGTGACCGTGGCCCTGGCGCCGCTGGCGCTGGTGTGCTTTCAGGAGGTGTCCCTGGTCGGGGTGCTTGCCAATCTGGTGGCCATTCCGGTGTTCACCCTGGGTATCACGCCTCTGGCCTTGCTGGGTGTGCTGTGGTCGCCGCTGTGGGATGTGGGCGCCGGGCTGGTGCAACTCACCTCGGCCGTGCTGGCGCACATGGCGGCCTGGCCTTGGGCGGTCTGGCAGGCACCGGCCTTGCCGGGATGGGCGCAGGCTGTGGCGGTGGGGGCCGGTTGGCTCTGGGTGCAGCCCGTGCCCTGGCGCTGGCGGCTGTGGGTGCTGCCGTGTCTGTTGCCCGTGGGGTGTCTGCCCCAGGGGTGGCAGATCGTGCCGCCGCCACCCACCGGTCAGTTCTCGGTGATGGCCGTGGACATTGGGCAGGGCACGGCGGTGCTGCTGCGCACCGCGCGCCACAGCCTGTTGTTTGACACCGGGGCTCGCCTGCCCTCCGGGGTGGACATGGGCGAGCGCGTGCTGGTGCCCTTGCTGCGAACCCTGGGGGTGCGCGAGCTGGACGCCCTGATGATCAGCCACGCCGACAGCGACCATGTGGGCGGCGCACGCTCGGTGTTGGCGGCACTGCCGGTGCACGCCTTGCACAGCACGCTGGACGAGACCCATGAGGTGCGCCAATGGCAGCGCCCGCGTCGACGTGGTGCCGTGCCGCACACGCCTTGTGTGGCCGGCCAGTACTGGTTCTGGGACGGCGTGCGCTTCGAGGTGCTGCATCCCACGTTGGACGACACCGAGCGGCGTGATCGCCTGGCACCCAATGCCATGTCGTGCGTGCTGCGGGTGTCCACCAGCGGAGCTGAGCCGCGCAGCGTGCTGCTGACGGGCGACATCGAGGCGGCGCAGGAGCGTGCCTTGCTCGCACGCGCGCCCACACCCGGGGTCACCTTGCGCAGCACGGTGTTGATCGCGCCCCACCATGGCAGCCAAACCTCATCCACACAGGAATTTCTGGAGGCGGTTCAGCCTGAGCAGACCCTCGTGCAGGTCGGGCGTCGCAACCGCTACGGGCATCCGGCGCCCACGGTGCTGGCCCGCTATCAGGGCTTGGGCTTGCCGGTCATGGCGACACCCGCCTGCGGTGCCTGGCTGTGGCGCAGTGACGAGCGGCCACGCACGCCATCCAGCAATCTGCACGGGGCGGATCCGCCCAGCCTGGTGCTGGGGCAATGCTGGCGCACCGTGTCGCCCCGCTACTGGGATTTGAGCGAGCCTGCGGTCATCACGACCGCACGATGACGCCGCTCAGTCTTCCTGGAAATGGCTGGCCAGAATCTTGTCGATCCGCTTGCCGTCCATGTCGACCACCTCGAAGCGCCAGCCGTCCCACTCGACCGTGTCGGTGGTTTGCGGCAGGCGGCCGAGCAGCAACATCACCATGCCCGCCAGGGTGTTGTAGCGGCCGCGGTCTTCGTCCGGCAGGGACTTGATCTCCAGGCGGTCCTTGAGCTCGGGGATGGGGATCAGGCCGTCCACCAGCCAGCTGCCGTCCTCGCGCTGAATGGCCCAGGCGTCGCCCGCTTCCGTGGGGGTGAACTCGCCGGTGATGGCTTCGAGCACGTCACGCAAGGTGATCACGCCTTGCACCTCGCCGTACTCGTCGACCACGAACACCATCTGCGTGTCGGAGCCACGGAAGTGCTCCAGCAACTCCATGCCCGAGAGGGTTTCCGGCACAAACACCGCAGGCAGCAGGCCCTCGGCCAGGCTGTTGGCCTGATGCTGGGTGAGCTGGTGCAGCAACTGCTGCGCGGTCATCACGCCCACCACGTCGTCCAGCCCGCCACGGCAGACGGGGTAACGTGAATAGCCATGCTCGGCGATGATGGCCAGGTTGTCGGCCAGCGGCAGCTCGATGTCCAGCCAGGCAATGTCACTGCGCGGGATCATCATGGAGCCGATGTGGCGCTCGTCCAGGCGGAACACATTGCGCACCATCTGGTGCTCGTGCGCCTCGATCACGCCGGCGTCCAGCCCTTCTTCCAGTTGGGCGGCGATTTCTTCTTCGGTCACACTGCGGTTGCCGGTGTCACGCACACCCAGCAGGCGCAGGATGCCCTCGGTGCTGGCGGCCAGCAACTTCACGAAGGGCAGGGCCAGGCGCGACAGCCACAGCATGGGCTTGGCCACCAGACGCGCCACGGACTCGGGGTACATCTGGCCCACGCGCTTGGGCACCAGTTCGCCAAAGATGATGGAGATGAAGGTGATGATCATCACCACCAGACCAGTGGACGTGATGCTGGCCGCGCGTTCGGTGATGGGCGCCCAGGTGAGCAGCCACTCGGCCAGCGGGGGCGAGAAGGCCGCTTCACCGACGATCCCGTTGAGTACGCCGATGGACGTGATACCGATCTGGACCGTGGAGAGAAACTGCGTGGGGTTGTCGTGCAGGCTCATGGCGGCGACCGCGCCGGCATCGCCGGTTTCGGCCATCACCTGTAATCTGGCTTTGCGGCTGGCCGCCAGGGCCATTTCAGACATCGCAAAAATGCCGTTGATCAAAACCAGAAAAATCAGTAGCGCTAAGTCCATAGAGGGCGCCGACGCAGTCGGGCCGGTCGTTTCAATGCCGCAAGCGTAGCAGAATCACGAGCATGATCTATTTGATGGGTGACCTGCAGGGATGCTGCCAAGCGTTGGATCGCATGCTGCAGACGATTGATTTTTCTCCGTCGCGCGACCATTTGTTCGTGCTCGGGGACCTGGTGAACCGGGGGCCAGATTCCCTGGGGGTGCTCAGACGCCTGCGCGGTCTGGACAACGCGGCGACCTGTTTGCTGGGCAACCACGACCTGCACCTGCTGGCGGTGGCGCATGGGGTGCGCAAGATGCACCGCAGCGACACGCTCGCCCCGATTCTGGACGCCCCGGACCGCGAAGACTGGTTGAACTGGCTGCGTCAGCAACGCCTGGCAGTCCATGCGCATGGCTGGTTGATGGTGCATGCCGGGGTGGTGCCGCAATGGGATGCGGCCCAGACCGTGGCCCTGGCTGGCGAGGTGGAAACCATGCTGCGCAGTCCGGAGGTGGGTGAGTTTCTGACCACGATGTACGGCAACGAGCCCGCTCGCTGGGATGAGCGCCTGCAAGGCGTGGACCGCTGGCGCTGTGTGGTCAACAGCCTGACGCGCCTGCGGTTTTGCGCGACCGACGGCACCATGGAGTTCGCGACCAAGGAAGGGGCCGGCGGTGCGCCCGAGGGTTATATGCCCTGGTTCGAGGTGCCGGGGCGGCGCACCGAGGGCACTCCGGTGGCGTTCGGCCACTGGTCCACGCTGGGCCTGATCAACCGCGACGACCTGCTGGCGCTGGACACGGGCTGCCTGTGGGGCGGGCATCTGACGGCGGCGCGTGTCGACGGCGCCACGCGGGAGCTGATTCAGATCGCTTGTCCGCAGGCGCAGAAGCCAGGCAAGGCCTGATCCGCCACTACAATGCGAACCCATGGGTGTGTGGCCGAGCGGTTTAAGGCACCGGTCTTGAAAACCGGCGAGGGTTTGTAGCCCTCCGTGAGTTCGAATCTCACCGCACCCGCCAAAAACAAAAAAGCGAGTCCTTGTTGACTCGCTTTTTTATTGCCTGAATGGCTTTCAGGGTGGCTGACCTTGGGCTGGATTACTTGCCCGAGCCCTTGGGGCGACCCGCCTTCAGCGGGGTCAGCTTTTCCAGCGCAGCTTGCAGCTTGGCGTCGCTCAGACCCACCAGCGCCTGCAGACCGGCGCGCAGCAACTCGCTTTTCTTGGTGGGGCGCTTGAAGGCCAGGGTGCGCTCCTTGAGGTACTGGATCAGGTCCCAGTCTTCACGCGGCATGGTGAAGCTGTCGCGGATCAGCTTGGCTTTGACCTTCTCGGCTTTGGGGGCGACCTTGGCCTGCGCAGGAGCTGCCGCTTTCTTGGCGGCCGGCTTGACCTTCGGTGCGGCCGCAGGCGTCACTTTGGGGGCGACCTTGGCGACTGGTTGGGCCGGGGCAGTCGTCTTGCCAGGCGTCTTGCGTGCCACGGGCTTGGCAGCAGGCCGCGCGACAGGCTTGACTTTGGGCGCTGGCGTGCTGGTGGCGGCCTCAACAGGGCTGGATGTGCTGGTGGCGTCGGCCGCGTCGGGCTTTTGGGGGTCGATCAAGGCGTACTCCTGAATGGTGTAAATCATTTATATGATATATCTGATTTACTGGGGTATGCACAGCGTCACATCCTTGTCATGTCTGCGGTGATAAAACGTCCGAAAACACCAGGGAGGGCGCGATGCTGACAGGATCAAAACACTGGATGACCCTGCAAGCATGGCTGCAGGTCACGCTCATCGCGACCGCCGGCTCGTGCAAGGCCGTGGGGCCGGTGGACGTGGTGTCGCCGCCCATCCAGGCGCAGCGATTGGGTGCCTTCACCCTGTCCTGGATTTCTCATGTCGATTGGCCCCCCTCGGTGGCGCCCGCCGCGCAGTTCAGTCGAGGCTGAGGCGCTGAGGGTCACAGCCCTTCGTCGTTGTCTTCGCTGCCGTCAAAGTCTTCCAGCGAGTAGCCCTGTTCGGCCAAGGAGGCCACCAGCAAGGCCATCGCCTTGCGCTCCAGCTCGATGCTGGGGTGGTGCCCGACCGGGTGGAGCGCGATGGCCTCACGCAACAGCAGGGCGGCATTTCCGATTTGTCGGATCTCGAGCGGGATCATGTCGGCAACCTCGTTCCACGTTGTCTGGGAGAGCAGCCTTCGATTTTAGAGGGCGGGTTCTGTCCGTTTGATGACGTGGCGCGAGGTGCCGGGGCGCGCGTGGCAGTGAATGATCAGACCGGCAGCTCGGGAACGAACGGCAGGATCACCTTGTCGATGACATGGATCACGCCATTGCTGGCGAGTACGTCGGTGGTGATGATTTTGGCCCCGCTCTCCGCCACGTCGACGATCTGGAGGTCGCCGTTGACCAGGGTGACCTGGAAAGTTTCGCCTTCCAAGCGGGTGGGGATGTCCGTGTTGAGCGGCACGTCGGCCTTGAGTACCCGTCCCGTTACCACGTGGTACGTGAGGATCTTGGTAAGCAATGCGGTGTCGGCGAGCACCTGCTCTGGGGTCTTGCCCAACGCTGTGAAAGCATCCTCAAAGGCTTGGTTCGTAGGCGCAAACACCGTGAGCAGATCCGATCCCGCCAAGGCGCCCTCCAGACCTGCCGCTTTGACAGCTGCGACCAATGTGGTGAACCCGAGACCCTCTGCCCTGGCCACGATGTTGTCCTTGGTGTCATCTCCCGGCAGGATCACCTTGTCGATGCCATGAATCACGCCATTGCTGGCGAACAAGTTGGTTCGAATGATCTTGGACTCACGGTTGCGTTCGTCGGTGATGACGGGGCCGCCGACATTGTCAATCTTGAAGATACCGGTTTCCACCGTGGTGATGGCGCGGCCAAAGGGGATGTCGGCTGCGGGGACCCGGGCCGCCAGCACGTGGTAGGTCAGCACGGCCGTCAGCAAAGGCTTGTCGGCGAACAGGGCATCCTTGGTGGTCTCCAACTCACCGAGCAGGTTGACGAAAGCCGTGTTCGTTGGCGCAAACACTGTGAACGGCCCACGGCCCTTGAGCGTGTCCACCAGGCCAGCGGCCTGCACCGCTTCCACCAGCAGGCTGTACTCCGGATAGTCGCTCAGCACGTCGACGATGTCGTGTTCGTCGCCCCCACCGCAGGCGGACAAAGACAGGGCGACGCCGCTGGCGAGGCTCAGTTTCAGGAATTGACGTTTGCTCAGTGCGTTCATGATGGCTCCGATGGGTTGAGGGTGGTGTGGCCAGAGCGCTCGCTCTGAAATACCGTTCGGTACAAATAAATACTAAACAGTTCGCAAAACGAACGATAAGGTTGTCCTTGTGATTCGTGTGGTCTTGTTGGCGATTTCAGGGGGGAAGTGACGTTGCATGCCCCCTGAGTGAGGGTGTTGGCGGCACACTGGGGGCTGATCTGGCTTGGGGCGCTGTGCCGCCCTTGCAACCAACATGGCATGTGAATTACTGACGGTGGGGCAGATGGCGCAGGCCGACGCCCTCACCATCGAGGCTGGCACCCCCGGCTTCACCCTGATGCAGGCAGCGGGCCTTGCGGTGGCGCAGGCCATCGTGCAACGCTGGTCGCCGCGCGCGACGGTGGTGCTCTGCGGCCCCGGCAACAACGGTGGAGATGGCCTGGTGGCTGCCGCCGAACTGCTGCAACAGGGCTGGCCCGTGCGGGTGGCCATGCTGGCCGAGCCCGAGCGGCTGGCCGGTGATGCACGACTGGCCTGGGCGCACTGGCAGGCGCGGTGCGTCGCGTGCGCACCGGGGCAAACCTTGAGCGCCTTGCTGGACGAGGCCAGCCTGGACGGTCAGGCCCTGGTGGTCGACGCCCTGTTTGGGGCTGGACTCACGCGCCCCCTGGACGGCATGGCGGCCCGCGTGCTGGCCAAGGCGCAACGCAAGGGCCTGCCCATCGTGGCGGTGGACGTGCCCAGCGGTGTCTGGGGCGACAGCGGCGCGTCAGCGGGTGCGGTGCACTGCGATGTGACGGTCACGTTCTTCCGACTCAAACCAGCACATCTGTTGATGCCCGGTCGGCAGTTGTGCGGTGAGCGCGTGCTGGCCGACATCGGGGTGCCAGACACCGTGTTGACCCGATTGCAGGTGCGTGCCTGGCAGAACGAGCCGGCCCTGTGGCAGACCGTGTACCCCCGGGCCGACGTGGCGGGCCACAAGTACCACCGTGGGCATGCGCTGGTGTGGGGTGGGCCGCTCATGACCGGTGCCCCTCGTCTGGCGGCGCGGGCAGCAGCCCGGGTGGGCGCGGGGCTGACCACGGTGTGTGTGCCACAGGCAGTCTGGCCGGTGTATGCCGGCAGCCTCACCAGCATCATGGTGCACCCGTTGGTGGGCGAAGGCCCGAACCAGTGGCAGGGGGGCTTGCAGACCTTGCTGGGCGACGCGCGCCTGAGCGCCGTGCTGATCGGCCCTGGCGCGCTGGGCGGCACGCACCCCGGGGGTCTGAAGGCCCTGGTGTTGACCGTGTTGGCCAGTGGTCGCCCGGTGGTGCTCGATGCCGATGCCTTGTCGGTATTTCAGGATGACCCCAGCTTGCTGTTTGCGGCCATTGCCGGGCACGGGCGCCCGGTGGTGATCACACCGCACGATGGAGAGTTCGCCCGGATTTTTGCGCCGTCCACCCTGGCTGGGTGCGAGGGCAAGCTGGCGAAGGCCCGCAAGGCCGCGCAGTTGAGCGGGGCCATCGTCTTGCTCAAGGGGCCGGACACCGTGGTGGCCGCACCCGATGGCCGCGCCGTCATCAACGCTTCGGCGCCGCCCACCCTGGCCACGGCCGGTTCGGGTGATGTGCTGGCTGGGCTGATCTTGGGCTTGTTGGCGCAGGGGATGCCTGCCTGGCAGGCCGCGTGCGCAGCCGTGTGGCTGCATGGCGAGGCGGCGCAGGCTTTTGGGCCGGGCCTGGTGGCCGAGGACCTGCCGGAGAAGGTGCCGGTGGCCTTGCGCAGACTGGCTGCGCAGGGTCAAGACTGATCAGAATGCCTTGATCAGCCCATGCAGGTGCGGTTCTTGCCCGTGCGCTTGGCTTCGTAGAGCGCCACGTCGGCACGGTCCAGGGCCGCTTCAATGGCTTCGCCCGCACGGTAGGTGGTGACCCCGGCGGAGAAGGTGATGAACACCTTGTGCGTGTCGTGGGTGAAGAACTCGGCGCTGAGGTTGCGCTGCAGGCGGGTCAGCACCAACTGGGCCTCTTCCAGCGGGGTGTCGGGCAGCATGACGACGAACTCCTCGCCACCGTAACGCGCCACCACGTCGACCGGGCGCAGGGACTCGCTCACGCGCCGGGCCAGGAACTTGAGGGCCTCGTCGCCCGTCTGGTGGCCAAGCTGGTCGTTGAGCTTCTTGAAGTTGTCGACGTCCAGCAGGCCCACGGCCAGCGGGGTGCCTTGGCGCTCGACGCGGGCTTGCTCGGCCTCGAAGGCGCGCATCAGGCCACGTCGGTTGGCGATCTGGGTGAGGGGGTCGGTCGACACCTCGTCCGACAGCTTGCGGATCTCGTCTTCCAGCTCGCGCACGCGGTCGGTGAGCTCGGTCGCGCGGGCATGTTCGTCTTGCAGGCGGGTTTGCGTTTGCGCGACGACGGATTGCACCTCGCGGCTTTCCTCCACCATTTCACGCACGATGCCCGCCAGGCTTTGCAGCGAGTCGGCCGCGCCGATGGTTTCGGCGTAGGCGCCCAGCTTGCCCTGGAAGCGGTCGGTGGTGCTGCCCAGCAGAGCGATCTGCTGCAGCATCTGATGGATCAGGTCCTTGAGGGCCTTGCGTGCGGCCTCACGCTCACGCTTGAGCTCCAGCTGGCGGTTGCGGGTGTCGCTGAGCAGCTGCTGCATGTGGCGCACGCCACGGCTGTGCAGGCCCTCGTCCAGCTGGTGGCGCATGGCCTGGCACTGGCCTTGCACCCAGCTGTCGTCTTCGGACAGGTCCACCAGGCTGTCAGTCAGCGAGTGGCACAGCTCGGTGAGCTGGGCGACCAGGTGATGGCGGTGTTCAATGACCCGCTGGGCCTGTTCGCAGGCCTGGGTGAGCTGCTGCTGGACGGTGATCGGCTCGCCCACGCCAGCCTCCCGGCTGTGTGCCAGGGCCGTGCGCAAGACATGGGCCGCTTCGCTGGACTGGGCCTGGTCCTGGGGCAAGGCCACCAGCACGGTTTGCTCCAGTTGCGTCAGCACATGCTGGGCCAGGGCCGGCCATGCCGGGGGGGCGCTGTCGCTGTCAGGTGCGGGCGGAGCGGGCGTGTTCTCAGGGGCCTGTGGGCTGGCTGCGGCTGAGGCTGCGGCCGGTGCGGCGGTGGCCGCGACGGCAGTGGGCGCCGTGGCGCCATCGTCTTCCAGCAGCGTGCTGTCCACGGTGTCGCTGTCCCAGCTTCGCACCAGCTGGTCCAGGCGCTGGTGCAGGCGCGTGGCCGAGCTGCGGCTGCCGTCGATGACGCGCTGCAGGCTCTCCTTCTTGCGGGCCGCGGTCCATTGGCGACCGCCGCGCTCTGCCCCGCGCAGGATGCGGGTGATCAGGTCGGCCCAGCGTGTGCCATCGTCAGCCGAAGAGGGCAGGCCGTCGAGCGGCGCAGGTTGGGTGATCCCGCCGAAACCCGTTTCCTCGCCCGCTTCCAGGGCGTAGGCCTTGCGGTAGTTCTCGGGCGTGGGTTCTTGCCGATTCTGGGCCAGTCGAACGAGGGCCGCCTTGGCAATCTGGGCGGGCGTGAGGCCGGATGTGGTGGACATGATTCAGCTGAGGGTGCTGACGGGGGGGAGGGTGAGCGACTCGCTGACGCGCGGCAGGCCGTCGGCATTGAGCACGTCGTTCAACCAGGTGGCGATCTGGGCCGCAGGCATGGGGCGCGCGAACAGGAAGCCTTGGCAGATGTGGCAACCCAGGCTGTAGAGCACATTCATCTGTTCGGTGGTCTCCACCCCCTCCGCGATCACACGCAGGCCCAGCGCACGTGCCAGCGCAATGATGGCCGACACGATGGCCGAGCTTTGCGGTGTCTCACCCAGGTCGCGCACGAAGGAGCGGTCGATCTTGAGCTCGCTGATGGGCAGGCTGGTCAGGTAGGCCAGGGACGAGTAACCCGTGCCGAAGTCGTCGATGGAAATCTCGACGCCGATCTGGTTGAGGCGGGTGAGCGAGGGCACCACGCCTTGAAGGTCTTTCATCAGGCCGGTTTCGGTGATCTCCAGCTCCAGGGCGCGTGGCGAGATGGCCTCGCGGCACAGGATCTGTTCAATCCGCTCGACCAGGTCATCTTGCTCAAACAGGCGGCTGGGCAGGTTGACGGCGATGGACGCATCGAAGCCGAACTGGATCTGCCATTGCTTGGCCTGGCGCGCCGCTTCGGTGATGGCCCACAGGCTCATCTCGTTGATCAGGCCGGTGGCCTCGGCCAGGGGGATGAAGTCGGCGGGTGAGACGAGCTGGTCGCCCCGCTGCCAGCGCATCAAGGCTTCCACGCCCACCATGCGATGGGTGCGCACGTCGACCTTGGGCTGGTAGTACAGCACCAGTTCCTGGCGCTCCAGCGCCTTGTGCAGCGCCGTGTCCAGATCCAGGCGCACGCGGCCCTTGCTGGCCAGATGCGTGTCGTACATCTGCGCCATGTTGCGGCCCTGGCTCTTGGCCAGGTCCATGGCCACATCCGCGTGGCGCAGCAGGTCGGCGGCGTTGACGCCGTGGGCGGGGTACACCGCCACGCCGATGCTGGCGGTCACGAAGCATTCCTGGCCGCCGATGGTCAGCGGCGCGCGCAGCGCATCGAGGATGCGGTGGGCGGTGGCGATGGCCTCGTCGGGGTCGCTGACCTCAGGCAGCAGCACGACAAACTCATCGGCGCCCAGGCGGCCGACGGCTTCCAGGTTGCGATGCGAGCGGGTCGATTGCAGGTCGAGGTGACCTTCGAGCATCTCGTCGAAATGCCTCACGCAGTTGCGCAGGCGGTGCGCCACCTCGATCAGCAACTCGTCACCGGCGTGGTGGCCCAGGTTCTCGTTGATGATCTTGAAGCGGTCCAGGCCCACCTGCAGCAGGGCCACACCGTGGTGCAGGCGCCGGGCGTGCTCGATGGCGCGCTCGCTGCGCTGGAACAGCTGGCGACGGTTGGGCAGGCTGGTGAGTGTGTCGAAATTGGCCAGATGCTTGATCTGGTCTTCGGCCAGTCGGCGGTCGGTCACGTCCTGCACGATGCCCGTGTAGCCGATCAGATTCGCGTGTTCGTTGAACTCGGGCTCGGCTTCCAGGTGCACGATGCGCTGGCGCCCGTCGTGCAGGTGGATCTTGACGTCCTGACAAAGCACGCTGCCGTGGCGCCAGACCTCGTGCAGCAGGTACTGGAAGCTCGCGCGCTCGTCGGCGGGCATCATGCGCAGAATCTGGCGCAGACCCACGCGGTCGTTGGCACCCAGGCCGAACACGCGCAGCCCTTCGACCGACATGCCCAGGTCGCTGGCGCCCTTGTGCCAGTCGAAACTGCCCATGCGGGCCAGATCCTGGGCGCGTGCCAGCTTGGCTTTGCTGCGCTCCAGCTCGATGCGGGTACGGGCCGAGCGCAGCAGGTAGCGCAGGCGTCCAGACAGCAGGCTCCATTGCGTGCTTTTGACGAAGAAGTCGGTGGCGCCGGCCTCGTAGGCTCGGGTGATGGAGGCGTCGTCGTCCAGGCCCGTGAGCATCAGGACAGGGATCGATTCATGACCCGGCATGTTGCGCAGCTCCTGGCAGGTGGCAAACCCATCCAGGCCCGGCATGACCGCGTCGAGCACCACCACATCGGGCAGCCAGTCGCCCAGCAGGCGCAGGGCCCGCTCACCGGAGGTGGCTTCGGTGACCGCAAAGCCGCGCTCGCGCAGGGCAATCGAGGTCAACAGCAGCGTGACCTCGTCGTCATCGACCAGCAGGACCTTGGGTTGCTCCTGGTCTTCCTCGTCGATCATCGGGTTACCCCGTGTCATGCCTGTGTCTCCAGCACGTGTTGCAACCCTGCCTGGACGCGTTCGGCTTCAAGGGGGATGTCTCGGATGCGTGAGCTCAAGTCTTCTCCTGTCTGGCGCCGGATGATGCTCTCAAGATCGGCGCACATTTGCGACAACTTGAGTGCCCCAATGCTGGCCGACGATGATTTGAGTGTATGCGCGACATGGGCCACTGTGGCGAGATCCTGTTGCTGTCCTGCCTCGCTCAATTGTGGCAGCAAGCGCGCCAGGGAGGTCTCGAAAGCGCGCGCCACCCTTTCGAGCAGGTGGTTCTCGCCCTTGGGGTCAAGCTCCCGCAGGCGCCGCAGGGCGTCGGGGTCGAGCTGGTGCGCTGCGGTGGATGAGGCCTCGGTGGGGGCAGGGCGGGGCGCAGAGGGCGCGCGCCTGGCGCGACCGGGCTTCTCCGCATCGGCCCCCTGATCCTCTGCGGCGGCCTGGGTGGTGTGCACCTGCAGCATCTGCTGCAACTGACCCTGACGGAAGGGTTTGGAGAGGTAGTCGTCAAAGCCCAGGTCGATGAAGCGCTGCTCATCGCCCTCCAGGGCATTGGCGGTGACGGCGATCACCGGCGTGTGGGGTGGGGTCAGGAAGGTGAAGCGCTTGCCGCTGCCTTTGCGGAACCAGGTGAGGGCCTCGATGCCGTCCATGCCGGGCATCTGAATGTCCATCAGGATCAGGTCGTAGCACTGCTCACCCAGACGGCGCAGGCCTTCCAGGGCCGAGCTGGCCACCCGCACCTCGCAACCCAGGCGACGCAGCATCTGACCGCAGACCTCCTGGTTGACGGGGTTGTCCTCGATCACCAGCACGCGCTGGTGTTGCCCGGTCTGCGCGTGCGCATCGGCCGTGTCCCGTTGCGCCGACAGGCTTTGCAGGGTCTGGCGCAGTTCGGCCTTGCGCAGCGGCTTGCGCAGCACGCACTGGAAGCCGGCATCCTGAGCGCGCCGGCTTTCGTCGGCCGAAGACAGGGACGACAGCAGCACCAGTTTGAGCTGGGGGTAGCGGCGGCTGCGACGCAGGATCTCGACCATGCTCAGACCATCGAGCTCGGGCATGTGCATGTCCACCAGCGCGAGGTCGATGTCCAGGTCCGCCTGCGTCTCGGTGAGCAGGAGGTCGAGCGCCTGGCGGCCATTGTGCGCGAGGGTGACCTTCATTCCCCAGGCGCTCAGCATGTTCTCCAGCACCGTGCGGTTGGTCTCATTGTCGTCCACCACCAACACCTTGTAGGCGGGCAGGCTTGGTTCGTTGGCCAGGTCGTGCGCCATCTGGGTGTCACTGATGCCCAAGGGCAGCTCAAAGCTGAACTCCGAGCCGACGCCCGGGGTGCTGACGACACGCAGCTCGCCCCCCATGAGCTCGACCAGCTGTTTGCTGATGGGCAGACCCAGCCCAGTGCCGCCGTAGCGACGTGTCATGCCACCCTGGGCCTGGACAAAGGCCTGGAAGATGCGGGGCAGGGCTTCGGCCGTGATGCCGATGCCGGTGTCGCGCACCCGGAAGGCCAGCGTCATGGTGTCTGGCGTTAGGGTGGTGGGATGAGGCGTGCTGTCGGGGCTGGCGCGCCGGATGTCGACCACGACCTCGCCGTGTTCGGTGAACTTGATGGCGTTGGCCACCAGGTTGGTGAGGATCTGGCGCAGGCGCAGCGGGTCGCCATGCACCACGGCGGGCAGGTCGGCTTCTTCGCGGAAGCTCAGCTCCAGACCGCGCTCGTGGGCACGGGGGGCCAGCAACTCCAGCGTGTCCTCGACCAGGGTGCGCAGCACGAAGTCGCCTTGGGCCAGCTCCACATGGCCGGCTTCGATCTTGGCGAAGTCCAGGATGTCGTTGATGATCTCCAGCAGGCTTTCTCCTGACCGGTACACGGCCTGGGCAAAGCGGCGCTGCTTGTCGTTGAGCTCGGTGCCCAGCAACAGCTCGGTCATGCCCAGGATGCCGTTCATGGGCGTGCGGATTTCGTGGCTCATGTTGGCCATGAACTCGCTCTTGGCCTGGCTGGCGGTTTCGGCCTGGTCGCGGGCGCGTTGCAGGTCCAGTGCCTGCTGACGCTCATCGGTCACGTCAGAGAGCAGGCCGTAGATGCGTGACTCGCCGTTGAGCAGGCGCCGGGACCGGCTCTTGTGGCGCATCCAGCGGATGCCGCGTCCGGGAATGTCCAGCCGCAGCAAGGCGTCGGTCGACTCGGCGCGGCGCTCCTGCTCTTCCTGGTGTGCCAGCGTGGTGCGGTCTTCGGGAGTCACCAGCGCACGCATCCGGTCTGAGAGGTCGGCCACCTCGTTGGGCGACAGCCCGAGCAGCGCGGCCGTCTGGGGGCTGAGGTAGAGGCACTGTGCCCGCGCCCCATCGCTGACGTACACGCCATCGTCCATCGATTCCACGAGTTCGCGGAAGCGGCGCTCCGACTCTTCCAGGTCGGACAGGGCGCGCTGGGCCACGGTGATGTCGCGCACCAGCGAGATGAGCAGGCGGGGTCGGCCGTCCGTGTGACGCAGGGCAAAGTGGCGGGCATTGATGACGCGCGTGCGGGAGCCGTCGTGCCAGCTGAAATCGTGCTCGACGGGTTGTCCGGAGGTGGTGGCGGCCTGCATGTGGGCCTGCACCCGTTGCAAGACCTCCTGCCCCATCGCCTGCTGAATCGTGCGGCCCACCACCTTGTCGCGCAGCAGATTGAATTCGACCTCGGCGTGACGGTTGATGGTCACGATGTGGCCGTTGGTCGGGTCGACCACAAACAGGCTCACGGGCAGGTTGGCCAGCAAGGCTTCCTGAAAGGCGCGCTCCTGCTCAGCCTGCAGATCTTGCGCACGGCGGCTGGTGATGTCCGTGAACAGGCAGACAAATTGACCGACTTGGCCGGCCTCATCGAGCACCTCCAAGGCATCGATCTCGCCCCAATAAGGCGCGTCGGTCCCTTGACGCACGGCTTCGTAGTTCAGGCGAAAGGGTGTGCCGGCCTGCAGGTGCTGACGCAGTTGGGGCAGGCTCTCGCTGTCCCGCACGCTGCGCGTCAGCAAGTCGGGCAGGGCTTGGCCCAGCACCTGTGTGTCGCGCGAACCGGTCAGGGTTAACCAGGCTGGGTTGACCCATTGGATGATGCCCTGGCGGTCGATGACCACCACGCCGTTGTTGATGCGCGAGGCGACCATGCTGAGACGGCCCATCTGTTGGCGGGCCTGTTCCAGTTGCGCCTGTGCCAGCGTCAAGGCCTGGTCGCTCAGGCGCAGCCGTCGGTGCACCAGCAGGGCGCCCGGCACGGTCAGCGCGACAAGGATCAGAATCCAGACAAAGGGCATCACATGTGAATTGTTGCGGCGAGATGAGGGAGCGATGACCTGCGTGTTTGGATAAATGTAGCGGCACTGTGAATTTGTACGCCAGAGGCGGAAACCCGCTGCTGGCGGTCCGTACAATCGGACACATGAGCACTGCTGGTAATCCCTCTGACCCTGTTCCGGGACGTTCCGACTGGCCCGCTGACGAGCAGGCAGCGCTGCACCACGCCATGTCTCACGACCTGCGTGCGCCGCTGCGTGTGGTCGAGGGCTTCACACGCATCCTCAAGGAAGACTACGGCCCGCAGTTGGATGCGCAAGCCAACCAGCATCTCGACCGCGTGCTGTCGGCAGCCGATCGCATGGAGGCGATGCTCAATGCCCTGTTGGCCCAGGCCCAGCTGACGAGCGAGCCCCTGCAACGTCAAGCGGTGGATGTGAGCGCGCTGGCCCGAGAGGTGGGGCGCGAACAGTTGGGCGTGCTCAACGGGGCGGCCCGTGCCGAGTTGGTGGTGGCCGATGGCCTGGTCGCGCAGGCCGATCCGGCCTTGTTGCGCCGGGTGTTCGAAAACCTGATCGGCAACGCGCTGAAGTACAGCGAGAAGGTGGATTGCCCGCGTGTGAGCGTGGGCGTCATCGCGGAAACCGATCCGGAAGTGTTTTATGTGCGCGACAACGGCGCGGGCTTCGACATGGAGTGTGCCAACAAACTGTTTGGCATGTTCCAGCGCCTGCACAGCGCCAAGGATTTTCCGGGCAATGGCGTCGGCCTGGCGGCCGTTCAGCACATTGTGCGTCGCCATGGCGGCCGCATTTGGGCGGAAGCTGCGGTGGGGCAGGGCGCGTGTTTCTTCTTCACGCTCGATGCCTCATATCACCACCAGCGCCGCACCGAGCGCTGACAGCAACCCTTCGCGGCCTCAGCCTCAGCTCTGCGTCTGCACGCTCACCGCAGGCATCTTGCCGCTGTAGTCCTTGGGCAACTTCGACACGCCGGCGGCCAGCTTGCGGGCCATGTCCTTGTACAGACCCGCCACCTTGCTGTCTGGCTCGGCCACCAAGGTGGGCTGGCCGCTGTCGGCTTGCAGGCGGATCTTCAAATCCAAGGGCATGGAGCCCAGCAGCGGCACATGGAACTCCTCGGCCATGCGCACGCCACCGTCCTGGCCAAAGATGTGTTCTTCGTGGCCGCAGTTCGGGCAGCAGAACACGGCCATGTTCTCGACCACGCCCAGCACCGGCACCGAGACCTTCTCGAACATCTGCAGGCCCTTGCGGGCGTCCAGCAGGGCGATGTCCTGCGGGGTGGTGACGATGACGGCGGCGGTCAGCGGCGCACGCTGGCTGATGCTCAGGTGGATGTCGCCGGTGCCAGGGGGCATGTCGACCACCAGGTAGTCCAGCGGCTGGCCGCCTTCTTCGGGCGTCTGACCCCAGTTGGTCAGGCGCAGCAACTGGTCGAACGCCTGGCTGGCCATCGGGCCGCGCCAGATGGTGGCGGCCTGGTTTTCCACCAGCAGCCCGATCGACATCATCTGCAGCCCGTGGTTGACCGGCGGCGTGATGGTCTTGCCATCGGGGCTGGGCGGCTTGCCTTGAATACCCAGCATCAGCGGCTGGCTGGGGCCGTAGATGTCGGCGTCGAGCATGCCCACGCGCGCGCCTTCGGCCGCCAAGGCCAGGGCCAGGTTGACGGCCGTGGTGCTCTTGCCCACGCCGCCCTTGCCCGAGGCCACGGCGATCACGTTCTTGACACCGGGCAGCAGCGCCTGGCCGCGAGAGGCGGCGTGCGTGAGGATCTGGGTGGACCAGGCCACGTCCACCGCGGTGATGCCATCGACCGGCTTCAAGGCGGCTTCGATCAGGGCTGTGTAGGCAGGCCATTGCGAACGGGCCGGGTAGCCCAGCGCGATCTCGACGCGGGCCTGGCCGTTCTGCACGGTGAGGGACTTGAGGTGGCGCGTGCTCACCCAGTCCTGGCCGGTCAAGGGGTCGATGACGCTGCGCAGGACGTCGAGGGCGGCGGCTTCAAGAGGCGTGGGGGTGCTCATTCCAAGGGGCATGTCATTCTTTTGAGACGGGCAGTCTAGCGCGCCCTAAAATTACCGGTTACCCCCCGACTGCCAACAGGGACTTCGGTCTTGCCTGACCGGGCCCCTCGTTCACCTGATTCCCACCATGCCACGCCAGCTCTTCGTCACCACCGCGCTGCCCTATGCCAACGGCCACTTCCACATCGGCCACATCATGGAGTACATCCAGGCCGACATCTGGGTGCGCTTCCAGCGCATGCAGGGCCACCAGGTGCACTTCGTGGGCGCTGACGACGCGCACGGCGCGCCCATCATGATCGCCGCCCAGAAGGTCGGCAAGACGCCACAGCAGTTCGTGGCCGACATCGCCGCAGGCCGCAAGCCGTATCTGGATGGCTTTCACATCAGTTTTGACCACTGGTCGTCGACCGACAGCCCCGAGAACCACGAACTGGCGCAGAGCATCTACCGCGCGCTCAAGGCCGAGGGCCTGATCACCGTGCGCCCGGTCGAGCAGATGTTCGACCCCGAAAAGGGCATGTTCCTGGCCGACCGCTTCGTCAAGGGCGAGTGCCCCAAGTGCGGCGCCCAGGACCAGTATGGCGACTCGTGCGAAGTGTGCGGTGCCGTGTACGCCCCCACCGAACTGAAGAACCCGGTCTCGGCCCTGAGCGGCGCCACGCCCGTGCTCAAGACCTCGGACCACTACTTCTTCAAGCTGTCCGATCCGCGCTGCTTCGACTTTTTGCAAGGCTGGACGCAGGACGGCAAGCTGCAGCCCGGCGTGGCCAAGAAGATCAAGGAGTGGTTCACCAAGGACGAAAACGGAGAGGGCGGCCTGGGTGACTGGGACATCAGCCGCGACGCGCCTTACTTCGGCATCGAGATCCCCGATGCGCCGGGCAAGTACTTCTATGTGTGGCTGGACGCGCCCATCGGCTACCTGGCCTCGCTCAAGAGCTACTTCTCGGCCGGCGGCCCGCTGGCCAAGTATGGCGAAACGCGCTCGTTCGACGAGTTCATGGCCGACCCGGCGGTGGAGCAGGTCCACTTCATCGGCAAGGACATCACCTACTTCCACACCCTGTTCTGGCCTGCGATGCTGAAGTTCAGCGGCCGCAAGCTGCCCAATCAGGTGAACGTGCACGGCTTCATGACTGTGAACAACGGCGAGAAGATGTCCAAGAGCCGGGGCACCGGCCTGGACCCGCTCAAGTACCTGAGCATCGGCATGAACCCGGAATGGCTGCGCTACTACATCGCCGCCAAGCTCAATGCCAACGTGGAAGATGTCGACTTCAACCGCGACGACTTCACCGCCCGCGTCAACAGCGATCTGGTGGGCAAGTTCATCAACATCGCCAGCCGTGCTGCCGGTTTCCTGAGCAAGCGCTTTGGCGGCCAGTTGACTGCCACGCTGGGGGCTGATGGCCAGGCCTTGCTGGGCACCCTGCAAGCCGGGCGCACCGTCATCGCCGAGCATTACGAACAGCGTGAGCTGGGCAAGGTGCTGCGCGAGATCATGCTGCTGGCCGACCGCGTCAACGAGTATGTGGACACCAACAAGCCCTGGGAGCTGGCCAAGCAAGAGGGGCAGGACGCCCGCCTGCAAGAGGTCTGCACGGTTTGCATCGAAGCCTTCCGCCTGCTCAGCATCTACCTCAAGCCCGTGCTGCCCGCGTTGGTGGCCAATGTGGAAGCCTTCTTGCAGGTGCAGCCGCTGGTCATGGGCGATGCGGAACGCCTGCTGGGCGCCCACACCATCGGCACCTATCAGCACCTGATGCAGCGCGTGGACCCGAAGATGCTGGACGCCCTGTTCGAGCCCAAGCCCGAAGAGGCGCCGGTGGTTGAGGCCTTGCAACCGGGTGGCGAGGACATTGCGCCTACCATCACCATCGACGACTTCGTCAAGGTGGACCTGCGCATTGCCAAGATCGTCAACGCCGAGCATGTGGAAGGCAGCACCAAGCTGCTGCGCCTGACGCTGGACGCCGGCGAAGGCCGCATGCGCAACGTGTTCAGCGGCATCAAGGAGGCCTACCAGCCCGAGCAGCTGATCGGCAAGCTCACTGTGCTGGTGGCCAACCTGGCGCCGCGCAAGATGAAGTTCGGCGTCAGCGAAGGCATGGTGTTGGCCGCCTCGCACGCCGACGAGAAGGCCAACCCGGGCGTGTACGTGCTCGAACCGTTCCCAGGCGCCGAGCCGGGCATGCGCATCCGCTGAGGCAGCGGCCTCAGCGTCCAGCGCACTTCACCAGGGCGCTTTGACGTCTCGCCAGTCGTGCAAGGCCCGGTTGGCCTGGCGGCGCAGCTTTCGCCGGCGGCCGTGCAGCCAGTCCTGGGCCCAGCGGGCGCGGGCATCGTCGGCGGCTGCCTGGGCGTACCAGCTTTCGGCGACGGCCTCGTCCTGAATGTGCCCCATGGCATCGAGGGCCGCCTTCAGGGCACGGCCATGCGCCTGATGCCGCTTGGGCTTCCACGCGGGCGCAAACAGGTCGGCCATCAGGCGCAGGCGTTTGGCGCGCTTGCGCAGGGTGTGCAATGCCACCTCTGGCAGCTTGCTGGCGTGTCGCGCCGCCTCTCGGCAGCGTGTCCGCCATGCGCCCAGGCGTTTCACCAACCAGGGCCGATAGGGCTGTTGCGCCTCGGCGTTGTCACCCGGTGGGTGCAACAGCGCCGCCAGCAGATCCAGGCACAGCGTGGTGGCCGTCGCCGAGCGTGCCAGCGCGATCACCGCCTCATCATGGGTGGCAGACATGTCCGGGTAGGGCAGCGGCAGATCCGGCCCCCCCTTGCGCACGATCTTGGCGGGCAGCCAGGCCAGCGCCTGCGCGTCGCGCCACAGGCCCAGTTGGGCGTAGAGTGCGTCGGCGTGTACCAAGGCGGCGTGGGGGAAGGGCAGGCTCGTGGGCTGGAGCAGGCGAGCCAGCGCCCGCAGGCGGCGCAAGCCCAGTCGCCATTGGTAGCCGGTTTGCTGCAACGCGGCGGGGGCCGTGCCCAGCTCGCTCATGTTGGCGCTGATCTGTTCCAGGCAGCTTTCCAGCGCGGCGCGCCAGGCCTGATCCAGTGTGCTGTCTGGCTGCAGGCGCGCCGGTCGTGCCAGCGTGGCGTGTTCGGCCTCGGCCTCGGCTTCAGCTTCAGCTTCAGGCGATGCGGTGTCGGAGGCAGCCGATGCCTGGCTGGCCAGTCGCGCCAGCCGGTCACCCCGGTGGGCCTTGGTCTGGGTGTCCAGCCACACGCCATGGCGCCTCACCCAGTCGCGGCTGGCTTCGATCACGGCCATGGGGTGGCCCGAGATCGACTCGATCTCCAGCTCGCGCACCGTCACGTTCAGCTCGCCCGCGTGGATGTGACCCAGGTCGAGGGCCAGCTCCACCACGCCTTCGTAGGGGGTGCCTGCGCCCACGGTCACACGGGCACGATGGCGGGTGATGTCGGTGCGGTACAGCTCGATCAGGCCCGTGGCGGTGCCACTGGGGTCTTGCGCCGGGTCCCAGCCCAGCACCGTGCGCAAGGCAGTCTCGGCCGGCGTGCCAAGGTGGCGGGCCAGATCGGCCACCACCGCCTGCCTCGCCTTGGGCGCCTTGGCCGGCTGGTTGTCCTCCAGGCGCATCATGGTGTTGCTGCCACCGGCCTTGAGGGTCTGCACCCACCGGCGACCCTCCTGGCGCACCCGCAGGGCCATGTGGGCGTGCGCCAGGGCACGCTCGGGGGTGTCGAAGTAGGCTGCCCGCAGACGCAAGGGCGCATGGTGGCCGCCATCCAGGGCGGTGAGTTCGGCCTGCACCGCACTCAGTGCCAGGGCCGGGATCTGGAATTTCAGTTCGATTTCCTGCATGGTGGGCATTGTCCTGCGCTTCGCCGGCTCCGCGTGAGACGATGTCGTCAGAGATTCTTGAGTGATTTCCCGCAAGCCCGATAAAATGGCAGGCTTGATACCCCTAAGCAGGACCACACCATGCCCCTTTTCTGGAAGCCTTACAAGTCCGACGCGACCCAGTTCATCGACAGCCTCAAGCAGCGCGACCCGCAGCTCGAAGAGCGTCAGCGTCAGGGCCGCTTCCTGCTGTGGGATCGCCCCTCGGTGGACCTGGACACGCAAAAAGCCCAGCGCGAAGCCCGCGTGGCCCAAAAGCCCTACGTCTACCAGACCAAGGGCTGAAGCGGCTGACGGCAGGCTGAGCACAGGCTGAGCGGTGACGCACGAAGCCCTGACCGCCCCCGAGGGCGGGGTGTCGGTGCCAGGCCTGGATGCCCAGGGCCTGCCCCTGGTGGTCGATCAGGTCGCCTTGGCGCGGCTGTATGGCGAGCCTTTGTTCGCCATGCCCACCGACCTGTACATCCCGCCCGATGCCCTCGAGATCTTCCTCGAAACCTTCGAGGGCCCGCTCGACTTGCTGCTCTACCTGATCCGCAAGCAGAACTTCAACATCCTTGACATCCCGCTGGCCGACGTCACGCGCCAGTACCTGGCCTACGTCGATCAGATCCGCAAGCACAACCTCGAGCTGGCCTCGGAGTACCTGCTGATGGCGGCGATGCTCATCGAGATCAAGTCGCGCATGCTGCTGCCACCCAAGAAGGTGGAGGGCGCCGACGAGGCCGAAGACCCGCGTGCCGAGCTGGTGCGCCGCCTCATCGAGTACGAGCGCATGAAGCTGGCCGCGGCCGGGCTCGATCAGTTGCCCGTGCTGGGACGCGACTTCCTGCGGGTCGAGGTGCACAGTGACCCCTCGCTGAACGTGCGTCACCCTGACGTCAGCGTGGCCGATCTGCGCGAAGCCTGGCTGGACATCCTCCAGCGTGCCAAGCTGCACACCCATCACACGATCTCCCGCGAAGAGCTCTCGGTGCGCGAGCACATGAGCATGGTGTTGCGCACCCTGCAAGGCAAGCGCTTTGTCGAGTTCGAGCAGCTGTTCGATGTGACCCGGGGCACCCCTGTCCTGGTCGTCACCTTCATCGCCCTGCTGGAGTTGGCCAAAGAGTGCCTGCTCGAGATCACACAGGCCGAGGCCTTCGCGCCCATCTACGTGCGGCTCGCCTACGAGCCGGCCTAGAATCCCGTCACCCTTTTGCATGGGGCCTGTTGCCCAGGTCCCCCTTCAAGATGACCGCTGCTGCCCCCGTTTCCCGCAAGCCCATGAACCTGCATCGCCTGCGCGAAATGCATGCCCAGGGCGAGAAGATCACCATGTTGACCGCCTACGACGCGACCTTTGCGCGCCTGGTGGACGAGGCCGGCGTGGACTGCATCCTGGTGGGTGACTCGCTGGGCATGATCGTGCAGGGTCACACCAGCACCGTGCCGGTGTCGCTGGACGAGATGGTCTATCACACCCGTTGTGTGGCCCGTGGCAACCAGACCGCCTGGGTGGTGAGCGATCTGCCCTTTGGCGCCTACCAGGAAAACCGCGAGCAGGCCCTGCGCTCGTGCGTGGCCCTGATGCAGGCCGGTGCCCACATGATCAAGCTCGAAGGCGGAGGCTGGACCACCGAGGTCGTGCACTTCCTGACCGAGCGCGGCATTCCTGTGTGCGGTCACCTGGGCCTGACCCCGCAAAGCGTGCACGCGCTGGGCGGCTACCGCATCCAGGGCCGTGACGAGGCCGGCGCCGCCACCTTGCGCAAGCACGCGAGCGAGCTGGCCCAGGCCGGTGCGGCCATGACGGTGCTGGAGCTGATGCCTTCCGCTGTGGCCCGCCAGGTGCAGGACGAGAACCCCGGCATGATGGTCATTGGCATCGGCGCCGGTTCGGGCACCGCCGGCCAGGTGCTGGTGCTGCACGACATGCTCAACATCACGCGCGGCAAGCTGCCGCGTTTCGTGCGCAACTTCGCCGCCGAGGGCGGATCGGCCGACGACGCCATCCGCCGCTACGTGGCCGCCGTCAAGGACGGCAGCTTCCCCGACGAAGCCCTGCACGCCTACTGACCTGCGATCCATCATGAAGATCATCCACACCATCGCCGAGTTGCGTGCCGAGACCGCCCTGGCGCCCGCCGCACCCGCTTTCGTGCCCACCATGGGCAACCTGCATGACGGCCACCTGGCCCTGATCCGCCAGGCGCGTGAGCTGGTGGGCGATTCGGGCAGCCCGGTGGTGGCCAGCATCTTCGTCAACCGCCTGCAGTTCGGCCCCAACGAAGATTTCGACACCTATCCGCGCACCCTGGAGCGCGATGCCAAGCTGCTGGCCGAAGCCGGTTGCGACATCCTGTTCGCGCCGTCCGAGGCCGAGCTGTATCCGCAGCCACAAGGCTACAAGGTGGTGCCGCCCACCGAGCTGTCCGACATCCTCGAAGGCGCTTTCCGCCCGGGCTTTTTCACCGGCGTCTGCACGGTGGTGCACAAGCTCTTCAACATCGTGCAGCCGCGCATTGCGGTGTTCGGCAAGAAGGACTACCAGCAGCTCATGGTCCTGCGCAACATGGTGGCGCAGATGGCCTTGCCGATCGCCATTCACGGCGGCGAGACCTTGCGTGCGCCAGATGGCCTGGCCCTGTCCTCGCGCAATGGCTACCTCAACGAGGCCGAGCGCGCCGAGGCGGTGCAACTCATCGCCATGCTGCGCACCGTCAAGGCGCAAGTGGCAGCGGCCCGTTCCGGACAGCAGCTCGATCAGGCGGGCATTGCCCGCATTGAAACCAAGGCAGCAGCGGCCCTCAATGAACGTGGTTGGCAGACCGACTACGTCATGGTGCGCCGTCAGCGTGACCTGATGCTGCCCACCGACGCCGAATTGGTCCAGGGCGAACCCCTGGTGTGCCTGGTCGCATCGCGTCTGGGCAAGACGCGTTTGATCGACAACCTGGAGCTGTGAGTCCTCACAGCGTCAGCAGGAAGTCCACCACATCCTGCTCGACCCGTGAGCGGCGCATGGGCGGCAAGCTCTGCCAGATGCGGCGGCCGTAAGGCTTGTCGATCAGGCGGGTGTCGCAGATCATCAGCACGCCGCGGTCGGTCTCGCTGCGGATCAGGCGCCCAGCACCTTGCTTGAGCGCGATGATGGCTTGGGGCACCTGGTGGCTCATGAAGGGGTTGCCGCCTGCCTTGGCGAGCAGCTCCAGGCGCTTGGCCAGCACCGGGTCGTCAGGCGGCGCAAAGGGCAGCTTGTCGATCACGACGAGGGTGAGTGCATCACCTTTCACGTCGATGCCTTCCCAGAAGCTGTGGCTGCCCACCAGCACGGCGTTGCCGGCGCGGCGGAAGTCTTCCAACAGGGTGGGGCGGGGCGCATCGCCCTGTTGCAGCACCGGGAAGGGGTCACCGGCTTCGCCAAAGACCTGCTTCAGGCGCTCGGCCGCTTTGGCCACGGCGCGCAGGCTGGTGCACAGCACAAAGGCGCGGCCCCGGTTGGCGCGGATCAGCGGCAGGGCCGCATCGACCACCGCATCGGTGTGCCCCGGATCGGACGGCTGCGGCACGTTGTGGGGCACGTACAGCATGGCCTGCGTCGGGTAGTCGTAGGGGCTGGACCACGACCGGCACGCGGCATCTTCCAGGCCGAGGGCGTGCGTGAAGTGGCTGAAGTCGTTCTTCACGGCCAGCGTGGCCGAGGTGAAGATCCAGGCCTTGCGAGGGGGCGGGGCGATGTGGGAGGCGCCCGCATCCCCCCCAGCCAGCAGCGCCTGCAGGTCATCGACCTCATCGTCGTCCCGCGGGGCATCCGGTCGCAGCGGCGCCACAGGCTCGACGTCCCCGAAGGCGTCCATCATGGCCGCTTCGTCGTCATCGAGCGCATGGCGCACGATCTCGTCGTCCTCGTCCACCTCTTCGTCGGGCGCGATCTCGGCCTCGCCCAGGCCCAGTCGCTGGCGGCGGAACACCTCGGCCACCGAAATGGGCGTGCGGTGCAGTTGCACACCGTGCGAGCCCACGTCGATCCAGCACAGTTCGGGCTCGCCTTCGCGCTCAGGCGCGCCCCAGGCGGTCAGGCGTTGCATCAGCTCATGGGCGCGGCGGTGCAACTGGGCCAGATCGGGGGAGCGTTCGGCCTGGCTGTCGAGCACGTCGCGCACATGGGCCAGCGCGTCCTTCAGTGTGTTCAGGGCCGGCCACAGCGGGTGATCCAGCCCAAGCTGAGCCTGTGACAGGCGTTGCAGTTGCTGCCCGAAACACAGGCGCAGATCGCGCGCGGCGCGGTCGAGCGGGGCCAGCACATCGTTCCAGTTGGCGCCGTCACGCGCCTGCGCCTGCCCGGTGGCCAGCGTGTCGCGCAACAGGTCCAGGAACTGCAGGGTCGAGATCGAGTCGCCGAAGAACAGCGTGGCCGTGTCCGGCAGCTGATGGGCTTCGTCGAAGATGATGGTCTGGGCGTTGGGCAGCAGCTCGGGCACGCCTTCTTCGCGCAGCATCAGGTCGGCAAAGAAGAGGTGGTGGTTGACCACGGCCACATCGGCGTCCTGCGCCTCGCGGCGGGCCTTGACGACGAAACACTCACTGTAGCGGGGGCAGTCGCTGCCCAGGCAGTTCTCGCGGGTGGAGGTGACGCGTGCCCAGATGGTGGCGTGCTCGGGCACCGTGGGGCACTCGGCCTTGTCACCGGTGGGGCTGCGGTGGATGAAGCTGTTGATCAAGCCCAGGTCGCGCACCTCCTGGCGGCTGCCCAGCAGGGTGGCGTCCTGGTTGGTGCGGTCCAGGTGGTACCAGCACAGGTAGTTGCTGCGTCCTTTGAGCAGGGCCACCTTGATGGGCACGGCCAGGGCATCGCGCACGGCCGGCAGGTCGCGGTGGAACAACTGGTCTTGCAGGGCCTTGGTGCCGGTGGAGACGATGACCTTGCCGCCTTCCAGCAAGGCGGGCACCAGGTAGGCGGCGGTCTTGCCCACGCCGGTGCCGGCTTCCAGCACCACGGTGCTGGCTTCGCGGATGGCCGTCTGGATGGCCTGGGACATCTCGATCTGCTCGGTCCGCACGCAATAGCCGTCGAAGGCGCGGGCAAGCGGGCCGGATTCAGAGAAGAGGGTGGGCAGGTCCATGAGAGTCATTCAGCGCGGTGAGCCGCTATTGTCCATCTTGCCCGCGCGTGACGGCCTCACACCATGGGGTGAGACCGTTCCCCCTTAGGGGCTGCTTCGCACCACCTGGGCCTGCAAGGCACTTTGCAGGATCTCGATGCAGGCACGCCGATGCGCCTGCTCGGTGCGATCGCTGCTGGCGCTGGCCTGCAGTTGTCGGCGCAGCGACTCGGCCTCCAGGCGCACGATGGCGCGGGCATCGGCCCGCCCGCCGCCACTGCGCAGGACGCTGGCCGCCAGTCGGCTGACATGTTCGCGCTGCAGATTGCGCTGCCAGGAGGCTGTTGCGGTGTTCGTGGCGCGATGGGTGGGTGCCCACACAGCTTGGCGCAGTCCCTGGTGCAGTTCGGCCACGGTCAGCGGGCGCGCTTCGCGGTCGCTCACCTTGTCGGCGTTGTCCAGCAGGCGTTCGGCCAGCGTGTCGGCCATCAGGTGATTGAGTACGGCGCGCTGCAGGCTCAGCAACTGCTCGGCCACCGAGAAATCGGTGTCGCTGGTGTTCTCCCGGTCGAGGTAGTCGGGCGCCAGACGGCGCAGCAAGGCCGGGGGCAGGGCCACCGCCTGGTCTGACAGGAAATCGCTCAGCAGCAGTTGCAGGGCCTTGCGTTGTTCAGCGGCGGGCAGCGGCTCCAGCAGGTCACGGCCACTGCCGGGGGCATCGCGGCGGGTGATCACGCCGCCCACCTGCCGCATCAGCGTCTGGCTGGTGCGCGCCAGGTCGCGCAGCGCATAGCTGACGCTGCGGCGCAGTTGGGTGGCCTCGTCTTGTGGGGTCAACACCCGTGTGGCCTGGCGTGTCAGCAGGTCGCGCACGATGGCCAACCGAGTGTGGGCAAAGGCCACTGGGTCGCGTCCCAGGTCGAACGTCAAGGCCTGCGGGTCCAGTCCCGACAGATTGTCCTCGTCGGTGCCATAGGCAAGGGCGTCGGTCATGGCGGGATCGGCGCTGCGCTGGGCCAGGGTTCTCAGTGCCGCCTTGGCCTGAACGGGGTCCTCGGGCAGGTCACCGTAACCGTAGGCAATGACCCAGAAGTCATAAGGCCCCAAGGTGGTTTGAAATGGGGCGCCCGCAGACTGCCCGGGCGCAGGCAGGTTGATGGGCGAATACTCCATCACCGAGGCGCTGATGCCGTGCTCAGCGGTCAGTTGTGGATGCGTCAACTCCTGGGCGGTGCGCCAGCGCGAGGCGCGGAAATTGTGACGCAGGCCCAGTGTGTGGCCCACCTCGTGCATGGTGGTGTCCTTCAGGTAGGCCAGCACGAAGTCGCGCACCTGTGGGCTGTCCGGATCGATCACGCCTTGCGCTTCGATCACATCCAGACCCAGGGCCAGTTGTTCAGCCGCCAGGTCACCGTGCAGACAGTGCTCGTCGTGCGCATGGCCAGCGTGATCTGTGGTGGCCGGCCCGCTGCTCAGGATCTGGCTGCGCACGGTGCGGATGCTGCGCGAGGACAGGCTCTCCAGCGCGATGTCCGAGCCCAGGATCTCACCCGTGCGCGGGTCCACGTGCGAGGGGCCGATGGCGCCAAAGCGGGGCTGTGCATTGGTCATCCAGCGGATGGAGGCCTGGCCCGTGGCCTGGGTGTCGATGGGCCGACCAGTCACCGGCGTGCGCACCTCGATCGCGTCGCGATAGCCGATGGCCTCGAAGGCCCGGTTCCAGGCAAGCACCCCGGCCGTGATCGTGGGGCGATAGGCCTCAGGGATGCTGGGGTCGAGCCAGAACACGATGGGCTGCACCGGCGCCGACAAGGCGGCGCTCGGGTCCTTCTTGCTCAGGCGCCAGCGGTTGATGAAGTGCTGCCGTGGTGTGCGCGCCAGATCGTCGGTGAAATCGGTGACCGTGGTGGTGAAGTAGCCCACCCGCGCGTCGGCCGGGCGCGGACGCATGGGCTGCCTGGGCAGCGCCGACAGGGTGTAGTGCACGGTCAGGAACAGGCTGCGCGGGTCGGGCACCGCCCGAGGGGTGCTGGGGCTGGGCGCACCTGCCGCACCACCCGCACCACCCGCACCACCCGCACCACCCGCACCGGGCGTGGGCACGGCCAGGCTGCCGGTGGCAAAGTGCTGAGTCACCTCGAAGACCACGTTGTCAGACGTGGTGCGTGCCTGGCGCACACTTGAATTGCGTGCATCCAGGCTGTAGCCCTGCCGATAGGTGCGCTGCAACTGCATGCCCAGGCCCAGCATGTCGCTGAGCAACATCGGCGTCAGGTCGATCAGTACCGCGCCGGTCTGTGGGTGGGGGGCGCTGGCCAGCGGTGCGCTGCCTAGCAGGCTGGGTGAGAACGCGGCCTCGACCGCCCGCGCCTGGGGCGTGCCCGCTTGTGCGGTGTAGGCCGCATTCACCGCCAGCAACTGCACCTGCTTGTGTACCTGGCGGAACGTGACCCACTGTGGGCGACCGACCTGGGCCCAGCGACTCTGCATCAAACCGCCGAACAAGCCGGCCTCGCCAATGCCTGACGCCAGCTTGGGCGAAAAGAACAGCGGCTGGTCGAGCGCTTGCGGGCTCAGCTCCAGCCAGACCTTGTCATCCTTGCGCCACAGCGGCAGCAGGCCATCCTGCCGTTGCGCGCCCTGCACGACGGACAAGAACGGGGCACTGCCGGGGGCGACGCCAGCCGCAGGCGCGCGGGCGGTCGGCGTTGCGGCCGCTGAAGGGGTGGTGCCGGGGGCTTTGGGCGCAGCGGCCCTGCCAGCGTCAGAGGCCGATCCGGCGACCGATCCAGCGACCGAGCCCGGGCCGACCTGGGGGGCGCTGACACAGGCGCTCAGCAGCGTCAGCGCGCTCAGCAAAACAGGGGCAAAAAAAGGGCGGCAAGTCATGGCGTGACCATAACATTGCCGCCCGATCAGGCAGGGTGCGAAACCTTACTCGGTGGGCTGCGGCAGGAGGTCCTTCAGGAAGGCGAAGCCGTCCACATGCTGCGCCAGCAGCGGACCGAAGGCCACCAGCACCAGGCCCATCAACATCACCACCACGGGCAGGATCCAGCGCTCATAGCGGCCGTAGAAGCCCAGATGTCGGACATCGGCATCGGCCCGACTCACTTCGTCCTCGCCAACGACCTGACGGGTCAGCAACTGGTTGAGTGCCACCGGCGGCGACAGGTAACCCAGTTCGAACGACACCAGCACCACCATCCAGAAGTGCAGCGGGTCGATGTGGTTGGCGTAGGCGATGGGGGCCAACGTGCCCGACACCAGGATGATGGCGCCCAGCGGGTCCATGACCATCCCCAGGAACACCATCACCACGCACAGCACCGCCATGGCATGCCAGGGTGACTCGAACACCTGCGGGAACAGGTGGACGATCTCGGAGCGCTCGATGATGCCGCCAATGGCCAGCGACAAGGTCATCAGGCTCATCAGAGCACCCACGTGGCCGATGGCCTCGGTGGTGGCAAAGCGCACGGAACGCTCCACGCCTTCCTGGCGGTGGCTGGCGTAATCAGGCGTGAGTTCGGTCTTGCCCTTGTTGGTCATCTTGTCGTAGATGAGCACCAGCAGCAGGATGATCGGCATGATCGTCGGTGCCGTGATCTCGTTGAGCGGCGTCTCCAGAGCATGCTCATAGATCATGATGATGATCGCCGTGACGATGGCGTAGGGCACCACCGGGATGAGCTTGCGCAGCATCGCGGGAATGGCCACGGCAGGCGATTCGATGCTGGCGCGTTGCTTGCGCAGCAGTTGCGACACCAGGAAGAACAGGGTGGACGTCAGCACGAACACATAGACACCCCAGTGGTACAGACCATTGGTGGTGACTTCCTTGTTCAGCGCCGCGATCATCACGATCAGCAGGCAAGGACGCAGCACCACACCCAGCGAGCCGGACATGGCCGTGGCGGCCAGAGCGAAATGGCGGGTGCCGCCTGCGGCACGCACCTCGTGGTAAATCACGCCACCGGCCGCGATCACGAAGATGCCCGACGCGCCGGTGTAGGCTGTCGCCACCGAGGCGCCCAGCAGGATCAGGTAGGTCAGCAACTGCGGCGACAGGCTCCAGGGACGGATGACGTCCAGCAGCAGGTCGACGATGCGGCTTTGCTTGAGCAGCATGCCGGCCCAGATGAACAGCGCCAGGTTCATGAAGATGCTGGGCAAGGCCATCAACTGGTTGATGTAGATGGCCAGGCCGGCATCGTGGTTGGTCAGCAGGAAGTAGACCCCGGCAATGATGCCCATGTTGGCGTACAGGGGCACAGCCAGCATCGCGGCCCCCCAGGTTCCCTGACCTTCTGGTGTCTTGAGCGGGCGCGCGATGCGGACCACGTTGATCAGCAGCATGATCGCGAACAGGGCCATCCAGATCCAGTGCAGCACGGCTTCTTCTTTGGGGACGCCGCCCGTGCCTTGCAGGATCTGGTAGTAGCGCACGCACGAGAACAGCAGAAAGGCGTTGGCGAAGACCTGGGACCAGGACTGTGCCTGGTGGTCACGCGTGTAAATCGCAGGGCGGATGCCGATGTGGTGGCGACCCAGGGTGGTGGTGACCGCGGCAATGGCCACCATCAGCAACAGGATCAGAGGGCGGTTCTCGGTGCCGATCTGAAAGAGCCCGAAGAAGCTGGTCTCGATCGTGCGATACACCTGCAACTGCGGTGTCTGCAGGGCCAGCGCGCGCTCGTACAGCGAATGCTTGGCCTGGCAGATGGCTTGCGCCTGCTCGATCGACTTGCGCAAGATGGCGGGGTCGCTGGCTGTGGGCGTGTCACCGAACAGGTCGTCGATGTCATCGCCAGCGCCAGCCTCGGGGGCGACCGACTGACGCTGCACTTCGGCATCGATGTCCATCGATGGGTTGCATGCCGGCTTGACGGGCTCGGCACGCAGCATGAAGTACTGAACCTGCGTCTCCGGATCGCCGAACATCGATTCGCCGATCTTGAGCAACTGGCCGTGAACCATTTCACCCGTGCCGATGACCAGAGTCAGCATCAGCATGATGAAAACGGGCAGGCTGGAGAACCACTCCAGGGTGGTTCGGCCCATCAGGCGGCGTGAGGAAGAAGTGTGCATGGGGTACTCGGTCGACAGGTGTGTCGGGGGACTTCAGAGGGCAGATACAGGCGAGGAGGCTGTACGGGCGTTCATTTCCAGTCTTCTTCAGACTTGGTCGTGCACTCGGGGTCAGCCGGGTTCACGTTGCAGCGGATCTTCTTGATGACCTTCAGCCCGCGCTTGTCGTACAGGCCTTTCTGGGCGATGTCGATGCGGGACTCACGCAGCATCAGGGTGTACTTGTAGGCGTTCTCGGCGCTCAGATCCATCCAGGTGGCAGGCGGGATGCCGGCATCGGCCTGCTTGATCAACTGCATGGCCCGATCGAACTGGCTGCTCCAGTACTCGCGTGACTTCACGCCGAAGCCATCGGGAAACTTCGTCCGGTTGATCACCATCTGGTAGGTCAGGATCATGATCGGAAAGCGCGTGATCCCGCCGTTCTTGCCAATGCCCTTGGCCAGCTCCAACGGCTTGTAGGCCAGGGTCGGCGCGGCAATCATGTCCACCGCGCCATTGTTGAACTTGGTCGAGAAGTTCGTGATGTCGGCCGACACCGGCTGGGCGCCGATGCGCTGGATCATCACAGCCTGCGCCTTGTCGTGGTCAAACGCGGCGATGCGCTTGCCTGCCAGCTTCTCGATCGTGTTGATGCTGCGATCGTTGACGATCGGGTAGGCGGCACCCAGCGGGATCAGCCCGCTGACCTCGTAGTTGCCCTCGGTCATCAGCTTGGTGGCCGCAGGTGACGCGTAGGTCTGGATCAGCTTGCGCACCACGTCGTAGCTGCCGGCGATGTCGATCTTGCCGTTGCGCACGATGGTGGTGGAGCCCAAGGTGTCGATCGAACCCGCCACGCTGTTGAACTGGCGGATGCGGAACGCGGTGGCGATCACGGCATCGCACTGTCCGGTGCGGAAATCTTCGGTGGCCACGCGCTCGTCGGTGTACCCCTTGAGCTCGATGGTGACGCCGTTGCGCTGCATGGCCACGGCGTAGTCCTTGGTCATGTTGTACAGGTCGCCAGTGGCGCCCAACATGTCATACACGCAGAATTTCTGATTGGCCTGCGCGCTGCCGAGGGCGCTCAGCACGACCCACGCGGCCACACCGACCTTGCCCAACTTCTGGCCCAACTTCATGCTGTCTCCTCGGTACCCCAAAAGACAAGGGCCTCGACTGCGGGCCCTTGCTTGAACCGGTCACGCCGGTCACATCTGATCACTCGCGTGATCTAAAACAGTCAATTACAACTATATCCATGTGAGACGGCGATGGGGTTATTTTGCGGCCCGCACCCAGGGGAAGGGAATTCCCGATGGGCGGGGCCCGATGCATCACATCAATTCAGGAAACTGCCAGCGTCAATATCGGGGCCAGCCTTGTCGTCCCAGAACTTGCCCAGCGAGCCCACCGGTGTGCGGGTGCCGGCGTTCTGGGTCCACATGCGATCGGAGATGTTGGTGATCTGCGACTGAGCGATGGCGTCCAGCAGGCGGTACTCGGTGTTGGGCTTGAAGTTCTCGACCGTGCTGAAGCGCTGGATGACGCTGCGCAGACGCGGCTTGTTGTCGGTGGACTGCGCAGCGATGGCGGCCATCACGTGAGCCAGGCGCACACCCTTGTGCTCGCCAATGCCCATGGCGGTGTCAAAGGTGCCTTGCACGTCCTTGCCGGCATCGGCGCCGGGGATGATGCTCCACACCACCGCACGGGCGGCCTGGGGCACGCCCCACCACTTGACGTTGTCCAGGCAGTTCATGGCGCGTTCCACCTGGGGGGCGATGTCGGTGGGCACGCCCACGGCTTGCTGCGAGGCGATGTCGTTCTGCATGGCTTGCAGGCCGCTGACGGCACCGAGCATGTAGACCATTTCGTCGAAGTCGCGCTTGAAGCGGGGGCACTCTTGACCGTACTTGAAATAGTACTTCTGCTGCAGCTTGATCTTCATGCGCAGGAAAGCGGTGTACTGGCGTTCGGCCGCTGTGGCCAGGAGGCGCTTCTGGGTGATGCGGGCGTCGAGGGCCTCGTCGGCGCGCTTGTCGCGCGAGGCGCGCAGGTAGCGCATTTCTTCGGCGATGGCCTGGTTCTCGGAGCACACGCCGGCCGAGCTCAGCATCACGGTTTCCATCAGGGACGGGTCACCGTAGAAATTGCGGGCCGCGCCGACCAGCGGCGTGTTGATCATGGAGAAGCCGCAACCCATCTCGACGTCGCTGAGGGTCAGCACGGGAGGGGTGAAGCCGTCTTCCAGGATGCTCAGCGTGGTGCCGGCGACGTTGGACTGGATCAGTGCGCACCCACTCAGGGTCAAGGCCGAGGCAGCCAGCGTGGCGGAGGCGAGCAGGCGTGTAAACCGAAAGGTCATCAGAAGGTCTCCATGTGGCGCCGCGCGCCAATAAAAGTCCTTTTGATTCTAGGGAGGGGACCATGCTGACCTGCGGTCGATGGCACTAGGGATAGCCCCCGAAGACCCTCACTTCGGGGAATGAAAAAGGCCCGTCTGTGACGGGCCTTGGGCTGGGTAAATCCGGATGGCTCAGCGGATGGGCTTGAAACGCACGCGCTTGGGGCGGGCGCCTTCTTCACCCAGACGCTTCTTCTTGTCGGCTTCGTACTCCTGGTAGTTGCCGTCATAGAAGAACCACTGGGAGTCGCCTTCGCACGCCAGGATGTGCGTACAGATGCGGTCCAGGAACCAGCGATCGTGGGAGATGATCATGGCCGAGCCAGCGAACTCCAGCAGGGCGTCTTCCAGCGCGCGCAGGGTTTCGACGTCCAGGTCGTTGGAGGGTTCGTCGAGCATCAGCACGTTGCCGCCCTGGGCCAGGGTCTTGGCCAGGTGCAGACGACCGCGTTCACCGCCCGACAGGTTGCCCACCAGCTTTTGCTGGTCGTTGCCCTTGAAGTTGAAGCGGCCGAGGTAGGCGCGCGAGGGCATCACGAACTTGCCCACGACGATGTTGTCAAGGCCGCCTGAAACGTCTTGCCACACGGTCTTGTCAGCGGCCAGGCCTTCGCGGCTCTGGTCCACGAATGCCAGTTGCGCGGTCTTGCCGATGACGACTTCGCCACTGTCCGGCGTCTCGACGCCCTGGATCATGCGGAACAGGGTCGACTTACCCGCGCCGTTGGGGCCGATGATGCCGACGATGGCACCGGCGGGCACCTTGAAGCTCAGGTTGTCGATCAGGCAACGGTCGCCAAAGGACTTGGTGACGTTCTTGAACTCGATGACTTCATTGCCCAGGCGCTCGGCCACGGGAATGAAGATCTCGTTGGTCTCGTTGCGCTTTTGGTATTCGACGTCGCTCAGTTCTTCAAAGCGGGCCAGACGAGCCTTGCTCTTGGCCTGACGGCCCTTGGTGTTCTTGCGAACCCATTCCAGTTCCTGCTTGAGGGCCTTGGCGCGCGCGTCTTCGGTCTTTTGCTCGGCTTCCAGGCGCTTGCCCTTGGCGTCGAGCCAGTCGGAATAGTTGCCCTTGTAGGGGTGACCCGCGCCACGGTCGAGTTCGAGGATCCACTCGGCGGCGTTGTCCAGGAAGTAGCGGTCGTGGGTGATGGCCACCACGGTGCCGCTGTAGCGCTGCAGGAACTGCTCCAGCCAGTCCACGGACTCGGCGTCCAAGTGGTTGGTGGGCTCGTCCAGCAACAGCATGTCGGGCTTGGACAGCAGCAGGCGGCACAGGGCCACGCGGCGCTTTTCGCCACCCGACAGGTTGCCGATCACGGCATCCCAGGGGGGCAGGCGCAGGGCGTCGGCAGCCAGCTCGAGTTGCAGGTCGGTGTTGCCAGAGCCGCCAGCGGCAATGATGGCTTCCAGCTCGCCTTGCTCGGCGGCCAGGGCATCGAAGTCAGCGTCTTCTTCGGCATACGCCGCGTAGACCTCGTCGAGGCGCTTCTTGGCCGCCAGCACACCGCCGATGCCTTCTTCCACGGCCTCGCGCACCGTTTGCTCGGGGTTCATGACCGGCTCCTGGGGCAGGTAGCCGATCTTGATGCCCGGCATCGGGACGGCTTCGCCCTCGATGTCCTTGTCCACGCCCGCCATGATTTTCAGGAAGGTGGACTTGCCCGAGCCGTTCACACCCAGCACGCCGATCTTGGCGCCTGGGAAAAAGCTCAGGGTGATGTCTTTGAGGATCTGACGCTTCGGGGGAACGATCTTCCCGACGCGGTTCATGGTGAAAACGTACTGGGCCATGTAGGGTATGTGCTTGCGCGCACAACAAGGTGCGCGACGTGTGGACGCCAAACCCGATAGCTTAAGGCAAGCGCGCCCTTTGCGCACAGAACGCGGCGGAAAGAAAGACGGTTTCACTCAGATCGCAGCCGATCCGGGTACCGATCCTGCGGCCTCAGGCCTCAGCTTTGCAGCACGCTCTGGCGGGCCAGCCAGGCGCTCACATCGGCCTCGGTGGCATCGATGGCCCATTGTTTGCGGCGACCGCTGGCACCGCGCAGCAGCGTCACACGCGCCTGGGGCACGCCCAGTTCGCCGGCGAGCCATTTGCGCAGCGCCTCGTTGGCGGCACCATCGACGGGTGGGGCGGACAGGCGCACACGCAGGGCACCGTCATGCCAGCCCACCAGTTCGGTGCGTTTGGCATTGGGCGAGACGCTCAGGTCCAGGATGACCTTGGGTTGAGGGCCTTTGCCTTCCAGGCGCAGGCAGGGCCAGGGTGGGTAGGGTGGATTCATGCCTTGCCGAAATGAAAAACCCGGCCGAAGCCGGGTTGAGGTGCCCTCGTGAACAAGGGCGCCAGTTTGTTGAACCCGTCGGCAATCAGGGCTTGTTGCCGGTCGGGAACGGCCAGGCTGCCTGGGGGCTCAGTGTGGTCTTGGCAGCCGGGGCAGAAGGCTTCTTGGCCGGCGCTGGCTTGGCGACTGGCTTCGCTGCGGGCTTGGCCGCTGGCTTTGCGGCAGGCTTCGCTGCGGGTTTAGCCGCCGGCTTGGCAGCAGGCTTGGCTGCTGGCTTGGGCGCAGCGACCTTCTTGGCCGGAGCTGCCTTCTTCACGGCCACAGCCTTCTTGGCCGGTGCGGCAGCCTTTTTCACAGCGACCTTCTTGGCCGGTGTCGCGGCCTTTTTCACCGCCACAGCCTTTTTGGCGGGCGCGGCCTTCTTCACGGCGGCCTTCTTGGCGGGTGCTGCAGCTTTCTTCACAGCGACCTTCTTGACGGCGACCTTCTTGGCCGGCGCTGCTGCCTTTTTGGCCGGTGCAGCCTTCTTCACGGCAGCGACCTTCTTGGCGGGTGCAGCTTTCTTCACAGCGACCTTCTTGGCCGGCGCGGCTTTCTGAGGTGCCGCTTTTTTTGCAGTTGCCATACGTATCTCCTTGATCAAGTTGCAAAGAGCACTGCACTGCCACGCGCAGCACAGGGACTCATCACCCGCCGCCCCCTAGGATCTGGGCGGGGTGTGATGAATGGGGTGTGCCGGGGGCTCATGTGTGGGCTGGTCCAGTGCTCTGTGTGTGGCTTGGATCAATCCCAGGACAGGGCGCCGCCCGACTGGTATTCGATGACACGGGTTTCGAAGAAGTTGCGTTCCTTCTTCAGGTCGATCATTTCGCTCATCCAGGGGAAGGGGTTCTCTTCATTAGGGAAGAGCTCTTCCAGGCCGATCTGCGTGGCGCGACGGTTGGCGATGTAGCGCAGATAGCCCTTGAACATGGAGGCATTGAGGCCCAGCACGCCACGTGGCATGGTGTCCTCGGCATAGGCGTATTCCAGGTCGACGGCCTTGAGGAACAGGGACTTGATCTCGGCCTTGAACTCGGATGTCCACAAATGTGGGTTCTCGAGCTTGAGCTGGTTGATCAGGTCGATGCCGAAGTTGCAGTGCATCGACTCGTCGCGCAGGATGTACTGGTACTGCTCGGCCGCGCCGGTCATCTTGTTCTGGCGACCCAGCGCCAGGATCTGCGTGAAGCCGACGTAGAAGAACAGGCCTTCCATCAGGCAGGCGAACACGATCAGCGACTTCAGCAAGGTCTGGTCGTTCTCGGGCGTGCCGGTCTTGAAGTCCGGGTTCATGATCGCCTCGATGAAGGGGATCAGGAACTGGTCCTTGTCGCGGATGGACTTGACTTCGTTGTAGGCGTTGAAGATCTCGGACTCGTCCAGGCCCAGCGACTCCACGATGTACTGGTAGGCGTGCGTGTGGATGGCCTCTTCAAAGGCCTGGCGCAGCAGGAACTGGCGGCACTCGGGCGCCGTGATGTGGCGGTAGGTGCCCAGCACGATGTTGTTGGCGGCCAGCGAGTCGGCGGTCACGAAGAAGCCGAGGTTGCGCTTGATGATGCGGCGCTCGTCTTCGGACAGACCATTGGGATCCTTCCACAAGGCGATGTCGCGCGACATGTTCACCTCTTGTGGCATCCAGTGGTTGGCGCAGGTGGCGAGGTACTTTTCCCAGGCCCACTTGTACTTGAAGGGCACCAACTGGTTGACGTCGGTCTGGCCGTTGATGATGCGCTTGTCGGCGGCGTTGACACGGCGTGTGGCGGTGCTGGCAGCCAGCGGCGCAGTCGATGTCGTGGCACGAGGTGCCGACGCGGTGAAGGCGAGGTCGCTGATCGTCGGTGACGCCGTCGTGTTCCGTGCAGCACCTGATGAGAGGGGCACAGAACCAACAGGGGTTGAAGAGGCGTTGGAGGAATCGTCTTCCCAGACCAGCATGGTAAATATCCTATGGCATCAGATTATGGAAGGGTGTTGTGATAAACACCAAGCACTTCTTGACAGATGCGGCGTGAAGTTGTTGCAGCCGTGCATCGAAACACGTCAGAAGGTGCATGAATACGGGGGTTCAGGGCGACACAGCTTTGGCGTGTCGCCCTTTGCCTTTACTGGCAGGCTTCGCAGTCGGGGTTGTCGATCGAGCAGAACTTCACATCGCTGGCAGGCTCAGAGGCTGCGGCTGCGGCTGTGGCCACGGGCGCGGCATTGGAGACCGCGTTGAGCTGGCCGCGCGACACCGTCGATTTCTCGGCATGTGTGGCGCTCATGGTGCGCAGGTAGTAGGTGGTCTTGAGACCCCGCACCCACGCCAGCTTGTAGGTTTCATCGAGCTTCTTGCCCGATGCACCGGCCATGTAGATGTTGAGCGACTGCGCCTGGTCAATCCACTTCTGGCGACGCGAAGCGGCTTCCACCAACCAGATGGGCTCGACCTCGAAGGCCGTGGCGTACAGGGCCTTGATGTCTTCGGGCACGCGGTCGATGCGGCGCAGCGAGCCGTCGAAGTGCTTGAGGTCCATGACCATCACGTCGTCCCACAGGCCCAGCTTCTTGAGGTCGCGCACCAGGTACTCGTTGACGATGGTGAACTCGCCCGACAGGTTGGACTTGACCGAGAGGTTGCCAAAGCAGGGCTCGATCGAGGCGTCGACGCCGACGATGTTGGAGATGGTGGCGGTGGGGGCGATGGCCACGCAGTTGGAGTTGCGCATGCCGAACTGGGCGATGCGGGCACGCAGGGCATCCCAGTCCATCGTCACCGAGGTGTCGACCTCGACGTAGCCGCCGCGCTGTTCGGCCAGCAGCTTGAGCGAGTCGATCGGCAGGATGCCACGGTCCCACAGCGAGCCGCGGTAGCTGCTGTAGCGGCCACGCTCTTCGGCCAGTTCGGTCGAGGCGAGGTAGGCGTAGTAGCAGACGGCTTCCATCGAGCGGTCGGCGAACTCGACGGCAGCCTCGCTGGCGTACGGGGTGCGCAGTTGGTACAGCGCGTCCTGGAAGGCCATGATGCCCATGCCAACGGGGCGGTGGCGCAGGTTGGAGTCGCGGGCCTTCTTGACGGCGTAGTAGTTGATGTCGATGACGTTGTCGAGCATGCGCATGGCGGTGCGCACCGTCTTTTGCAGCTTGGCGTGATCGATGCCACCGTCCTTGATGTGCTGGGCCAGGTTGACCGAGCCCAGGTTGCACACGGCGATCTCGCTGTCGTTGGTGTTGAGCGTGATCTCGGTGCACAGGTTGGACGAGTGCACCACGCCGACGTGCTGCTGCGGCGAGCGCACGTTGCAGGCGTCCTTGAAGGTGATCCAGGGGTGGCCGGTTTCGAACAGCATCGACAGCATCTTGCGCCACAGGTCGGTGGCCTTGATGCGCTTGAAGAGCTTGAGCTCGCCACGGTCGGCCTTGGCTTCGTAGGCGGTGTAGGCCTCTTCAAAAGCGATGCCGAACTTGTCGTGCAGGTCGGGGCAGGTGGCCGGCGAGAACAAGGTCCAGTCGCCACCTTCCATCACGCGGCGCATGAACAGGTCGGGGATCCAGTTGGCCGTGTTCATGTCGTGGGTGCGGCGGCGGTCGTCACCGGTGTTCTTGCGCAGCTCCAGGAACTCTTCGATGTCCAGGTGCCACGATTCCAGGTAAGCGCAAACCGCGCCCTTGCGCTTGCCACCCTGGTTCACGGCCACGGCCGTGTCATTGACCACCTTGAGGAACGGCACCACGCCTTGCGACTTGCCGTTGGTGCCCTTGATGTGCGAGCCCAGGGCGCGCACATTGGTCCAGTCGTTGCCCAGGCCGCCAGCGAACTTGGACAGCAGGGCGTTTTCCTTGATGGCCTCGTAAATGCCGTCGAGGTCGTCAGGGACGGTGGTCAGGTAGCAGGACGACAGCTGCGAGCGGCGCGTGCCGGAGTTGAACAGCGTCGGGGTGGACGACATGAAGTCGAAGGACGACAGCAGCTCGTAGAACTCGATGGCGCGGGCTTCGCGGTCGATTTCGTTGAGCGCCAGGCCCATGGCGACGCGCATGAAGAAGGCCTGCGGCATCTCGATGCGTTGGCCGTCGTGGTGCAGGAAGTAGCGGTCGTACAGGGTCTGCAGGCCGAGGTAGTCGAAGTTCAGGTCGCGCTCGTACTTCAGGGCCGCACCCAGGCGGGCCAGGTCAAACTGGGCCAGCTTCTCGTCGAGCAGCTCGGCTTCGATGCCCTTCTTGATGAACTTGGGGAAGTACTCGGCGTAGCGCGTGGCCATGTCGGCGTGCGTCACCTCTTCGCCCAGGATCTCGCGGCGGATGGTGTGCTGCAGCAGGCGGGCGGTGGCGCGGGTGTAGCCGGGGTCGTGCTCGATGCGGGTACGCGAGGCCAGGATGGCGGCCTTGTAGACCTCGTCGATCGAGACGCCGTCGTACAGGTTGCGCTGGGTTTCGGCCAGGATGGGGGCGGCCTTGACGTCATCGCCCAGGCCTGCGCAGGCCGATTCGATCAGGGCTTGCAGGGCCGGCAAGTCGAGCGGCACGCGCTGGCCGCGGTCGATCACGGTGAGGGCAGGCTGGGCGGCGGCTTGCTGCTCGGATGCCTGCTTGGCGCGCTCCTGGGTGCGGCGCTCGCGGTAGAGCACGTAGGCGCGGGCAACTTCGTGGTGGCCGCTGCGCATCAGGCCCAGCTCGACCTGGTCTTGCACGTCTTCGATGTGGAAGGTGCCACCGCTGGGGCGCGAGCGCAGCAGGCCACGCACCACGGCTTCGGTCAGGGTGTCGACGTCTTCTCGCACGCCAGCGGAGGCGGCGCCTTGGGTGCCATGCACGGCCAGGAACGCCTTCATCAGGGCGACTGCGATCTTGCTGGGCTCGAAGGCCACGACCGCACCATTGCGACGGATGATCTGGTAGCCGGCGTAGGCAGACTGGCGCGGCTCGGTGGCCACGGCAGAGGCGCCGGAAAAGGCAGAAGACGAGGGCGACAAGGTGCTGGACGTGGACGGTTGCATGGGGTTCCCTTGGGGTGCGTCGGTCCGCACGGGCAAGCGTGGCGGGACCGGTATTCAGGCCTCCGGATCCGGCGAGGGATGGTGGAGGCCACTGCGTCCGAGCACTATATCTGGTGTTTTTGAGCTTCGCAAGCACTACAGGTAGTGTTTGTGTGACACCCCGGGGTCAGGGGAAGTCCCAGGCTGTGCACCGAGGAAAACGGACGTTTCCCTCTGAAGCAGGCCGTCACGCCTGGGTCTGTCCCCAAGGAAAAACCTGATCCGGCCAGGTTGTGAGTATTTGTAACTGGCACCAATCGAAGGCGCTGCCCGGGTCTCTTTTGCGGCCCGGTGCGATGTGCTCATGGCCTGCCACCTGGTGGATCGGGTAGCGCTGCGCCAGGGTGCGCAGAAGGGTGCTCAGGCGGGCGTACTGGGCGGCCTCGAAAGGGTGGTCTTCCAGCCCTTCCAGTTCGATGCCCACCGAGTAGTCGTTGCAGTTCTCGCGCCCCTGCCAGCTGGATCGGCCGGCGTGCCAGGCCCGGTCGTCCACGGAGACGAACTGCAGCAATTGGCCATCGCGGCGGATGACGAAGTGGGAGGAGACTTCCATGCCCCGGATCTGATCGAAGTACGGGTGGGCATCCCAGTCGAGCTGGTTGGTGAACAGTTGCTCGATCTCGGGGCCACCGTACTCACCCGGGGGCAGGCTGATGGAGTGGATCACAGCCAGGCTCACAGCCGTGCCGGCAGGGCGCGGGCCGAAATTGGGGGAGGGCACTGCGCGGGCGTCGCGCAGCCAGCCGTCCGACCACAGCGGTTCCGTCTCACTCCACATCGGGATCGAAGCGTTCGCCCAGCACCACACCGTGATCGGTGATCTGCACGCCGAGCCGGGCCATGCGGTAGCGCATCTGGCGCAGCGACAGGCCCAGGCTGGCACCCGCAGCGGTGCGGTTGAGGCGGTGCTTCTCCAGCGCCCGCACCAGGATGTCACGTTCGATGTGGTCGAGGTGCGTGGCCAGATCGGAGGGCAGGGGCGGGGGATCGGCCGGGGCGAGGGCTGGCACCTCCAACTCTGGCAGTGGTGCGGGCTCGGTGGGCTCAAAGGTTGAGTCGTGCGGCGCCGGGGCGGTGTCTGTTGTGGCGCAGGCGATGCCCAGGTCCTCGGCTTCCAGGATGGCGTG
>Ga0209066_10000156_pt1 | contig 103403 bp, 96 predicted proteins | sample All_14_2_FD_187198 | JGI IMG/M metagenome (GOLD analysis project Ga0209066, IMG submission 187198) | Freshwater microbial communities in response to fracking from Pennsylvania, USA - Allegheny Zone_MetaG_DW_15 (SPAdes) (version 2) ...
CATAAAAATGACATTTTTAAGAATAATATATTAAATATATATAAGATTTGTTGAATATGATTTGACGATATAAATTACAAACATTCCTACATTTTCCGTTCACTGTGTCCGATTTTTCGGAATAATCGATAATCCACTCTCCATTTCCACAACACATCACATGAAGAATCGTCACAAGTCAGACGAGATTCATTCTCCGAAATGAAACTTATTCACTCCGAACAGAAGCGCGCAGGAAAAACTGCTCACCAGGCAGCACCCTCTCATGCCGCGAGCCGACCGCTGACAACGAGGGAAAGACGGCGCGGGCCGTTTTGGCATGACACGGGCACAGGCATCCCGGAAAACAGGCTCGAGGAACTCTTCACCACCTTTGTGCAGGTCGACACGACCTACAGCAAGGCATAGCAGGGAGCCGGACTCGGCCTGGCCATCGTCAAGCGTCTGGTCGCCCTCATGGGCGGAGACATCGTCATGGACACACTGCCCGGAGAAGGGACGACCGCCCATGCGACTCTGCCCTTCGGGCGGACCGGCAAGGCGTTCCTGCCAGGGAAGCGCGCAGCCCGCAGGCCGTCAGCGCCCTCCCCCCTGTCAATGTCCTGCTGGTCGAAGACGACCTTTCCAACCATTTTTTCAAGCAGAAGCTTCTGGAAAAGGCAGGGGCCAGCCTGTCCATGACAGAGAACGGCCTCGAAGCGGTCGAACGGTGGGAGTCAGGGGATTTCGACTACATTCCCATGGACATCCAGATGCCGGTCATGGACGGAATCGAGGCGACAAAGGCGATCCGAAATTCCGCTGCCGGCGTCAAAGCCAACACTCCCATCATCGCCCTGACCTCATTCGCCATGGCCGGAGACAGGGAGAGGTTTCTCGCCGCCGGCATGAACGACTACCTCAGCAAAGCCGACCATCTGGACGATCTCAAGGAAGCCCTCGGCAGGGTCACGAAGCGCAATAGGACACGACGGCGAGACTTGGCCTGAAATAATCTGCTTGTATGGAACAAAATTATACGTAAAGACCCTTAAGGATGATCCGCATGGAAGGCATCGCACTCACCGAAGAGTGCTGACAGATGAACGGTAACTCGGCGTGTGGACAGATCCGGAAATCCATTTCATGCAATCCAGACAATTCTCGCCATTATTCCCCACGGGTTCCGAAGAGGCGACACTCGACAATGTGTATCTCCTCATCGGGCATGGTGGGGTTTTCCGTGCCCCGACCCTGGTACAGACGGTATTAGGATCCTGTGTTTCAGTGACCATGCACTGTCGCAGACGGCGCTGCGGCGGAACGTTCCATGCATTCCTGCCGAATTATGAAGAATTCAAATCGGCAGATTCCGCTGATGACCACTTCCGCTACGTCGACACATCCGTCAAACGACTTCTGCAAGACTTTGCAAGGATGGAAATTCCCCCAAAAGATCTCGAATGCAAACTGTTCGGCGGCGCAGCACCGCTGCATCGCCATCTTCGCGCCTCGGTGGGAATCCGCAACGTCCAGGCCGCGCACGAGGCTCTTGCCGAGGCGGGCCTTACGGTCAAAGCCTCCAGCGTCGGAGGTGACGTCGGACGCAAAATACTGTTTCGGACCGATACGGGCATCGTGCTCCAAAAGACATTCAGCGTCAGGAGCAGACGAGATTGATTTTACAAAAACAACCACATGAGCCGCGCAAACGATCCGCTCCGGCAGATCACACCTCAAATTATATGGCATGCTCAAAAAATTATGAGGAATGCACGACCGTCCATCCAATCAAACTAACTAGCTCAAAACAAAAGAATACATTTTTTTATTGATGAATTTGGCATGATTGCGCGCGATTCAGTTTTTGCATTCGTTAATACCAAATTTATCAAATATTGTCATAAGTCTATCCATCTTTAATGGTTTCGATATGTATGCACTGGCTCCTAAATTCAAAAAGCTTTCTTCGTCTCCAGGCATAGCATAGGACGTAACAGCAACGATTGGAATATTTGACCTTTGCTTAAACAAAGGATTATTTCTGATTTGCTGTATAGCGTCTACACCACTCATGACTGGAAGCTGCATATCCATCAAGACGACATCAAAATACTCTTCCAAAATTTTGACTAGAGCATCTCTTCCGTTATCGACCGTGATTACGGAGTGCCCATACTTTTCTAAAGATTTTTTTAGAAACAATTGATTCACATTGTCATCTTCAACAAGCAGAACTCGAGCATTTTTATGCGCAATATACTTATCGTTTACGCCACAATCTTGATTTGAAGGCAAGATATTAGCATTTCGGAACGGAATCGATATGTAGAAACGCGACCCAACACCTACTTCACTGACAACAGACATATTCCCGTGCATAAGCCGGACGAGACGCTTACTTATCTCCAAACCGAGACCAGCGCCCTGATGTGATCGCGTATACCCGCAATTGATTTGAGAGAAAGGCTGAAATAACTTCGAAATATCTTCATCGGAAATGCCGCATCCAGTATCTGAAACTACAAACAATACGCGCTCTATATCAAAATACTTCTTTGGAATTCGACAAGCCTCAATAGAAACCTGCCCATGATTCGTAAATTTAAAAGCATTACCTACAATATTCGTCAAAATTTGCTGAATACGCAGAGAATCCCCAACAACTTGTCTAGAATCTTGCAGGTCGACAACTTTTTTCAATACGACATTTTTTTGCATCGCTATGGGAACAAAGAGATCACAAACTTGAAAGATCAGATCTTCTAAATCGAATACATCGCTGCGTATTTGCAATTTTCCGGAATCTTCTTTTGTAATATCTAAAATATCTGCCAATAGGCGTGTCAAGCGCTTCCCAGCCTGCGTTGCAAGTTCGCAGTATTGTCTTTGTTCGACATCAAGATCTGTCGTTTCTAAAAGTTGAATCATGCCCAAAATTCCATTGAGTGGAGTGCGTATTTCATGACTCATATTCGCAAGGAATTCTGACTTTACGGCATTAGCCTTCTCAGCCTCTTCCTTGGCGAATTTCATTTCCATTTCTGAAAATTTTCTGTCTGAAATATCCCGATTACACCCTCTTCGACCAAGGTACTCTCCCAATGCCCCATATATCGGCCTGCAATTATGACTAATCCAGGCAACTTCTCCGGACGACTTGATGATGCGCAAATCTATTTCTCTATGACCGGAAAAATTTCTATCCACCTCATCGAGATGCGACACCCATTTATGATAGTCATCGGGATGAACAATAGAACGGATCTTCATTCCTGAAGGGCCCAAAAAAGATTCCGCCGCAAAGCCTGTAGTACGCTCGCAGGCAGGGGACACCCATATATAATTTCCGTCAGGTCCGCGCCAATATTCCCAGTCAGAAGTGTTGTCCGCGATAATGCGAAGACGCTCCTCACTGGCCAAAAGCGACAATTCGGATTCCTTTCTGGCCGAAATATCTTCACGTATCAATATCCCGCCGGCCAAGCCTCCTTCCGTAAACAAGGGCACGCCTCGTATCGATTGCCAAGCCGAGACTCCACCAGATGTCTGCGGAATATAGACGCTATCGATATATACGGGATCGCCGTGAAGTAATGGCTTTAGATTATCGACAACATCCGCAGAAACAAGCCCTGGCAGCTCAAATATTGTTTTACCAATGAAATAATCTTCTGACAAAACACCTTTTGAAATATTTTCTATATGAAACTTGTTGACGAAATGTATCACTCCATCGACGCCAAAAGTCATGACGGAGATTGGCAAATTATCGATCAAAGCTTTATAAATTATGCTCATATTCTCATGACAATAGCATTAAACATGTTGTTGCGCGCAAATGAAATGAATAGCGTCTTTCTAAAAACAGACCAGGAAGTATGAATTGCTGAACCCCATCCACACGACATTAAACCCTGAACTGGCTCACCAGCCTGTCCAATTGAACTGACAGCGCGGCCAAACTCTGGGCGCTTGCCTGTACCTGGGAGGCGCCTGTCTCAACCTGACCGGACTGCTGACTGATCCCGGCAATATCGCGGCTGATGTCCACAATGACTGAAGAAGACTGTGCGACATTCTCATTGACCTCGCTGATGCCAAGGGCTGCCTGGGAGATATTGTTCGCGATATCGCTCGTGGTGGCATACTGCTCCTCCACGGCGGACGCGATGCCGGTGATGACTTCGTTAATCTCGGCTATGACCCCGGAAATTTCATTGATATCCTTGACCGACATGGCAGTGATGTTTTGCATTTCATGAATCTGGTCCCGAATGTCATCTGTTGCAGCGGCCGTTTGGCGCGCGAGCTCCTTGATTTCGTTGGCCACAACGGCAAAACCCTTTCCGGCGTCTCCGGCGCGTGCAGCCTCAATGGTGGCATTCAGCGCCAACAGGTTCGTCTGCTCGGAGATGTCGTTGATCATCTGCGTAACGCGACCGATATTGCTGGCGGAGTTGCCCAGAGAGCTCATCTTTTCCAGGGACTGCCGGGACTGCAGCACGGCTGTTTCGGCAATGGACCGTGCCTTCTCGGCACTCTGCGAAATCTCGCTCACCGTAGCGGTCATCTCTTCAGCGGCCGACGCGACCATGCGCACGTTGCCGGAGGACTGCTCCATTGCGGCCGACACCGAGTGAAAATTTGCGCTCATCTCCTCGGCTGCAGCAGCCACCGTAGTCGCCCGGCCGGATGACTCGCGTGCCGATGACGACAATTGGCTGGACACGCTTGCCAAATCACCAGAGGAGCCGTTCAGCGTCTTCACTCCGCAGACAATGTCTCGAATCATGGCGCTGAGCTGGGTGACCATGGCATTGAGAGAGGCGGCCATGTGACCAATTTCGTCCCGCTGTTCGATATCGAGCTTGCTTGTGAAGTCGCCCTTGGCCATGGCCGCGGCAAGCAGGGAGGTCTTGTGGACGGGGCCGGTGATTGAAATCACTGTGAAATAGGCCATGATGGAGCTTAGAACCAAGGAACCGCCAAGCAGGATCAGGATAAGCCTCTCCGCCATACTGGCCTGCTCATCTGAACGAACTGCCGCAGCCTCCGCAGCCTTCTCCATGACGTTAACGAGCTCGTCCAAAGACTGAAGGTAGGTATTCTGGGCCTGCCGCAAATCCCCAAACATCAACAGGCGAGCGTCCTGGATCTGACCCGCCTTGACTAGTCCCATATACTTCTCGGAGACATCCACATAAGTGAGGCGCAGCTGCGCACACGCCTTGACTTGCGCCGCTCCATCGGGATCCTTGACCGTCCTGCTAAGAACCTCGAAGAGCTCTCCGGCCTTCTTGCGACATTCGGCAATCCGCTTCAGTTCCGCGTCCTGGCGCGCCTTGTCGGGATCAATGACCAGGTTGCGAAGACCTCTGGCAATGACATTCACGTTGTGCATGATATCGTTTGCCTGGCCAAGATTGACCATTAATTCATCACTTATCAGATGCAGGTCTCCCTGTAATTGTTTTACTGAATACAATCCGTACAAACCGACAATCAACATAAAAAGCAAAATCGTACCATAACCAATGAATAGCCTTGTCTTTATTTTTATATTTTTCAACATCAAAAAATCTCCTTATTCATGCTCGACATTATTTAAATTCTGAATAAGTAATTAGAAATGAATTTGCACATAAATTCATAAAGACCATATATTTTTCACAAATAAAATAACTTTTAAAGACATATGATAAATCAAAAATTTACATATGAATTATTAATATATTATCGAGTAAACAAACACAGACACAACACATACCATATTCATATTGTGAATTATTTATCAAATGCCCGCACTCAATCACACCTGTCAAGCATGATTATGGGAGCGTCGATTCAAATCCAGCGTCAGAGCAATGCCGCTATAACATTCAACCAAATAATTTTATTAAATAATGTGACTCAAGCCATCATACAGCATCAACCCGCGTGACGTCACGACAATCGGCATTGAAATTTCATCCCGGCCGAGAGTCGAAGCGACGTGGAAGGAAGCCCCTGTTTTTTCACCGATCAGGCGAATCAGATCGGCGGCAATCCCGACATACGCGCCGTCCTGATCGATCCGTTCAAACGGCTCCCAATCCGGATCAACGCACACACTGACCGGCTCGAGAGCACGAAGATACGCTTCCTCCCCGGGGCCCAGTTGCAAAGCGCACCCTGCTGCAGCAGTTATCAAAACAAAGGCGGCCATCCCCCCGCCCTTATTTTCTTCACGATAATCCATATCATGTTCGGCATGGGAGAAAGACAAGAAATCGTAAGAACAAATTGAATAGGGAACCTGAAAACAGTATCATTCAGACACTGAAATGAAGCCGAATGACCCGGCATCAACCTGACCGGGCAACGGACAACAGGCCGCATGCGCAACGCGCACCCGCGTCTGTGCGGAAACACAGAGAAGGCAAAAGCGGGGCGCATGTTCGTTGGCGCGGCACCGGATCAGACCGAAGGTCAGGCTGCGGCAAGCCACGAAGGCCTCACCGACGCTGTGGGGCACGAAGGACCGCCCAGGGCCTGGGGACAGGTCGCCGGATGCAACGGCATGACGCAACAAGGCACGGCGGACGGGATGGGCAACAGGGACGCAGAACTGCGCAAACACGACGGCCGCAGGGCCCAAGGAGTCACGATGAGACGAGAGATCAGACACATCTACCATGGCCAGAAGGTGATCGAGGGCGCGGGCGTGACCCTGCGCCGGATGTTCGGCAGCAGGGAAGCCGCGCTTTTCGACCCCTTCCTGATGCTGGACGATTTCCGTTCGGACCACCCGCACGAGTACATCAGGGGCTTCCCCTGGCACCCCCACCGGGGCATCGAAACCATCACCTACGTGCTCAAAGGCGACGTCGAGCACGGCGACAGCCTCGGCAACAGCGGGGTCATTTCCGCCGGGGACGTGCAGTGGATGACCGCCGGCAGCGGCATCATCCACCAGGAAATGCCCAAGGGCGACGAGGCCGGGGCCATGCACGGCTTCCAGCTCTGGGCGAATCTGCCCGCGAGCCGCAAGATGATGCCGCCCCGCTACCGCGACATCACTGCCGACACGATCCCCGAGGTCAGGACGCCGGAAGCGTCCATCAAAGTCATCGCCGGCACCGTCTCAGGCGTGACCGGGCCGGTGGACGACGTGGTCATCGAACCGCAGTACCTGGACTGCACCATCGCCCCGGGCAGGGAATTCGTCCTCCCGACCCGCAGGGGGCACACCGCCTTCGCCTTTGTCCACGGCGGCGACGGGACCATCAACGGCAGCGCCGTGACCAACGGCACCCTGGTGCTCTTCGAGGACGGCGACGAACTGGCGGCCACGGCCGGCAGCCGCCCCCTGCGTCTGCTGCTCCTCACGGGCAAGCCCCTGCGCGAGCCCATCGCCTGGGGCGGCCCCATCGTCATGAACACCCAGGCGGAGCTGGACCTCGCCTTTCAGGAACTGCGGGACGAAACGTTCCTCAAGCACCAGGCCGGCGCCGCCCGCTGAAGTCCGGTCTCCCATCCGCCGCGCCCGGACCCGCAATCGCAAAGGAAGGCAGCGTGGTGCGGCTCCAACCCGTGAGCCGGATTTCAAGAAAATAAAGGGATGAGCATCAAATGCCAACCCCTTGATTTTCTGGAGCCAGGAATCAAAATCGAACTGACGGAGATGAGGGAAGGACGGCTCAAGCCTTGCCGCTGCCCTTTCCCTCCCATACCGCGCACAGCAGCGCCAGGACGAGAAGGATGAGGCCGAGCACCACGACGATGGCCCGGGTCCCAAGCCATTGGATGAAAAAGAAGGACACGGCCAGGGCCCCGGAGATGCTCCCCAGGGTCGAGATGGCGTAAACCCGCCCCGACGTCCGCCCGATTTCCTCCAGTGCGGTGGCGCTCAGCTTGATGGCGAACGGTGAGACCATCCCCATGAGCACCGAGGGGACCAGAAAGAACAGCACGCTGATCAGGAGCACGGAAAAGCGGAATTCAAGGTCGAGTTCCGAGATGAACCGTCCCACCGGCAGATAGACCAGAGGCAGCACCAGGATGAAGACGGCGGCCGTAACCAGGATGAGGGCCAGCGTTCCCAGGCTCGGCCGCCTGTCCGCCAGCACGCCCCCAAGCCAGTAGCCGATACTCAGGGCCAACAGAAAGACGCTGATGAGACTGCCCCAGACGTAGACCGAATTGCCAAAGTACGGTGCCAGAATCCGGCTGGCGACGATTTCGAGCCCGAGCAGCACCCCTCCGGACAGGAAGGCTACGCCGTAAACAAGAAGATCGAGAGGACGGGCCACGCTATTTTCCCTCCTTGAGCAGATTCACCGGCGCGTGATCATCGGTCAGGATCTCCGTGCCGGCGGGCCAGACCGGATTCGAATCGAACAGTTCCCCGAACATCCCCGTCAGATCGAGCCCCTCCGGTCTGCGGGCAGACTCCAGGGCCGCAAGCCTGGCTCGCACCTCCCCGCGGGAAGGCACTCCCCCGGGAGAGGCCACGATAATCCGGTTCGTCGACCACTTCCCGACATATTGATGAAAGCTCCCGAACACGGCGTGATAGGTGGCCGACTCGCGCTCGGCGAGAGCCTGGTCGATCCAGGTGTTCGCACAGACCGCACCGCCCGGTGCGAGACGCTCGCGGACCAGCTCAAGGAACTCGCGCGTGGTCAGGTGGAAGGGGATGTACCCGCCATGGTAGGCGTCCAGCACGATCACATCAAAACGCTCCTTCGTGCCTCGCAGCCAGCGCCGGGCGTCCTCCACAGCCAGTTTCATCCTGTCGTCCTCGGCGTACCCGAAATACTGCCGTGCCATGTCTACGACCACGGGGTCGAATTCGACATTGGTGATCTCGGCGTCAGGATAGATGCGCCGAAGGGTGCGGGAGACGGTGCCACCGCCAAGGCCCACCACAAGTATTTGCTGCGGCATGTCCACATAGCCCGAGACCAGCATCATCATGGCCGTGTATTCGTAAACGTGGCGATAGGGATCCTTCAAATCCATGGCGCTCGTCCTGTCCAGCAACGATCCGACATGCATCCGACGAATCCCGTTGGCCTCGGATATAAAGATGGTCTGATACGGCGATTCCACCTCATGAATTATGTCTGCGGACGTCGGCAGCAGATAAAATGCGCCCACAGCGACAAACAGACACGACACTGCCAGCACTGCGGAAAAGCGGGACAAACGAGTTTTCAGCATACTTTCCTTTTGTTCGGAATATGGTGCATGCATGCCCTCCCCTTGGAGTCCGGTCTTTTACATACTCAGACCACCTGAAGTTATCCAGTCACAATCCGCTCGAAATTGGACAGCACTTCGCACGGATTGACGAGCGTTTTAACGGCAAATTTCGCGACGAATGTTTGTCGATGGAATGGTTCCGGTGTCGGGCCGAGGCTCGGGTTGTGATCGAGGAATGGAGGCGGCACTCCAACTCCGTTCGCCCACATTCAAGCTTGAACAACATGACGCCCGAACACTTCTGTCGGCAGTATGGAAAAAACATGAACCGTGGGGAGACCCTCAAGAATTGAGTGGTCCGAAGTTTCCCGGCAGGTCAGCGGTAAAGGCAAAAACATGAATTCGTGTCGACACTTCTTTTCGGTCATCAAAAAAGAAAAAGCGGCCAAAAACTGGCAAAACTGCGGTCCATTTGCAGACCGAAAAAAAAGGACCTAGATTTAACATCTAAGTCCTTATTTTTTCTGGAGCCAGGAATCAGAATCGAACTGACGACCTACTGATTACGAATCAGTTGCTCTACCGACTGAGCTATCCTGGCAAACCGTGAGAAACCCGCACTATTCAAGACTCGAAGCGTCGTCAAGAATTTTTCAAAGCTGGACAAAATTTACCATATTGTTCGCATCGTGCAAACAGTTTCCAGGCACTTGCATGATGCCCCAAATGACCTTGCGCACAAAATGCGGACAGCCTTTTGAAATTTGGCATAGTTTTTGACCGTTTGATAATTTGAAATGAAATCCTCGGGCTATCTGATTACTCGTTGAATATATGCCGATCGAGGAGCTCATGAAATACTCATGTTCATTATTTACTCGTGTTCAATATTAATGTACGCATCAAATTAATGAACACTTAATGGAGGCACCGGCCATGATCGAGAGAGAACTCGACCTCGTAAACCAAGCTCTCGCGGCAGCTTCACAACTGACCGGATTACAATTCACTGCGGAACACGCCGCAAGCTTGGACGACGTACGCTTTGACCAAACGATAACCTTTCACGGTCAGGGCGGCAAAGTTCGGTACGCGGCGGAGGTCGTGAGCAAATTGACCAATGCCAACCTCGGTCCTGTCGCGTCCAGGGTTAGAAATCTCGGCAACACAGGTTTATTGATTGCACCCTACGTGAACCGCAATCTGGCAGAAAAACTCAAGGCGCTGAACATCCCTTTCCTTGACGCAGCAGGCAACCTGTTCATCAATGTACCACCCCACTTCATCTACGTTGTGGGACAAAAGCCCCCCCGGGAATCAAGCGTCACCTATGGCTCCGCCTTCAACCCCATGAGCTTGCAAGTGACTTTCACGCTCCTGTGCATACCAGAACACGTTTCAGGCACCTACAGGGGCATTGCAAAAGACTCAGGCGTATCCTTGGGCACCGTGGCCAAAACGTTCAACATGTTGGAACAGGCGGGCTTCATTGTCGATAAGGGTGGCCGCGGAAGAACCCTTGAGCGGAAGGACGAACTGCTGCGAAGGTGGGTCACGGAGTATGCTGAGCGGCTTCGCCCGAAACTCCTCCTCGGACGATTTTCCCCGGTCGAACAGTTTTGGCGCGGTACGGGCGGCCCGACCCATTTGCTGAGCGGCGAGGGGGCGGCTGCGCTGCTCACGGGACACCTCAAACCGACCATGCAGACGTTTTACCTCAAGAACGAGCTGAAGGATTTCGCCATCTCCAATCGGCTCAGAAAGGATCCACAGGGAACCGTGGAATGCCTGAAGGCCTTCTGGCGTTTCGACTATCCTTGGGAGCACGCTCATATGGCTCCCCCCCTGATCATCTACGCTGATCTTCTGGCCAGCGGCGACCCGAGAAACCTTGAAACGGCAGAGATTATCCATGAACGCTTCCTGGCACCACACTTCACAAGATAACTCCGGCACATTGCTGACTCTTCAGACAATCGCTGCAATGGCTGCAGAACTCCGCATCCCCCTCCTTCTGGTCGGAGCAATGGCCCGTGACATGCTTCTTGAACATGGTCATGACATGAGCAAGGAACGGAAAACGATGGATGTGGACATCGGAGTCATGGTCGGATCGTGGGCAGAATTTTCGGAATTCAGCGAGGCTATGTCGGCCGGCGGTTTTACACGCCACCCATCCGTGCCGCACAAGTTTCGCTCAGACAACGGCGTCGTCATCGACGTCGTGCCGTTTGGAGGACTGGCAGACTCCGAAGGTTTCATTTCCTGGCCGCCCGACGACAACCCGATAATGTGCGTGACCGGGTTCGATGATGCGCTACGGCATTGTTTGCAGGTGGAAGTAGGCGCAGGCCAGGTCGTGAACATTGTTTCCCTGCCAGGGCTGGCAATGCTGAAACTGCTGGCCTGGAACGACCGGAGATTAGCCTCGACCAAAGACGCTCAGGACTTGGCTCTGCTCCTGCGCCTCTATGGCGATTTTGCCAGGGACCGGCTTTTTGATTCCGAATCTGATCTGATGGAACGCCACGGATTCGATCTTGAGATGGCCGGTGCCGAGTTGCTCGGTCACGATATCGGGGCCACGGCGTCGGAGGCAACCGCACCGCATCTGCTAAGCATCATGTGCGGAGAGAACCGGGGGAAGATTGTGAATGAGCAGCTGGTCAGTGATGTCTCAAGATACCTCCCGGGCCGGGAGTACCGAAATGCCGAGACAATGTTGCAATGCGTTCTTTCAGGCATCGAGAAAGGATTCATTTCACCAGTATTGAACCGATCTTCCTAACTGGACTTTTTATCCTGCATCTGCCCTCTTAGAGAAGGCAGGACAGGCAAGCCGATCAGTCCGATCTCGATAGATGAAACCGATCAAAATTGATCGCTTTCAGAATTTATACGAGAAACCGATCGTTCCAAAATATGACGCATCCAAGTCGTGCCCCTCTTCATCGTCGTACTTCTCGCTCGACCCGACAAAGTATCCCAGCTCGCTTATTGCCGCCAGATTCTCGTAGATCGTGTATTGATTGACGAGATAGAAATCCCAAGCGGAATCCTCCTCCGTGAAATAGCTCGTTCCTTCGTCTCCTGTTCCCTGGGCATAGACCACGATCACTTTGTGCGACAGGTTTTCCATGAACGTGATCTTGTCCAGAATGAGACCGACGGTCATCAGACCGGTGCCGTCGCTGCCGACTCCGACGGCATTGGTGAAGAACGTGTCGTAGGTTGTCGAAAACGCGCGCACCCCGCCGAAGTTGGGGCTGACCTTCCAGTCTTCGGCCAGGACGGGCAGCAGGGTCTGGTCGTTTTCGTCGTCGTCGAGGCCGGTGGCGTAGGTGCCGAACAGCGTGGCCACCAGCGGCTCAAACTTGTAGGAGGCGGACAGCGCTGCGTACCAGCCGGAAGAATCCAGATCATCCGAGTCGAGGGCCCCGTATATCACGTCGGCGGCAAGGAGCAGCGGGTCGAACATGTTCAGCTTGGCATTGGCGCCAAGAAACCAGATCGAAATGTCGTCCTGGGCCAGGCTCAGGTCGAGCGCAGTCTCCAACCCCTGCTGACCCGTGAAGTCGTAATCGGACCCGAGCCACACGTATCCGAAATAGGGGGAGAGGCTCGCCCCGTCGAATGCCACGGGCACGGCGATGAAGGCCATGTCGAGGTCGTCGCTGACACCGTCATCGCCGACGGGGGATTCATCGATATTAGTGGAGGTGTCGGAACCGCGCGTATACCCCACGGTCACGCCTACTGCCTCGTATATGGGCAGGCTGACGGTCAGGGCCGCCGCATCGTCATCGAACACCGGATTGCCGAAGACGCTCGGCATCGCCACGTACTGCAACCCGGCCTGGACGTTGACGGTTGTGTCCGGGAAGGTGAAGTTCAGGTAGGCGTGCTTCACCTCGATGTTGCCCTTTCCGTCGGTGCCCCAGTCAGCGGTGCTGCCCTCGCCCCAGACGTTGTCGATTTCCAGGCCCAGAACCGCCTTGAGGTTCTCGTTGGCGACGAAATCGAAATAGGTGCGCAGGCGTTGGCTGGTCGAGTAATTGTCCCCGTCCCCGACGTCCGAGTCGAAATCAAGCAGATTGGCGCTCCAAATCCCGTAGATGTCGAGGTTCCCCCTGACCGAAAGCTGCGCGGAAAACGCGCCGGTAACGATGCCGCAGAGAATGAGGGTCATCAGGGCTGCAACTGTACGATGTCTCATTTTCTTCTCCTTGCATGAAATGCATGCGACGGCACCGCAGGAATCCCACTTCGGCGATCACGCAACGGAATCCCGATCCGGGCTCCGCCAGCCGCATGCGACGTTCAGGGCTGAACCTTCTCCAGGGTGAACGTGAAATTCCCGCCGCAGGAGAGATAGCCGTTGGACCAGCGCCAGAAGGACTTCCCGATTCCGCCGGTCTCGTTCCTGAACTCGATGTCCACGGTCTCCGAGACGAACCCGCCGGTGGTCACGTACGAGCCGACCACGTGCACGAACTGCGGCCGTTCGGGGTTGACGACGCCCCTGTACGGGCGTTTGACCGTATTTTCCATGGCCACGACTTCATCGCCCTTCTGGATGAAAGTCAGCATATACTCTCCCGGCTTGCCTTTTCCCAGATCATTCTTGCACCCGTTGACGGACTGCGTGATCGTCCCGCGCCACTGTCCGGTGTAGTCGATGGCGTGTGAAAGGCCTGGGCTCATGATCATTACACTCAGCAAGGCCACGAGTAAACTGAATCGTTTCATGATTGACGTCCTCAGGTTAACTTTTTCGGCCGCCCCGCCTGCACGGGGCGTTTGCCACGCGTCGTGGGACTTCCGTTCCCGGCCGTCACGGCCCCGCAACCTCCGGCGTACGAACGGGAAGCCGCCGCACTTTCACGAAGAAGGCGACCGTGCACACGATCGTCACGGCTATGCCGATGACGGTCGCGACGTTGATCGAAAGGTTGAAGCCGATGGGCGAGTTGGCGATGAAGCTGACCACCACCGCTGTCATGAACACCGCCGGGACCGTGGCGATCCAGTGCGCTTTTCCGATCCTGGCCAGGTACACGGCCGCGGTCCAGAGCACGACGGCGGCCAAGGTCTGGTTCGCCCAGCCGAAATACCGCCAGATCAGGCCGAAGTCGGACAGGGAGATGAGAAACCCGATGGCGAAAAGGGGCACGGCGATGACAAGCCGCTTCCCCTGCTCCTTCTGGGAGAAATCGAGCATGTCGGCGACGATGAGGCGGGCGCTGCGGAACGCCGTGTCGCCTGAGGTGATGGGCAGCACGACCACGCCGATGATGGCGAATATCCCCCCGACCTGACCCAGCAGGCTGATGGACACCTCGTTGACCACCAGACCGGGACCGCCTTTGGCCAGAACGGCGTTCAGGGCCTCGGGGGTGTGGAAGAAGGAGATGGCCAGGGTGGCCCAGATCAGCGCGATGACGCCCTCGGCGATCATCGACCCGTAGAAGACGCCGCGCCCGTATTTTTCGTTTGGCAGGCAGCGGGCCATCATCGGCGACTGGGTGGCGTGGAACCCGCTGACCGCGCCACAGGCGATGGTGATGAACATCAGCGGCCACATGGGCAGGCCCTCGGGGTTGATGTTCTCGAAGGTCTTCTGGGGGAAGAGCTCGTAGCCCTTGAGAAGAAGCATGGTGATCGTCCCCAGGGCCATGAAGACGAGAACCGCCCCGAAAATCGGGTAGATGCGGCCGATGATCTTGTCGATGGGCAGGATCGTGGCCAGGAAATAGTAGGCGATGATCGCCCCGATGAGCACGTTGCGGTCGATGCCGGTCAAGCTCTGCAGCAGCTCGGCGGGCCCGAGGAAGAAGACCACCCCGACGAGGATCAGGAGGACGATGGAGAAGACGCGCATGAGCTGCTTGAAGGCGTTGCCGAGGTTCTGGCCGACGATGTCCGGCACGCCGCGGCCCTCGTAGCGCACGGACAGCATGCCGGAGAAATAGTCGTGCACCGCCCCTCCGAAGATGCACCCGAAGACGATCCAGATCAGGGCGACGGGCCCGTACAGGGCTCCGAGGATGGGCCCGTAGATGGGCCCCAGCCCCGCGATGTTCAGCAACTGGATGAGGAAGATCTTCCACGTCGGCATGACCATGTAGTCCACGCCGTCCTCCATGGTCACGGCCGGCGTCGGCCTGGACGGGTCGACGCCGAAGGCCCGGTCGACGATCGCGCCGTAGACGAAATAGCCGAGCAGCAAGAACCCCACGCTGGCGAAGAAGAGTATCATGATGCCATCCTTCCTGGTTTGATTGAAACTTTACCCGCCCGTTCAGCGCCGATCTCCACCCGCGCCCCGCTTCGGACAGCTGCGCGTCTGACCGGCACCGCGCGGGCATCGTCCCGCCACCATCTCAATAACCCGGCGGGGGGCCGCTGACCATGTAGACGACGCTGCCGCTCTGGTACCCGCGGTTGTACCAGGTCGTCCCGCACTGGTAGTAGCCGACGCCGTTGACGATGATTTCGGTTCCGGCGCAGGGCAGTGCCGTGACGTAGGTCACGTTGGTCACGTGAGTGACGTCGGGCTGCGACGCCGCGCCGGCGATGACCCCGACGGTCGCGCCGACGGCCGCGCCGACGACAAAGGCCTCGAACTCGTCGTCATCGTCATCCCAACCATCCCAATCGTCGTCATGATCCCAGTCGTCGAACTCATCCTCGGCAAAGTTCTGGCGGTCCTCGCGGGCGTCATCCAGATGCTCCTGCCAGTCCTCACGGGATTCGCCGCGGTTCTCCAGCCGCTCCTCCTGCCCCTGCAGACGGTCGTCGCGGGTTGCGTCGCGATTCTCGCCCCGCTGGGCCTGACGTTCCGAGGACGTTTCCTGGCGCTGCCCCTGGCGATCCGTGCGCTGGCCCTGCCGTTCCGAAGAGCTCTGCTGTCGCGTTCCCTGGCGCTGGGCCACGTTTTCCTGGCGGCTGGCCTGGGGTTGGCGCTGCACCGCCCCGGACTGGCGAGCTTCGGGGCGCGCCTGGCGCTGCACGGCTCCGGACTGGCGGGTCTCGGGCCTCGCCGCACGCTGCGCCGATCCGGACTGGCGGGTCGAAGGACGGGCCGCGCTTCTCGGCCCGGAGGACATTCCTCCCCCCCTGGCCGGGCTTGAGCGTTTGAAGCTGCTTCCTCCGCTCCGCCCGCCTCCTCCGCCGCGTCCTCCCCCCCGGGCCTCGACCAAGCCCGCCATTGCTGTCGACAGAATGAACACCAGCGCCACGATGATGGTTGCCGTCCGATTCACGCGCGTCATTGTGCACCCCCTTCCTGCATGGGCAGGGCCCCTTTCTTTCTGGCGGGAACCAGGAGCGGGATCTTTTCGGCTCCCGGCGGAGGCGTGAAGGAAAAGCTCGCTTCCGTGACCGCGGGTGAAAAATTCCAGTCGGACAGCTCGGCCCAGAACTGCGGCTGGCCAGGTTCGTTCTTGTAGGTGATGACGACCCTTCTCGGCAGGGGCTGTTCGCCCCGGGAGACCCAGACCTGCAGATCGACGTTGTCGGAACGGACCGCCAGATGATCCGTCGGGACGTCGAAGAGATAGTTCTCCTCGACGAAACTGACCGAAGTGAGCAACTTCTCCAGGCTGTCCCGAAACCCGGTGTGGAACATCCTGGCCAGGGGCATTGTCAGGCGGAGGTCCCGGACCATGTACACGAGCATCTCGTCGACGGTGGCGTTCCTGTCCTGTTGGGCAAAGACGTTGTCGTCGGCCTTGAAGGCGGTCAGGACCTTGCCGTCGAAAAGGATCAGCCCCCGGTCGCCGTCGCTGCGCTCGGCCTCGACCCGGATGTGGTCGGGACGCCGGAGCGTGATTCTGCGCTTTTCACCGAATTCGATCCGCTGGCCGTCCTCCTGGATCGCGTCGTACCCGCTGCGGACGGTCACGCCGAAGGTCTTCGCGCCGGCGATGAACCCGGCCATGTCCAGCAGCCTTTCCCGCGCGTCCCGGTCCTCGGCGGTCGCTTCCCCCGCCGTCGCGTTGTCGGCCGAGAGGACGTCACGGACATCGAAAGCCATGCCCAGCGCAATCGCCAGGATCCACAGTGGCAGAAACAGCAGATGTTTTCCGATAGGCTTCACGTTCCCTCCTATGCTGCAGGCAGGCCACTTTGCCACTTCGCCTCCGCGCCATGGCTGAGAAGGTCGAACACGCAGGCTCTCTGCTCGTGCCGCGCCGAAATGGACACCATCAAGCCAATCAAGAAACGCACCAACTCGACTGGTGACGATACCGACAAATATCCTCTGGAATTTTCAGCGCATAGCGGGAGCAACCGGCAGAAATCAGGACCGAGGAACGGCAACGGAGACGACATGCGGGTTTGAGGACGAAATGTCGCCCTCTCCTCCGCCCGGAACGGCTGCACGGGCGAAACCTTGGGAGGGGTCAGACTCGACCGGACCCCTCCGCAAAATCCCTGATGGACTCGATGCGCCCGGCCAGACGCGCGATCTGGGCGAAATCGTGCGTGGCGATGTCCTGGGCATGGGCCAGATTGTTGCGCAACGACTCGAATTCCTTGCAGACCTTGAGGGCCGCATTCCTGGAGGGGAAGCCCAGCACGTCGCGCATGGCCTGGTCTTCGACCATGATCTGCGTCTTGTCGGAAAACTGCAGGCACGACAGCAGCGTGCATTGCTGGCCGCGGCGCCGGCGCTCGTCCAGCAGAGCCTCGGCCTTGGCCAGCCTGCCGTCCGAAACGAACCCGCGCCACGCATCCCCGGGCCAGATCCGCTCGATGATGGACACGAGCTGCATCTCGTACATGGTCACGATGCCGAACAGCCACATGCGCATGTAGGGGTGTTCGACGTCGCTGCGCGTGATGATGCCGGAAACCGTGTCGAAGATGCGCACGAAACAGAGGCTGTGCGTGCTCAGGGTCAGGATGACTTCGGAGAAGCACGCCCCGTCGGCCACGATCTGGCCCGTCCGGAACTCCCGCTCGCGCATCGGGTCTTCCCTCAGGGCATAGCCTCGGACCCTGCCGCCACGGCGCACCCCGAGCACGGGGATGCATTCCCGCGCCATGAGCTCGCCGGCGGCCCCCGTCAGCGGCGCGTCCACCGACGGCAGGGCGCGCGCGATGTCCCGGGCGGCGAAGGTGTCGCGGAAGAGGTGGGCCACCCGCCCCAGGGATTCGAGGCCGTCCGGCATCGATTTCCCAGGCTCGGACAGCCCACCGACGACCGTCAGCGACAGCCCCAGCCTGGCGGCGTTCTTCTCCAGCATGGCCGTGGCGCGTCGGTACAGGGTCTGGTTGCCATCGCCCAAGACCTCCAGGAGCGAGGCCATCTCCGTCAGATAGACCCGCGCGAACTCGGGATCGTGGGCGCACACGTCGCGGCAGTTGTCGATGATATCGGCCAGCTTCACGGTCTTGGCCCGGCCTGAGACGCCCGCCAGGTGCGCCCTGTCGATGGCCTTGCGCGTGGCGCGGTTGCCGTCCGCCGGGCGGCTGACGTCGGTCAGCTCCATGACGAGCTCGGCCAGCTCCGGCCCGAATTCCCGCTCGATGTCGAGAAAGCTGGCCGGGGTGTCCTCGACCACGTCGTGCAGCCACGCGGCGGCGACCATCTCAGGATCGCCGCCGGCCGAAGCGACTATTTCAGCCACATCCTTGAGGTGCACGTCATAGGGTTCCAGGGAGTACTTGCGCCTGTGGTTGATGCGCGAGTGCGCCTCGGTGGCGTACCGGCGCGCCCTTTTGACCACATCGTCCGATGCCTGCTCCCTTCCGGCCATCAGTTGCCCGCCGCCTTGATGGCCGCGGCGATTTCGTCGGCCAACTTTTCGACGTTGTGCTGCTGGGCCGCGACCCAGGAGGAGTGCTCGGCGTCCGGAAGGGGCTGCACGGCATCTGTGCGACGCACCACGGCTCCCTCCCCTGCCGTATCCAGCAGGGTCCAGCGGGCGGTAAGCGTGGCCTCGCGGCCAAGGCTCCCGCCCATGGCCACCACGTCGACGAGGACGCGGAACCGGACCTGCCGGTTCCACGGGAAGAGCGACACGTTCTCGGTGCCGAGCGACTGTGAAAGCCGCTCGGCCAGGGCCCGGGCCATGTCCCGGTCCACCTCGCCGGTCCAGCGGTGGTATTCGGCCAGCCGGTACTGCCCGTTCTCCCCGCCCGTGGCGATGCGCGTCTGCTTGAGGACATCGGGCAGGGTCACGGGGCCGACGCTGACCGACACGGCGTCGACGGCGGGCGCTGCAGCCGAGGCCTGCGGTACGTGCAGGCTGTAGTAGGAGATGGTTTCCGTCTTTCCGGCGCAACCTGAAAGCAGCGCAGCCCAGACCAGACCCAGAAGCGCCGCGCGGGCGATGCTACTTTTCATCCTTCTTCTCTCCTTTGCCGAACAGGAGCGACTGCGGCTGATTCTCGATGGCGGTGGTCAGTTCGCGCAGGGAGCGCAGGGTAAGGGCCAGCTCTTCGAGGGTCTTCTTCAGGTTGTAGTTCAGGGGCGAGTCCTTGCCGATGGCGCTCTGAACCTCCTGCAGCGTGGTCTGCAGGGCGACGAGCCCGGACTGCAGCGCCGGGGCGGTCTCGCCGTTCAGACGTCGCGCGAAGGCACCGGCGTCCCTGACGGTCGTCGAGCTCTCCTTCAGCAGCAGGTCGAGATTCGTGCCGATCTTCTCAAAGGGAACTTTCTCCAGATCGCGGGTGATCCTGGCGATGCTCTCCTGGATCTGCTCGATGGAACCGCCCATGCTGGGGATGACCGGCAGGTCGTTCTCATGGGCCAGGACGGCTTTGGGCTCGTCGGGGTAAAACCCGAGATCCACCAGGAGCTGCCCCGTGAGGAGGTTGCCCGTCTTCAACTGGGCGCGCAGGTTGCGCTCCTCCACGAACCATTTGAGCAGCGGCTCGCGCTCCCCGGCGCGCTGTCTGGGAATGGCCTTGAACACGTTCTGAATCCGCTCGGGCTCGATGGACAGCAGGACCGGCACGCGCAGATCCCTGCGCTTCTCGTCGTAGATGAGATCGATGCCCGACACCTCGCCGATCTTGATGCCGAAAAGCTCCACCGGCGCCCCCACGCTCAGGCCGCGCACCGACTGGTCGAAAAATACCAGCCAGGACCTGCGCAGGGTGTAGGTCTTCTCCTGGATGCTCTCCCGGCTCGGGTAGAGCTGGAATGCCGCGTTTTCCTCCGCCTCCCCGCCCGGCTCCACGCCGTCGGGGACGTCGAAGGCCAACCCGCCGGAGATGATGCTGACGATCGACTCGGTGTCGACCTTCAGCCCCTGGGCCGAAAGGGACACGTCCAGACCGCTGGAGTTCCAGAAACGCGTGTTCCGGGTGACCTTGGCGTCGTGCGGGGCCTCGACGAAGACCTGGACGTCCACGGTCTGCCCGTCCGGGGCGAAGCCGTAACTGACCACCTGCCCGACCTGGATCTGGCGGTAGTAGACCGGCACGCCGACGTTGAGGGAGCCCAGGCGTGCGGCCTTGAGCCAAAAGTGCTTTCCGGGCAGGCCGGAGGTGACGACGGGCGGGACTTCGAGGCCGTTGAAGCTGAATGTCGGCTGGCCGGCCGGCGACGGGTCCACGCCGATGTACGCCCCCGAGAGCAGCGTCGACAGGCCCGAGGCCGTGCCGCCGCGGATCTGCGCCCGCGCCACCCAGAAACGGGTCCTGTCGTTCAGGTACCGGCCGTAGTCCTTGTCCAGCTCGGCCGTGACCACCACGTGCTTGAGGTCGTCGCCCAGATGGATGGACTCGACCTGGCCGACGGCCACGTCCTTGTACTTGATCTTGGTCTTGCCCGCCTCCAGCCCTTCCGCGGTCGAAAAGGTGATGGTGATGACGGGCCCCTTTTCGCTGACGGCCTTGTACGCCAGCCAGCCCCCGACGACGAGGGCCACCAGCGGCACGATCCAGACGAGGGAGATGCCGCCCCTCTTTCTCACTGCGGCCGGGGCGGCCTGGTCATTGGACAGGGAAACGTCGGTCATGAATCCTCCTCGATGACATCCCAGATGAGACGGGGGTCGAAACTCTCCGCGACCAGCTTGGCCAGCGCCGCCATGTGCAGGCGCAGAGGCGCGAGGATGTGGAGCAGCCCGGTGAGCTGACCCAGGGGGATCAGGGCGCAGGTCAGGAACACCAGCGAACTCAGGCCGCAGAGGCGCTGCTTCCAGAACTCGAAGATGCCCGTCGGCAGCGTGGTCTCCTGGACGAGACCACCGCTCTTCATGGCCAGGAAGGGATTGGTCAGGGCGATGGCGAAAAGGATCAGCCCGCTCAGGGCGAAGGCCAGGGGCCGGTCGATGCCGTTTCTCCTGGACCTCTGCAACACCGAGCCGCACTGCGGGCACAGCGACGTCACTCCCGGTCCGGCGGAGGATTGGACCAGCAGGTCGGGGTGGTGACAGGCCTGAATGCTCATGGTTTGCACGGCGCTACTCCCTCGGCCCGGAGGCCTGGATGCCGACCAGGCGGGCTATGGTCACGGCAAGGTAGAGCTGACCCATGACGGCTTCGAGGATGGCCATGGAGCGCGCGGCGTTGGAGACGGGCAGGTTGTCCCCGTATCCCACGGTGGTCATGGTCACGAAGCTGAAATAGATGAAGTCGTTGCTGGCCTGGGCTCCGTCATGGGCGATCCGGAAGGAGCCCGGTTGGGCGGACTCCAGGAAGAGGAAAACGTAGGCCCATATGAACCCGAGCAGGAAATAGCCGCAGACGGCGGCCATGATCACGTCCGTGCTCACCTGGTGCCTGGTCGAAATGAAGCGTAGGATGAGGACGAGCACGTAGGCCAGGAAGATCGCCGCAAAGAGTTCAGGCAGGTTCAGGCGCGCAGGTGAACCGGCGAGGGTGCCGGACCATTTCAGGAAAAGATAGGGGAACGCCAGCATCACGGCGACGACGAATGTCCGCGTCCTGTCGCTGACGGCGCGGATGGCCGAAAGGAGAATGGCGGACAGGCAGATGTCCATGAGGAGCTTCAGGCCCGCGAAATGCGTCAAGAACGGCGTCAACGCGAGGGACGTGATGATCGAGGCGAGCAGGAGAGTGAACCGCCCTCCGAAAAACCGGAGAAGCGGGTTGGCTCCTTGGTTGCTCTTGTATCCCGCTGTGTCCATGTGCAGTGCCTTGCCATGGCCGGCGTCGCTCGCAGTCGGCACGACGACGCCCGTTACGTTCATCGTCGGCACTTTGCGGAAATCCCGCATATGAGCCGCTGCAGGCGTGATACGCCGTCCATGTCTCTGTTCGCCCAACCGCAATAGGTCGGCAGGTTGTTCCGGCGCGTGCACGGGACGTGCCCCATGAACGCGCCGGAACAGACACGCGCCTGAATCCCTCAGGGCTTCTCGACGCTGACCGCGATTGTCTCGGTGTAGGAGAAGACCACCTTGTCGCCGACCTTCTGTTTGGCGAGGTCGATATCCTCGCGAACGGGAAAGGTTCTCGTCCGGCCGTCGCCGAAGTCGAGCGTGACCTTGCGGTTCTGCTGGTCGATCTCCGTCACGGTACCCGTGACCTGCCGGGTCTGGGCCATGACCCCGCCGGGTTTCTCGCCCTTTTCCGCGGTCTTTGCGGCCGCGCTCATGGACGTGGAAGGCTCCACGCCGTCTTCGTCGACAAAGACGACAAGCTCTTCCGTCAGGGCGACCCTGACCATATCGCCCACGTTGACCTGATCGAAGTTGACGGCCTTGGGACCGGCCTTGGCGGTGAAGGTTTCTCCCTTGTCGTCCTCCAGGGTTGCGATGCGCTTGGCGTGATCGATATCGATGACCTTGGCGTTGATCTCGACGGTGTTGACGATGACGCCGCCGGGTACCCCTTCGACATAAACCGTAGCCGTTCCGGCCGTCGCCTGCAGGGGAGCCCACGCCAGGAAGGCTGCGAGGCAGAGCACGACGCGGCCCATCTTCCGGTTCACATATTTGCCCAAGTTCATTGCATGCTCCATTCGGTTAAAGGTTCTTTGCCTCCGGCGCTTCGAAGGCGCCTGGATCCCACTATTCGGCCTTCGTCCCGGCCCCGTCAGCCGCGACCGCGGCCGACCATCCCCCGCCCACGGCCTTGTACAGCCCGATTCTGGCCTGATGGAACTGAACCCGGGTCTGGGTGTGGGACAGTTCGGCGTTGAAGAGGCTCCGCTCGGCGTCGAGGACGGTCAGGAAGTCCGTGTAGCCTTCGTCGTAGCGAAGCCTGGCGATCTCGTCGTACTGCCGCAGCGACCCGACCTGCCGGCCGAGGGCTTCGAGCTGCAGGCCCGTCTGCAGTTGGTCCGCCAGGGCGTCGTTGACCTCGCGGAAGGCGTTCTGCACGGACTGCATGTACGCGATGACGGCCTGCTGCTGCACGGCCTCGGCCGCCTTGACGCCGCCCGAGATCTTGCCTGCCGTGAAGATGGGAACGGTCAGCGGGGCGCTGTAGTTCCAGACCTGGGCGGAACTCCGGAAAAGGTCCGTGAGATCGTCGCTGGCGAAGCCGAAGAGGCCCGTCAGGGATATGGCCGGGAAGTAGGCGGCCTTGGCCACGCCGATCTGGGCGTTGGCGGCGACCAGGGTCTGTTCGGCCTGCCGCACGTCCGGACGCCGCTCCAGCAGATCCGACGGCAAACCGGCCGTGATGGCGGGCGCCGTCAGCTCGTCGATGGCCAGCCCACGGGGGATGGGGCCCGGGTTGCGCCCGAGCAGGACGGCCAGCCCGTTCTCCTGCAGGGCGATGGCCCGCTCGATGGGGGGGATGCGGGACAGCGCCTCCTCGTACTGGGACTTGTTCTGGGTCAGTTCCAGCAGGGAGATGATGCCCCCGTCATAACGTTCCTGAAATATCCTGAAGGACTCCTCCCTGCTTACGACCGTGTCCCTGGCGATCTCGAGCTGCCGGTCCAGGCCGCGCAGGTTGACGTAGGCCGAGGCCACGTCGCTGACCAGCGTCAGGATCACGCCGCGTCGAGCCTCCTCCGTGGCCATGAGTTGGGCTCTGGCCGCCTCGGTGCTGCGCCGGATGCGGCCCCAGAGGTCGATCTCCCAGGCGGCGTTCAGGGTCGTCGAATACGTCTCGGTCAGGGTCGCGACCCCCGGCGCAGGCTTGTTCTCGGCTTCCCGGGTGGCCTGCTCGCGCGTGTAGGACGCCCCGGCACCGACCTGGGGGAAGAGGTCCGCGCGGACGATGCCGTAGCGGGCCTCGAACTCCTCCACGCGTTTGGCGGCGATGAGCAGGTCCTTGTTCTCCTTCAGGGCCGTGTCGATGAGACCGCTCAGGACCGGGTCGCCGAACTGCCCCCACCAGGCCGTGTCGGCCAGGCTTCTGGCCTCGCCGTCCTCCACGCGCCAGGAGGACGGCATGTCCAGGTCCGGGCGCACGTAGTCGGGCCCGAGTGTGCAGCCGGCCCCGAGCAGGGCCAGCAGGAAGGCGAGCACGAGGTTACGCATGGTGCACCTCCTTGGGCCCTTCGGCCGGCGCCGCGGGTTTCTTCCCTCCGATCTTCTCCACCACGTAGTAGAACACGGGGATGAGGAAGACGCCGATGACCGTGGCCGCGAGCATGCCGCCGATGACCGCGCTGCCCATGACCTGGCGGGATATCGCGCCCGCCCCGGAGGCGATGGCCAGGGGCACGCAGCCGAGGATGAAGGCGAAGGAGGTCATGAGGATGGGACGCAGCCTGAGCTTCGCCCCTTCGAGGGTGGCTTCCAGCAGCGGCCTGCCCTTGTCGAATTCCATCTTGGCGAACTCGACGATGAGGATGGCGTTCTTGGCCGACAGGCCGATGAGCATGACCAGGCCGATCTGGGCGTAGACGTTGTTCTCCTGCCCGCGCAACATGAGGGCCCCGAAGGCCCCAGCCACGGCGATGGGCGTACCCAGGAGGACCGAGAACGGCAGGGACCAGCTCTCGTACTGCGCGGCCAGGATCAGGAAGACGCACAGGAGCGAGAAACCGAAGATGACCATGGGCGAGACGCCCTTCTGGGCCTGCCACTCCTGGAAGGACATACCCATGTAGTCGAAGCCCATCTCGGGGGGCATGGTTTCCGCGAAGACCTCCTCCAGCGCCTTCATGGCCTGGGCCGAGCTGTAGCCCGGCGCGGCATTGGCGTTGATCTGGGCGCAGCGGTACAGGTTGTAGCGCATGGTGAACTCGGGGCCGGAGATGTTCCTGACCGAGGTCAGGGCCGAGAGGGGCACCGTCGCGCCTTCGCTGTTGCGCACGTAGAACTGCCCGACGTTCTCGATGTTGGTCCGGTAGTCGCCCTCGGCCTGGATGTAGACCTGCCACTGGCGCCCGAACTTGTTGAAGTAGTTGATGAAACCGCTGCCCATGAAGCTTTGCAGGGTCTTGTACACGTCGTCGATCTTGACCCCCTGCTTGAGGACCTTGTCGCGGTCCACGTCGACGAAGAGCTGCGGGACCGTCGGACGGAACGTGGTCGACACGCTGCCAAGCTCCGGGCGCTTCTTCGCCGCCTCGACGAAGGTGTTCACGTTGGCGGACAGGAACTCGATATCCTTGCCCGCCCGGTCCTCGAGCATGAAGGTCGCACCGCCCGAGGTGCCGATGCCGGGGATGGCCGGGGGCGAAAAGGCGAAGCCGATGGCCCCGCTGATCCCGGCGAGCTTTTGGCTGATGCTCCTCTTGACGGTCTCGTACTGCAGTTCCGGCGTCTTGCGCGCGGCCCAGTCCTCGAGGGTGATGAAGAAGAAGGTGCTGTAGGTGTTGGTCACGCCGCTCAGCAGGTTGTAGCCCACGACCGAGGTGCAGAATTTCACGCCGGGGGTGTCCATGATCAGCTTTTCGGCCTGGGCCGTGATGTCGCGGGTGCGCTGCAGCGACGACGCGTCGGGCAGCTGCACCGCACCGTACATGTAGCCCTGGTCCTCCTCGGGCAGGAAGCCCGTGGCCACCCGTCCGCCGAAGAAGCCCGTCAGGACCACGATGCCGACGAGAAGAAGCATGCTCACGACGCTCTTGTGCACGGCCGCCCGGCAGATGCCGACGTAGCCGTCCGTGGCCCGCCCGAACATGCGGTTGAACCAGTCGTAGAACTTCTGCAGCGGTCCCGAGCCCTTCTTCTTGGGCTTCAGGAGCAGGGCGCTCAGCGCCGGGCTCAGGGTCAGGGCGTTGAAGGCCGAGATGATGACCGAGATGGCGATGGTCAGGGCGAACTGCTGGTACAGCCGCCCGGTGATGCCGGGGATGAAGGCCGTGGGGATGAAGACCGCGGCCAGGATGACGGCGATGGCGATGACCGGCCCCGAGACCTCCTCCATGGCCTTGAAGGTCGCCTCCTTGGGCGAGAGACCGTGCTCGATGTGGTGCTCCACCGCCTCGACCACGACGATGGCGTCGTCCACGACCAGACCGATGGCCAGGACCAGGCCGAAGAGCGAGAGCGTGTTGATGGAGAACCCCAGGAGCGGGAAGAGCATGAAGGTGCCCACCAGGGACACGGGCACGGCCAGGAGCGGGATGAGCGTCGCCCGCCAGCCCTGCAGGAAGATGAAGACCACGATGATGACCAGGACCAGGGCCTCGAAAAGGGTGTGCTGGATCTCCTTGATGCCCTCGGTCACGGCCAGGGTGGTGTCCAGGGAGACGACGTAGTCAAGGTCCGCCGGGAAGCGCTCCTTGAGCTTGGCCATGAGGGCCTTGGCGCCGTCGGCGGCCTCGACCGCGTTGGTGCCGGGCATCTGGTAGAGGGCGATGAGCGCGGCCGGCTTGCCTTGCAGGCGGCCTTCCAGGCTGTAGGTCTGGGCACCCAGCTCGATGCGCGCCACGTCCCTGACGCGCACCACGGACCCGTCGGGGTTGGCGCGCAGGATGATGGCCCCGAACTCCTCCTCGGACTGCAGGCGGCCCTGCGCCCGGACCGTGTAGGTGAACTCCTGTCCCGGAGGAACCGGCTCGGACCCCACCTGTCCGGCGGGGTTGACCGTGTTCTGGGCCTTGATGGCGCTCATGATCTCGGGGATGGTGATATTGAGCTTGGCCAGCTGGTCGGGCTTGACCCACAGCCGCATGGCGTACTGCCCCGCGCCGAAGACGGTCACGCTGGCGATGCCCTTGATGCGGGTCATCTGGTCGTTGATGTTGATGTAGCAGTAGTTGGCCAGGAAGATGTTGTCGTAGGTGCCGTTCGGCGAAAAGAGGCCGAACATGATCAGCGGCGACGAGGTCGATTTCTCGACCTTCACGCCGTACTCGCGCACTTCAGACGGCAGTTTCGATTCGGCCTGCCCCTTGCGCATCTGGGCCAGGAGCTGGTCCGTGTTGGGGTCGGTCTTGACGTCGAAGTTGACGGTCAGCTTCGTTTCGCCGTTATTGGCGTTGGTGGAGTACATGTAGTTCATGTTGTCCACGCCCGACATCTCCTGCTCGATGGGCGTGGCCACCGCCTGCTCCAAGGTCAGGGCGTCGGCGCCGGTGTAGGTGGCCGAAACCTTGATTTCCGGGGGGACGATGTCCGGGAACTGCGCCGTAGGCAGCCCGAGCATGGCCACGATGCCGACGATGAGCATCAGGATGGAGATGACCATGGCCACGATGGGCCGGTTGATGAAGAATCGTGCCATGGCGCCTACCCCTTGCTGGCGGGCGCCGGGGCCGCGGGTTCGAAGGGCTTGGGCGTCACGCTCATCCCCGGCCGCACTTTCTGGGTGCCCTCGGCGACCACGCTCTCACCGGGCTCGAGCCCCTTCTCGATGATCCAGCCCGACTCGATCCGCTCGCCGACCGCCACCGGACGGATGTCGATGGTGTTGTCCGCTTTGACCACGGCCACGAGGTACCTGCCCTGCATCTCCGTCACCGCGCGCTGCGGCACGAGCCTGGCGCCGGTCTTGACCTGCAGGACGGCCCTGACCTTGCCGTACATGCCGGGCCGCAGAAGATTGTCGGGGTTGGCGAAGAGTGTGCCGATCTTCAGGGTGCCCGTGGCGGGGTCGATCTGACGGTCAGCCAGGGCCATTTTGCCCTGGTGCGGATAGACGCTGCCGTCGGCCAGCACCAGCTGCAGGGGGGCGTTCGTCGCCCTGCTCTCGGAGCCTTTGGCGTTCAGGTATTCCTGTTCGCTGACGTTGATGTAGGCCTTTATGGGATCCAGGGTGGAGACGGAGGTCAGCTCCTCCTGCATGTTGGGGCTGACCAGGTTGCCCAGCTGGGCCTTGGCGATGCCCGCCACGCCGTCCACCGGCGAGGTTATCTTGGTGAAACCCAGTTCCAGCTGCGCTTTTTCCAGGTTGGCCTGGGCCACGGCGATGCCGGCCTTGGCGGTCACAACCGCGGCCTTGGTCACCAGGTCGCGCCCGATGGCGTCGTCGAGATCCTTCTTGGACACGGCGTTCTTGGCGGCCAGCGGCTTTATCCTGGCCAGATCGGCCCGGGCCGTGGCGGCCGAGGCCTCCTGCGCGGCCAGGTCGCCCCTGGCCTGTTCCAGGGCGGCCTGGGCCTGCTTGACCTCGGCCTGGAAGGTGCGCGGGTCGATCTCGAAGAGCACCTGCCCCTTCTTGACGAAATCGCCTTCGACGTAGTCCTGTTTGATCAGGTACCCAGTGACCTGCGGGCGTATGACCGCGTTGACGGACCCGTCCAGGACGCCGATCCATTCGCTGTAGATGGGCACGTCCTGCTGAACGACCTTCACCACCTCCACCACCGGGACCGGCGGAGGCCCGGCCTGCTCCTTCTGCTGGCATCCCCCCGCCGCGAAGAGGACCGACAGGATGCCCGCGGCCGCGGCCATGCGCCCGATCGTCCGGGTAAGGTGTTTCGAGTCGAAAAGTCCTCCGATGCTGGCCATATGCTTCTCCTTAGTTGGAAATCCATCCCGATTCCGAATCGCCATCCGTTTTCGCCCGGACAGTCCGTCCGGGCGATCGTGTCTCCTATTTCTCGATCTCGATCTCACGCTTCGAGGTGTAGAGCATGCGAATCATCTCGTACTCGAAGGGCGAACCCGTCTGGTAGTAGCGGAAGGACTGGCGATGCCGCTTGTCCACGGCGGATACGCCCATGAACACCAGTTCCGCGTCGTCGTTGTCCACCCAGGCGGGCGGACCGACGGTGCTGAAGGCCACGGAGTCGACGACCAGGCCCGTGGTGTCGCGCAAGTTCGAGGGGCCGAAGATGGGCAGCACGATGTACGGCCCGTTGGCCACGCCCCAGTGCCCCAGGGTCTGGCCGAAGTCCTCGGTCTGGCGCGGCATGCCCCAGCCCGTGGCCGGGTCCCACAGGCCAGCCACGCCGACGGTGGTGTTGATCAGGAAGCGAGCCAGGGTGATCCCGGTTTCCTTCAGCTTGAACTGCAGCAGGTTGTTCACGAAGTTGTTGAACTCGAAGACGTTGTCGACGAAGTTCGAAACCCTGTCCTCCACGTAATCGGGAGTGATGAACTCGTAGGTGTTGACCACCGGCAGGTACAGGAATTTATCGAAATAGTAGTTGAAGGTGTACGCTCGGCGGTTGAAGCCCTCGATGGGGTCGTAGACGTCGATGGGGTAGCGCACGTCCTCCTTGAGGACGTCCTTGGCCTGATGCTTGGGCAGGGAATAGCCGAGGTTCAGGTCGGCCTGCTTGGGCGTCGAGGCGCAGCCCGAGGCGAACACGAGGCAGGCAAGGGCCAGCACGAGCAGGCGCAGCGTGGATTTCGTGAATATGGTCATGCTCGGTCCCTCCCTAATTCTTCTGGAAAAAGCTGGTCATGGCCGCGACGTTGTCCGGGTAGGACATGTTGCCGCAATGGCCGCCGTACGGGAAGATCCGCGCCCTGTCGCCGAACACCTGGCGGAGGTGGTCGACCTCGCCGGGCAGCATGATGATGTCGTCGGCGTTGTGGATCAGGCCGAACTTGGGCGAGGTGCGCAGATAGTCCTCCAGCGTGCGCAGGCTCATCCTCTTGATCATGTCTGCTTCCGTCAGGGTCGGGTTTTTTGCCCTGAAATGGGGCATGAAGATCCCCTCGAAATAGTCGACGAAGGACAGCCGGGACAGGACCTTCGCGTACTGCGTTACGCGGTCGTGGCGCCCGAGCTCCAGGTCGGCGGGCACGACGTATCCGGCCTTGGTCATGACGTCGCTGGCGAAGGCCATGTTCTGGGAGGAAAGCCGGAAGTCGAGCCCGACGAGCACGTTCAGACCCTGATCGTTCTCAGGCGCCTTGTACTTGTACGTGCTGTAGAGGAACTGGTTGTTGAACTCGACCTTCTCGCCGTGGGCGTAGGCTTCGGCGAAGCGGGCGATGATCCTGTCGTAGGCGTCGGCGAACTTGTCGGGGCCGCCGGGGATGTTCTCCTCGAGCATGGCGTCGAGGAGCTTGACGGAATTGTAGAGGTTCAGCGGCGGGTTGATCAGCAGCACCTTCTTGAAATTGAACGCCTTCCTGTCCTCATCGAGCCTGGCCACGAAGGCCGACTGGGCGGCGCCCAGGCTGTACCCGGCCAGATTGAAGGAAGTCGCCTCCATCTTGTCCCCCAGGGACTGCCAGATGGCCTGCATGACGCCGTAGAGGTCGGCCGCGTCCTCTTCCAGGTTACCCGGCACACCGCTGGTCGAGGCCGCGACGATGAAATTCGGGTGGGTCGGCGAAGAGATGGAGATGACATGGAACCCGGCCTGGAAGAACGCCTTCTGCATGATCTGCATCTTCGGGCTCTGGTGGCTCGCTCCGGTCCCTGCGACGAGGAAGACGACCGGGGCCGCGCCCTTCTGGCGGATGTAGGAGTACCCGAGTTCGTCGAGGTTCCAGAGGATGCCGGGCACTTCGCGGTCCGGAAACAGCTGCAGGGTCGCGGTCTTGATGGGCAGGTCCGCGGGCAGCGGCGCCGCGTATTCCGCCGGCGTGTTGATGACCGTGGCCACGAGGGGGTTCGGGAACGGGTAGTCGTAGGCCTGGGCCTGGACTGCGCCACACCATGCCAGGATGACGGCGGCGATGATCAGTCGGTGGAAACGGGCGGACATGGAACCTCCGGAATTCAAGATGATTCGTTGCATCGGTCAACCCGCAGCGAAGCGGGATGGAAATTTCAATTTCGGCGCCCGGTGCGATCACATACGGCGGAAACGCCGTTCTTCACGTGACGGATGAAACACTCTCCCGGAGCGCCTTCCTTGCGGAAAGAGCCGCCAGTCCCGTTCCACCGTTCGGAGTCGAACGCGCCGGAAGCCGCCGGGAAATCCCGGCAGCTTCAAGCGGAAAGGCGAAGCGAAAAGCCCCTACTTCGCCCAGAGCGCGTCGATGCGTTCCTTGAGCAGGGCGGCCCATTCGTTCATGGCTTCCTCGGTCTGGCCGGTCTTGGTGAACCCTGCGGAGTCGTACTTCTTGCCGACCTTGGTGTCGGCGAAAAGGGCCAGGTTCTTGCCGGTCACGGCATCGACGAACTTGACCTCCACGGCGCACTTGCCGACGCCCATGGCTTGGCCCGTGGCCACCTGCTTGCCGGCGGACAGGAGAATGCCGATGGGCACGACGGAGGTCAGTGCGTTGGACACGGGGCTGCTGGCCTCGACCTCGACCACCGCCGCCTGGACGGTGATGACGCCGGGACCGGGCTGGGCGGCCAGCTGCAGCTTCTTCCCGTCCGGCACGTGGGTCAGCACGTCATGAAAATACTTGGCCAACAGATTCAGGTCGTCCATCTTCAGCCCCGAGTCCTTGACCATGTTCTCGGCGTTCCACAGTTTCACAGGCGCGATGTACATGGCCGTGTAGTCGGCGGCCTTGAACTCGGGACTCCGCCAGCCGAGCCCGCCCTTCAGTTCCGGGACGGCCTGCAGCCTGGCGTAGTCGGCGCCGAGGAAATGGTCGGCGGGGTTGAAATCCGTGGTGGGCTGCTTGCCGCCCGAGGCGCAGGCGCACAGGGACAGCATGACGACGATGATGAGCATTTTCTTCATATGGACTCCTTGTAAGGTTGAAATGACTGGCAGAACGTGTTCCGCGGTGCGCTCAAAGCCCTACCCTCGCCCGCTCGATGACCTCCATGCCTCCGAGATGCGTGACGGCGAAGAACTCGACGATGGGGCGCTTGCGCGAAAACTCCATGGCCTCCAGCACCCTGGAGAAAATGGGCGACCGCAGGTGGTTCTCGTGGGCCTCCTGCGACGACCAGACCTCCGTGTAGACGATGGCACCGTCCTCCCCGGTTTCGAAAGCGACGGAGCAGCACGAGCACTCGGCGATGGCCCCGAGGGAGGCTTTCATGGATTCAAGCACATCAACGACGCCCAGGGCGTAGCCGGCGGCGGGATAGATCTTGATGATGGAAAGTTTCATGATCAGAATCTCTTCAAAATGCGCACCAACACGGTTAATCGGCAAATTTGCAATCCAACACACTGAAACAAAAAAACTATCCCGACCAGCAGGGCAACCAGGCGCCATCATCGAAACGGATCGGCCGCCGTATCTCGTCCCGGGGACGATATCCCGTCCGAAACCGCCGACTGACAAACCTATTCCGCGCCCTCCGCCGATTTTTTCCCGGCTGCGGCCGCCGCGGCCAAACGCTTCTCCTCCTCTTCCTGCAGAAGAACCGCCGCCGCGGCGGCTCCGCCAATGGCCGTTGCCGCGCCGAGGGTGGGGCTGCCGGCTTCCCTCGCCATCAGGGCCTGCAGTTCCGGCGGCAGATAGACCGTCACGTTGCGGTGCGCGAACTCTATGCCGTTTTTGCGGAAAGCCTCCTGAACGCGGCGGTAGACCTCCTTCTGCATGAAGAACTGCTGCCCGGGAGGGGTCTTGTACTTGACGCGCAGGATCATGGCCGAATCCTCCATGCCGCGCACGCCGTTGGACTTGATGTCGCTCAGCAGACGGGACCTGAAGTTCTCGTCAGCCTGCAACTCCTTGTTCACCTTCTTGATGACCTTGCGGATCTTCTCGACGTCGGCGTCGTAGCGGATGCGGAAGTCGAGCTTGGTGATGATGTAATCGCGGCTGAAGTTCTGCAGGATCTTCAGGCTGCCGTAGGGGACGTTGTAGATCATGCCCCGCGGATGCCGCAGCTTCATGGAGCGCAGGGATATCTGCTCCACCGTGCCTTTAGCCGAACCGGCCTCGACGTAGTCGCCGACCCGGAAGGCGTCGTCGATGAGAAAGAAGATGCCGGAGATGATGTCCTTGACCAGGGTCTGGGCGCCGAAGCCCAGCGCCAGACCAAAGACGCCGGCGCCGGCGATGAGGGGCGCGATGTCCAAGCCCATGGATGAGAGGGTGACCAGGGTGCCCATGACCACGATGACCGTCAGCACGAACTTGCGCAGGAGAACGAGCAGGGTCGCCGTGCGCGAACCGGCGCCGGCCCCGCCCTCCTCCATGTCGTCGGGGTCGATGCCCGAGAGGGCGATCTCCTGTCGCAACTTATGGTCGATCTGGATGCGGATGATCTCCCAGAAGACGAGGGAGCCCAGGACGACCAGCAGCACCCCAATGACGTTGCGGGCAAAGAGCCAACCCATGGGGATGGCCACGCCCCAGATCCGCAGCATCAGGAAGACCGACGCGGCGACGAGGGTCAGGCGCACGACCCGGCTGACGATGGGCATGAAATCCCTGACCGTTTTTCCGGCGGATCGGACCTCGACCTGCGGGGTTTCGGCCGGGCCGCCGGTTTCAACGGGGGCGCTCGGTTCATCGGTCTCGCCGGCATCGAAGGGCTCTGCGAAACCCGTCTCCACGGGCACGACCGGTTGCTCCGAGACCATGGCCAGAATCTTTCGCACCCAGAGGTCGATGCCGATGCAGACGGGGATGAGGAACATGCTCAGGACCAGCCGCAGCATGGACTCCTCTACCGAAAGCGCGCGCACGCTCCAGAACGTGCCGACGAACAGGGCGTAGGCCAGGGCCGGGTAATGCCAGCAGCGGGCCAGCAGGCCCCGCATGTCCTGGCCCCCGTCGCATGAAGGTGTGCAGGCGCGGGCCACGCGCTCCCGGTTGGCCAGGATCATGACCGACAGCACCAGGCTGGAAAAAACGCCCGCCGAGGCGTGGAACATCGTGGCCAAGGCCGGAGCGCCGCCGATCTCCTTAAGAATGGAACTCCAGGCGCCCAGCAGGGCAACGCCCCAGGTGATGCCCATGAGCCAGCGGTACAGGGTCCTGGCAGCCTCGTCGCTCAGGGGCAGAGGCCGCAGCAAAGCGGAATCCGGGGAAAGCAGCAGTTCCGCCAGGATCTGGAGGACAAGGACGTACGTCAGCACGACAAAGGCGATGTTGGCCAGGTTCTGCGCCGGGTTTTCGTTCGGCATGAACGCCATCATGAGCGCCGTGTACGTGCCGAAATAGACGCCCAGCGACACTGCGTGAAAAAAAGCCCGCAGCAGGAAGACGCGCACCCTGGCGATAGAGGACAGCTCACGCCCGCACTGGCTGCGGATGAAGCCGCCAAAACGGCGGCGCAGGACCGTAAGCGCGGCCAGGGCGCAGAGGATGACGGCGGCAATGGCGGACAGGGACCGCACGACGCGACCTGCCCCCTGCCCTTCGCCCAGCGCGTCCGCGACGCGCCGCCAGGCGCCGACTTGCTCGTCGGCCGCGGCGAAGTGCGCGCGCATGGTTTCCCCGACCTCCCTCACCGAAACCTGCGCGCCCACGAGCAGCGAGACCACCGCATCGCGCCGAGTCGGCGTCGCCTCCTCGCGTCGCCGCTCCTGCTCGAGCTTGTGCAGCAGCAGCTCGCGGGCCTGGGAGTCGGTCAGGACGGCCACGGCGGCTTCCGGATTCCCGCCCTTGGAGTCGAGAATCTCCTGGACGGACTTTCCTGAATCCGCGCCTTTGGATCCTGCGACAGCGGGGGCGCCGTGAACGGCCAGCGCGAGAAGCAACGCGAGAACAGTTGTCAGGAGACGCCGGAATCGCGACGAGTGCATTGAACCTCCTTCATTCGATGCATGAAATGATCGTGGCCACGAAGCACTCCAGGGCGCAGCCTTCTCTTCCCTAAAAACGCACGGTCAATCCCGGCCGGCGACGGTCAGACGGCCGGGGCATCCTGATAATAATCCGGCATCCACATCGGGTCGCTGCCGCATGACGCTGCCCCCGCGTTACCCGGCTTGCCCTGGCAGACGCGCTCGTTGATGACCTCGAAGGCGGTCATGGGGAAATCGTGCATGCACTGGATGTAGCGCGCAGGGTTCTCCAGGATGGTCAGCAGATTCTCCCGCATCTCGACGCAATTCACCGTTTCCCACGGAATGAATTCGAGCATGCCCCGCTGGGCGAAGATCCTGGAACGCATGATCTGCTCCGTGCGGGGCTTGCTGCGGGGGATTATCAGCGCGGGCCTGGCCGCGCAGATGATCTCGCACATCGTGTTGTAGCCGCCCATGGAGACCACGCAGTCGGCGGCCAGAATGACCCGCTCCATCTTGCGGTGGAACTTGACGATTCGAATCTTGAGCTTGCGTGCCCGGGCCGCGAGCTGGTCGAACAGCTCCGCGGACAGCATCGGACCGGTCACGATCATGGATTTGATGTCGAGGCTCGGGCTGTCTTCGAGCATGGACAGGTAGGTGTCGATGACCTTGTAGCCGTCCCCACCACCGCCCGTAGTCACCAGGACGAACTTCTCGCCGTTGACGAGCCCCATCTGGCGTCGGATGGCCGGACGGTTGCGCAGGCGCGGGACAGCTCGGGGGATATAGCCCGTGAAGTGGATTTTGTCCTCGATCCGCTCCGGGATGGCGTATTCGGCCACGGCATCGAAGATCTCCCGGCAGCCGTAGACCCAGATCTCCGAGTAGAGCTGCTCGAAGACCTCGTAGACCTTGCGCTCCTGCCATTCCTGGATGGTGCTCTCCGGGCTGTCCATGATGTCGCGCAGGCCGAGCACGACCTTGGTCTTGGGGGAGTGGTCGCGCAACCAGAGCAGGGTCGCGGTGATCTCCATCTTGAGCCCCAACGGCGCCTTGTCCACCAGGAAGAGGTCGGGCTTGAAGGTCTGGGCCGTGGCCAGGATGATATTCTGTCGGATGGCCAGGGCCTGGGACGGGTCGATGGCGATGGAGTGTGGGACGTAGATCTCGTTGGACTGCTTGATCATTCCGGGGATGCGAACGAAGTCGATGCCCTTGGGGAAGTCGAAGCGCCCGACGATGGGCGAGCCCGTCAGGATGAGAATGCGGTGATCCTTGTCGAGCATGTTCTGGGCCAGGGCCATGGTGCGCCGGATATGCCCCAGTCCGTAGGTATCATGCGAATACATCAGGATATTCATAATCCCCCGAAAGGGTTCAGCTTTGAAATCGGTTTGGACGTCGAAAGGTCCGAGAGTCCAAGTTCACGCCTATAACGTATCGCATTTGTTCTGCGAGTGCGAGAAATCCGCATGTCCGTCGCAAAAAACATGCGCATGTCCCTTGAGTGTAAGCAAGGAACATGCTGAAGGCTGATCGCCGCACAATTGAACTCAATTATTCAGAATAAAAAGAAAATAATGATATACGCGGAGTGTCGGAGGCTATGTAATTGAAGGAAAAGGACTATATATGGATTCAGGGACGAAATACCGTCCCCAACGTCATGCCCGTTCAGGGATGATACCCAGCTTGCGCATGCGGGAATAGAGGGTGGAAGGTTTCATCTGCAGCACCTCCGCCGCCCCCTGAGCCCCCTTGATCCTGTTCCGTGTGCTCTTCAGGACGGAGAGAATGTACTGGCGCTCCATATCCTCCAGGGAGCGTCCCTTTTCGACCTGGGGCTGATTGGATGACAAGCGCTGCACATGCAGCGTCTCACCGGTGCTGACGATGAGAGAATGCTCAATGACGTTGCGCAGCTCGCGCACGTTGCCGGGCCAGGCGTAGGATTGCAGGATGTCCATATCGCGGCTGGCGATGCGGCGGATCTTCTTGCCCATGCGCTCGCCGAACTCGCCGACGAACTCCCAGACCAGCTGGGGGATGTCCTCGGGGCGCTCCCGCAATGGCGGGACGATTATGGGAAAAATGCTCAGCCGGTAGTAGAGGTCGCGCCGGAACCGACCGTGCTCGACCTCCTCCTCCAGATTGCGGTTGGTGGCCGTGATGACCCGCACGTCAACCTTGATGGTCTGAGGGCTGCCAAGACGCTCGAACTCGCCGTCCTGCAGTGCGCGCAGGAGCTTGGCCTGGGTTTCCAGCGACATCTCGGTGATCTCGTCGAGGAAGAGCGTGGAGCCGTGGGCCAGTTCGAACCGCCCTCGCTGTTTGCTCAAGGCGCCCGTGAAGGCACCCTTCTCGCGGCCGAACAATTCGCTCTCCACCAGGGCGCCGGGCAGGGCCGCGCAGTTGACCTTGACCATGGGGCGGCTGCCCCGGTCGCTCATGCGGTGGATGGTCTGGGCAATGAGCCCCTTGCCCGTGCCGGTCTCGCCCTGCAGCAGGACGGTGCTCCCGGTCCGGGCCACCTGGGAGATCTGGGTCATGACCTCGCGCATCCTCGCGCTCGAGCCCAGCACCTCCCCCTGCTCGATGATGGCCCCGGCCTCCATGCGCAGAAATTCGTTCTCCCGCTCCAGCTGCCGCTTGAGTTCCTCGACCTCCCGGATCTTGGCCTGCAACTGTTTCTCCATCTCCATGCCCCGGGTGATGTCCAGGGTCACGCCCAGGAGCAGCTTCCGCCGCTCTGGTCCGACCACGGCGACCCGGCCCCTGGAGACAAGACAGCGCAAGCCCTGACCGGTATCCCTGAGACAATACCTGACGGTGACCTCTTCCCCCGTCCTGCGGGCTTCCTCGATCTTCGCAAAGACCAACACGTGGTCATCGGGGTCGATTCTGGCCATGACATCCGTCATGTTCACGGGCTGGTCCGGCGCGAACCCGAAATGCTCACGCGCCGAGTCGGTGAGCCAGAACACGCCGGTATCGAGGTCGAGTTCCCATATCCCGCACCCTGCGGACCGAGACGCCAAATCCAGGCGGTCCAAGGTGTCCTTGAGGATGAGGTCGACTTCGCGGCGTTGCAGGGCGCTGACGAATATCTCGCCGATCAGGCGGGCCTGCTCGACGACATCCGCAGGCCAGGTCCGTTCCTGCTTCAGGGTGTGCAAAACCAGAATGTGGTGAACGCGCCGGCCGATCATCAGAGGGATGCTCAAGATGGACTTGGTGCCGATGGCCTCGTGGGAGCGCCTGTCGACTGCCGCCTCGGGGGGGAAATCCGAGAGGCTCGAGATGGACATGACCTGCTGCTGGACCACCAGCCTCTGGTAGACCCAGGGAAAGTGCTCGACCAGGTTGATGTCCCGGGAAACCTCCTTGGCCCCGTCCGAGTACCATGTGTATGTGGCATGAGCGATGGGGGAGCCGTTGCTGACCGAGACCAGCCCGCCACGATCGATGTTCATGGCCGGGAACACCTCGGCCAGGGCCTGCACGATGTCCTCGTCCAGGGACTCGATGGTCGATCGGACCAGACGGGCCGAAATTTCGGCGGTCAGCCTGTGGAGGTCGGTCGGAGTGCTCATGAATGACTTTGTCAATTGCTCATTCCGTTTTTGCAGCCTCGTCTACAGAGTTCAACACGCATTCAGTGACGCAAAACGACGCCTAAAACATTCAAAGAGTTGTCGGGAAAACAATTTCTCACATTTTATTTATGGCATGAAATCGAATCGCGAGCAAGAGTCAAAGGAGGAAATGACTGGAGTCATACAAGGAGCCCGACAGCCAGGCAATGCACCGTTCATGTCAGACAATGCAGCTCTACAACGCGCCGAAACAAGCCATACGCTTGGCGCGTACCGAGAACATGGCTTGATCCATCTTCCGCGGCAGGCATTGAAAGGAGCCGAAGCGCCCCCGCACGTCCCTTGAGGGGCGCATGCGGGAACGCACCGGTCGTCAAATGCCGAAACGTGTCGGTGTCTCTCCTATTGGTTGGCCTTCTGGCCAGCGTTGTAGCCGCTCTGGTAAGCGGCATCCTTGGACTTCTGGTTCTGGTCGTAGAGGTAGCCGCCTGCGGCTCCGGCGGCCGCGCCGACCGCAGCCCCCATGACCGTGTGCCCGCTCACGGCACCGATCAGGGCCCCCGCACTGGCGCCGATGGCGCCGCCGCTCAGGGTGCGCTGCTGGGTGTCCGACATTCCCGAGCAGCCGGACAGGCCGAGGCCGATGGCCAGCATGAGGACAAGAATGATCCGTTTCATGGTCGTCTCCTTCGCGCTGCGAATGAAATCATGCCGTTTGTTCATAGGTTTCGCGTCTCGCACGCAGTCACTTGCAGGGCCAGGTCTCGATCAGGAACCGAAACTCCGTGTCCACAGGCTTCTCCGCCATGTACTGGGGATGCGCCTTGGCCCACTCGACGAACATGCCGATGGCCTCGTTGCGGGTCGGGGCCTGCTCGGGGAAGCAGACGAGTTTGGCACCGTCGGGGCCGGCAGCGGCGGCCGCGTAATACGCATAGGCCCCGACCAGATACCCGTGGCAGAAGTTCACCGCCTGATTGTAGAGGGGGTCTTTGGCAGACGCCATGCACAGGTCGAGCAGGTTCTGCGTCGTCTTGACCTCGAAATCCTTCTCCGTAACCGCCCCGGCCAGGGCCGGAAGGGCCAAGAGCACCGCCAGGGCCACCATCATCGCCTTGCCTTTCATGATTTCCTCTCCTCGGTTGGACGTTCCGCAACTGGGGGCCGCAAATCTGACCGGTCTCGGCCCGACAATCATTCCGCCAGTTTCACATTGATTGCTACGGACAGACCCGTACTCAAGCTTTTCAAATTACATACCACTCCCTACAGACCTCTGTCCATGTCCGTGACGAGCCGTATCGCTTCATGTTTCGACGGCGTATGGCACAGAGCGTCCTCCGCCTCTTCGACCAGGGGACGAAATATCGTCCCCAAACGTGCCATGCACACCAGAGGAGACATCTGTCGCCCTCGTTTGGGATCTGCAACCATATTGAGAGTTCTCGGGGCGTTGTCGATGAAAAACGTGCAATGGCTCAATGCGAGGACTCTTTTTGTCGATCCGGTGCATGGTAATGCCTTATGCCTGGATCTCCCTGATTTTGCACAGGAATGAGAGCGGGATAAGCAACCCCAGTATGAGCACGACCACAGTCGCGATCATCAGCATCACGTTCGGCTGGTCACGAAACACATCGGCAGCGACCATCACCGCCACGCTCGCATTTCGCGCGCCGTGCATGTACCCCATGGCCAGCCTGGTGCCCCGTTCCGGCCAGCCGAGCGCGTAGCCGATCCCGAAGCCGCCGACGACGCTGACGAAGGCCGCGAGGATCGCGCCGGTCCCGATCAGCCCGATGATCCGCTCATAGTACAGCAAGAGGACGACGACGGTCAGAAGCACGACGAAGATGCGTGAGATGGTATGCAGATGCTTCGCAGACGCGCCGGCGACGTTCTCGAAGCGCGACTTGATAAAGAGTCCGATCAGCAAGGGCGCGATGATCGTCAGGAACAGCTTGAGCAGCAGATGCTTCACGTCGAAATGGACGTCCGGGAGAAGCACCCCCAGCATGACGGGGAGGTAGAATATCGTGATGCCGATCGACATGACGAGGATGCCTCCGGACAGCCTGACATTGGCATTGGAATTGGCGGTCAGAAGCGGGCCGACCTCCGCTCCCGCCGCCATGGACATCAGTACCAGCCCGTATCGCAGGGCCGGTTCAAGGCCGAAAACCCACGCAGACAGGGCCGCAAGGAGAGGGAGAATGACGTAGCTCGCCACCACGGCCGAGACCGTGATGCGGATGTTGCGAAGCGGCTCGACAATCTGTCCGACTGTCTGCCCCAACCCCAAGGCCAGCATTGCGCTGACCACATAGATCAGGATTATGGGGTTCAAGGCATGCGACAGGAATTCGTTCATGTATGCACCTCTTCGTTATTTCCCGTATTCTTCAGCACCGAGAGCTGCGCCGCGAGGCAAGGGAGCTTCGTGGCGATAGCATCCAGCAAGGCTACGTCATTTCTTCACCCATGACTAAAACACATCCGGTCTGCATGTATTGAACTCTTCAAAGTCGCAAATTTTTTGTTTGCACTTCTGAACCCAGCGACTCGGGACATACTCCCCTGTCACGGCCGCGTTGATGCACTCTTCCGTACTGCCGTATCTCGTCCCGTTCCCGTAGCCACCGAATATCTTGTACTGCTTGAAGCTGGTGGTCATTACATTGAAGTTGGTGCCCCAGACCTTGGGAACGGCCAACTGATTCATGCCCCAGCAGGTCTGGTGGTAGATCTTTCCGCCGGCATCTTCGATGATCTTGGCGTCCCCATAATGCTTGGCCATGAAGTAGCTCGGCGTGTCCGTCTGAATCCAGAGCATGACGTCCTTGTGCACCTTCTTCCCTTTGAGCGCATTGGCGATCTGCTGGACTTCCTCGTAGATCAGATGAGGACACCCGAAGTGAACGATGTCCACCTTGTTGGACTTGGCATTGTTCAGTTCCTCGTACATCGACTTCACATCATTGAGGGTCAGGCGGATGCGTTCCACGTTTGCAGGGACCTTGCCTCTGAAGGCGGCTTCCAACGTCGGAGAGCCGGGAGTGATGCCGATCAGGTGCAGCATCGGGTCGTTCATGCCGGGCGAGGCGCATGCAGTCAGTGCCTTGGCAGCGGAACTCTTCAAACGCGGGGGCATATTGAGCACGGCCGGCAACCGGTTGTTCGCCCTCTTGGCGATGGCGCCGCCCAGGGCGGCCCAGTCGGCCGGGTCATCCACGAGATTGAGCTTGATGTCGTCGTCCAGCTCGTAGATCACCTTGGGTATGCGGTTTTCTTCCAGCAACATTCCGTACTTCGGGATACAGCCGGTGAACCCCGCATAGGGGGCGGCAATGGCACTCTCCCGGTTCGTCTTTACACCGAGAATGGAGTTGAGATAGCACGCGGCGCTGGATTCACAGCAGGCGGCGTACTCCCCCTGCTTGGGAAGGACGGTGTTGAAATGGGGCGTGCAGGAGTAGGCAGGCAGCCAGCCCTGCTCCTTCATTGCGTTATAGCCGTCGACCGTGGCTTTATAGACCGACTCCGGCATCTTGTAGTACTTGTTGTTCCACGGAGTTCCCTCCTCGTCATACCTGTCGATCTGCATCAGGAAAGGGTCGCAACAGCACGTGAGGTTGGGATCATCGGCCAACTTGGCGCCCATGTCCCAGAATGGCTGCAGCACGAGCCCCTGACCCCACTCGAACTGCTCATATTCCTTCGATTCGGGCGACAATCCGGCGACACAGCCGATGTAATGCATAAAGCTGATTTTGACCATTTCCTTGGCTCCGACAGCCTCTCCGAAGGCCACGAGCTTTTCCATGGCGTACCTTTTGGCCTCGCCGTGCTTGCCGTCGAGCATTTCCTGTTCGTATTTCGTAAGATTCATATCGATCTCCTTCTCCATGGATTCTCAAGCGGTTTGTCCCATTTCATCGGGAGGGATTAGCTTTTCCGGGTTATGGTCACGACGGCCTGCCCGCCTATTTTCGGCGCCTCGATTTTCACCCAGTCGCCGGTCCTGATGGTCTCGATCGGGTCTTTGTCCAAGCCGTCCACGGAGGGGATATCGCCCGCGAGGGCGCCGGAGAGATCGATTGTATGGAGGTTCCGGCAGATGATCCCGGCGGGGCCCTTACGGGTGCCCTTGATCTTGAACAGCAATCCGAAGGCGCCGGAGGTGGAGCCGGTCACGGTCGGGTAGACGACGATCTTGTCCTTCACGTTTTGACCGCTGACCGGGTTGTCGGGCATCGTGATGGTTCCGTCGTTCAGGATGGAACACGGAGCCCAGCTCAGAGGCATCTCACTGACCAGAGCTTCGCCTTCCGCGCTCCCCGTTGTCCTGGTAATGCCTTTCAACACTATTTTCTTTTCCATGACTTCCCCCTTTGGTTTTGACGTATGGTTGTTTCTTCATTCCCGTGCCTTGCTTCGCCGGGCGGCATCGTGCTGCGATTCAGCCCATGTGCCCTTCGGTTCGCGCGATGATCTCGGCCTGCTGCGCAGGTGACAGATCGACGAAGTACGCGCAGTAGCCGGCAACCCGAACCACAAGATCCCGATACTTCTCAGGGTTTTTCTGCGCGTCCAGCAAGGATTGCCTGTTGAGGATATTGAACTGGATGTGCGCGTGCTTCTGGCTGCTCCAGGCGCGGATGAGCTGCATGAGCCGTCGTGTCCCCTCCTCGCTTGCCACGTTCGCAGGCGCCATCTTCATGTTGAGCAGGTCTTCGCGATGTTCCTTGTAGATGTGGCACGTCGCCCGGGCGATGGACTGCAGGGTGACCGTGGGTCCCTTGGTGTCGCAGCCGTGCGAGGGAACGATCCCGTCGGAGAGATACTCCCCGGCCTTCCGGCCGTTCGGCGTGGCCATGGTCACCCTGCCGGAGGGGTTGTGGAAGGTGATCGGAATGATGCGCATGTTGGCGCTCTGGCCATGGGGCCTGGGATGCCTGTGGGCATACTCCATCACGGTGCGCTGGATCTGGTAGCCGATGTGGTCCACCCACTCGATGCCGTTGCCGTACTTGGGAGCGTTGAGGCACATCTGGCGGATGGCCTCCTTGCCCTCCCAGTTCTTTTCCAGAGCGTCGAGGAGCTGGTCCCAGGTGAGCTTCTTCGCATCGTAGATAAGGTGCTTGACTGCGGCCAGGGAGTCGATGCAGGTTGCGAACCCCCCGAGCCCGTCGATGCAGGAAGCATCCAGCGCCCCCGGGATGTAATCCGCGTGCGTGTGGAGGTCCCGGCCGTGCTCCATGCACAGGTCATGCAGCGTGGAGGCCAGCGGAGCCGCGATATACTTGGACTTCATCCCGGCCGCAATGTAGTTCTGGATCATGATGTGCTTGACGACGTTTTCCAGCTGCGTCTTGTAGGCATTCCACACGTCATCATAGGTCTTGAAGCTCCTCGGATCGCCCGTCCTCAAGCCGAACTGCTCGTCATTGTAGATCTTCATCTTGCCGTCCCGGAGAGTCATCTCCATGACCGCGCCGTAATTGATGCCGCCATTGCCGGTCTTGTGGGTCTCGCGGTTGGGCAGGCGCGATTCGGAGCAGCCCGACATGGCGTAATCCAAGGCTTCCCGCTTCACGATCCCGTTGCTCATGAACCATGGCACCTCGAACTCGTCGTTGATGAGCTTGGGCGAGCCCTTGCCGTCCTTGATGGTCTCGGCCACCGCGTGCAGGAACTTGTCGGGCGTGCCGGCGTGGATCCGGACGCCTAGCTCCGGGTAGCTGCTCTTAAGCGGCCGGGTCGATTCCAGGATCAGGTAAGAAAGCTCGTTGGTGGCGTCGAAACCATCGGGGGTCTGCCCGCCGATGGTCACGGTCTCGTGGTGGGAGAATCCCTCGCGGCCCTTGGCCGCCGATGGTGACATTTGGGACTCGATGCTCTGCATGATGTTCAGCCAGAGGCACTGGAACAGCTCCTGCGCGCCTTCCGGCGTGAGCCGGCCTTCATCGATGTCCTTCCTGTAGGTGGGATAGAAATACTGGTCCATCCGGCCGTTGTTGACTTGCCCTCCGACCATCTCCTCCATTCGCGAGAAGAGCTGGATGAACCACTGAGCCTGGACCGCCTCCCGGAAGGTGCGCGCCGGGTTCTCGGGGACCCACGCGCAGACGGCCGCGATCTCTTCCAGTTCCTTCTTGCGCTGGGCGTCTTTCGTCTCGGCCGCCATCCTGGTGGCCAGCTCCGAATAACGCTGGGCAAACAGGTTCAGGGCATCGCAGGTGATGATGGCCGCTTCGTAGAATGGCTTCTTGAAGGCCAGGTCGCGCGGATCTTCCAGCTTGGCCAACCGCGCATGGGCTTCCTCGCGCAGACCCTTGCAGCCCCGCGTCAGCATCTTCCCAAAATCGATGACCCAGTTCTGGGAATGCCGCATGGTTGAAGTAGAAATGATCACGAACGAAAACTTGGTCCCGACATTCTCGGGATCGGAGCCCCAAAAGGCGTGCCGGGTTTCAGGAGGCAGGGCCTTGATGAAGTTGGGGGTAAAGTCTTTGCCGTTCCAATAAGGGAAAAGGACCTCGTCAATGATCTTCTTGTCTTCGTCGGTCACGGTGACGGCATCCGGCGCTCCGGCCTCTTTGGCCTCAATGAAAGCTTTTGCTCCGTCTCGGATGATCGTGCCGTCAAGCTCCGGGTAGACCAGCGAATACCGCCCAAACCAGGTATTGGGACGGCCGACGATCAGTTCATCGTCGAAGATGGCGACGGAGATGTTCTCCGCGATATGCTGCAGGGCCTTGGCCCAGCGCCAGACCAGAGGCTGGCCTTCCGTGGCCTTGAAAGACTCCGTGAAGTAGACCGCCCGTTCCAGGGCGACGCGGGGCGGCCCAAAGGAGCGGATGGCCTCGAACATTCTGAGGATCCGGTCGGTCGCGGTTCCATGCAATACCTTTCTACCGTCGGCGATGGCCTGTTCCTGCGCAGACAACACCTGGACTGTATCGGTAGTCATAATGCCTTCCTTATTGAGACGTTGCCGACCATCAACGCCATGAACTCATGGAAGCCGTTGGTGGGCGAAATATATTCGGTCATCCGCTCATCGCGGAACATCATCGTGGCCTGAAGTATCGTGGCCGCACCGGCGGGCATGAGCGCTCTTTTCGGACGGCAGGCGTTCGGCGCAACCATCGAAACATTCTTCAGGCTTGTGGTTGCAAAAAATATGTCAAGCGCCATGCCTTTTTGACGAACACGTATCTCCACAAAATGATTGTTGTTTTTGAATTTCGACGAGTAGCCTGCCCCATCGGCCCGAGCAAGCCGGACCGAATTGCGCCCAGCGGTCGAAATATCGCCCTTTATTCTGTCGCACGCGCATTCCAACGCATTGCCGTGCATTTTTTTCGTCATGTAAAATAGACTGATATGTGAATGTTCCGTGTGCCGTTCAATGTGGTGCATTTATTGATTCATCGTCTTCATGCGCCGGAAATGGCGGCCTGGCCGGGCCATGCTCGCCCACGCGACGGCGGGCAGGCTTTCGGCGCATCGACATCAAGATGAACCATGTGCGGCTGGCGGTTGTCAGAATATTCCAATGAAAGGCGGGGTTGCATGAAAACGGAAACAAGGCGGATTGCGATCAATTTTGGCGGAGGCTACGCACCCGGACTCAACGCCGTCGTCACGGGCGCCGTCCTGGCTGCACGGGGGCTGGGCTGGGACATCGTGGGGATACGCGACGGCTTCGACGGCCTGCTGTTTCCGGACCGCTACCCCGAGGGCGGGCTGATGGGCCTCGTCCCCGGCATCGTCAGGAATCTCGCCGGCACCGGCGGCTGCATCCTGGGCACGGGCGCCCGCAGCGACCCGTTCCATGTCCGCTCCGTGAACGCGGACAACATCGTCGAGGAGCTGGACCGCTCGGACGAGTTGCTGGCACTGGTCCAAAAAGAGGACATCGACGCCGTCATCTCTGTGGTCAGCCCCGGCGCCCTCGGCATCCTCCTGAAAATGCACCGCAAGGGGCTGAAGACAGTCTGCATTCCGAAATCCGTGGAGAATGACGTCGAGGGCACCATGCTGTCCTTCGGCTTCAACAGCACGCTCTCCTTCGTGGCCGAAATGCTCGAACGGACCCGCCAGGCCGCGCAGTCCTCGCAGAAGATCGGGGTGGTCGAAGTCCTGGGGAAACACGCCGGGTGGCTGGCCCTGCAGGCCGGCATCGCCGTTTGCGCCGATGCCGTGCTCATGCCGGAAATCCCCTATGACCTGGGCAAGGTCGCGACCGCGTTGCAGGGCAATTTCAAGGCGGGACGCACCTCCGGGCTTGTGGTCGTGGCCGAGGGGGCAAGGCCCCTTGCGGAACCGGCGACGGCGTCGCGGGTGGACGCAGGGGTCAAGGCCACGCTCTCGCCAGGCGCCACGGGCGGCTCGGGCAGCCATGTCATCGACCGCTCGGGCCGTGTTGCCGAAGAGGTCGCGCTGGAACTGCAGCGCCTGACCGATCGGGAGACCTATCCCCTGGTCCTGGGCCAACTGGCCAAGGCCGGCGCGCCCACGGTCGTCGACCGCCAGCTCGGCCTGAGTTACGGAGCCGCCGCGGTCAGGGCCATCGCGGAAGGCCGGGACGGCGTCATGGTCGCCTTCCAGGCGCCGGACGTGAAGTTCATTCCGCTGGCCGAGGCCATCAACAGGGTCAGGGCGGTGCCAGTGGAGGGCGGTTTCGTGCAGACCGCCAGATGCCTGGGCATTTCCCTGGGGGATTGAGGGACGAACGGAGAAATCGAACGATGAAAGCCACAAACCCCAAGGGCCTTGTCCTGAACATTCAGCACTTCTGCACGCACGACGGCCCCGGCATCCGGACCAATGTCTTCCTGAAGGGCTGCTCGTTGCGCTGCAAGTGGTGCTCCAACCCCGAGAGCATCCACCCGAAGCCCGAACTCGGCTACAACCCGCGAAGCTGCATCGGGAAAAAGGAGTGCGGGTTCTGCCTCGGGGGTGTCTGTCCGGAATCGGCCATTTTCGTCGTCGGCCCTGGGGACAAGGTGCAGGTCAACTGGGATCTGTGCACCAACTGCGGCGCGTGCGTCCCGGTCTGCCCGGCCAACGCTCTTTCCCTGTTCGGGCGGGAGATGACCGTCGACGAGGTGCTCGACGAGGTCGAGCAGGACAGCGCCTTCTACCACGAATCCGGCGGGGGGATCACGGTCAGCGGCGGCGAGTGCCAGTTGCAGCCGGATTTCCTGGCGGCGCTCCTGGCCGAGGCCCACCGGCGCGGCATCAACACGGCCATCGAGACCGCCTTCAACGTCCCCTGGGAGTTCACGGAGAAAGTCCTGCCCCATGTCGACCTGGTTCTGCACGACCACAAGCTGACGGACCCCGTGCGGCACAGGAAATGGTGCGGTGCCGACAACTCGCGCATCCTCGCCAACCTGAAACGGGCCTACGAAACCTTTCCGGACACGAGGTTCTTCGCCCGCACCCCGCTCATCCCTGGCGTCAACGATGACGAGGAGCATGTTCGCTGCGTCCTGGAATTCATCCGCCCCCACAAGAACGTCATCGGCTACGAACTTCTGCCCTACCACCGCTTCGGCGAAAGCAAGTACGGATTTCTGGGACGGATCTACGAAATGATGGATTTTTCGTCGCCGACGCCGGAGACGATCGCGCGGCTGCAGGCGATCATCGACGATGTCCGGAACGATGAGAACGCGAGTAAATAGAGGAGCGATGCAAGAGCCGGAGGGGCTAGCCGCAGGCAGAGGCATCGCGGAAGACGGACCGCTTCTCCCCGGTGCGTCGGTTCCGGCCTGCGCGAGGATTCAAAATCTGTAGGAAATGGACAGGTTGATGGCGTGGATCGCGTTGGGGGCGTAGTCGCCCTGCAGCCTGCCCGCCAGGGGGCCGCGCTCCACGTCGATCTCCGCGCTGCCGGTGTCGATGTATTCGTAGCCCAGGTCCAACTTGAGGTCTTCGCTCCATGCGTAGTGGACGCCCCCCGCGTAACGCCAGGTGCGGTCCACGGGCAGGGACGGGCCGCGCACGTCGTCGTCGGCCATGGACGAATCGTAGGCCACGCCCGCGGACACCCGCCACTGCTGCGTCAGCGCGTAGCGGGCGCCCGCCGCGAAGTGCCAGGTGTCGTCATAGTCGATGTCGGAGGTCAGTTCTCTCTGCCCCGCGGTGTGCACGGTGACGATGCCCTGGCCGAACTCGGACCAGTCCTGCCAGCCGATGTTGGCCATGAGGTCGAGCCGGTCCGAGGCCTTGAAGAAGACCGAAGCCATGACCTGCTGGGGCAGGGTCATGTCCAGGTCGACGGTGTCGAAGACCCGTGAGGCCAGAAAGGACAGTCCGGGGCCCAGATCGTCGAACTCGGGCGCGTCGCTGAAATCGAGTTGGATGGGCGACTGGTAGACCAGGCCGAAGCGCAGGCTGTCCGTGGCTTCCAGCAGGGCGCCAACCCTTCCGCCGACCCCGAAGGTCGTGTCCTCGATCTCCAGGGAACCGTCGGGCAGCGCGTCGAGAGCATTGTTGACCGCGGCCTTGGTGGCGGTGCTGCCGTACACGAAGTGCACCGCCGCTCCCAGGGACAGGCGGTCCGAGACCTTGAAGCCGATGGACGGGCTGAGGGCGAAGGTGGTCAGGACCGTGTCCTGCACGTAGTAGCGGCCGGCCCAGTCATCGTCGTAGTCGAGGCCGAGACCGGCGAAGGCGTTGAGGGACAGGCCGACCTTGCACTTATCTGAGGTGTCGAAGACCGCGTACGCCCCGCCCGCCGGCATGACGCCGCCGGCGTCGCCTCCGCCCCCCCCGTCCATGGTCGTTCCCGATCGGGGGTCGAATTCGGCCTGGATGATCAGCGGCTGGATGCCGACCAGCACCTGCGTGCCCGCAAGGCGGGTCATGCCGGCCGGGTTGCTGAAGACCGTTGACGCATCCTCGGCCCGGGCTGCCAGTCCCGCGAAGGCCGTCGACAGGTCGGGGATGCCCGTCTCGTAGAGATAGAGACCGCCGGCGAACGCCGACTGGACGAGACCCAGGGCCATAACCGCAATCAAAGCGAAAACCTTCATCATGCTTTGTCCTCTTTCCGGATGATCTCATTCACCAAATCAAAATACGTACCATGCCAACTCGGCATCATGCACGCATCTCGCACTCCGACAAACTGGGCGTTTGCGGAGCCGGTCAATGCTTTTCCATAAATACGGGCGCACCATGCGGGCGGCCTTTCAATCCAAGGACGAAATATCGTCCCTGCGGTTCGACGACCTCCTCGAAAACGTCCCGCCTCTGCCTCTGTCCCCATCTTTCACTGAACAACACGCCGGTTGGCAAGAACATCATCCCAACTGCGGAGAAATATTTCGCACGCCAAAATGCCGGCCAAGCCAAATCCGCGGGTGATGAAACAAGCATAACATGCCATACTTTAAAAAAATATATTTCATCGTCATCCTTCTGCGACACTTCGATTGTTGTTTACGTTGTCGACCATTTCCGTGTATATTCAGCTAAAACTTGTCCGGGCATGGTTCCTGCTCATTACACAGGGACCAGAGTCCGAAACCAGAAGAATCGAAACCAGCCCCCGGAGCACCCGGTATTGTACGAGGAGACCATTATGACGCAGGAGCATGCACGCCTCGAAGAGGCCAAGACGGAAGCGGCGCATTGGAAGAAATGGGGCCCCTACCTGAGCGAGCGCCAGTGGGGCACGGTGCGCGAGGATTACAGCGAGGGCGGCGACGCCTGGAACTTCTTCACCCACGACCACGCCCGCTCCCGGGCCTACCGCTGGGGCGAGGACGGCATCGCGGGCATCAGCGACGACAAGCAGCGACTGTGCTTCGCCCTGGCCCTGTGGAACGGGCAGGACCCCATCCTCAAGGAGCGCCTCTTCGGCCTGACCAACAGCGAGGGCAACCACGGCGAGGACGTCAAGGAGTACTACTTCTACCTCGACAGTACGCCGACCCACTCCTACATGAAGTGCCTCTACAAGTACCCGCAGGCCGCCTTCCCCTACGAAGACCTAGTCCGCACCAACGCGCGCCGGACACGGGACGAGATGGAGTACGAGCTGCTCGACACCGGCGTCTTCGACGAGGACCGCTATTTCGACGTCTTCGTGGAATACGCCAAGGCCGGGCCCGAGGACATCCTCATCCGCGTCACGGCCGAGAACCGGGGTCCCGAGGCGGCGGACCTGCACCTCCTGCCCACGCTGTGGTTCCGCAACGACTGGGCGTCCTGGATCAGCGAGGCCAACAGGGCGCCCGAAGCGCCGGAACTCAGGCAGGCCGCGAAGGGGAAAGGCAGCACCGTCTCGGCGACGCACCGGCTGTTGGGCGAGTTCATCCTCTTTTGCGAAGGCGACGCCCCCCTGCTCTTCACCGACAACGTGACCAACAACGAGCGCCTCTTCCCCGGACGCCCCAATTCGTCCCCGTACGCCAAGGACGGCATCAACGACTGCGTGGTCTACGGCCGGCAGGCCGCCGTCAACCCGGAGATGCGGGGCACCAAGGCCGCCGCGCACTACCGGCTCACGATCGAGGGGGGCGGGTGCGCGACGATCCGCCTGCGCCTGTCCCGGCAGGACAGCCTCCCGCGCCAGCCCTTCGGCAAGGAATTCGACGACATGTTCGCCGCCAGGATGCGGGAAGCGGACGAGTTCTACGCCGCCCTGACGCCGCCGTCCGTGGGCGCCGACGCCGCCCGCGTCATGCGCCAGGCCCTGGCCGGCATGCTGTGGAGCAAGCAGTTCTATTTCTTCGACGGCGACAGCTGGCTCGAAGAGCATCACTCCCACCCGCTGCACCACGGGTACCGCAGCTCGCGCAACTCGGAGTGGTTCCACATGCTCAACGAGGACGTCATCTCCATGCCCGACAAGTGGGAGTACCCCTGGTACGCGGCCTGGGACCTGGCCTTCCACACCCTGCCCCTGGCCATGGCCGACCCCGACTTCGCCAAGGAGCAGCTGCAGCTCATGCTTCGCGGCGTCTATCTGCACCCCAGCGGCCAGATGCCCGCCTACGAGTGGAACTTCAGCGACGTGAACCCCCCGGTCCACGCCTGGGCCACGCTCTTTCTGTACCGCACCGAGCTGGCCATGCGCGGAGAGGCGGACATGGAGTACCTCAAGACGACCTTCAACAAGCTCGTCCTCAACTTCACCTGGTGGGTCAACCGCAAGGACCGCTACGGCAAGAACCTGTTCGAGGGCGGCTTTCTGGGCCTCGACAACATCGGCGTCTTCGACCGCAGCGCTCCCCTGCCCACGGGCGGCTACCTGGAACAGGCCGACGGCACGGCGTGGATGGCGCTCTTCACCCAGAACATGAGCGAACTGGCCATCGAACTCGCCGCCTTCGATTCCGATTACGAGGACATGGTGCTCAAATTCGCCGAACATTTCTTCTTCATCGCCGCGGCCATGAACCGGCCCGGCGGCGAAGGGATGTGGGACGAGGAGGACGGGTTCTATTACGACCTGCTCAGGCTGCCCGACGGCAGCTCACAGCGGCTCAAGGTGCGCTCCATGGTCGGGCTGCTCCCCCTGGCCGCGACCACGGTCATCGAAACGTCGCAGCGGGAGAGCATCCCCGGAGCCATGTCCCAGATCATGCGGCGGCTGAAGCGGATGCCGGAACTCCTCGACTCCATCCACAAGACGGGCCCCGGCCATCTGGGCGTGGCAGATCGAGGGATCCTGGCCCTGGTCAGCGAGGAGCGCCTGCGGCGCATCCTCTCGAAGATGCTCGACGAGAACGAGTTTCTGAGCCCCTACGGCATCCGCTCCCTGTCGAAATTCCATCAGGCGAACCCGTTCATCTTTCACGTCCACGGACAGGAGCACCGGGTCGACTACCTGCCCGCCGAGTCGGACACGGGCATGTTCGGCGGCAACTCCAACTGGCGCGGCCCGGTCTGGATACCCGTCAACATCATCCTCATCCGGGCGCTGCTGAACTATTACCTGTACTACGGCGACAACTTCAGGATCGAATGCCCGTCGGGCTCGGGCAAACTCATGAACCTCTACGAAGTGGGCAAGGAGATCGCCGACCGGCTGGCCCGGATATTCACCAGGGGCGAAGACGGCCGCCGGCCCGTCTACGGCGGCACGGAGAAGTTCCAGACCGACCCGCACTGGCGGGACCACATCCTCTTCTACGAGTACTTCCACGGCGACAACGGCGCCGGCCTCGGCGCCAGCCACCAGACCGGCTGGACCGGCCTCGTGGCCAAGACCATCCAGCTCTTCGGACAGCTGGACCCGGAACGGACCCTCAGGGAAGGCAAGCAGGCGGCGTTCCGGCAAGACGCCAATGCGCGGAAAAGGAGCCGGAAATGAAAAATCTGGAGAACAACCCCCTCATCTACGAGATCAACACCCGGGTCTGGCTGGACGAACTCTCCCGCGCGGCCGGCAAACCCCTGAGCCTGGCCACGGTCCCCGACGAGGTCTGGGACGGCATCGCGGCCCTGGGCTTCGACGCCGTCTGGCTCATGGGCGTCTGGGAACGCAGCCCCGCGGGCATCGAGATCTCCATGCGCAACCCAGGGCTCCTGGAGGACTTCCGCCGCGCCCTGCCCGACTTCGACGCCGCCGACAACGTCGGCTCGCCCTACTGCATCCGCCGCTACGTCGCGGACGCGCACCTCGGCGGCCCCGAGGGGCTGGCCGCTGCCCGCGCCTCCCTGGCCGAGCGGGGCCTGGGCCTCGTCCTCGACTTCGTGCCCAACCACGTGGCCCCGGACCACCCGTGGACGCTGGAGCATCCGGAGTACTTCATCCAGGGCAGCGCCCAAGATCTGGAAGGCGATCCGTCGTCCTTCATCGGGATCGACGGGCGCGTCTTCGCCTGCGGCCGCGACCCGTACTTCCCGGCCTGGCCCGACGTGCTCCAATTGAACGCCTTCGACCCCGGCCTGCGCCGGGCGGCCATCGGCACCCTGACCGACATAGCCGGCCAGTGCGACGGCGTGCGCTGCGACATGGCCATGCTCCTGCTGAACGACGTGTTCGAAAGGACCTGGGGGGCGAGAGCCGGCACCCGCCCGGAGGCAGACTACTGGCGGGAGGTCATCCCGGCCGTCCGGCGGGCCGCGCCGGGTTTCGTCTTCATGGCCGAGGCCTACTGGGACCTGGAATGGGAACTGCAGCAGCAGGGCTTCGACTTCTGCTACGACAAGCGCCTCTACGACCGCCTCGAACATGACGGCCCGACAGCCATCCGCTCGCACCTCACGGCCGGACCCGACTATCAGCAGAAACTGGTCCGCTTCGTCGAAAACCACGACGAACCAAGGGCCGCCTCGGTCTTCGGCCGCGGCGCGGACCGCGCCGCCGCGGTCGTGGCCCTGACCCTGCCCGGCGCGGCCCTGGTCCACGAGGGGCAGCTCGACGGCCGTCGCGTGCGCCTGCCCGTATTCCTGGCCCGTCGCCCGGACGAGAAGCCCGACGGGGAGCTCTTCGCCTTCTACCGCGACCTGCTGACCCGCCTGCACGAAACCGGCTGCAGAAGCGGCCGGTGGCGTCAGCTGGAATGCCGCGGTTGGTCCGACAACACGACCTGCGACAACCTGCTGGCCTGGGTCTGGGAAACCGGCGAGGCCCGGTGTCTGGTGGTCGTCAACTACTCACCGGACCCGGCGCAGGGTCTGATCGCAGGGTTCTCGGAGGATGTCGCCGGCGCGGCATGGTGTCTGAAGGATCTGGGCGGAGCCTCGTACGTCAGGGACGGTGACGAGATATGCGGCCGGGGCCTCTACGTCGACCTGCCTGGCTGGGGCTTCCACGTCCTGGACTGGCTTCGCGAAGAGGCATGATTGCAGGTCCTTTCCGTCAAGAGTGTGATCGTGGCGCCTCCGGCCGGCCGGGACCGCCCCTTGGTGCGAGCGCACTCGAATCGACGCGCGGGCGCACGACAAAAAAGGCTGTTCGCGATCATGTCGCGAACAGCCTTGACTGCCTGAATCTACGCACTTCAGGCCGATTTCGAGCCCATCTCCCTCCCGTTCGAGCCATCCAAGGCTTGGCGGGCGTCACGAGACAAGCGGAAACCGGACGGCCTGTGGCTTTCCCTCTCGTCAATCCGTGATTTCAAGCGCGAAAGGCAGCTCCAGGGCCTTGCCGGCGCCCTGGAACAGGGCCCAGGCCTTGTAGAGGCCGGGGCGCGGGAAGGCGGCTTCGAAGGCGGCGGAGGTGGCGTTTTCGGCCTGGACAGGGCGGGCGTGAAAGTATTCCTTCCCATCCGCGCTCAGGATGACCAGGTCGCCCGAGGCCGTGTCCACGTCCGTCAGCGGGGAGCCGTCGGGCCGGATCAGGCCGAGGCCTATCCGGTGGCCGGTCGGCGTCTTGTGCACGGCGATGTCCGCACCCAGGGTCTCGCTCGCCACCCTCCCCGGCACATGCACCTCCAGGGGCAACGGGGCCGGCGCGTCGCCCGCTATCTGCAGTTCGGCCATGGCGGTGACGGCCCGGCCGCCCAGCGGCGTGAGACCAAGGTAGACGAAATAGGTTCCCGGCACGGGGAAGGTCAGGTTCATGGTGAACACGCCCCCCACGCCCATGGACGGACGCATGAGCGTGAACACGTCGAGCCCCTGGCGGACGATGGCCAGTTCCGGAGCGACAGCCGGGTCCAGATCCGTGACGGTGGCCCCGTTCGGGTCGGCCAGAGTCAGGTTCAGGCGGACCGCCGCGTTGGCCTCGCCCGGGACCGGGTCGCTGGCGACGTGCAGCTGGTACTCGCCGTAAACGATCCCGCGCGCGCCGTGCACGGGATCGGCATATCCCGTCGCGGCCGCCGAGAGCCCGGAAAAAAACACAAGAAACGCGGCAACGAAGAGGGTGCGTACGGACATGGGAGGCCTCCTTTCGCGGGAAAATCACATATCCGCGGGATTTCGTCCAGCCTCGGGCGCGCAACCGGGAGAGAACCCGGGACAGGACCGCTTCATCGGACGCAACGCGCAGGGCCGACCATCGGTGCCGCAAACGAAAAAACCCGCTCGAAAGCGGGTTGTGGTCGGCTGGTGGAGGGGGGAGGATTCGAACCTCCGAAGTCGTACGACGACAGATTTACAGTCTGTTCCCTTTGGCCACTCGGGAACCCCTCCAGGCAGAGGGGCTTGATAGGTGAACGCAGCTGCACGGTCAAGATTTTTTTTCAGGCTCCCCCGTTTCAACATCCCGGCTCTGCTGAAGAATGTTCTCCCGCAGGGTCAGGAACTCCTCCCGGTTCCCGAGGAGCAGGTCCACCAGGGCCGGGTCGAGCTGGCGGCCGCGCTGCTCCCGAAGATGGGCCAGGGCATCGTCAACGCTCCAGGGCTTCTTGTAGACGCGCTCGCTCAAAAGCGAGTCCAGCACGTCCACCACCCGCGCGATGCGGCTGAAAACGTGGATGTCTTCGCCCTTCAGGCCCGCAGGGTACCCGCTGCCGTCCCAGGACTCCTGATGCTCCAGGGCGATGCGCGCGGCGGTCTGCATGATCCGGTTCCCGGAACGGTTCAGGATGTCGAAACCCAGGCGCGGATGCTCCTCGACGATGCGGCGCTCGACCTCGTCCAGGGGACCGGCCTTGAGCAGCACGCTGTCCGGGATGGCGACCTTTCCCACATCGTGCATGGGCATGGCCAGCCGCAGCAGTTCGCAGTCGTCCTCGTCGAGGCCGGCCTTGCAGGCCAGCAGGTGGGCCATCTCGGCCACCCGGTGCACGTGCAGCCCCTCGATCAGGGCGCGGTTCTCGACCACCTCGCCCAGGGTGAAGATGACCTCGCGGTGGGTTTCGGTCATCTCCCGGTTGAGCAGGAGGTTCTCGAAGGCCACGGCGGCGTTGGCCGCGAAGATGTGCACGAGGCGCTGCTCCAGGTCCGAGAGGCCGCGCTTGATCCGCAGGAAGAGGACATGCCGCGACCCGCTGTCCATGCCGAAGCAGCCAGCATAGCACTCGTGGTCGAATAGGCAGTCGTCGGCTCCGACCGCCCTGCGGACCAGTTCCAGTTCCTGCCCGTCCAGAGCCTCGCTGGCCAGCCGGGACTTCATGTTCGAAAAATCGCCGGTGCCTGCGATGATGACGAAGTCGTCCTCCCTGTCCCGGGCAGCGAAACCCGAACCCGCCCCCAGGTACATGGAGCTCTCCTCCAGGCGCAGGAGCGAGGTCATCTGGGTCAGGACCCCGCGGGCGAAGCGCTCCAGACTGCTCGAGCGAAAGAGGTCCGCCGAGGCGGTGACGATGTCCTCCAGGCCCTGGCGGCTGCGGTCGATGGCCTGAAGGTCCCGGAAGGAGCGGATGCCCGTGGTCACGGCGGTGAAGAGCTTCTGGGCCGTGAGCTCGGACTTGTTCTTGTAGTCGTTGATGTCGTAGTCGATGATGACCTGCCGCTCAGGCGCCTGGCCGGGCTGGCCCGTGCGCAGGATGATGCGCACCAGCCGGTTGCCCAGCGCCTCGCGCACGTGGCGGGCCAGATCGAGGCCGGCGTGCGGCGTCTCCATGACGACATCGAGCAGCATGACCGCCACGTCGGGGTTGGCGTCCATGACCCGGCGGCCCTCCTCGGCGCTGTACGCGCTCAGGAAGACAAGGGGCGCGCCCTCGAACTCGTAGCCGCCGAGGACCATGCGCGTGATGCTGTGCACCTCCTCCTCGTCGTCGACGATGAGGAGCTTCCAGGCGTCCCGCCCCCGCGCGGGAGCGACGACGATGTCCTCGTCCGCGAACACCAGGTCGTCGCGCAGGTCGTTTCCGGTCATGAACCCTCCATGTCCAGTCGGACGCCCTAATCCGGGTAGGTGGCGCGGATGGCCGTCAACCCGTCGATGTTCGCCAGGAAGATATCCACAAGGCGCGGGTCGAACTGACGCCCCCGCTGCTCCCGCAAGTAGGCCAGGACCTCGTCCAGGGGCCAGGCCTTCTTGTAGACGCGGTCGCAGGCCAGGGCGTCGAAGACGTCGGCCAGGGCAGTGATGCGGCCGAAAATGTGCGTCTCGTCCTCCGCCAGGCCATGCGGGTAGCCCGTGCCGTCCCAGCGCTCGTGGTGCTGCAGGGCGATGGTCGCGGCCGTGCGCATGATGCGGCGCGGCGAGTTCTTGAGGATGGAGTGGCCGATGACCGTGTGGGTCTTGATGATGTTGAACTCTTCTTCCGTCAGCTTGCCGGGCTTGAAAAGGATGGAGTCGGGGATGCCGATCTTGCCCACGTCGTGCATGGGCGAGGCCATGCGCAGGAGCTGGGCCTTGTCTTCGGACAGCCCCGCCTTGACGGCCAGGAGGTAGGAGTATTCGGCCACGCGCTTGACGTGCTGGGCCGTCTCCTTGGAACGCGTCTCCACCACCTCGCCCAGGGTCAGCACGACCTCGCGCTGGGTGGCCACGATCTCCTCGGTCAGGAACAGGTTGTTCAGGGCCACGGCGATGTTGCCGCCCAGGATGTGCAGCAGGCCCTGCTCCATCTCGTTCAGGGGGCGGCCGAAGGAGGCGTAGAGGACATAGTCCTGGTCCGTGTGGCTGTTGTAGAAGCCGGCCGCGAATTCCCTCTCCAGGACATGCAGGCGCCGGCCCGCGGGCGCTGCGTTGCAGAGTTCGAGCATGCGCCGCGCAGGTTCCGAAAAGCCGTCGCCCGGGTCGAACAGCCCCCGGGACTCGAAGATCTCGATGCGGCCGTCGCGGGCGGTCCCGGCCAGGCCGAACTCGGAGCACGACAGGCCGGCGCAGCGGCCCGTGCGCAGGATGTGCTCCAGGGCCAGGACAAAGAAGTCCTGCACCGACTTGGCCGCGAACAGTTCCGCCGACGCGGCGATGACGCTCTGCAGCCCGATCCTGCCCTGATCGATGGTCCGCAGGTCGTTGAAGGAGCGGATGGCCGCCGTGATGGCCGTGAACAGACGCTGCTCGCTCAGCTCCGCCTTGTGCTTGTAGTCGTTGATGTCGTACTCGGTGATGACCTTGCGCTCGGGCGCCTGGCCCGGCTGGCCCGTGCGCAGGATGATGCGCACGAAGGAGTTGGCCGCCTCCCGGCGGACATACCGCGCGAACTCCAGGCCCGCGTTCTCGGTCTCCATGACCACGTCGAGGAGAATGACCGCCGTGTCCGGGTGCTCGTCCAGGAGCATCTTGGCCTCCAGGGCGGAGTAGGCGTGCAGGTACTGCACGGGCGTGCTCTGGTAGCGGTAGTCGCCCAGGGTCAGTTCGGTCACCTTGTGGACGAAATCGTCGTCGTCCACGATCATGACCTTCCACGCTCCGTTGCCTTCCGCCGATGGCGGCGGCGTCTCCTCCGCGAAGCGGACTTCATCCATCATGTCGTCGTTTCTCATGAACAGGACCCCGTCGGTTCAGTCGGGAAATTCGTTGCGCAGGGCGGTGAAGGCATCCAGGTCGCCCAGCAGGATGTCGACCATGCCGGGGTCGAACATGCCGCCCCGCTCGCCGGCGATATGGTCCCGCACGCGCGGCAGGGGCCAGGCCTCCTTGTACACGCGGCGGGAAAGCAGGGAGTCGAAGACGTCCACCAGACAGACGATGCGGCCGTATGGGTGGATCTCCTCCCCGCGCAGCCCCCGCGGGTACCCCTGCCCGTTCCATCGCTCGTGGTGCTCGTGGGCGATGACGGCCGCGGCCTGCATGATGGGCCGCGGCGACCCCTTGAGAATCTGGAAACCGATGCGGGTGTGCGTCTTCATGACCTCGAACTCCTCGGCCGAAAGGGGCCCGGGCTTGAGCAGGATGGAGTCGGGGATGCCGATCTTGCCCACGTCGTGCATGGGCGAGGCCAGGCGCAGGAGTTCGACGTCCTGGACGGCGAAGCCGAGCCGTTCGGCCATGAGGCGGCAACACTCCGAAACCCTGCGCACGTGGCTCGCCGTCTCCTTGGACCTGGACTCCACGCACTCGCCCAGGGCGAAGATGATCTCCCTCTGGCTGCTGGCCAGTTCCAGGCCGAGCTGCATGTTGTCCATGGCCACGGCCACGTTGCGGGAAAAGACCTCGACCAGTCGGTGCTCGAAGGGACTCAGCATGTGGTTCAGACGGAAGTAGAGCAGGTTTTCCCCGCCGCGCCTGGAACGGAAATACTGCACGAAATGGTCTCGGGTGAACTGGCTCGACTTCTCCCGCACGGTCTGGCGCAGGGCGCCCAGCACGTCCGGGGACAGGCTGCAGGACAGGCCCGTCCCGCAGTGGCTGAACTCCCCGGTGCCGGCCAGCACGGAGATGTCCCCGTCCTGGACCGTGGCCGCGAAGCCGGAGGGCGAATGCAAAAACAGGCAGTCCTCGTTGACGCGCAGGAGCGAGCTCATCTGGTCCAGCACGCCGCGGGCGAAGAACTCCATGTCGCCGCGCTGGAAAAGCCCCTTGGTGGAAGAGATGATGAGCTCCAGGCCCTGGCGGGTCTTCTCGATGACGCGCAGGTCGTTGTAGGAGCGGATGGCCGTGGTCACGGTGGAGAAGAGCTTCTGGGCCGTGAGCTCGGTTTTGTGCTTGTAGTCGTTGATGTCGTAGCGGGTGATGACGTCGCGCTCCGGGGCCTGCCCCGGCTGCCCCGTGCGCAGGATGATGCGCGCCAGCCGGTTGCCGAGCTCGCCCCGGATGAACTCCACCAGTTCGAGGCCCGCCTGCCCCGTCTCCATGACCACGTCCAGGAGGATGACGGCGATGTCGGGTTCGGCGCGCAGGATTTCGGCGGCCTCGCGTCCGGAATAGGCGCTCAGGAAGGACAGCCCCCGGCCCGAGAAGGTCATGCCCTCCAGCACCATCCTGGTGATGACGTGCACCTCCTCCTCGTCGTCGACGATGAGGAGCTTCCATCCGGGCAGAACCCTGGAACCGGCGGCGTCGGATTCCGCGGCAAACAGCAGTTCGTCGGAGTACGCGCCCGGGGAGGAGTGGGAGATGTCGTTCATCGGTTCACCGCGTTGCAGGTCTCGTCCGCCTTGGGCAGGCGGATTCAATGTGACCCTCATGCCACGCGAACCGACATTTATCAAAACCTTTTTAAAACCCGGAGGATGCTTCAGAAACCGCGTCTCCCCGCCTCCTCCGGCCCCGGACGTTCCCGCTAGAGCAGCTTCAGCTTCCTCGGCAGTTCGACCCCCTGCAGGCCGGCCCTGGCCAGGGCCTCCTCGCCGGACATGACGCAGACCAGCCCCGAGGCCGCGGCCTCGCGCAGGAGCGTGCCGAAGGCGCGCAGATGGCCTTCCTCCGTGGCCAGCACCTCGTCGCGGATGCGCTGGCGGGTCTGCGTGGTCACCCCGGCCATGTGCTGGGTCATGGCCGTGAAGCCCTTGGCGTCGGGCAGCTGGTAGGGGTCCAGGTCGCCGGAAGTGCCGATGATGGCCTTGAGCAGCTCGCCACGGTCCAGGCCGACGTGCTCCAGGAACTTCCCGCAGCCGTCGAAGGCCGCCAGGGTGGAGGCGATGTTGGGGTCGCGGTAGGAGCCGAAGCTCATGAGCCCCGTCAGGCGGCCGTAGCTGCAGAAGCCGCCGTAGGCCCCGCCCAGGACGCGCACCTGCTCCCAGAGCCAGGTCGTGCGCAGGTATTTCGAGGCCACGAGGCTCGAGCCGTGGAACGCGTAGCCTGCCGCGTGCAGGTCGCAGACCTTGCCGACGTAGTTGACCTGGGCCGGGATGATCAGAGCCTCGTGTTCCGACGCGGCCGGGCCGGACCAGACCGCCCGCTCGGCAACGCCGCCGGGCAGGCCGGCGGCGAATTCCCGGAAGCGCTCGCCGTGTCCGGCGAGCATGGACTCGTCCATGGTCAGGTTGACCACGGCGCCGCCGCGCCGCACCACGGCCCGGCGCAGGGTCTCCAGGTCGTCCAGGACGCCGTTCCAGTCGCCGTCGATCCTGCCGGCCAACTCCCGCAGGAAAAGGAGACTCTCGATGCCGCCCATCCGCTCCTGCAGGCTGTCGGCCAGATTGAAGCGCGAACGCAGCCGCAGGCCCACGAAATGATGCCCCGAGGGCACCAGGGCGTGCTCCAGTCCCGCCTTCTCCTCCAGGACCATCTGCCGGAAGCGTTCGCGGTCGTCGAAGCGGGGCCGGGTCAGGGCGTCGCCCACGATGCCGAGCATGTCATCCACTCTGGCTCCCACGGCCTTGGCGCGCACCACGAGCCGGGCCACGGGGTCGGGCCCGCCCTCGCGCTGGGTCAGGAGGGTGCGGGCGTAGACGCCGCCGGTCTTGCTGTTGATCCGCTTGGAGAAGGACACGTAGTCTTCGAGGTCCGTGCCCATCTCCGTCAGGGCGCGGCCGAAGAGGGGCACCAGGGGGATGAGCCGCTCGGGCACGGCGCCCAGGTCCAGGGCCAGGTCCAGGTAGCAGATGTCGTTGGTCGGCAGGTCGTGCAGCAGGGCCGTGGCCCCGTCCCAGTCGCGGGCCTCGGTGGGCACGACGCGCACCGCGGGGTCGATGTCCTCGCGCGACAGGCACGGCAGGGTCGCCAGGGCCTCGGGGGAATCCGGGGTCTCCTGCATGCGCCGCAGCTGTTCCGTGCGGCCCACGAGTTCCTCGTCGCTCAGGTCGGCGCGGGCTTCGCGCAGGGAGCGGATGAGCGCCTGCTCCTCGTCGTCGACGCGGGCTGCGTAGCCCTCCTCGGGTTCCAGGACGACCACCGTGTGGTGCGGATTTTCAAGGATATGGCGGCGGATGAGCTCCTCGAAGACCTTCTCGCCCCGGGCCAGGCGATCCTTGAGTGCGGCCAGGGGCTTCTCGAAGGCCACCAGCTCCAGGGGGTCCAGGTCGTAGAGCCAGGAGCCCAGGGCCCGCAGCATGACGATGAGGCCGCGCGGGTAGGAGCCGGTGTTGTTCTCGCGCAGGTCGAACTCGGCGGAGTTGAGGCCGGCCTCGATGAGGTCCGCCTCGAACCCGTCGGCCACGATGTCCTCGAGGGTCTTGAGGATGAGGGCCTTCACGGCCTCGAAATTCTCGGGCAGCACGCCCTTCATGCCCACGGAATAGTACATCTGGGCCATCTCGTGCTCCACGCCCGCGCCCGTCAGGTCCTCGCCCAGGCCCGACTCGATGAGGGCCTTGCGCAGGGGCGAGGCGTTCATGCCCGTCAGCAGGCCGTCGAGGATCTTGCAGGCCAGGACCGTCTCGGGGTCCTCCTTGCCGGGCAGGAGCCAGTTCATGGTCAGCATGCCCAGGGCCTCGTCCTCCTCGCCCATGGCCTCGAAGCCCTGGCGCACCTCGCGCGGGCCGTCGAAGGCGGGCTGCAGGGCGACGGACGAATCCACCTCCAGGGCCTCGAAGCGGTCCAGGTACTCGCGCAGCAGCTCGAGCCGCGCCTCGGGGTCGTCGTCGCCGTAGAAGAAGATCCAGGCGTTGGACGGGTGGTAGTAGGTGCGGTGGAACTGCGCGAACTGCTCGTACGTCAGGTCCGTGATGGCGCGGGGGTGGCCGCCCGAGTCCAGGCCATAGGTCGTATCCGGGAAGAGGGACTGCTGGGACTGCTCGGCCAGCTGCGAATCCGGCGAGGAGTAGACGCCCTTCATCTCGTTGTAGACCACGCCCTTGACGGCCAGCTCCGCGTCAGCGGCCGGCAGGTCCAGGTGCCAGCCCTCCTGCTCGAAGATCTCGGGGGTGATGCGCGGGAAGAAGACGGCGTCGAGGTACACGTCCGTCAGGTTGTAGAAATCCTTAAGATTCTGGCTGGCTACCGGGTAGCACGTCTTGTCCGGGTAGGTCATGGCGTTCAGGAAGGTCTGCAGGGAGCCTTTGAGGAGGTCCACGAAGGGCTCCTTGACCGGGTACTTGCGCGACCCGCACAGGACCGAGTGTTCCAGGATGTGTGCCACGCCCGTGGAGTCGGCCGGGGGCGTGCGGAAGGTGATGCCGAAGACCTTGTTCTCGTCGTCGTTTCTGACCGAGAGGATGCGCGCACCGGTTTTGTCGTGGACGTACAGGTCGGCCTGGGAGGCTATCTCCGGGACATGCGTGGAGGAAACGAGGGTGAAACCGGTGGGCATGGGGGCTCCTTCATGGTGATTCGCTTATTGTGCGCAGTTGCTGTCATACACGGCCAAACCGCTTTGCAGACACGAACGCTTTCTGTAAAGAGCGAAGCGGCAAAGTCAACCTGAACGCGAGGAAAAATCCATGGCGAAGATACTGGTCACCGGCGGAGCCGGGTACATCGGGTCTCACACCACCCTGGCCCTGCTGGAGGCCGGCTGCGAGGTCGTGGTCTACGACAACCTGTCCACGGGCCGGGCCGAAGCCGTGCTGCCCCCGGCGCGCCTCGTGGTCGGCGACCTGGCCGACACGGACCGCCTGGACGCGCTCATGGCCGAGGAAGGCTTCTCGGCCGTGCTGCACTTCGCCGGCTCCATCGTCGTGCCCGAGTCCGTGGAGAACCCTCTCAAATACTACATGAACAATACCAACAACACGACGGAGCTCATCCGCCTGGCCGTCAAGAACGCCATCCCCCGCTTCGTCTTCTCCTCCACGGCCGCGGTCTACGGCATGCCCGACACCCCGGCCGTGACCGAGGACAGCCCGACCAGGCCCATCAACCCCTACGGCCGCACCAAGCTCATGAGCGAGTGGGTCATCCAGGATACCGCCGCCGCGCACCCCGGCTTCACTTACGTCATCCTGCGCTACTTCAACGTGGCCGGGGCCGACCCCGAAGGGCGCATCGGCCAGTGCACGCCCAACGCCACGCACCTGATCAAGGTCGCGTCCCAGGCCGCCCTGGGGCGGCGCGAGGCCCTGCACATCTTCGGCACGGACTACGACACGCCCGACGGCACGTGCATCCGCGACTACATTCACGTGGCCGACCTGGCCGCGGCCCACGTCCTGGCCCTGCGGCACCTGGAGGCGGGCAACCTCTCGGGCGTCTTCAACTGCGGCTACGGCCACGGCTACTCCGTGCGCGAGATCGTCGAGTCCGTGAAGCGGGTCAGCGGCGTCGACTTCCCCGTCGTGGAGAGCGGACGCCGCGCGGGGGACCCACCGGCACTCATCTCCGACCCGTCGCGCATCCGGGCGACCATGGCCTGGGTCCCGCAACACGACGACATCGACGCCATCGCCCTCTCGGCCTACGTCTGGGAAAAGGGCTTGTAAGACGCTGCAAACTTGACTTCGGGTGCGGGATATTCCACTGTTCTCCACTTCATTACTTGACGAACCGGCGCCGTCCGTCCCGCGGACGGACGGCGCAGAGCATAACCTTTCAGGAGCGCCGCCCCATGAGCGATTACAAGAAAACCCTCAATCTCCCCTCCACCACTTTCCCCATGAAGGCCAGCCTGACCCAGAACGAGCCCAAGGTGCTCGAAGGCTGGTACGCCAGTGACGCTTACGGGGCCATGGTTTCCGCCAACGACGGCAAGGAGCCCTACGTCCTGCACGACGGGCCGCCCTACGCCAACGGCCATATCCACATCGGCCACGCCATGAACAAGATCCTGAAGGACGTCATCGTCAAGCACCGCAACATGACGGGCCGCAAGGCGCAGTACGTTCCCGGCTGGGACTGCCACGGCCTGCCCATCGAGCTCAAGGTCGAGCAGGAGCTGGGCGGCAAGGACAAGTACTCCATCCTCGAAATCCGCCAGAAGTGCCGGGAATACGCCCTCAAGTACCTGGACATCCAGCGCGAGGAGTTCAAGCGCCTGGGGGTGCTGGGCACCTGGGACAAGCCCTACCTGACCATGACGCCCCAGTACGAGGCGGCCACGGCCCGCGAACTGGCCAATTTCTACAAAAAGGGCTCGGTGCAGCGCAACAAGAAGCCCATCTACTGGTGCGGCTCCTGCGAGACGGCCCTGGCCGAGGCCGAGGTCGAGTACGACGACCACACCTCCCCGTCCATCTACGTGCGCTTCCCCCTGGAATCCGGCAGGCTGGCGGAGGTCTTCCCCCAGGCCGCCGCGGGAAAAAGCTACATCGTCATCTGGACCACCACGCCCTGGACCATCCCCGACAACCTGGCCGTGGCCGTGCACCCGGACTTCGAGTACGACCTCATCGAGACGGGCGGGAATTTCTACGTCCTGGCCAAGGAGCTGGCCGAAGTCTGCGCCGGGAAGTTCGGCTGGTCCGAGTGGAAGTCCCTGGCCACGGTCACGGGCGCGGCCCTCGAGGGCCTCGTCGCCCGCCATCCTTTTTACGACCGCCCCTCCCCCGTGGTCACGGCCGACTACGTGACCCTCGACGCGGGCACCGGCTGCGTGCACACCGCCCCGGGCCACGGCCGCGAGGACTACGAGACGGGCCTGCGCTGCGGCCTGGAAATCCTTTCCCCCCTGGACGACCAGGCGCGCTTTCTGCCGTCCGTGGAGTTCTTCGGCGGCAAGAACGTCTTCGAGGCCAACCCCCTGGTCATGGCCAAGCTGACCGAGGTCGGCAACCTCCTGGCCAGCGAGAAGATCCGGCACTCCTACCCGCACTGCTGGCGCTGCAAGAAGCCCGTCATCTTCCGGGCCACGACCCAGTGGTTCATCGCCATGGAGGCGAACGGGCTGCGCGGCAAGACTCTCGACGCCATCGACAACGACGTGCGCTGGGTCCCGTCCTGGGGCAAGGAGCGCATCCACAGCATGATCAAGTTCCGCCCCGATTGGTGCATCTCGCGCCAGCGCATGTGGGGCGTGCCCATCATCGCCCTCCTGTGCAAGGACTGCGGCGACGCCTGGTTCGACGGCGACTGGGCCCACTCCGTCGTCGACCGTTTCGAGAGCCATCCCCGCGGCGCGGACTACTGGTTCGAGGCGCCCCTGTCCGAGGTCGTGCCCCAGGGCCTGACCTGCCCCAAGTGCGGCGGCACGCACTGGGAGAAGGAGGACGACATTCTCGACGTGTGGTTCGACTCCGGCACGAGCTTCGCCGCCGTGGTCGAGGGCCGCGAGGAGTGCTCCTTCCCGGCCGACCTGTACCTGGAGGGCACGGACCAGCACCGCGGCTGGTTCCACTCGTCGCTTCTGGCCTCCATGGGCACGCGCGGCGTGCCGCCCTACCGGGCCGTGCTGACCCACGGCTTCGTCCTCGACGGCCAAGGGCGCAAGATGTCCAAGTCCATCGGCAACGTCGTGGCCCCGCAGGAGGTCATCGCCAAGCACGGCGCCGAGGTGCTGCGCCTGTGGGTGGCCTCCGAGAACTACCAGGAGGACCTGCGCATCTCCGACGAGATCATCGGCCGCCTGGTCGACGCCTACCGCAAGATCCGCAACACCTGCCGCTTCATCATCGGCAACCTGAGCGACTTCGACCCGGCCGCGGACGCCGTGCCCACGGCCGACATGCTGTCCCTGGACCGCTACGCCCTGAACATGGTCCGCTCCCGGCACCAGGCCGTGCAGACCGCCTACGAGAGCTTCGAGTTCCACAAGGTCTACCACAACCTGCACAACCTCTGCACCACGGACCTGAGCTCCTACTACCTCGACATCATCAAGGACCGCGCCTACGTCACCGGCGCCACGAGCCTTGAGCGCCGCTCGGCCCAGACGGCCCTGTACCACATCCTGCTCATGATCGTGAACGACATGGCGCCCATCCTCAGCTTCACGGCCGAGGAGATCTTCCAGCACCTGCCCGAGGCCATGCGCCCGGCGGGCGGCACGGTCTTCGCCATGCGCGTCCCCGAAATCGAGGGGAGGCTTCTGAGCGACGAGGAAGAGGCCGTCTGGAACCTCGTCTTCGCCGTTCGCGGCGACGTGACCAAGGCCATCGAGCCCCTGCGCCAGTCCAAGGCCCTGGGCCATTCCCTCGACGCCAGCGTGACCCTCCACGCCACGGGCGAGGCCTTCGAGAGCCTCACGTCGGTGGCCTCGGACCTGCGCGACGTGTTCATCGTCAGCCAGGCCGCGGTCACCGACGCCCCGGCCCCGGCCGACGCCGTCCAGGGCGAGGTGGCCGGCGTGTCCGTGGTCGTGGGCAAGGCCAAGGGCGAGAAGTGCGCCCGCTGCTGGATCTTCGACGAAAACCTGGGCACGGACCCGGCCCACCCCCAGGCATGCCCGCGCTGCACCAAGGTGCTGCAGGAATACCATGCCTAAGCCCAGCCGCAGGATCTGCTACCCCGCGCCGGACATGAAGCGCCGCTACCGGATCATCGGCCTGGTGGCGGCGGCCGTGTTCGCCCTGGATCAGCTGACCAAGGTCTGGATCCAGCAGGCCATCCCGGTCTGGGAAAAGGGCTTCACGGTCATCCCCGGCTTCTTCGACATCGTGCACATCCTGAACCGCGGCGCCGCCTTCGGCTTCCTGAACCGGCACGACATCGACTGGCAGCGCCCGTTCTTCGTCGCCGTCTCCATCCTGGCCATGGGACTCATCGCGGTTCTGGCCAGGAGCAAGGACGACGACGGCCCGTTCTACGTGTACGGCCTCGGCCTGATCCTCGGAGGGGCGCTGGGCAACCTCGTGGACCGCGTGCGGCTCGGGGTGGTCGTCGACTTCCTGGACTTCTACGTGGGCCAGTGGCACTGGCCAGCCTTCAACGTGGCCGACATGGGCATCTGCATCGGCGCGGGCGCCCTTCTCGTGTCCTTCTACCAGCAGAGGCGACGCTGTGTTTCCGACAATCCTTGAGATCCCGCCCTTCGTGCTGTTCGGCATCGAACTGGGACCCTTCGCCCTGCATACCTACGGGCTGTTCGTTGCCGCCGGCTTTCTGCTGGGCATCGGCTGGTCCATGCGCGAGGCCAGGCAGCGCGGCCTGAACCCCGAGACGGTCTCGGACCTGGGCTTCTACATCATCCTGGGCGCCATCCTGGGCGCGCGCCTGCTGTACGTTCTCATCAACCCGACGTACTTCTGGCACAACCCCCAGGAAATCTTCATGTTCTGGAAGGGCGGCCTGGTCTATTCCGGCGGGGCCATCATGGCCGCCGTCCTGGCCCTGGCCTTCCTCAAGGTCAAAAGACAGGACCCCTGGGTCTGGATGGACATCCTGGCCCCGGGCATCGGACTGGGCGAGGCCATCGGCCGAATCGGCTGCCTGGCCGCGGGCTGCTGCTACGGCGCGTCCTGCGACCTCCCCTGGGCCGTCATCTTCTACCACCCCGATTCGCTGGCGCCCCTGAACGTGCCCCTGCACCCCACCCAACTCTACCACAGCCTGGCCGGGCTGGTCTGCTTCGCCGCAATTCTGGCGGCCAAGCCCTTCGTCAGGGCGCCGGGACAGCTCATGGGCCTCTTCCTGGTCCTGTTCGGGGCCTTCCGCTACGTGATCGAAATCTTCCGCTCCGACTACCGCGGCGATTTCGGCCCCGTCAGCGTGACCCAGTTCATCGCCCTGTGCGCCGTGATCCTCGGCATCTACCTCATTTTCATAAGGAATCGCCATGTTCGCTGACATACCCCTCTGGGCCCTGCCGCTGCTGCTGGTGCCCATCATCCCCAACCTGTGGTCCATCATGCACCTGTACAAGAACGAGTTCCCGACGCAGCAGGAGCGGGCCGCCTGGATTGTGGCCCAGGTCATCTTGCCGGTCCTGGGCGGTGTGGGCTATATCCTCTTCGGCAGAAAACGAGCCTTGAAAAAATAACTCCCCATGGTCCCGGGACACGGGATACCAGGGAAGAGCAAACAGCACTTCAGAGAGGTTTCCATGACTTCTTTCCGCGCATCCAACAAAATCATCGTGGCCGGAGCCTTGGCCGTCATGCTCGGCGCCCTTCCGGCCTGCGTCACGTCCAAGAAGGACTTCGACCGCCTGAACAGCCAAGTCTATTACCAGCAGCAGGAGCAGGCCAAGCTGCAGGAGCGCATCGCCAAGATCGAGAGCGACCTGGCCCGCTCGCAGCCGGTCCAGGCCAACAGCTGGGCCGAACTCAACTCCATGCGCAGCCAGCTCGCCTCCCTCACCGGCCAGATGGAGGACTACCGCCGCACCCAGGAAATGCAGGGCGGCGTGACCGTGGAAACCCTGAACGCCAAGATCCAGGAGCTTGAGCGCCGGAACATGTTCATGGCCTCCCAGCTCGGCGTCGTCTTCGACGAGATGCCCAGGACCGAAGCCGCCCCCTCCGCACCGGGCATGGCGCCGCAGATGCCTGCCGGTCAGGCTCCTGCCGTCCAGCCCCCCGTCGTCCCGACGGCTCCGGGCAGGCCGGCCGTAACCCAGCCCCAGGCGCCCCAGCCGCCCCAGGCTGCGGGAGAGGAGACGGCCGCCGACGTGCCGGGCCAGGAGCTGTACCAGAGGGCCCTGGAAGCCTTTTACGCCATGAAGTACAAGCAGGCCCAGACGACCTGGGCCGAGTTCGTCAAGGGCTTCCCCAAGGACCCCCTCGTGCCCAACGCCATCTTCTGGCAGGGCGAATGCTTCTTCCAGCTGCAGGACTACGCCAACGCCGTCCTGACCTACCAGAAGGTCATCGAGGAGCACAGCAAGTCCAACAAGTACCGGCCGGCGCTGCTCAAGCAGGGCATCTCCTTCTACAAGCTGAAGAAGGACCAGGCCGGCAAGCTGGTGCTCGAAGACCTGATCAAGAAATACCCCGATTCCGCCGAGGCCAAACGGGCCCAGGCATACCTGAAGGAAGGCAAGTAGCCGCCAACGGCAGGACAGCACATGACCACCCACGAATACAGCCGCATCGTCAGCCTGCGCTTCCCCCCGGAATCGTCGGGCCAGCCCATGATGTACAACCTGGCCAAGCTCTTCGACCTGACCTTCAACATCCTGCAGGCCAACATCAACCCCCGCCGCGAGGGGCACATGATCCTGGAGCTCTCGGGCACCACGGAGCACTACCGCCAGGGCGTGACCTACCTGCAGGAGCAGGGCATCAAGGTCACCCCCGTGGCCCACGAGATCTCGCGCAGCGAGGAGTTGTGCATGCACTGCGGCCTGTGCACGGCCCTGTGCCCGTCCAAGGCCCTGCACCTCAACCTCGGGACCAGGAAGGTCGATTTCGACCAGGAGAAGTGCACGGCCTGCAACATGTGCGTCACCGTCTGCCCCGTGCACGCCATGGTCATGGAAGTCGACACCAACGCCTGGTGACGGAGGGAACATGAGCTCCGCGGATCGCACCTTCGCTCGCATCGACACGGCCCTGAAAGGGTATCTGCGGGTTTTGCCCGAGGGCAGCCTGAGGCCCCTCTTCAACGCCTCGCCGGCCGCGTCCGGGCCCCAGCTCTCGGAAGCGGCCCAGGACGCGCTGCCCGACGGACTGGTCCAGTACCTGCGGAGCATGAACGAGAAGCTGAACTCCATCCTCGCGCTCCTGACCCAGCAGTCCCTGCAGGAGGATTTCCCCGCAACCGTCCTCATCCACGACATCAGCGGCGCAGGGCTGCGCTTCAGCGCGGACCGCGACTTCCGGCTGGGCCAGGCCGTGGAGGTGGTCGTCGCCCTGGGCAACCAGCCCCAGAACCTGGCGGGCACCACCGGGGTGCTCATCCGCGAGGAGGAACACCGGGGGCACAAGGTCTGGGCCCTCGAGTTCAGGGAGATGCGCGAAGCCGAGCGCGAAAAGATCGTGCAGTTCGTGGTCGACCGGCAGCGCGAGCAACTGCGGGAGAGGCACCTCTCCCCCTCATCCTGAACGGAGGCCCGATGCACAAGGAACAGCTGAGCCAGGAACTGCTGAACAGAATCTCGGCCCGGGCCGAAAGCACCATCCGCGACGTCATCTCAGCGGCGCTTTCCGAAGAGATCAACCGCGCCCTGACCATGGCCCTGACCGAAGGCGAATTCTACCGCGCCATCAGCAAGGACCTGCAGGACGGCCTGAAGTCCATCTACAAGGAAATCAACGCCGCCGCGATACACGGAACGGCGCTGTCCGTGGATAAACCGGTGCCCGTGGCCGACGAGATGTTCTCCGAGGCCTCCATCCAGCTCGGCGCCATCCTGCAGACCACGGAAAAGGCCACCGAGAGCATCATGACCCTGGTCGAGAAGCACCTGGACCAGACGGAACGGTCCACGGCGCTCCTGGATTCCCTGGCGGCCCGGGACGCCTCGCCCGAGATCGCGGAGCTGCGCGCAGGCCAGCAGGCTCTGGGCGAGGACCTGATGGAGATCATGACCACCCTCAGCTTCCAGGACCTGACGGGCCAGCGCATCAAGCGCATCGTCGCCGCCCTGCAGCAGATCGAGAAGGTGGTCTTCGAACTCTACATGGCCACGGGCCTGTCCATGAAGGCCATGGAGGAGAACCCGGAACGCAGCGTCGAGGAGATCCGCCAGACCTCCAAGGAGCGGGCCACGGGGCTCAAAGGCCCCCAGGCCGGGGCGTCCCAGACCGACGTGGACGACCTGCTGAGCCAGCTCGGCCTGTAGCCGCCATATTTCAAACACCAGCGAGCCGACCGCGGACATGCACCGCGGCCGGCTCTTTTCACGGAGAAGCACCATGCCCCAGATGAGCGACATCACCCTCTTCAACCTGACCAGGACCATGAGCGTCCTGGACCAGCTCTACCAGCAGGACCCCGACACCTACGAGGATTTCGTACGCGAGATCTGCGCCGAGTTCACCCTCGCCCGGGAATACATGATGGCCATCCAGGAGATGGCGAGCCAGGACGCGGGCCGCGACTCCATGGCCCAGGCCGACCTGACCCTGCGCCATCTGCTGGCCCTGTGGGTCTTGTCCAACGACCTGGCCGTGCCCCTGGCCGGGGCCGACCAGATGCAGTAGCCGGGAAAACGTGATGGCTGAAATATCGCACGACGACGTACGGAAATCCGCCGAGGACCTCTGGGCCTCGGGCTTCTACTGCGCGGAAAGCGTCCTGCTGGCCGTGACCGGTGCCGAAGGGATTCAGTCGCCGCTCCTGCCCGCGGTGGCCTCGGCCTTCTGCAGCGGCCAGGCCCGGACCTGCGGCCCGTGCGGGGCCCTGAGCGGGGCCCTCATGGCCGTGGGCGCGGTGCTGGGGCGCAGGTCGGAAAAGGACGCCATGGACGCGGTCTATGCGGCCGGCGGACAGCTCATCGAAAAGTTCGAGGGCGAGTTCGGCAGCCGCGACTGCCGGACGCTCCTCGACGGGTGCGACCTCGGAACCCCCGAGGGCCAGGTCATGTTCCGCGAGCGCGGGTTCATGGCGCGCTGCCGGAACTTCACCGGCAGGGCGGCCGCGATGGCCCGGGAAGTCATCGCCGAACACCGGCGCTGACGCCGCAGGGTCGGCCGGCGGCTCGTTCAGGATTCTTCGGACTCGCCCGACTTCCCCGCGAGGGGATGGGCCGAGTCGTAGACGCGCATGATCTGCGCCAGGTCCAGGTGGGTGTAGCGCTGGGTGGTCGAGATGCGCGAGTGGCCCAGCAGCTCCTGCACGCTTCTGAGGTCCGCGCCGGCCTGCAGCATATGCGTGGCGAAGCTGTGGCGCAGGGTGTGGGGGCTGATGGAGGACGGGACGCCGCTCAGCACCGCCATGGCCTTGACGATGCGGTCGGCCTGCTTGCGCGTCAGCCTGCCCCCCCGCTTCCCCAGAAACACTGCCTGTTCCCGCGGAGCGGGGCCGAAGGCCCCCCTCTGCTCTAGATAGCGCCGCAGCCGCTCCACGGCCGGGCCCGTCAGGGGCACGACCCGCTCCTTCCTGCCCTTGCCCAGCACCCGCAGCAGCCGCTGATCCAGATCTACATCTCCGAAATCGAGCCCCAGGGCCTCGCTGACGCGCAGGCCCGAACCGTACAGCACCTCCAGCAGCGCCAGGTCGCGCAGGCCTTCGGGGTCCGGCGCGACGTCCGTCTCGACCAGATGGACGGCCTGATCGACGTTCAGGACCTTGGGGTGGAGCTTGGGCAGCTTGGGGTTGGACAGGGACGCGCACGGGTCCTCGGCCACGAGCTTGCGCTGGCGCAGGAATCGGTAGAACGCGCGCAGGGCCGAGAGCTTGCGGCAGACGCTCGACTTGGCCAGGCTCCTGCGGTGCAGGTCGGCGAGGAAGGCGGTGACGTCGTTCTTGCTGACCGCCGCCGGGTCGTGCAGGCCCTTGCCCCGCCGCTGCAGGAAGACGTGCACGCCCTCCAGGTCCGTGCCGTAGGCGGCCACGGTGGCCGGCGAGTAGCCGCGCTGGGCATCGAGATACAGCAGGAACAGGGCGACGGGGTCAGGAGCCGGACCGCTTGTCCATGACATAGCAGCTCCCCGGGTTCTTCTTGGCTTCCTTCTTCAGGTTCATGGCGATCTGGGACGCCTCGCCGAAGTGCTTGAGACGACCGCCGCGGTTGAAGACCACGGCGATGGAGATGGCCATGATGGGGAAGATCTGCTCGTTGCCCCGCCGGTCCAGGGAATGGATGGCCCCGCGGGCGCGGTCCTCCTGGTCGTAGAAATGGGGCACGATGGAGTCGAAGTTGTCGATGACCTGGCGGCAGGCGCTCTCGGCCTTGTCGGGCGGCACGATGAAGACGAAGTCGTCGCCGCCCACGTGCCCGACGAAGGTGCTTGCGCCCATGAAGCCCCGGATGGAGTTGACGATGACCCGGGCCGTCATGAGCAGCACCTCGTCGCCGCGCGAGAAGCCGTACTTGTCGTTGAAGGACTTGAAGTGGTCCAGGTCTATGTAGGCCAGGGCGAAGTCCTCCTGCCGGTCGATGAGGTCCTGGATCTTGTGGATGATGGACGTGTTGCCCGGCAGCTTGGTCAGGGGGCTGGCGTCGAGCTCGCGGGTGGAGCGGTGGTAGGCCAGGACGAGGCGGGCCTTGGCCGTGGCCGGGGAAAGGGGCTTGATCAGGAAATCGTCGATCTCGAGGGTGCTGAAATCCAGGGTTTCGGCCACGTCCTCGCCCGCCAGACAGAGGACCACGGGCAGCTGGCGGTAGACGTTCTCGCCCTTGATGAGCCGGACCAGATCGGCCCCGGCCAGGTCGGGCAGCCGCTCGTCCACGACAAGCAGGTCCGGCGGCTCGGAGAAGAGGAACTCCAGGGCCGAAGTGCCCCGGCCGAAGCAGGTCCACTTGACCTCGTCCTCGGGCCACAGGGCCCGCAGGCCCCCTTCGAGCTTGGGGTCGGCCGTGACCAGGAAGAAATGCTTGCCGTCCTTCATGCCCGCCGTCCTAGATCAGATCCATGAAATCGCGCTCCAGATCGTCCATGATCCGGTACAGCACCTCGGGGGTGATCTCCAGGGCCTCCAGCACCCCCTCGTCCAGGACGCTGACCTGATCGTCGCCGCCGCTGCCCACGCCGTAGAGCCGGGCCAGGAAGTCGGCCACATGCACGACCTGCGCCACCTTCGGATAGAGGGAGGCCGACATGGGCCGGTGGTGGTAGGACAGCCCCTCCTTCAGATTGGGCGGCAGATTCCAGTAGGTGCTGAGCCAGAGGTTGATGCGGTCGTGGGCGAAACCCAGGACCTCGGCCTCGGCCTTGCGGTAGGACAGGTCCTTCTCGCGGACCAGGGCGTCGATGGCCGCGCGGCTTTCCGGCAGCTGCACGGCGGCCACGACCTTGCCGATGTCGTGCAGCAGGCCGGCCACGGCGTACTCCTCCGGGTCCTTGCAGCCGATGGCCCGGGCGATGGCGGAGCTGGCCAGGGCGCAGCCCAGGCTGTGCTCCCACAGGCCCTTCATGTTCTCGTTCATGACGTCGAACACGGAGGTGGATATGATGATGCCCTTGATGACGTTGAACCCCAGGAGCACCAGGGCGTGCTGGATGGAGCCGATGCGTCCGGGGAAGCCGTAGATGGGCGAGTTGACCATCTTCAGGACCTTGGCCGACAGGACCTGGTCCCTGGAGATGGCCTTGCTGATCTGGTCCGTGGAGGTGTTGGGGTCCTGCACGAGTACGGCGACCTCCTCCAGGACACCGGGCAGGGTGGGCAGGTCCTTGACGGCCAGGATCTCGCCCTTTTGCTTCGTGCGCAGATCTTCGTCCATCATTCACCTCCCGTCTGCGCCGCCTGGGCCGCGGCCAGGGCGCACTTGCGCGCATAGTAGTCGGAAATGAGCCCTTTCACGCGCTGCATGTATTTGTCTTCCTTGAAGTTGCGGAAAAGGTGATCCAGCCGCTCCTGCTTCTTGGCCAGGGCCTCGGCCCCGCAGCCGTCGCCCATCCCAAGGGCGTCGCCCTGCACGGCCACCTCCTCCACCCCCATGTTGCCCAGTTTCGAGATGAGGGATTCCGTCAGCTTGGTGCCGGCCGCCACGAGGACCATGCCGTTGTCGCGGGCCACGGGCTTGGCCAGGACCATGTCTGGCCTCGCCAGCTGCAGGGGTATCTTTTGCATGCGTTTCTCCGATGCCTTCAGTCAGTTTGCGAGGGCATAGTACATACCCGGCAGCTGCTTCACAAGGCCTTGCAATTCCATGAAGAGGAGCGTGGCGCTGACCTTGTCCGCAGGCCAGCCCGTGCCGCGGGTCAGGGCGTCGATGTGCTGCGGGTAACCGCCGCGGAGCAGGCGGTGCATCACCCTGTGTTCGGGGTCGTCCGGTTCGGGCCGTTCGATCTCCGGCGCGGCATGTTCAGAAGATAAGGAGTCGGGGGCGTCAGGCAAGGAGAGACCGCGCAGGCGCGGCTGCAGTTCCCGCAGGATGTCCTCGCCGCTCTGCACCAGGCAGGCCCCCTGCCGGATGAGCCGGTGACTGCCCTGGTAGGTCTTGAGATTGGCCGGACCGGGCAGGGCGAAGACGTCGCGGTTCTGGGCCAGGGCCAGTTCGGCCGTGATGAGGCTGCCGCTGCCCAGGGCCCCCTCGACCACGAGGACGCCCAGGGAGAGGCCGCTGACGATGCGGTTGCGGTGGGGAAAATTCATGCCGTCTGGGCGCGTGCCCGGCGCGAATTCGCTGACGATGAGGCCCTCGGCGGCGACGCGGTCCCAGAGGTCGCGGTTGGACGCGGGGTAGACCAGGTCCAGGCCCGTGCCCAGGACGGCGACGGTCCCGCCCACGCCGCCGAGGGCGCCGACGTGGGCGGCGCGGTCGATACCGTGGGCGAAGCCCGAAACCACGCAGACCCCGGCGCGGCTCAGGGAGGCGGCCATGGTCTCGGCCATGCCCAGGCCGTAGCGGGAGGCCGCGCGGGAGCCGACCACGGCCACGCAGGGCCGCGCCAGCAGGCTCAGGTCGCCGAGATGGTACAGGAAAAGCGGAGGGTCGGGAATCTCGCGCAGCAGGTCGGGCCAGGCCGGGTCGCGGTAGAACACGACGGACAGGCCGAGTTCCCGGGCCCTGCGCTCCTCGGCCAGGGCCTTCTCACGCCAGCCGCCCCGCCCGAACTCCTCCTGCACGCGGGCCGGGGTCAGGCCGCGTCCGGCCCAGGAGGCCCACTGGTCGGCGGCGGCCGCCGCGCCGCCGAAGGCGTCCAGCAGGCGCTTCCAGGTCCGCGGCCCCAGGCCGCGGGTGTGGCGCAGGGCCAGGCTGGCGGCGAACTCATCCATGCAGCGCCACCATGGTGCCGCCGTCGCTTCTGCCCTGCAGCCTGCCCCGCGCCTGCCGCCCCAGCCGGGACGCGCCGGAATCGGGATAGCGCGCGTCGAGCTGGTCCAGATACGCCCTGGCCGCGTCGCGACGGCCCTGGCGCATGGCCGCGTAGGCCATCTTCAGCAGCGCGTCCGGACTCTTGGCGTGGCGGGGATGTTCGTTCAGAACGCGGGCGAAGGCCTGCGCGGCCAGATCGTAACGGCCCTGGTCGTACCACGTCTCGCCCGTCCAGTAGAGTGCGTTGGGCGCCAGGGCATGACCGGGGAAAGCCTGCAGGAAGGCGGCGAAACGCTGCCTGGCCTCCGTGTGCCGACCGGCTTCGTAGGCCTTGAGCGCCTGGGCGTACACGCTCTCGGGACCGGCCTTGGCGGCCGCCTTCGGTGGCGCCCCTCCTTTGACTCTGGACGGCGACGGGTCTGCGCCGCGCGGGATTTCTGGGCCTGCCGCAGGAACGGCTTCAGGGGCCGGCAGGGAAGCCGCCCGCCGGCGCGCGTCGGGAATCGGTCTTGCGGCGGCCATCACTTCGTCGGACAGGATGTAGTGGGCCAGAACGACCCCGGTGCGCGTCATGCGCAGCACGCGCGCGACGGGGCGGCGCAGGCCGACCGGTTTGGGGGCGGTGACTGCGTCCAGGGCGGCGGACATTCGCGCAGGTACTGCCCGCATGACTACGAAAAGCCCGGAAAGGGCCTTTTCCGCAGCAATCCGGCCGGGTTGGCCCGGATGCACATACAGGCCGGCGGCGAACGCGAGCAGGGCGCCGACAATCATTCCGGCCCCGAAGGCCAGCACTGTTTTCATGGCTTCGCCACCATTTCTCCCGTGGTTACGCCCGAGGCATAGGAGAGAACGGACCGATTTTCAAGGGAGCGCGCGCCTTGCCTCTTGCGCCCTTTTGGTGCAGATAGCCCGCATTCGATAGCCTTGACCATACTCTTCGACATACAGACATCACGCGCGAGGTACCCATGGCGCTTTACGTACCCCAGTGGGCGTTCGCCCTTCTCCCCCTTCTGCTTCTTCTGGCATCCCTGTTCTGGGGCGCGCCGGCCATCTCCCTGGTCAGCGAACTGATCGGCCTGGTTTCCGGCAAACCCTTCCCGGCCCGCGTGGCCCGTCAGGTGTCGCGGCTCGGCGTGCGCGGCCACGCCCTCTTCTGGGTCATGATCCTGGCCGGCTGGGCCCTGCTCATGGGCCGCCCGTTCTGGCAGTCCGAATTCGCCCTGACCAACCGGATGCTCCTGGCCGTGACCCTGGCCCTGCCCTTTTTCGGGACCCTGGCCCTGGTGGCCTACGACCTGGGCTGGAAGACGGCCAAGGAACGCCGGGTCGTGCACGTCCTGCTCGGCTGCATCGGCAACGTGGCCGTCAAATGCGGATACTGGGGCCTCGTCCTGCTGACCCTCCTGTACTTCCGGGGCCTGCCCCTGAACGATCCGGCCTTTCTTCCCCCATGGGGTTCGTCCTTGTGGCCCCTGGCGGCCCTGTGGCTGCCCATGGCCCTGTGCCTGACCGCCGCCGGAGGCCTCGTCTACCTGCTGCTGCGCCGCAACGCCGACGACTGGGGCCGCGACTACTACCGCTTCGCCCCGCCCTTCCTGTGCATGTGGCACATCGCCCTGGGTCTGGTTACCCTGGCGGTCGCCGTCTGGATGTACCTGAGCCTGAAGGGCGTCTTCAACCTGCACCTGCCCCAGATCTTCTACGCCGGAGCGGCCTCGGCGGCCTGCCTGGTCCTGGCCATGGCCCTGTCCCTCCTGGTCCGCGTCAGCGAGAACCCCATGCGCCTCAAGGGCTGCATGCTCGTCATCGCGCTGGCCACCATGCTCCACGCGGGCCTGCTGGCCGTCGCCATCATCGAGACCCTGAACCGCTACGTCCCCGGCTGGGACGTGCCGACCTTCATGCCCAGGGTCCTGCACCTGGTCATGTAGCCGGAAAGAAAAGCGGACCTGCTCCGCACGGAAAGCAAAGGCATGATTCCCGGTCAGGGGGTCATGCCTTTTTTGCGCTACGCACCAACCAGCGGAAGAGCGCGAACTGCGACGGGAGGTAGAGCAGGTACTCCGGGTGCCACTGTACGCCGATGACCGGACGCTCCCCGGCGCACTCCACCGCCTGCACGATCTCGTCGCGGTCCCACCCCACCACGGCCAGCCCCTTGCCGGGCCTGCGCACGGCCTGATGATGCAGGCTGTTGACCCTGAGCGCGCCTGCGCCGCAGACGCCGGCCACCAGGGAATCGGGGTCGAGGCGCACCCGCTTGGTCGGCAGGAGCCCGGGGCGGTTGGAGGTGCGCTTGCGCAGGTGCCGGATGTCCTGGTGCAACGTACCGCCGAGGACCACGTTGATGAGCTGCGCCCCGCGGCAGATGCCCAGGAGCGGCACCCCGTGGGACAGGGCCCAGCGGATGCACTCGATCTCCAGCAGGTCGCGCTTGGGGTCGGCCTTGACCTTGTCCGAGAGGTCGCCGCCGAAGTGCTCGGGGCTGATGTCGTTGCCGCCGCCGATGACGAGCGCGTCCATGCTGCGCACGCTGGCCCTGTGGCGCACGCTGATGCGCACGGGCTCGGCCCCGGCCAGCCGCAGGGCCAGCCGGGTGCACCACCAGGCCGGCGACCAGAGCCGGCCGTTGCCGGTCACGCCAACGCGCGGTCTGCCAGCCATCGGTCAACGAACTCGACCCAGTCGCCGCGGCTCACGCCCAGGATGGGTCTTTCGGCGGCCAGGAAGGCATCGGACAGCGCGCGGAGGTCGTCCGCGCTGCCGGCCAGGCGCTCCACGACGCACCAGATGTTCCAGGCATCGGACAGGGACCATTCGGGGCGGTCGATGAGGCAGTCGGGCAGGCGGTAATGGAGGGCCGGACGGGCCCGGACCTTCGTGTCGCTGACGGTCCGGCGCACGCGCTCTTCGTCGATGTGCGCCAGCAGGGGCAGCATGTCCAGGGCGCGGTTGCGGCTGGGGTTGTGTTCGAGGTAATCCTCGAAAATCCTGTCCATGGTCGGCTCGGGGTCCGCGCACAGCAGGCGCATGTACGCTTCGGGGTAGAGGTCGACGTACGGACTGACCCGCCGCGCGATATCCACGTCATGCGCCTCGACCAGCCACCACTGCAGCAGGGAGAAGGCCTTGAGGTAGGCGTGCAGCGTCGGGGCGTCCAGCCGCGGCATCTCGACGTTGATGTGCAGCCCGTAGGCCGCCAGGAGGGACTCCTCGGTGCCGACCGCGCCGGCCTCCCGCAATACGTCCAGCAAAGGCTCCAGCATGGCCATGTCCGCGAGGGGAACCGGCGGGCAGACCACTTCGACCGGCACGAACAGGGCCGCGGCATGGCTCAGGAGTTCCAGCCACTCGCCGCCGCCCGCGTCGCCGCCCTGGGCCGCCTTGATCTTGAGGAAGGACCAGTCGAGCTCGACATGGAACATGCCCAGCCGCTCCGACTGGAAACGCACCTCAGCCGCCGTCCTGGACGCGACGTGCCCGCCCATGGACTTCTCCAGGGCGGCGACGGCGTCATCCAGAAAAATACCGGAAAACTCCAGTTCGAACCCCACGCGCCTGGGCCGGCCATCGCCGGTTGCGACCTGCGGCGGCATGCGGAAAGACCCTTCAAACTGCTTCATGAGTGCCTCTCGCCATCAATCTCTCGCGATACGCTGGGCGCGCTTGTCGCGTCTTCATGCGGAAAATCGCCTGGGCGCAGGGCTGGGATTTTGTCCTGACGCACAGTGTCCGCAGCCATCGTATTCCACGAATCGGCCCGGTTATCCAGACCCTTTGCGCTACGGGAACGGACGGGGCAGATGCCGGTCAAAGCATGCGAAACGGACGCGGCGCCGCCGGAGGTCAGTCCCTGTCGTCCGGGCGGAGCTGGCGGGCGTGGTTGCGCCAGAGGTTCCACAGGGTGCCCTTGGACCACTGTCCGTCCCCGGACAGCGTCGGGATTTCCTCCTCCTGGAAGATTTCGCAGATGCGGGCGAAAGACAGATCCTGGCGGCGCAGGTCGCGGATGCGTTCTAGGGCGGCGCGCTTTGCGCCGGACAAGGGACGGGGGCTGGATGCGGGGGGCGCGTCATCGGGCCGCGCTTCCGTGACGGAAAGGGAGGAGACCAGGGCCGTCAGGGTGGCGAGCCGCTCGCCCTGCTCGCGCAGCATGGCCTTCATTTCGGCCAGTTCGGCCCGCAGGTGGTCGATGGAGTCGCGGTCCCGCTGGGCCAGCCGGGAAAGGGCCTCGTCCCGGATGCCGCGCGCCCGCTGACGCGCCTCGTCGCCCGGCCGGGTCATGGACGGTTCTCCGTCACGTCCGGCAGGCGGTGAAGGTACTGAAGATGGGACGCGGGACATGTGAAACGGAACATGGGACTCCGACGCGTCTGGGGCGTTGTTTTCGGGACGGCCCGTCCGTCAGGGGTGCGCCGTCCCGGGCGCCCCGACCCGGGCGACCTGGATCAGGGTCTGTCGGCCGAGGCGCTGTTTGAGGAATTCCTTGAGCACGATCTTGACCATCTCCTCGCGGCTCATGGCCCGCAGGTACTCGCCCGAGGTCAGCAGCTCCTTGAAGGGGCCCGCCAGGGACGAGGACGACCCGCCGGCGGCGATGGCGTCGAGGTAGGGGGCGACCTGGGCGCGCAGGCTCTCGGGGCTGTTCCCCTGCAGTTCCCTGTACATGGCGGCCAGTTCCCCGGCCTGCGGCAGGCGGGGAGATTCGAGAACGGCCTTGAAATCCGCGGCGAAGCGCTTGATGCCGTTGACGATGTGCATCTGCTTGACCATGTTGACCTTGGCCCAGCCCGCGTTCAGCCACTTGAAGGAGCCGGCTCGCACGACTCCGGCTTCGGTGTCGGCAACGAACACGAGGACCGAGTAGGCCTTGTACATGTAGGAGTCGACCCAGCCCAGGCCCGTCTTGGTCAGCCCGGTCTCGGCCGAGTAGAGGTAGTTCCAGTCGGAGTCGGGTCCCACCACCAATCCCTTGCGGCCGATGTCGGAAGGCTCGTTCTGGCAGGCCACGGAGACGAGCACCGGCCCCGTCGGTCCGGGAAAGACTGCCATGGCCCGGTCCTGCCTGTAGGCGTAATACCCGCCCGTGTTGGCGTCGGGCGTGATGATCTCGCGCTCCCGCCCGCGCAGCTGGAAAGAACCGCCCTGCTCCACGGCCCGCGACAGGTCCTTCAGGGCACCGCGGGTGTCCGGGTCGAGCCATTCCTGCTCCCGCACCGAAGACGGCATGGTCACGTAGACAGGGATGTCCGGGTTGTAGGCGTAGTCCACGATGCGCGCCAGATTCCCGCGCAGGGAGAAGGAGTGGAAGGCGCCCGAGGCCTTGTCCCGGTCCCGCATGGCCATACTCTTGTCCTGCGGGGTGGCTGCCACAAAGGCCACGATTGCGTTCAGCTTGTCGGGGACCAGCTCTGCCGCCCCCTGGGGGACGGTCAGGAGATATTCGAGTTCGGGGTACAGGGACTCCGGGACGGACTGCAGGGACTCGGCGCGGACAGGGGCCGCGAACCCGAGAACGAGGGCGGCCAGAAGGCAAAGAAGGCGAAGGGTCATGAAAAACTTCCGGTTACATGGTGGGGAACCTCGGCAGGATGAACGATGCCGCGGCCTCTTCCGGCCCCTTTGTCACACCCCGGTCGCAGTTTCAAGATCGAGAATCCCGTCACAAGACACCGGACGCAGCCCCGGCAGAGTAGACGGCCTGTCCGCCCTCGGCTATGAGGTCCGAATATCGAGCAATTCGACCGCACCATGAAGAACACAGCCAATCTCGACATCTCCATCGGGTCCGACGCCCTGACCCTGACGTTGCGGGGCGCGCTGAACCTGCAGTCCGTCCCGGAAATCCTGGACCGGCTCGAACACGTCCCACGTCCTCTGCCGCAGCGCATCCGCGTCGATCTGGGCGGCGTGACGCGCATGGACGACTGCGGCGCCCTGGTCATCATGGAGCTCAGGCGCCTGGCTGAAGCGTCCGGCGTGGGCCTCGAAATGGAGCGCACCCCGGACCACGTGCGGGAACTCCTGGACTTCCTGCGCCTGGACTCGCCTCCCGCGCCGGGCCCCATCCGCCGCATCAGGCCGGACCTCCTGACGCGCTTCGGCGAAAAGACCATGCATGTCGTCGACCAGGCCGCAAGCCACGTCGCCTTCGTCGGCGAGACGACCACGACCCTGGCCTCCCTCCTGGTCCGCCCCGGACGGCTGCGCCTCGGGGACACGGTTTCCTACATGCAGCGCGTCGGGGTGGACGCCCTGCCCATCGTCGGCCTCATCAGCTTCCTGCTGGGGCTGATCATGGCCTTCATGTCCGCGGTCCAGCTGCAGCAGTTCGGGGCCAACATCTACGTGGCCTCCCTGGTGGCCCTGGCCATGGTCCGGGAGCTGGGGCCCATCATGACGGCCATCATCGTGGCCGGGCGCTCGGGCTCGGCCTTCGCCGCCGAGATCGGGACCATGAAGGTCTCCGAGGAAGTCGACGCCCTGATCACCATGGGCTTCAAGCCGGCCATGTTCCTCGTGGCCCCCAAGGTCATCGCCTCGGTCCTGGTCGTGCCGCTGCTGACCGTTTTCTCCAACCTCTTCGCCATCGCCGGCGGCCTCGTCATCGGCGTGGGCACCCTGAACCTGACCCTGAACGCCTACATGGCCCAGACCATGAGCACCCTGTCCATCTTCGACATCAACTGGGGCATCTTCAAGAGCGCCATCTTCGCCGTGCTCATCTCCACGGTGGGCTGCTTCAAGGGCTACCGCGTGCGCGGCGGGGCGGCCAGCGTCGGCCAGGCCACGACCTCGGCCGTGGTCACGAGCATCTTCCTGGTCATCCTGACGGACTCCGTCCTGGCCGTGATCCTGAGGTACTGGCGGCCATGAGCGCGCCCGTCATCACCGTGCGCGGCCTGACCATGGGCTTCGGGGACCATGTCGTCATGCGCGACCTGAATTTCGACATCCACGCCGGCGAGGTCTTCGTCATCCTGGGCGGCAGCGGCTGCGGCAAGTCGACCCTGCTCAAGCACATGGTCGGGCTGTACAAGCCCATGGCCGGCGGCATAACCGTCGCCGGCATGGCCATGGACCCGGACGACGACGGGGCCTACAGGCGCATCCTGGCCCGCATCGGCGTCATGTACCAGGGCGGGGCGCTCTTCTCCTCCATGACCCTGGGCGAAAACGTGGCCCTGCCCATCACTGAGTACTCGGGGCTTCGCGGACGGGCAGTGGACGACCTGGTCCGCCTCAAGCTGCGCCAGGTCGGGCTGGAGGGCTTCGAGCACCACCTGCCCGAGGAGCTCTCGGGCGGCATGAGGAAGCGGGCCGCCATCGCCAGGGCCCTGGCCCTGAACCCCGAGATCCTCTTCCTGGACGAGCCGTCGGCGGGCCTGGACCCCATCAGCTCGGCCGGGCTCGACGCCCTGATCCTGCGCCTGAACCGGACCCTTGGCACGACCTTCGTCGTCGTGACCCACGAGCTGTCGTCCATCCTGACCATCGCCTCGCGGGTGGTCATGCTCGACGCGGCGTCGAAATCCATCATCGCCCAGGGCGACCCGCACGAACTCAAGGAAAAAAGCGCGCACCCCTTCGTGCGCCAGTTCTTCAACCGACAGCCCGGGATGGAGGGATAATGGCTTCCGCTCGCGTCAATTTTTCCGTGGGCCTGTTCATGACCGCAGGGCTCGGCCTGGCCACCCTGGCCATCATCTGGCTCGGCATGACCTCCTTCCTGCGCAAGGGCGAGCTGTACGTGACCTACTTCGACGAGTCCGTGCAGGGCCTGAACGTCGACTCGCCGGTCAAGTACCGCGGCGTGCCCGTGGGCCGCGTCCAGGCCATCCGCATCGCCCCGGACTACCACCTCATCGAGGTCGTCATCCTGGTGGACGACGAGCATGCGGACGACGAAATGCGCTTCGCGGACAGCGTGGCCGCCATCTCCAACGTCGGCATCACCGGCGCCATGTTCGTGGAGATCGACAAGCGTACGCCCCTGGACGGCCCGACGCCGGCGCTGGACTTCACACCGGAGTACCCGGTCATCGCCTCCAAGCCCTCGGACATACGCAAGCTTTTCCGCGAGATCCACGACATCGCCGCCCAGATCAAGGCCATCGACTTCAGGGGGATCGCCGACCAGGCCAAGAACGCCTTCACCTCCCTCGACTCGGCCGTGGCCCAGGCCCGCATCGGCGACATCTCCGCGGACATCCGCACCCTCCTGGCCAGCGTCAACGCCGCCGCCAGCCCGGAGCGCCTGCAGTCCCTGGCCAGGAACGTGGACGGGAGCATGGAGGCCTCGCGCAGGCTCATGGACAAGGCCGCCGAGGAACTGACGCGCATGGACGCCGTGCTGGCCCGGTTCCAGTCCATGCTCGACGCCAACCGGTCCCACGTCGACACGACCATGGGCGCCCTGGCCGGGGCGGCCCTCAAGACCGACGCCTTCATGGCCCAGAGCCAGGCGACCATGCAGCAGATGCAGGCCACCATCCGCGACCTCGAAGACCGGTTGTCCGCCACGGCCGAGAACCTGGAGCAGACCTCGGGCAACCTGAACGCCCTCGTCACCAGCGTCAAGGACCAGCCCGCCCAGCTCCTGTTCGGAGAACCCAAAGCCCCCCGCATAACCGAGGAGTAGGAACGACATGCACATCCTCCGGATCGCCCTCGCCATCCTCGCCCTGGCCCTGACGGGCTGCGGCGCCGCCCGCACCGCGGCGCCCGACACCCGCTACTACACCCTGGAGTACGACCCCCCGGCGGTGTCCGGGGAACGGGCGCAGGCCGTCGTCAGCGTGAGCCGCTTCGGCGTGGCCCCGGAGTACAACACGGCCAAGATCGTCTACCGCGACCTGTCCTTCGGCCGGCAGGAATACCATTACCACCAGTGGCGCAGCGCGCCCCAGGTCCTGGCCGCGGACTACCTGCGCCGCGACATGCTTGCCAGCGGCCTGTTCCTGGCCGTGGCCGGGCCGGGTTCGGCCCTCCCGGCCACCCACCGCATCGAGGGCATGGTCGAGGAGTGGCTGGAGGTGGACGGCCAGGACCGCTGGCTGGCCACGGCCGAGCTGACCGTCACCCTGCTGGACCTGCGGGCCGCGTCCGCGCCCGACATGGTCCTGTTCCAGCGCACCTACCGCGGGTCCGAACCCAGCGCCAAAAAAAATCCCGGCTCGGTGGTCGAAGCCATGAGCCGGGTCATGCGCGCGCTCTCGGGACGGATCATCGCCGACGTGCACGGTGCGGTGGGGAACTGAGCTAGTACTTGCCGTCCGTGGTCGGCCCGTTGCTGGCCGAGATGATCTCCCAGGCCTCCTCGGCCGTGCTGACGTAGCGGAAGATCTTCAGATCCTCCTCGTTGATGGTCCCCTCCTCCACCAGCGCCTCGAAGTTGATGACCTTCTGCCAGAAACGCCGGCCGAAGAGCAGGACCGGGATGGGCTTGACCTTGCGGGTCTGGATGAGGGTCAGGGTCTCGAAGAGCTCGTCCATGGTCCCGAAGCCGCCCGGGAAGGCCACCATGGCCTTGGCCCGCATCAGCAGGTGCATCTTGCGGATGGCGAAATAGTGGAACTGGAAGCTGAGCTCCGGGGTGATGTAGGGGTTGGGTTCCTGCTCGAAGGGCAGGACGATGTTCATGCCGATGCTGATGGCGTTCATGTCGTGGGCGCCCTGGTTGGCCGCGCCCATGATGCCTCCGCCCCCGCCCGTGACGACCACGTGCCCGTGCCTGTCCATGTGCTCGGAGATGAGCCGCCCGAGCTTTCGCGCCTCGGTGTAGTACCGGCTGTTGGTCATGGCCGTTCGGGCACGGACGAGCTCCTGCTGCAGCACGAAGTCGTCGGGGTTCTTCTTGAGCCCGTCCATGACCTTCTCCAGACGGACGCCGGCCTGCTCGGGGTCGAGGATGCGGGCGCTGCCGAACACGACGATGGTCGATTCGATCTGGTGCTCCTGCAGGGCCAGCTCGGGCTTGAGGAGTTCCAGCTGCAGGCGTACGGGCCGCAGCTCCTGGCGCAGGAGAAACTCCTGGTCCTGGAAGGCCAGGCGGTAGGAGTCGGAGGTGCACTGGGGTGTGCCCTTGTGCCGCTGGGCGGCCTGGGCGTCCTCGTTGGCCGAGGGGAAGACGCCGAAACGGCGGGTTCGCTTGTTGACCATGAAAGTTCCTTACTGACGGGCCACGGCCACGCACTTGACCTCGACCACCCCGCCCAGGGGCAGGGCCGAGACCTGCACGGCGGCGCGGGCGGGCCTGTGGCCGGCCATGAACTCGTCGTAGATGGCGTTGAAGAGTTTGAAATTGGCCAGGTCCGTGACGAACACGTCCACGCTGACGATGTCGGCCACGCCGCAACCGGACGCCGACAGGATGGCGCCCACGTTGGCCAGTGCCTGACGGGCCTGGGCCTCGAAATCAGCGCCGGCGAAGGCGCCCGTGGCCGGCGCGAGGCCGAGCTGGCCGCTGACGTACACGAAGCCTCCGGCGCGCACGGCCTGGGAGTAGGGGCCCACGGCGGCCGGGGCCTCGTCCGTGGCGATGAATTCCATTTTCTGCATGACGAGCTCCAAGCGAAAGCGGCCCCAACGGGGCCGCTTTCATGAAATCGGGTTCGCAAAAGGGCTATTCGAGGACCTTTTCCAGCCAGTCCAGGGCCGCCGCCACGGTAGGGAATCCGATGGTGCTGGTCAAGATGATGACCGCGTGCCGCACCTCCTCGGCCGTAGCCCCGGCCTGCAGGGCCCGGCGGGCGTGGCTGCGCACGGCGCCCTCGGACCGCAGGGCCACGGACGCGCCGAGCTGGACCAGCTGCATCTCCTTTTCGCCCAGCGGCCCGGCCTCCTGGGCCGTCTTGCCCAAGGTCTCGGCGGCGCCGATCAGATCCGGGTACATCTCCTGCAATTTCCGATAATGTTTCGGCTTTCCTTCACTCATTTCCGGCCTCCTGCGGAGCTCTTCTCCGCCGTGTCGCACATTGACGTCGGTGTGAAACGATCATACGGGCAACCTGATCCTAAAAACAAGGAGTTTTCCATGAAAATCGCCATTCCCACCGCCGGAAAACGCGTCGACGAGCACTTCGGCCATGCCCGGACCTTCACCATATTCACCCTCGACAACGACAAGGGCATCGTCGAGGAGGAGACCTTCCTCCCGCCTTCGGGATGCGGGTGCAAGTCCACCGTGGGCGTGACCATGCAGGCCAAGGGCGTGACCCTCATGCTCGTCGGCAACATCGGCCAGGGCGCCATCAACAAGATGGCCGAACACGGCATCACGGTCGTCCGGGGCTGCACCGGGGACGTCCGCGACGTGCTCGGCAGCTGGGCCCGCGGCGAGATCGTCGACCAGCCCATCCTGTGCAACCACGAAGGCTGCAGCCACTAGGAGGCGAACATGGACTGCCCCTGCCGCTCCGGCCTGGCCTACGAAAACTGCTGCGGCCCCGTCATCGCCGGCGAAACCGTCGCCTCCACCCCCGAAGCCCTCATGCGTTCGCGCTTCACGGCCTTCACCCGCAACGAGATGGCCCATCTGCGGGAGTCCATGGTCGAGGAGCACCGGGAGGAATTCCACGAGGACGACATCCGGCGCTGGAACCGGGACACGGACTGGCTGGACCTCGAAATCCTGGAGGCCTCCGAGGACGGGAATGAAGGGATGGTCCGCTTCCGGGCCACGTTCCGCCACAAGGGCGGCACCCAGCGCCTGACCGAGCGCAGCAGTTTCGTGCGCCGCGAGGGACGCTGGTACTATCTCGACGGCGAGCACGAGACCGAGACCGTGCGCAACGAAAATCCCAAGGTCGGCCGCAACGACCCGTGCCCCTGCGGCAGCGGCAAGAAATTCAAGAAGTGCTGCGCGGGCCGCTGATGACGCCCGTCCTGTCCGTCGTCGCCGTGTTCGCCGTGATGCTCGCCGGCATCCGGCTGAAGCTGGGCCTGGGGCTGTCCATCCTGGCGGGCAGCCTGGCCCTGGCCCTGCTCTTCGGCCTCTCGCCCATGGACTGGGCGATGGCCGTGCCCACGGCCCTGCTGACCGAAGAGGCCTTCGTGCTCTGCGCCATCATCGCCGTCATCCTGGCCTTCAGCGCCCTCTACTCTGCCTCGGGCCAGTCGGCGCGGTTCATGCGCGCCATCCGCGGCAAGGTGCGCTCGCGCTCGCTCCTGCTGGTCTTCTTCCCGGCCCTCATCGGACTTCTGCCCATGCCCGGCGGGGCCATCTTCTCGGCGCCCATGGTCCAGAAGGCGGCCGAGGAACTGGACGTCACGCCGCGGGACCAGACCCTCATCAACTACTGGTTCCGGCATATCTGGGAGCTGGCCTGGCCCCTGTACCCGGGCCTGATCCTGGCCTCGTCCCTGGCGGACATTCCCGTCACGGGGCTCATCGCCCTCATGTGGCCGGGACCCGTCGTGACCGTCTTCCTCGGCTGGGTGTTCATTCTGCGCCCGGCCCTCAGGCACGCCCCCAGGCTGCCCGCGACCGCCGAAAACGGAAACGGCGACTCGGGCTGGAGCGGCGGCGTCCCCCTCTTCACGGCCATCCTGGGCTCCATTGCCGGCGAATGGCTCTGCGCCCACCTTCTGCCCGGCCGTCCCATGGAGTACGGGGTCATCGCGGCCCTCGTGCTGGCCTCCGGCGTGAGCCTGGCCATGGCCCGGGCCAAGTGGACCGAGGTCCTGCGCGAGGCCGGCAAGGACAACACCATGTCCCTCCTGGCCGTGGTCGGGGCCATCTTCATCTTCAAGGAGATCCTGCACCAGGGCCACGTGGTCGACGCCCTGGCCGGGGCCATCGGCGGCGGGAACGCCGTCTTTGTCATGGCCGCGACCCTGCCCTTCCTGGTCGGCTTCGTGTCCGGCATCACCATCGCCTTCGTCGGCGCGACCTTCCCCCTGCTCTTCGGCCTGGCCCAGTCCACGGGGCAGGCGCACCTCATCCCGGCCGTCCTGAGCCTGGGCTTCTATTCGGGCCTGGCCGGCATCATGGCCTCGCCCATGCACATCTGCTACCTCATGACCTGCAAGTACTTCCACCAGGACCCGGGCAGGCTCCTGCCGCGCATCCTCGTGCCCGGCCTGCTGCTCATCCCGGCGGGCGCGGTCGTGACCTTCCTCATGGTTCAGCGCTAGCGCGGGACCCAAACTCCTGGCGCATCTGAAATGCGAAGGCGCCAAGCCTTGACTTCCGGTCCGAATATGGCACTCTTTACAGACCGGAGGAAGCCAGCATGAACATCACCAGCGACATCAAGCCCGTGACCTATCTGAAGTCTCGGGCGGCCGAGCTGCTCAATCAGATCAACGAAACGCATCGACCCGTGATCATTACTCAAAATGGCGAACCGCGAGCCGTATTGCAGGACCCGAAGAGTTACGAGAACATGCGCAACGCCATCGGCCTGCTCAAACTCATCTCCGCAGGTGAAACCGATATCAGGGAAGGACGCGTCATGGGGCACGACGATGTTTTCGACGCGCTCGAAGACGACGTGAAGGCAGCCATGAAATGAACAGGACGCATCACGTCGTCTGGGCCGCCGTGGCCCGCAACGATCTCAAGCAGATCATCGACCATATCGCCCAGGACAGCCCAGACGATGCGCTGCACATTCTTCACAAGGTCAGACAGCGGGCAGCGGAACTTCAAGCCATGCCGGAGCAAGGCAGGATCGTTCCGGAATTGAAGGAACAGGGCATACAGACGTACCGCGAACTCATCGTCGCCCCGTGGAGAATCGTCTACAGGGTTTCGGACACAGCGGTTTTCGTTTTGTCCGTCATCGATTCGAGGCGCAATGTCGAAGACATCCTGCTCGACAGACTCATCAAATGACGCAGCACCACCTCTGCTTGCCCTGAGCGCTCCGTCCCTCAATCACTGCCCGTGCGAATACCCTGCATGCACTCCCCCGCCGTCATTTCCGGCCTCTCGTAGCCTTCACCCGCAAAGATCACGTCCGCGCCCAGAAACTGCTCATACTCCACGCCCCAGGCCTGCATCTGCTTGAGGATCGGGATCAGGCTCGCGCCCATGTCCGTCAGGGAATACTCGACCCGGGGCGGCACTTCGCGGTAGACTTCCCGATGCACCAGACCGTCGGCCTCCAGTTCGCGCAGCTGGCGCGTCAGCATGCGCTCTGTCACGTCGTGCATGCCCCGCCGGAGCTCCCCGAAGCGCACGGCGTCGGCCAGCGATAGGTGGTAGAGGATGATGGGCTTCCATTTCCCGCCGATGACGGACAGGGTCAGCTCGAAATAGCAGCGGTAGCGCTTGCCGCCTATCTCCTTGATCTTGCAGGGCGCAGGCCGGTCGTTGCTCATTACTATACTCCGTGTACGTACCAGACATTCAAGACAGTACTTTTCAAAAACGTGGACATGTGCTCTACCTGCGTCCGGAACACGCAGTCAACCCAACATGGAGGACGAAATATGTACGCGATCGCAGTCAACGGCAGCCCGCGCAAGGGCGGCAACACCGAAATTCTTCTGAACAGGGTTCTGGAGCCCCTGGCCTCGGCCGGGTGGGAGACGGAGCTGGTCCAGGTCGGCGGACAAAAGATCCGCGGCTGCCAGGCCTGCTACAAATGCTTCGAGAACATGGACGGCCACTGCGCCATGAAGAACGACGTCTTCAACCCGGTCATGGAGAAGCTCCTGCGGGCCGACGCCCTGATCTTCGGCTCCCCGACCTACTTCACCGACGTCTCGGCCGAGATGAAGGCCCTGCTTGACCGCGCCGGCCTCGTGGCCCTGGCCAACGGCCGGGCCTTCAAGGGCAAGATCGGCGCGGCCGTGGTGGCCGTTCGGCGCGGCGGGGCGACCCACGTCTACGACACCATCAACCACATGTTCCTCATGAACCAGATGCTCATCCCCGGCTCGGTCTACTGGAACATGGGCTACGGCCGCGACAAGGGCGAGGTCGAGGGCGACGCCGAAGGGCTTGGCAACATGAGGAATCTGGGGCAGACCATCGCCTGGCTGGGCGCGGCGATCAAACCGCATCTGGACAGCTTTCCGGCCCTGGAAAGCGTCAGCGAATAAGAGGGACAGCGATGATCGACTTTCACATCGACAAGGACAAATGCATCCAGTGCGGCGAATGCGCGGCGGACTGTCCGGCCGGCATCATCGCCATGGACGAATTCCCCGCAATGACCGACGAGGGCCGCTGCTACCGCTGCCAGCACTGCTACACGGTCTGCCCGACGGGGGCCGTGTCCATCCTCGGCCTGACGCCCGAAGAGAGCGAACCGGCGAAAGACCTGCCGTCCCCGGCGCAGATGACCGACCTGATCAAGTGGCGTCGCTCCGTGCGGCGCTACAGGGATGAAAACGTCCCCGTGGCCCTCATCGACGAACTCGTCGAAACGACGTGCCACGCGCCGAGCGGGGTCAACGCCCAGGGCGTCGTGTTCACGGTGGTCCGGGACAAGGCCTTCATGGATAAGCTTCGCCGCGAGACGCTGGAGCGCCTGTGCGTCCTGGCCGACGCCGGGAAGCTGCCGGAAGGGATCATCTCCCAGTACCTGGGCTTCGCCGTGAAGGCCTGGAGGACCGCAGGCAAAGACGCCATCTTCCGCGGCGCGCCGCACATGCTGCTGACAAGCACCCCGCCCGGCGTGCCCTGCGCGGTGCAGGACGCGCACATCGCCCTGACCACCTTCGAACTCCTGGCCAGCGCCAACGGCCTGGGCACCCTGTGGGACGGCATGTTCATGATGGCCCTGGCCATCTGCCCGCAGCTGCGCGAAACCCTGCGCATCCCGGCCGATCACGCCATCGGCTACGCGATGCTCTTCGGCAGACCCGACGTCCAGTACCACCGCCCCGTCAAACGGGGACCGGCCACGGTCAACATCCTCGAATAGAAAAAGGGCCGGCGCGCAGGCATGCGCTCCGGTCCTTTCCTTTTGCGCAACGGAGAAATTTCCCCTTGGACACAATCGGCATCGCCCTGGCCATCCTCTCGGCCCTGTTCATGGGCACCATCGGCGTCTTCTCCAGAATCACCGGCCTGCCCGCCGAAACCATCACCTTTTTCCGCCTCCTGCTCGGCGCTGGCTTCCTGGCCGTTTTCCTCCTGGTCACCCGTCAGGCCGGAACGCTCAGGCGCCGGCCGACCTGGCCCGTGATCGTCAACGGCGCGCTCCTGGCCGGGTTCATCATCTTCTACGTGCAGGCCATGAACCTGACCTCCATGGCCAACGCCATCATGCTCGTCTATCTGGCCCCGGTGGCGGCCTCGATCTTCGCGCACTTCTTCATGGGGGAGCGGCTGAATCTCGCGGGCTGGATTCTCATCGGCCTGGCCATGCTCGGCTTCGCGGCCATGATGGAATTCCGGCTCGATTTCGCGGACGGCTCGAACCATGCGGCGGGCCTGGGCCTCGCAGCCCTGGCCATGCTCTGCTACGCGGGCTTCATGCTCATGAACCGCCGCATCCGGCCCCACGTTCCGGTAATGACCCGCGCCTTTTACCAACTCCTGACCGGGGCCCTGGTCATGCTGCCCTTCTTCCTGCACTCCCGGCCCGAAATCACCGCCGCAAACGCCCTCTGGCTCCTGGCCACGGGCCTGCTCCCCGGCTTCCTGGCCATCACCTTCGCCGTCGCGGCCCTAAGCCGCCTGCCCGCCGCCACCTTCGGCACCCTGGCCTATTTCGAACCCCTGGCCGTGGTCTTCTTCGGCTGGACCATCTTCGGGGAAAACCTCTCCGCCCTGCAACTGGCAGGCTGCGCCACCATCATGGCCAGCGGCTGCGCCAAGGCGCTGCTCGCTTCCCGCACGGCCTCAGCCTGACCACTTCCTCCACACTTCCGCTGCAAGCCACGCAGACAAAATGCCCGAAATTTGTCGGCAGGCCGTACCTACGCAATCAAGGGCAAGCATACACTAAAATACGTATGACAAAGAAGGGCTTGCCGTTGTCGCAATTTTTCTTGTAGCGGATGTGCAAAAGAAATAGCGGGATCGGAGCAACGTAAGGTTTACGCTGACTACGCTTTCCTGTGCCAACCGCTGGAAGATGCCAAGTTAAACAACAGGGCGAACACTGGTGCAAGCATTGCCAAGAAAAGTCAAAGCGAGACTTGATTCCTTTTCCTCTTCGAGGACCTATCTTTAGATTTCGAAGACGAAGAGGGTGCAATTCAGCTTCGTACGATGAGTGCCCGACAAAGCGCCATACTGAAAGAAGCTAAAGATAAACTAAGGGCCTTATAAAGGACCGATTTTCTATAGAAGAAGTCTTGTTTCAAACTGATAGCCATTCGCACCGATGACTCATAAAGAAGGATTGAAGATGGACCAAAACAACGCCGGGCATATATGATGGAGTGGCAGCAGATCATCGAATTCTTGGGCGGAGCCACTGTCTTCGGTGGCGTTGTCGCATTCTTGGGGAAGACGGCGATAGATGCCTATGTGATCGGAAGAGTGGAATCCTACAAGGCAGAACTGCAACGATTGACCACTGAGCACTCGGTAAGGTTCCAGCGCTTACACAGCGAGCGGGCCGAGGTTATCAAGGAATTCTACGCGAAGTTTGTTCAACTCGACGAAACGTTGCACTCGACACTCCGCGCCTTTCAGCAGGTTGGCGAACCCGTGCTCAAAGACAAGGTCGCCCAGCTTGCTGACCAGTTCAACGGACTCAGGACTTTCTACTTGCCACGGCGTATCTTCTTCGCCGAACCTCTGTGCACGTTGATCGACTCAATCCTCGACATAGCCAAAGGAATTTTCTTTGACATAACCACCTACGAAGTCGACCCGCAAAGCCCAGAGTATGTTGACAATCGTGAGGCTCTTCGGGAACGTCGAGATTACTGGGAGAAGGCCCGCTCGATCCATAAAGAAGAGTTCGCCCAAGTACGGGCGCAGCTTGAAACCCAGTTCCGGGCGCTGCTCGGCATTGAGGTCTAAGCCCTCGCGGGAGCGGAACCTCCACCGATTAAAGAATCCTGACCCAAAGGGCTCGGAATTGGGATAACCCCTAAAAGGGGTGTAACTGCCTTGCCCCCAAAGGAGGCAAGGTTCCCGTTGTCCCCTTCGAGACTTTAACGCTCAAGTTTTCGTTCTTGTTCTTCTTGATATTTTAGATACTTTCGAATTTTATCAGCATCTATACCGACGGTATCAACACAGTAACCACGCGCCCAGAAACGCGGGAGCGGGGTCGCATCTTGAATCTTTAATTTCCCGAAATCCAAAAATCCATCCGATTTCACCCACACCTAATACACCCGGTCATGCGTCCCGATATCGATGGGAATGATCTCCTTGTCGTCGATCAGAAATTCGATGGTCAGCCTGTAGCTGAGCGTGATGGAGATGGAGTGGAGGCCCTTGAGTTTGCCTTGCAGTGCGTGGATGCGCAGGGAGGGGTGGAAGGGGTTGGATTCCATGAGCAGTAGGCATTTTTCGTAGTGCCCCAGGAGTTCCGGGTGCTTTTTGAAAAACTTCCGTGCACGCCGGACATAGCTCTCCGTGAAGATGATCGTGTAGCTACTCATCGTTCAGGGCTTTGATGTGCTCTTCCACGGTGCGGTGGGCGATCCTTCCTTCCGCCCTGTCTTTCCGTGCTTCCAGCAGGGCCGCCTCCAGTTCGCAGGCGCGCAGGTGCTGGTACTGTTCCATGTTCATGACGACATACGTTTCCTTGCCGCGCACGGAAATGGCCGCTTCGGGGGCGTGGGCCAGGCTCTCGGCGATGCAGGCCACCCCTCGGCGCTTGATGTCATTGGCAGTGATGACGGACATGATGAACCTCCTTTGGACAGCACTCTTGTAAGTGCTCTTGGACATGCTGTCAAAAGTACTTTCAAACTTTAGGGCAAGGGGTCATTAGCGGGAGAAAACGGGAGAAAAGGGGGCGCATCTTGAATCTTGAAATGCCCTCCTCTGCGCACATGAAAATGGCCGCAAACAACAGGATGCGGCCATTTTCATTCAACCACGCCGAGTCATGGCGGCGTCAGGCGAGCTGTCAGAGCCTCACTGCCCAGACCGCATGCACCGGATCCGAATGCTGGATCAGGGGATAGTAGCGGTCGCGGGCGTCCATGGGCCGCGGCCAGCCCCGTTCGGACAGGGTGGATAAATCCTTGAAGCCCCCGCTCCGGCGGAAATACTCCGTGACCAGCCCTGCCCGCTCGAACTCGTGCATCTCGGTCCAGATCCGCACGGCCTGATCCGGAAACCAGCGGTGTGAAAAGACCATGACGCACAGCCCGCCGGGTTCCAGCACGCGGGCGATCTCGCGGAAGACCTCCAGGGGCCGGGTCAGGTATTCCACGGACAGGCTGCAGATCACGGCGTCGAAAGCGCGGTCCGCGAACGGCAGGACCGGGTCAGCGTTCAGGTCGTGCACCACGTGGGACGACAGGGCCGGGTTTTCGCCCATCTCCTCCGCGTTCATGCCCAGGCCCGTGGCCGTGACGCCTTCCGGCAGATGGGACTGCCAGCCGGCCATGAGGTCCAGTATGCGTTTCCTGCCGGGCAAAAGGCGCGCATAGACCTTGGTGATGTTCTCGCGCGCCTGGCTGTCCACATGGGCGACCTTGCGCGGCGTGGCGTAGAAGGCGGCGTCGCCCTCCCCCAACGGCTTTTCCAGCGGCGCGTCCAGGCCGAAATCCGTGCCTCTGTCCGCCTTGCGCTTGAGCCCCGGCCCATCGGTCAGGGCGCAGATCCAGTCCTGGCACTGCCCGCCGAACTCCGCCTTCTTGGACCAGACGGCAAGGGGCGTGATTTCGAGCCGCGCCTGCACATCGGCCAGGGGATGGTTCAGATCGACGGTCAGCGTGTCCACGCCGGTATTGATGATCCGGAACGGCTGGATATTCTGGGGGTAGATGCCGGGCAGGCCGCGCAGCACGCCCTGGGGGTAGAAGCGTCCCTGGGTCGGGACAATGGGGGGAAGGTCCGGCGCGACCTTGAAGGCCGTGCGCGGCACGGTCACGACCTTGCGCATGTCCCGCACCGGCACATGGGCACCAGGCTTCAGATCCACATGCCGGGACCGGCCTTCCTCCAGGCCGAGAATTTCCTTCTCCAGCCCCGCAGGAAATACATCGCGCCACAGGTTCACGTTCTGGGCATAAAAACTGTCTTCATGGCGCACTCCGTGCTCTTCCCAGTGCAGGCGGAACAGGATGTTGGCCAGGGTATCGTTGGAAATGGCGGTCATGACTGCCTCCAGTGTAATTTAAAAAAGAACAATTCCTGATAAGAAGGAGGGTTCGACAGTCAAGGAGGGAGCGGTTGCGCCTTGCCCATAAAACAAGAAGGCGCCCCGAATGGAGCGCCCTTTGATTGCTTGTTTACGTCGATCCCTATTCGATGACCTCGATGCAGTCGTCCGGGCAGTAGGACGCGGCCTTGCGGGCCAGGTCCTCCTCGCAGGGGTTCTTGAGGATTACGGCCACGTGGGCGGCCTCGTCGTAGGCGAAAATCTCCGGGGCCAGCTCCACGCAGGCCAGGCAGCCCGAGCAGCACGGCCGGTTCAGGGCCACTTCGACCATGTTCATTTCAAGCCTCCCAGGTATTTTTCGAGACGGCGCATGCCCTCCTCGATGTTCTCGATGGAATTGGCGTAGGAAAAGCGGATGTAGCCCTCGCCGCCGGGACCGAAGTCCACGCCGGGCGCCACGCCCACGCCGGCCTTTTCCAGCAGGTCGAAGGTGAACTGCATGGAGTCGTTCGTGTACTTTTTGGCGTTGGCGAAGACGTAGAACGCGCCGGTCGGCTCGACCTCGATGCCGAAGCCCAGCTCCCGCAGCCGCCCGATCATGTACCTGCGGCGCTGGTCGTAGACGGCCTTCATGCGCGCCACGTCCGCGTCGGCCTGCGTCAGGGCGGCCACCCCGGCCCACTGGGCGATGGAGCTGGTGCACAGAAAGAAGTTCTGCTGCATGGTCTGCAGGCGCTTCATGTAGACCCTGGGCGCGATGACGTAGCCCAGGCGCCAGCCGGTCATGGCGTAGAGCTTGGAGAAGCCGTTGAAGACGAAGCAGTTGTCCGTGAACTCCAGAGCCGTGTGCTCCTGCCCCTCGTAGACCAGGCCGTGGTAGATCTCGTCGGAGAAGAGCGGCGCGCCCAGCTCGGCCAGCCCGCAGTAGACCTCGGGACTCACCAGCGTGCCCGTGGGGTTGGACGGGGAGTTGACCAGGATGCCGCGCACGTCCTCGCCCATGCGGGCCTTGACCTGATCGACGCGGAACTGGAAGCCGTCGGCCTCGCGCACGGGCACGAAGTCCGGCACGGCGCCGGTGAAGCGGATGAAGTTCGGGTAGCAGGCGTAGCTCGGGTCCGACAGCAGGACCCGTTCGCCGGGCCGGCAGAGGAGCGAGAAGACCAGCAGCATGGACGGCGACGTGCCCGAGGTGACGAGCACCTGGTCGGGATGGACGTCCACGCCGTACTTGGCGTGGTAGTGGGCGCAGATGGCCTCGCGCAGTTCGATGATGCCCAGGGAGTGGGTGTACTGGCAGCGGCCGTCGCGGATGGCCTTGCAGGCGGCGTCCTTGACGCACTCGGGCGTGTCGAAGTCCGGCTCGCCGATCTGCAGGTGCACGACGTCCCGCCCCTGGCTCTCCAGGGCGCAGGCCCGCTCCAGCACGTCCATGACCTTGAAGGAACTGAGGTCCTGGCAGCACGGGTTGATGCGGCATTCGTTCATGAAAATCCCCCTCGCAAGTTGTGATAGGGGCCGCTTATACCCGTTCGGGGGAAAGCTCAAATCCCCTGGAGGGCCGTGTCCGGATACGGTTGTGCCAAGGGGATCCTCCTCATCCATGAATTTCACCTGCACTCTCCGGAATGGCCGTCAAAGCAGAAAAAATTCTTGCCGATTTATCCTGAAACTGGATATAGATTTTTCCAGTTAAGTAAAAAACTGGAATAAATTTTATCCACTCTTCCATCATGATCGACATACTCAAAGAAATAATCCTTGATCTTCAGGAAGTTGAATTCAAAACGGGAACGCCCCGGCGCGTCACCATAACCCCGGTGCCCGGCAAGGCGACGGTGTGCATCGGAGTCAGGCGTTGCGGCAAGTCCACCTACATGTTTCAGCACATGCGCAAGCTCCTTGATTCGGGGGTGCCTCGCCAGAACGTCCTGTACCTCAATTTCTTCGACGACCGTCTGCGCGCCCTGCGCCACGACAACCTCGGCGTGATTCTGGAGGCCTATTTCAGCCTGTACCCCGAAAAGAAAAACACCGAGAAAATCTACTGCTTTTTTGATGAGATACAGGACATACCCGGGTGGGAGCCGTTTGTGGACCGCGTCATGCGCACGGAGAACTGCGAGGTGTACATCACCGGCTCCTCGGCCCGCATGCTGTCCCGGGAAATCGCGAGCCAGATGCGCGGACGCGCCCTGTCCTGGGAAATGTTTCCCTTCTCTTTCAGGGAATTCCTGGATTCACGGGAAATCGACAGCGCTGGCCCACTATCGTCCAAAAAACGCCTGACCATCCAGAAGGCCTTCGAAGGCTACTGGCAAAGCGGCGGCTTTCCCGAGGTAACGGAACTGGACAGGATGCTGCGCATCAGGATTCATCAGGAGTACTGGGGCGCCATGCTCTTCCGTGACCTGATCGAACGACACGGCATCAGCCATCCCAAGGCCGTCACCGACCTCGCCCACTGGCTGGTCGACAACACGGCCTCCCTCTATTCCGTGAACAGTCTGACCGGCTACCTCAAGTCGCTGGGACACAAGGCGTCCAAACCGGCGGTCTCGGACTATCTGGACTGGTTCGAAGACGCCTACGTCCTGTTCACGGTCCGCATCTTCGACGCCTCGTTGAAGCGCGCCAACGTCAACCCCAAGAAGATCTACTGCGTCGACCACGGACTGGTGACATCGGTCAGTTCGGGCATCCTGATCAACTCGGGGCATCTGCTGGAAAACCTGGTGTTCACAGCACTGCGCAGGACGACACCCGACATCTTCTACTACAGGACCAAGAGCGGACAGGAGGTGGACTTCGTCTGTAGACGACGGGACGGATCCCGCATGCTGGTCCAGGTCTGCGAATCCATGGTCGACCCGCAGACGAAAAAGCGGGAAGTCTCCGCTCTGACCGACGCCATGAGCGAACTGGGCCTCCGCCACGGCACTATCGTCACACGGGGTGAAACAGACCGCATTTCCGTAGACGCGGGCACCATTGAGGTGACTCCGGCCTGGCGTTTCCTGCTGGATCTCGACGACGGCGCCTAGCCCGACGCCAATGCCTTGCGTCCCGGGGACGATCATATTATGGCTTCGCCACCCAGCGACCGGGAGCACCGGCCGCGGGGCAACGCACACATTCACGAGTTCCATTCCCCACCATACGGACAACACGGCGCACGCCGGAGAACAGGGCCGCGGCGCCCGTCTTCCCGCATGCTGCGCATCGGCCGTCGACGGAAGGAGGGAATGAAGGAGATATCATGGGACTGAGCATCGGCATCGTGGGTCTGCCCAACGTGGGCAAGTCCACCCTCTTCAACGCGCTGACCAAGGCACAGAACGCCGAAAGCGCCAACTACCCCTTCTGCACCATCGAGCCCAACAAGGCCGTGGTGCCGGTGCCCGACCCGCGCCTGTACAAGCTGCAGGAGCTGGCCTCCTCCCAGAAGGTCATCCAGGCCACGGTGGACTTCATCGACATCGCCGGGCTGGTCAAGGGCGCGAGCCAGGGCGAGGGCCTGGGCAACCAGTTCCTGGCCAACATCCGCGAGTGCGACGCCATCCTGCATGTCGTGCGCTGCTTCGAGAACGACGACGTCATCCACGTCAGCGGCTCGGTTGACCCCATCCGCGACATCGACATCATCGACACGGAGCTCATCCTGGCCGACCTGCAGGCCGCCGAGCGCAAGGCCGACCGCCTGTCCAAGCAGCTCAAGGGCGACAAGAAGCTGGGCGTGCAGCTCGAACTGCTGCAGAAGCTCATCGCGCACCTGAACGCGGGCAAACCCGCCTCCGAACTCGAAGAGCTGAAAAGCGACCTGGGCCAGGAACTGCGCAAGGACCTGCTGCTCATCACCTTCAAGCCCGTCATCTACGGCATGAACGTGGACGAGGAGGGGCTTGCCGAGGACAACGACTACGTGCGCCAGGTCCGCGCCCTGGCCGAAGCCCGCGGCTCCCGCGCCGTGAAGATCTCGGCCCGCATCGAGGAGGAGCTGGTGGGCCTCAGCCCCGAGGAGGCCCAGGAGTTCCTGGCGTCCTACGGCGTGACCGAGTCGGGCCTGGATCTGGTCATCCGCACTGGCTACGAGATGCTGGGCCTGTGCTCCTACTTCACGGCCGGGCCCAAGGAAGTGCGCGCCTGGACCATCCGCCAGGGCACCAAGGCGCCCCAGGGCGCGGGCGTCATCCACACGGACTTCGAGCGCGGCTTCATCCGGGCCGAGGTCATCGCCTTCGACGACTACGTCAAGCACGGCACCGAGGCCAAATGCCGCGCCGCCGGGGTGCTGCGGGTCGAAGGCAAGGAGTACGTCCTGAAGGACGGGGACGTGGTCCACTTCCTGTTCAACGTGTAGAGGAAAGCCGTGCTCGAAAACATCGACGTCATCCTCTTCCGGCCCAAGTACCCCGAGAACATCGGGTCCGTGGCCAGGGCCTGCATGAACATGGGCTGCGGCCAGATCGTGCTCGTGGACCCGTGGAACTGGAACATCGACAAGGCCCTGCCCCTGGCCACGCACCACGCCCGTCACCTGCTGGACAACGTGCGCATCCACGCCACCCTGGCCGAGGCCCTGGCGCCCTACTCCTTCTCCTACGGGACCACGGCCCGCACAGGCGGCTGGCGCAAGTCCATCCAGACCCCCGAGGAGGCCGCGCCCCAGATCATCGAGCAGCGAAACACGGGCGGCTCCGTGGCCATCGTCTTCGGCCCCGAGGACAAGGGCCTGACCAACGACGAGACGGAGCTGTGCAACCACCTCCTGACCATTCCCACCACCGACAACCTGACGTCCCTGAACCTGAGCCAGGCCGTCATGGTCGTGCTCTACGAATGCTTCAAGAAGTCGCTGACCAAACCTTTCAAGATCGCGGGCCAGCCCAAGGACCGCTACATCAACCACGATGAGCGCGAGATCCTCTTCACGGAACTGCGCGAAACCCTCATCGACATCGACTACCTCAAGCCCGAGAACCCCGACTACTTCATGCTCTCCATCAAGCGCCTGCTGAACCGGGTCAACCCGCGGCTGAACGAATACCACCAGCTCATGGGCCTGTGCCGTCAGATTCAGCGCATCGTGAACATCGCCAAAAACGGCGGGGCGTAGGGGCGAACCTACGTGTTCGCCCGGTCACGAACAATGCATCGCGAAGAAGGGCGGACACATAGGTCCGCCCCTACGTGTCCGCCCGGTCATGGACAATGCGTCGCGAATAACGGCGGGGCGTAGGGGCGAACCTACGTGTTCGCCCCTCTTCTTCGCGACGCATCGCCAAGGACAGGACGGGCGTGTAAGGCAGGACGGGCGTGTAAGGCAGGGCGGGCATGTAAGGCAGGGCGGACACGCAGGTCCGCCCCTACGGTGCGTCATGCCATCCAATCCGCATCATCCGCGTGGCATACGCAACCGATCCCATAACCGACCGGCGTTTCCCGCAATCCCTGTTCCGGATGCAACCGGTCCATTTCCCATCGCACGGGATTGCTGGCGATGTATTCCCGGATGCGGTTCAATTCCGATTCGTCGCGCACGATGTGTTCCCAATCATTGCGTTGCCATAGCCGACCGAAAAACGGTTGCCATCCCTGTTGTTTCACGCCGCGAATATATTCATTGGTGGACATCGTTTTAAACCATTGCACCACACGCCGTAGGGGCGAACCTACGTGTTCGCCCGTTTTGAACGAACCTACGTGTTCGACCGTTTTGAACGAACCTACGTGTTCGCCCGTTTTCGACCAATCCATATGTTCGCCCATGACAGGGCTGGTGTGAAAGACAGGGCGGACACATAGGTCCGCCCCTACGGAATCATCATGCGGACAGGCGTGGCCGGTATTGATGACGATGAAATGGACATGATTTGGCATGCACATCCAGGCGTCGCAGGCAATGTCATCAAATTTACGCATCAATTCATTATACCAACGATTCACCATCACCCCAGCATCGTTCAACCGCATTTCCCCGTCCACCACATCGCCAAACAGACATGTTCGGCCCTGCACACAGATGGTCACAAAATACGCACCAGGCCTGGAATAATCATAATTCGGCAACCGAATGGAACGTCGACGATGAATTTTTGGATTGTACGGCATAATTCCTCCAGTCGGGAATCATGACGCATCATGACGAATCTTGCCAGGGATAGGCGGAGGCAACGGCCAAAATACAGATACGGCCGTATCATCGGCGATCCGTGCATTCGTGATGGTGTGTGGAAAATGGACAGGACGGGCGATTGGA
>Ga0209066_10000157_pt1 | contig 103329 bp, 71 predicted proteins | sample All_14_2_FD_187198 | JGI IMG/M metagenome (GOLD analysis project Ga0209066, IMG submission 187198) | Freshwater microbial communities in response to fracking from Pennsylvania, USA - Allegheny Zone_MetaG_DW_15 (SPAdes) (version 2) ...
AACAGGGCATTAAGCTCTATGAGGAAAAAATCCTGATGGATAAACTCAGAACCCTGAGAAAGCTTACAAAAGAACTAAAAGACAAAGTGCCTGCTGACGTGCAACTTACGTAATCTGTCATTGGTACGATAGGAGGAATCTCATTGATAGAACTTAACCCAACTTTGGCTAAATTTTTTGCTTTTAGCAGAACTAGTTTGGAACTGTATTTTGTACGTCTTTTATACGACTTTCATACGTGTTTTATACGTGTCAACACGTATGAAATACGTATGAAACACGTATGAAATACGTATGAAATACCAATGAAGGAGGTATTTGTTACCATTTATCATACCTGAAGGTAAGCCTGCAAGAATACTAATTCCCTGCCCGTTTGTTTCACTTGAAACAAAAACCCAAACCTATGCCTTACAAAAACATTGATGATTTACCGGAACAAGTGCGCGGAAACCTCCCCAAACATGCACAGGAAATATTCCTGGCCGCCTATAACAGTGCCTGGGACGAATACAAAAATCCAAAAGACAGGAAAGGCGATTCCGACAGGGAAGAAACATCCTTCAAAGTAGCATGGGCTGCTGTTAAGAAGAAATATGAGAAGGGGGAGGACGATAAGTGGCACACCAAGTAGATTCGAGATTCAGATTCAGATTCAAGATTCAGATTTACTTTTACCAAGAATCTGAATCTGAATTTTTAATTTGAATTTGAATCTGAATTTTGAATTTGAATCCTGAATCTGAATTTTGAATTTGAATCCTGAATCTGAATTTTATCTAACTTTGACATTGCTATTGTTCACTTTTTTACAAACCTAAAATTACGGAAGCCATGTCAAAAGGTAAAGAACCCAAAAAAGAAACAAAGAAAGAACCTACAAAAAGCCTGAAGGAAAAACGGGCTGAGAAAAAGGAAAAGAAAGCAGCTAAGGGATAATAAGCAGTCAGCAGTCAGCAGCGGTCCCCGAGTTTTTATCGAGGGGTCAGCAGTCAGTAAAAATTGCATCCTTGAAACAGTTTATCTTAATACTGACAACTGACAACTGAGAACTGACAACTGAGAACTGAGAACATTTTAAAATATAAATTTTCAAACTCCCTCTCCTTGAGGAGAGGGCTGGGGTGAGGTGTTATGGAAAAAGTTTGCCTCGACTGCGGCCAGGCTCTTTTGGGCCGGGCTGATAAGAAGTTCTGCAACGACCAGTGCAGGAACAATTATAACAACAGGCTTAACAGTGATTCGGCGGCACTGGTGAAGAGTATCAACAACCACCTGAAGAAAAACAGGCGGATACTTGCAGAGCTTAACCCCGACGGCAAGGTAAATGTGCATAAGGATAAACTTGTAAAGCTGGGCTTCAGCTTCAGTTACATCACCCATGTGTATGTTACCCGCAACGGCAGCACCTACAGGTTTGTTTATGATTACGGCTACCTCCCGCTTGATAACGATTTCTACATGCTAGTAAGACGAGATCCGACAAAGTAGTACAAAAACAACTTGAACAACTTGAACAATTTGAACCCCTTGAACAATTTGAACAACCTTGAACAACAATAAAGTCTTCCTCCTCGACGCCATGGCCCTCATATACCGGGCCTATTATGCTTTAAACAAGAACCCCCGTATAACATCAAAGGGTCTGAACACTTCGGCCATACTTGGCTTTGCCAATACGCTGCTGGAGGTTATAAGGAATGAGAAACCCGGTTATATAGCAGTGGCTTTCGATACACATGCTCCCACGCAGCGGCACGTTGATTTTGTGGAGTACAAGAGCCAGCGGCAGGCGGTTCCTGAGGATATCCTGAAGTCAATACCTTACATAGTGAGGCTTATTGAGGCGATGAACATACCGGTGCTGGCGGTTGACGGCTATGAGGCCGATGATATAATCGGCACGCTGGCCACAAAGGCAGGGCAGGAAGGCTACAAGGTGTTTATGATGACACCTGATAAGGATTTTGCACAGCTGGTGACAGAGAATGTGTTTCTCTACAAGCCGGGGAAGTTCGGTGACAAGGCCGTGGTTATGGGTACTGCCGAGGTGTGTGCCCGTTACTGCGTAAAGAGGCCTGAGCAGGTGAAGGATTTGCTGGGCCTGTGGGGCGATGCCTCGGATAATATTCCCGGGGTGCCGGGAATAGGGGAGGTTACTGCCCGTAAGCTGATAGAGCAGTTCGACAGTGTGGAGAACCTGATCGACAATGCCCTGAGTATCGACAATGTGAAACTGAGGGAAAAGATTACCGCCTTCAGCAAGCAGGCGCTGCTGTCGAAGCAACTGGCAACCATTATACTGGATGTGCCTGTTGACACCGACATAGAAGCGCTTAAACTGCAGACGCCCGATTTCAATACCCTCAATGTGTTGCTTGAAGAGCTGGAGTTTAAGTCGTTTGGCGAGAGGGTAAGGAGGGATTTCAGCAACGGGGCTGCACAGGAAAGCACCCCTGCACCGAAAGCCGGCACACCCGACCTGTTCAGCGGTGCTGAAGTGGAGGAAACGGTGCTGCAGGGACTGCCCGATATAAACACCACAAGACACAATTACCATATTGTTACTACGCCTGAAGAAATCAACGTGCTGGTGGGGCTGCTGGAGAAAGCCGGTAACATAAGTATTGATGCCAAAACCACCGGCAAGGACCCGAATAACGTGGAGCTGACAGGGCTGTCGTTCAGCATTGCCCCGGGAGAGGCATGGTATGTGCCGGTGCCTGCAAATTACGGCGAGGCACTGGAGATAGTGCGCCGGTTTGCGGGGATTTACTCCGATGAGCGCATTGAAAAAACAGGGCATAACCTTAAGTACGACATAGCGGTGCTGAGCTGGTATGAGGTGGTGGTGAAGGGCCCCATCTTTGATACAATGATTGCGCACTACCTGCTTGAACCCGACCTGAGGCACAATGTGGATTACCTTGCAGCCACCTACCTGAAGTACCGGCCCATAACCATTGAGTCGCTGATTGGCAAGGGCAGGACGCAGGTTACCATGCGGGAGGTTCCCCTGAAACAGGCGGCCGACTTTGCCTGTGAGGATGCCGATATCACACTGCAGTTGCGCCAACACTTTGAGCCCATGATAAAGGAGGCAGGACTGGACGACCTGCTGAGGAACATTGAAATGCCGCTGGTAAGGGTACTGGCAGCCATGGAAGCTGAAGGGGTTAAGGTTGACACGGAGGTGCTGAAGGCATATTCACAGCAACTGGAGGGAGAGATAGCCACTGTTGAGAATGAGATCTACAACCTTGCCGGCGAAAAGTTCAACATAGGCTCGCCAAAGCAGTTGGGTGAGATACTGTTTGACAAGATGAAGATTGCCGACAACCCGAAACAAACGAAGACCAAACAGCACTCCACAGGTGAGGAAATATTGCTGAAGCTGGCAGGCAAGCACGCCATTATCAACCTGATACTTGAGTACCGTTCACTTACCAAGCTTAAGTCCACCTACATTGATGCGCTGCCGTTGCTGGTAAACCCGCGCACGGGAAGGATACATACCAGTTATAACCAGGCAGTGGCAGCCACGGGAAGGCTGAGCTCAAACAACCCCAACCTGCAGAATATACCCATCCGCACCGAGCGGGGCAGGGAAATAAGGAAGGCCTTTATACCAAGGAATGCAGGGCACACCATTGTGTCGGCCGACTACTCGCAGATAGAGCTGAGGATCATTGCCGAAATAAGCGGTGATGAGGCCATGCAGGCTGCCTTCAGGGAAGGTGTCGACATCCATACGGCCACCGCGGCAAAGATTTACAACGTAAGCCTCGGGGAGGTAACAAAGGACATGCGGCGCAATGCCAAAACGGTCAACTTTGGTATTATCTACGGCATATCGGCGTTTGGCCTGTCAGAAAGGCTCAACATTCCCCGTAAGGAAGCCGCTGACATTATTGCCCAGTACTTTGAAAGGTTCAGCGGGATCAAAAAGTATATGGAGGAGAGCATAAAGAAGGCACGCGCACAAGGTTACGTTGAAACGCTTATGAAGCGTAGGCGTTACCTGAGGGATATCAACTCAGCCAATGCCGTGGTGAGGGCTTTCGCCGAAAGGAACGCCATCAATGCACCTATACAGGGCTCATCGGCTGATATGATAAAGATAGCCATGATCAATATCTACAACCGGTTCAGTGAACTGGGACTTAAGTCGAAAATGATACTGCAGGTGCACGACGAACTGGTATTTGATGTGGTGAATGAGGAGCTTGAAACAGTAAAACCCGTGATTGTTGAATGCATGAAATCGGCTATGCCGCTGAGCATACCTGTAGAGGTTGACCTGAGTAAGGGAAATAACTGGCTTGAAGCACACTGATTGAATAAATAATTAATTTTAACGCTTAAATCCAACCATAAAACATATGCGCTTTAAAAATGATAACAGGATCGTTATGGTCCTTGATGCCGGCGGGACAAATTTTGTATTTTCAGCCGTACAGGCAGCAGAAGAAATTATAGACCCGATTATTATCCCTGCAGAAGGGGCAACACTTGAGATCGTCCTGAATAAGATCATCCAGGGTTTCCAGGAAGTAAAGGCTAAGCTGAAACAGGAGCCTGTGGCCATAAGTTTCTGTTTCCCCGGTCCTGCAGAATATGAGCTGGGCATCATCGGCGACCTTGAAAACCTTCCTACCTTCAGGGGTGGAGTGGCACTGGGGCCTATGCTTGAAGAGAAGTTCAACATACCGGTGTATATCAACAACGACGGCGACCTGTTTGCCTATGGTGAAGCCATTGCGGGGTTCCTGCCGTATATCAACCAGAAGATTGAAAGCAGCAACAGTCCGAAGACCTTCCAGAACCTGCTGGGTGTAACATTCGGTACCGGTTACGGTGGAGGTATTGTAACCCGGGGTGAGCTGTTCCAGGGCGATAACTCGGCACAGGGAGAGATCAACAGGATGCGCAACAAGCTTCACACCAACGCTACCGTGGAGGAGAATGTAAGTATACGCGGCATCAAGAGGATTTACTGCCGTGAAGCAGGCATACAGCCGGGCGAATGTCCTGAACCAAAAGAGATCTTTGAAATTGGCATGGGCAAACGCGAAGGAAATAAGGAAGCAGCCATACAGGCTTTCCACAGGATGGCTGAAGTGGCAGGTGACTCTATAGCAAATGCCATAACTATGATTGACGGACTGGTAGTAATCGGCGGCGGCCTTGCCGGAGCATGGCCATTATACCTCCAGAGGCTGGTTGACGAGATGAATGCCAACTTTACCACTATGATCGGAACGGCTGTGAGCAGGCTTGAAATAAAGGTGTTCAACCTTGAAGATGAAAATGACTTTGCAAAGTTTTATGAAGGGAAAACCACTGAGATCAAGGTGCCTTTCAGCAACAAGAGGATAAAATACGACTCACTGCAAAGGGTTGGTGTTGGTGTAAGCAGGCTTGGTACTTCAAAAGCCGTGGCCATTGGTGCTTATGCTTTTGCACTCAATAAACTGGATAAGAAATGATGTTTTGGTTAATGAAGGTTCTGCGGGCACTTTTACCGGTGATGGTCATCGGTATAAGTGCCTGCTCAACCAATAAACTTGCCGAAGCCTTGCAGAACCCTGAGGGGGTGACAAAGCTTAAGATTTCCAACAGGCAGCTCGACAGCCTTCCTGCGGATATCGGCAAACTTAAGAACCTTGAAACACTATACTTATTCAACGACAACCTTAAATACCTGCCGCCTGAAATAGGGAAATTAACGCACCTGAAAACACTGGTGATCAGCAATAACAAGCTTGAGAGTCTTCCTTCCACTATAGGCAACCTCTATAACCTCGAGCGTTTATCGCTGAAATACAACAGGCTTAAAAGCCTTCCGCCTGAGATTGGCGATCTTACCAACCTGAAGGAATTATACCTCGAATACAACAACCTTACCGAACTGCCCATCGAAATTGGCAACCTCAAAAACCTGCAGTTCCTGACTTTAAAGGAGAACGACCTTAAAGAACTGCCCATGGAGATAGGCAACCTTGAGTCGTTAAAATATTTCATCATCGGCAAGAACGATCTTACATACCTGCCACCAAGCATTGGTTACCTGTCGCAACTGATAGAGCTGAACATAGCACGCTCAGGGCCTATGCTTACAGTGCCTGAGTCAATATCACAGCTAAGGCGGCTGGAGTTTATTTATATTGACCCTTCGATAATGCTGCCGTATAATATCAAGAGTATAAACCCGCGGCTGCAGATTATACTGATAAGGTAACTAAACAGCTATGAGAAACACTTTTACCACTGTCCTGCTACTTGGCTTTTTACTGATAACCATTAACCTCACAGCCCAGCACCTGCCATGGCGGGAAGGGGAGATGCAGGTCAGGATTGAAACACTTAACCGGCAGCAGGCTTATGAGGTGATGGAAGCCATCAGTTCAGCCGGCAAAGAGGGTTATCATATCAGTTACGAGGAAGGCAACGGTTTTATAAGGTGTTATGTTACACAGCCTGAATACGCCTGGCTGCTCTCAAAAAACCTGGTGCCGGTAGTTGAGATAGAAGACCTTAACAGCCATTCAGCCGCCCTTGGGCCTAATGGTGTACCTACAGGATACTATACCGTTAGCCAGTTAAATTACATTGCCGACAGCCTGGCACTGAATTACCCGGATATCTGCTCAAAGCACTTTATAGGGATGTCGAGCTTCACTGATTCACTGTTTGCACTCAAGATCAGTGATAATACAGGCATGGATGAAAATGAGCCGGAAGTATTGTTCGACGGCGGTATACATGGTGATGAAATCGGCGGGCCTGAAAACCTGATAAGGTTTGCCAGGGACCTGTGCAGGGAATATGGTGTAAACCCCGGTATTACCAATGCCGTGGATAATGCAGAAACATGGATTATTTATTGCCTTAACCCCTACGGCCGGAATAATATGACCAGGTATAATGCCTACGGGGTGGATGTAAACCGCGACTGCGGGTATATGTGGAACGGTGAGGGTAACAGCAGTGGTGCTTTTTCGCAGGCTGAAACAAAAGCATTGCGTAATATGCTTACGGAGCACCGGTTTGTTATACACAACAGCTATCACAGCGGCACAGAGTTTATCAGTTACCCCTGGAGTTACAGGGAGGAGCTTTGTCCGGATGACCCTAACCATGAGTACCTTGCAGTTCAGTATGCCCAGAATTCAGGTTACTCCAATATTCCATACGGTCCCGGATTCACAGGGATGTATGCCATCAACGGGAGTACCAAGGACTTTGGCTACGGAGCAATGGGAGCCATAAGCTGGTCGGTTGAGATTTCCATGAGCAAACAGCCTGCCGCTTCACAGATTGTGCCTTACTACCTGAAAAACAAGGATGCAATGCTTGCAATGATTACCAATGCCTTTACACAGGGCATCAGGGGCACCGTTACTGATGCTGTTACAGGTGAGCCGTTGGATGCCATTGTTAAAGTAAATGACTTTATCCCGGTGAATACCGGTACTGTGAATGGCGATTACCATAAGTTCCTGGTATCAGGCACTTATACGGTAAAAATAGAGGCAAACGGTTACCTGCCGCAGGAGTTTGCCGGTATTACCATTACCGATGGCAACATTACAGTGGTTGATGCTTCGCTCGTGAAGGGTGGTGGTTATTATGCACGTGCACTTTATGCCTGCTATATACCCAACAACAACCCGTCAGATGAAGGTAATACCCCCGCCTGCCTCGGAAGTCCCGACAATACAAGGTATTCCATAGGACGGAATGGTTATGTGGTGCTCGACCTTGGAACACCCGCCCTCAACAGGACCGGCAATGATGTGAAGGTTTATGAAAATGACCCGACTACTGAAGGTTACAAAGTATATGGAAGCAATACGCCCGACGGCCCCTGGTTTTTACTTGGCACCGGCAGCGGTACAGCAGGCTTCGACCTCTCAGCCACCATGCTTGTAAAGGCAAGGTACCTGAAGATTACCGACGATGGTGATGGAAGTTCCCAGGTACCTGATGCGGGTTTTGACCTGGATGCTGTTGAAAACCTGCATCCCGATACACTTACTGTGGGTTATGTAAGCGGGGTAATCTATAATGACCAGTTGCCCTACTTTACTATTCCCAATGCCACCATACTTGTTAATGGTAGTTTGTTTGCCGGCGATGAGAATGGTAATTATTTGGCACCGGCACTTCCCGGTTCAGTGGTGCTCTTTGCCGAAGCCCCGTATTATGAAGGCACTGACACTGTAACAGTTGTACTGGGTGATACCCTTGTGCATGATATGTACCTGAGTCTTACAGAAAAAGCGGATATGAGTATAATTTCGCCTGTTGTTGTTTCACCGGTTCCGGCTGAGGGATATTTTAATATTTCGGCACCTGAAGGAAGATACTTTATGGAGCTGTTCGACAGCAACGGTTTGAAGGCAGATGAAATTGGTTTTACTGTAACGGCGGGAAGTTTTACATACCAAACAAAGTCACTGAAGGGCGGTTTATATTTTGCGCGTATCAGGAGTGACAATTATACGGTGGTGAAGAAAATAATTATCAGGTAGTATGAATTTAACATACTGTATGTGAACTGAAAGCATAATAATTTACATTTGCAACAGAAGTTCCATGCAACATAATTAACCCGGGTTCTTAACCTTATAAATCCACTGGATGAAAAGAATCTTTACACTGTTGATTGTCCTTATTTCCATAACTGCTGCCAGGTCAGAAATAATCAGGAAGACTTACGACATTAATAACTTCAGCGTATCAGCGAAAGCCGGTTACCAGATGCTTTCATTTGATAACACCATGCCGGCAGGCAAAGCCGGTAATCCCGCACTGCCATACTATGCGGTTAAACTGATGCTTCCTCCGGGACACGAAGCTGTGAGTATCAGCTTTGAAGGATCAGGGCCGGTACAACCACAGGGATATTACAAATTATACCCCATGCAGCCTTCAAGGCCGTTGTCGGTAACAGGAAAGCAGGAATTTAAATTAAACAATGACATTTATTCTTCTGATGTCAGGTTTCCCGAAAGTCCTGTGGGTAATCTCTCAACCCATTTCATGAACGGGTATGCTTTCGCCTTATCAACATTCACACCGGTTGTTTACCACCCTTTATCAGGTACTATCACGTATTACACCACAGTTACCATTACCATTGAAACAAGGGCTACTGAACGTGGTGCTGCGGCCCTGATGAACCTCACCTCCGATAATACATCAGTTCAACGATGCCTAAGTTTCAGCCAGAATCCTGAGAAAGCAGAGTTATATGGTACAGCCTCAAGGTCTGTTGACAGTTACGATATTCTTATTATTACACCTGATATCTTCGTGTCATCCTTTGCAACGCTGATTGACCATTACCTTCACCAGGGACTGAAGACACATATAAGCAGCACAGAGTACATCAACTCACACATGTCAGGCAACGACCTTCCTGAAAAAATGAGGAACCTCATTATCTTGGAATACCAGGCAAACGGAATCAGCCAGGTGATACTGGCCGGTGATGTTGAGCATGTTCCTTACAGGGGATTCTACTGCGCTGCACAGTCGTCGGTACTTTACGAAGATAACAACATCCCATCAGACCTCTACTTTTCGGGCCTCGACGGTAATTGGAATACTAACGACAATCAGTTATGGGCTGAACCGGGTGAGGACGACTTATTGCCGGATATTTCAGTGGGCAGGATGCCCTTTAGTAATAACTTTGAGCTAGCAGCCCTGCTGAATAAAACGCTGCAATATCAAAACCATCCGGTAGAGGGTGAACTCAACAACCACCTTTTTGCCGGTGAAAACCTTTATTACGGTCCTGATACCTGGGGATCGGATTATCTTGAGCTGTTGATTGGTTACCGCACCGACAATGGTTATACCACAAACGGTATTCCGGCAGCTTATCCAATTGCGAAGATGTATGATGAGAACAGTTACTGGAATCCGTTAGATATTATAGCATCCATTAATGCCGGTAAATCCTTCATCAACCACGTTGGTCATGCAAACGAGAACTACACCATGAAGTTGTACAACTCCGATATTACCAACAGCAACTTCGCCGGTGTGAACGGGGTGCTCCACAATTACCCTGTTGTTTATACCCATGGTTGTATATGCGGTGCTTTTGATGCCAGCGACTGTATTGCAGAGCGTATGGTTAACATCAGCAACTTTGCTTCGGCTTTTGTAGGTAATTCAAGGTATGGCTGGTTCAATGAAGGACAAACAGAAGGCCCTTCAGCACACCTTAACCGTGAATTTATAGATGCGCTGTTTACTGACAGCCTGAACAGGATAGGCAGTGCCCATCTTGAGTCGAAGATAGCCACCTCACCCTGGGTAAATGCACCGGGACAGTGGGAGGAAGGCGCCCTGAGATGGTGCTTCTACGATTGCAATGTGCTGGGTGATCCTGCTATGGCTGTATGGACCAATGAGCCTTTTGAAGTTGAGGTCTCCGCTCCTCTGGCTGTACCTGTAGGAGTTACTTCCATAGAAGTTATGATTACAAGCCAGATGCAGCCCGCAATGGGATTAACTGCTGCTGCCATGAGGGATGGTGTATTGCTTGGAAAAGGAATATCAAACAGTGCCGGGGTAGCTGAGATAATGCTTGACTCAGCCTTATACCAGCCGGGCCTTATTGATATAGTGGTATCAGGATATAACTGCAAAGGCCAGACACAGCCTGTGATGGTTGGCCGCAAAGATATGAAGCCGGCAGACGTGAAGATATGGCCTAATCCTGCCACTAACCAGGTTACAGTGACACTTCCTTCTTTTAAAGGAGTTACTGCTGTTTACTTAAAAGATAATAACGGCCGCACACTGAAACAAATAACTCCCCTTTCTTCAGAGACCTCGGTAACGATCGGGACGGGTGAACTTGAGCCCGGCATTTACTTCCTTAACTTCAGCAGTGCAGATGAAGAACAATCAGTAAAATTCATTAAGAAATAATCAACTCAATAGATAACCATTAAATCCTGTAACGTGTATAAACAATTACTTACTGCACTGGTAATGTCGATGCTGATATTACCTGTTGTTCATGCCCAGAAACCTAAGAAAGGCATGTACACACCCAATGCCCCGGTGAGCCCGAAATATCAGGTTGACCCGAGGATTGACAACATGTCGTACTGGCGCCGTATGGCATCACTCGGCTTAGTGCCGGTTGAGCCTGAAACAAAAGCACCTCCTGCAGTTTATGGCACTTCAAAGCTTATTGGCAGGGGAGTTATGACGGAAGATTCAGAAGATGTTCCCGTAACAACACAGAATTCCACACAGAGCGAAAACTCTATATTCGTCAACCCGCAGAATCCTGAAAAATTACTTCAGTCGAATAACAGTACAGGCCAGCCTGCTTCCAATCTCTATGGAGCTAATTCATTCCTGTCAACCGACAATGGAGCTACCTGGGGAGGAACTATACAAGGCGCCGGCGGCTCAAATAGCGGTGACCCTACTACGGCAATCAGCTTATCAGGCAGGTATTACGTTAATTTCATCCACTCATCAGGCGGACAGGGAATTGCTTACAGCACCAACCAGGGGCAGTCATGGACTTCAGTCCTTATTGCATCTTCACCCGGGGGATGGGGCTCCCTGCTCGACAAGAACCATATGTGGATTGATAACAGTCCTACCAGTCCTTATGAAGGAAATCTCTATTGTGCATGGACCAATTTCGGCGGATCGAACGACAGCGACATTGAGATCAGCCGCAGTACAGATGAAGGACTCACATGGTCACCGGCTGTTAATATCAGTAACGGTATGGGAGGCAGCCATTGCCAGGGAGTTAATATTACTACCGGCCCAAATGGCGAGGTTTATGTTATATGGTCAGTTTACGATGCTTTCCCACAGGATGAAAAAGCCATTGGTTTTACAAAGTCAACTGATGGTGGCGTTACCTGGTCAGCACCTGTACGTATAATCAACAATACACGCGGTATCCGTTCAACGGGCGTTGGTAAAAACCACCGTGTTAACGCATTCCCTACTGCAACATGCGATATCAGCACAGGTCCCAACAGGGGAAATATTTATGTGTCATGGGCAAACATTGGTACACCGGGCATAAACACCGGAAGCGACTGCGACGTATACGTTATTAAATCAACCAACGGCGGTACCACCTGGTCATCACCCATCAGGGCTAACCAGGATCCTGCCGGTCTCGGAAAGAAGCATTACTTCCCATGGATTACCTCTGATCCAACTAACGGATTTGTAAGTATTGTTTATTACGACGACCGCAATGTAGGGTCAACACAGGATGAAGTTTATACCTCCAATTCATCAGACGGCGGTGAAACATGGTGGGATCTTAAGGTAAGCGATGTATCATTTACACCTGCCCCGATACCCGGGCTTGCTGATGGTTATATGGGCGACTACCTTGCAAACCATGCAAGAGACGGATGGGTTTATCCTACATGGGCTGACAACAGGCTTGGCCATGTTATGACCTTCGTTTCACCTTTCGTTACAGGGCCTCCGCCAAACCAGCCATGGCTTGTGTATAATGACAATACCATAGAGGATACACCTGGTAACGGAAACGGACTGCTTGATTATGGTGAATCATCACAACTTACTATTGGTATAGAAAACCAGGGTGATACTCCTGCAACAGCAGTTAATGTGGTGCTTACTACCGACAACCCATATGTTACAATTACTGATAATACAGAATTGTACGGTGACATCGCAGTAGGAGCAATTGTGAGTGTACCCAGTGCATTTTCAATTGATGTGGCTAACAATATCCCCGATGCTGAGCAGGTTATATTTACACTTGCTGCCACTGATATCAATGACAGTACTTATATCAGCAACTTCAGTATTGAAGCACATGCACCTGCATTCAAAACAGGCCTTATCACCCTCACTGAGGTTACCGGAAACGGCAATAACCGCCTTGACCCGAATGAAGATGCCAATATCAGGATATCAACCATCAATACAGGAGACTACAAAGCATACGATGTAAATGCACAACTTACCACTTCAAGTCCTTATATCACCATCCTTAATCCGGTGGTGCATTATGACAGTATTGTACCCGGGCCTATGAACCTGGTGCTGCCTTTATTTGATATCCATGTTGATGAAGGAACACCGATTGGACATTATGCTGAGTTCACCTACCAGGTAAATTCACAGTACCACAGTATGACGAAGGTATTCAGGTTCCCTGTTGGGTTGATACTTGAGGACTGGGAAACAGGAACATTTACAAACTTCGAATGGCAGTTTGCAGGTTCATCAACCTGGCAGATAACCGGTGAACAGAAATATGAGGGAGCCTACAGTGCTAAATCAGGTACAATAGGACACAATGCAAGTTCAGAAATGAAGCTCAGCTACAATGTTATGACAGCTGATTCCATTTCATTCTATGTAAAGACTTCTTCTGAAACCAGTTACGACTACCTGAAGTTCTATGTAAATAACACAATGCTCGGACAGTGGGCAGGAGAAACCAACTGGATGAGGGTAGCTTTCCCTGTAAATGCAGGACAGCAGACCTTCAGGTGGGTTTATTCAAAAGATGCAAATACTGTTGGTGGACAGGATGCTGCATGGGTGGATTACATTGTATTCCCTCCGCTGCTCCAGACTACAGCTTATGCCGGACCTAACGGTGCAACCTGCGAAAGGGAATCATACCTGCTGAATGGTGCTGCCAATAACTCGGTAAGTACCTTATGGACCACCTCAGGTGACGGAACATTTGACAACTCTGCCAGTCTGACGTGCTTCTATACACCCGGAGTACAGGACATCATCAACGGCTCTGCTACCCTTACTCTTACAGTTAACGGCCCAGAAGGTGAAATAAAAACCGACCAGATGGTTCTTACAATTACAGGAAGTGCTATTATTACTCCAATGACCGATATGGCGTTCTGCACAGGTGCACCGGTGCCTGTTTCTGCAACTGTAAGCCAGTTTACTACCTTAAGCTGGTCAACCTCAGGCACAGGTACCTTTACTGATCCCGGTAACACCAGCACCATCTACCAGCCATCGGCTGAGGATTATGCTGCAGGTTCAGTTACACTTACCCTTACAGCACAATCAGCTTCACCATGCGGTGAAACAGCAGGTGCCTTGCAGGTATCATTCCTGCCTTTACCAACAGCTACTTTACCGGCCGACCAGACTATCTGTGCAGGTGAAACAGCAGCTGCTTTGATAGCCCTGACCGGAACAGCACCATGGAGCTTTGAAATTCCCGGTATAGGAGTGATTGAAACAAGCGATAACCCTTATACCCTTTCTGTGTCACCAACTGCAACAACTACCTATTCAATGAATTACATTGCAGATGGTAACAGCTGCCAGAATAATGTTGAAGGCACCTTCACTGTGACCGTTAACCCATTACCGGTTGTGACTGTTTCAGAGGATTCAACTATCTGTACAACTGAGTCGTATACCCTTGTTGCCGATGGAGGTAACAACGTTAGTTACCTCTGGACTCCGGGAAACAGTACTGCTTCATCAGTAACCATAACAGGATCAACTGCAGGGGTAAGTGTGAATACTTACACTGTTCAGGTAACCGATATTACAACCGGATGCAAGAGCAGTGCCACAGCAACTGTAACTGTTGAAGATTGTACGGGCATAAATCAAATGGCAGGAAGTGATTTGGTTATTTATCCGAACCCTTCAAAGGGCCAGTTCAGCATCAGCCTTAACAGGAAAGCAGTGAATGACTACAGGCTTGAAATGTATGATGTAACCAATAAACTGGTTTATTCAGTTGATAAAGTCACCATCAATGCCTCCGGAAGGATTGATGTAAATGTATCAAACCTGAATGAAGGTGTTTACACTATTTACCTTAAAAATGATGATAATGCCCTCACCGGTAAAATTATCATAAGAAAATAACAGGTGTAAAACACATCAGGACAGGACAGTCCCTGCTTTATTTGGCAGGGACTGTTTGTTTTATTATAGCCTCTTTCAGATATGTTTCTTACTCATGATATGAAAAATCTAATTTAGAATCTGTCCAAATATACTCATTCTGGTAAAGAACCGCTCAACGTATTCAATTTTGTTTATTTTTGTCCCTTGATTCCTCTTCATTTTATTTTTTCTGGAGCGTGGGAGACCTATAGAATTTCACATAACAACAAATATTTCAACTGCTTATGAAAAAACAATTACACTGCATTACACTTACTTTGCTGGTTGTAATGTCAACCTTACTAAGCTTTGCCGGAGAAATCCGCTACAGCGACAGTTGGGGCAAACAAGGCCTTAGCATCAGGACCCAGTCAACTGAAGCTATTAACCTTAACTTTTCCATGCAGAACTTCAGTCTTGAAGATCGTAACGTTGATGGTGTTACCATGCAGGGAATTTCATTCTCTGAGTCACTGTTACCGAATGCTGAAGGGTATCCTGATCTTCCTGGATTCGGACGTTATATTGCTATCCCACAAGGTGCCACACCAATCCTTGAGATAGTAAATATGCGTATTGAGCGTTTCCAGAATATTAATATGGCTCCGGCACCACGTATTCCGCTGGATACAGAGACTGGTCCGCTGCAGTATTCAAAGAACATGGAAATTTATGGCAAGAATGCATTTTATCCTGCACAGCCGGTTATGCTTGGAGATGTTTTCCAGCTTCGTGGTGTGGATGTTTGTATGCTGAACATCATGCCATACCAGTACAACCCGGTAACCAAGGAACTTATTGTATACCGTGATATGGAGATCAATATCCGTTATGAAGGCGGTAGCAGGCAGTTTGGCGATACAAAGTACAGAAGTCCTTACTGGGATGAAATTCTTTCAGATGTAGTGTTTAATTACTCAGCTCTTCCAACTGTTGATTATGATGCAAGGAATGCAAACAGGAGCAACCGTGATACAGGGTATGAATACCTGATCATTGTTCCAAATGATCCTATTTTCAGCCAGTGGGGCGACTCAATCAAGAAATTCCGTAATGAAGAAGGTATTCTTACCGGGATGATCAAGTTATCTGACATTGGTACCAATGTTAGTGCCACAATGCTTGAGAACTACATAAACAATGCATACAATACATGGGATATCGTTCCATCAGCTGTATTGCTGATTGGTGATTACGGGCAGGCTAATGCCAATGCCAATTCGATTACTTCCCCTGTTTATGATAACTATTGTGTATCAGATAACATCCTTGCTGACGTTGATGGCAACCATCTTCCTGATATCGTATTTGCCCGTATCACTGCCAACAATGCTGCCCAGCTGCAGTCGATGATTAGCCGTTTCATGAACTATGAGCGTAATCCGCCGACAAACCCTTCATTCTATGCTAATCCTATTACTGCTTTAGGCTGGCAGACAGAGCGCTGGTTCCAGATTTGCTCAGAAGTAGTTGGTGGTTTCTGGAAGAATTCACTGGGAAAGACTCCGGTACGTATTAATGAAATCTACCAGGGAACCCCGGGTTCTATCTGGTCAACAGCTACCAATACCAATACAGTTGTCGGAGTATTCGGACCTAACGGACTGGGTTATATTCCACAGTCTCCTTCAACACTTGGCGGATGGAGTGGTGGAAATGCTACCATGATCAACAATGCAATCAACTCCGGTTCATTTATGCTGATGCACCGCGACCATGGTGCTGAAACACAGTGGGGCGAGCCTGCTTATTATAGCAGTAATATCAACGGTTTGACCAATACTGACCTTACCTGGATACTTTCAATCAACTGCCTGACCGGTAAGTATAACTGGTCGAGTGAAAGTTTTGCTGAAAAATTCCATCGCCATACTTATAACGGCCAGCCTGCAGGAGCCCTCGGAATCACTGCAGCATCTGAAACATCCTATTCATTTGTTAATGACACTTACATGTGGGGATTTATGGACAATATGTGGCCTAACTTTATGCCACAGTATGGTACTACTCCTGAATCACGCGGTATTAATCCGGCTTTTGGTAATGCAGCAGGTAAGTACTTCCTGCAGCAGTCAAGCTGGCCATATAACACCGGAAACAAGGAAGTAACCTACCACTTGTTCCACCATCATGGCGATGCCTTTATCAAGGTTTGCTCTGAAGTACCACAGACCATCGTGGCTACTTATAATCCAACCATATTTGAAGGTGAAACAGGTGTAACAATCACCACTGCTGCCAACGCTAAGATTTGCGTTTCTGCCTATGGAAATATCTTGGGCACAGCTTCTACAGGCATGAGTACAACAGTTACTGTAAACATTCCTCCCCAAATGATTGGTACAGTTCTGAAGGTTGTTATTACCAAAGCAAACTGCAAAAGGTATGAAGGATACATCACCGTTATTGAAAACGTAACTTCAGCTTATGCTGGTGAAGATTCAAATGTATGTGCTGACCAGACAGTCCAGCTTGAAGGTAATGCATCAAATTACACAGGTCTTCTCTGGCAAACCCAGGGTACAGGTACCTTTAATGATGCTACTATACTCAATCCGGTTTATACACCAGGTGCTGAAGATCTTACAGCAGGTTCGGTAATCTTATCACTAACTGCAAGCAAGGCAGGTACAAATGATTCAACCGACTATGTAACTGTTAATTTCGCCGCTGTGCCGGAAGTATTTGCAGGTAATGGTGCAAATCTTTGCGACGGTGACAATTACTCAGCTTCTGAAGCTACTGCTGCAAACTACACTGAACTTTACTGGACAACCAGTGGTACAGGTACTTTCAGTGACGTTAACGCAATTAACACCCGTTATACACCTAGTGCAGAAGACATCGCTGCAGGCAATGTGGTTCTTACCCTCAATGCAAGCAATGGTGTTTGTGATGTTCATACAGCACAGGTGCCGCTTACTATCAATCCTAAACCGGTTGTTACTGTTACAGGTGAACAAACAGCCTGCCAGAATGCTGCAGGAATGGTTTACACTGCCGGAAGCACAACAAATACCTATGCATGGGAAGTAGTTGGTGGTAATATTACTTCAGGCAATGATGCCAGCGAAGTAACCGTTGAATGGACTGAAGCAGGTACAGGATATGTTAATCTTGTTGAGACCAATGAATTTGGTTGCTCACGAGCCGTTTCCTATGAAGTATCACTTATTGCAGCACCAACCCCTTCAATTACAGGTAATTCTTCAGTTTGTGCCAACAGTACCGATGAATCCTACAGTACTCCGCTTGTTGAAGGTAATACCTATGAATGGGTTATCGAAGGTGGTATCCTTGGAGGTAACAGCACATTAAATGAAACAATAGTTGTTAACTGGGGCGGTAATGGAAATGGTAAATTAACCCTTACTGAAACAAATACCACAGGTTGTTCCACAGTACTTGAATATGCAGTTAATATTGCATCACCGGTTATTAACCTTGGCAACGACACTACACTGTGTATTAACCATTCATTCACATTGAATGCACAGCCGGGATATGCATCCTATTCATGGTCAACCGGTGCTAACACTCCTGCAATAAACATCGTAGGAAGTGAGTATACGGTTGCAAGTCAGAACGAGTTCACCGTTACCGTTACAGATGCACAGGGCTGTGTAACTGTTGAAACCGTGGCCGTTACTATCGATGCTTGTACCGGTATGCCTGAAAACATGGCCAATGGATTTAATGTATATCCAAATCCTAACAAGGGTGAATTTAACATCGTATTCGGCGACAACGTTGCTGGAAATGCAAATGTTAAGATCATTAATACAACCGGTGAGGTTCTCTTCAACCAGTCACTTAATATCACCCGTACTTCACAGGTCGAGAACATCAGCGTTGGTGACCTCAGCAGCGGATTATACTTTATTAAGGTAGAGTCATCTACAGGTACTTCAGTAATGAAGCTGATTGTTGAATAGAGATTTCAACTTATGGTAAACCGGATTGAAAAGTCCGGTACTCAGATGAAAGCGGGGCTGTCGGGATAACGACAGCCTCTCTTTTGTTTTTTTAAGTGCAAGTTTGTTGTTTTCCCTCATTTTTCTAAGGAATCAGTATGACTTTTAGTCACTATTGTGATTAATCAGAGGAAGGAAATTTTTTTACCTAAACTATCGGGATTGAGAAAATAATTTTACTTTTAGCCTGAGCCCCTGATAACTCAAAATAGGAAACAAATGATACCTGCATTACCTAACATTCTAATTGTTGATGACATAGAAGTCAATCTTATTCTTCTTGAAACAGCACTTCGCAAAGAGCAGGCAAAGATCTTCAAGGCTACGAGTGGCCAGGAAGCACTTGAGCTTATAAAGAAACAGGAGTTTGCCCTTATTATACTTGATGTTTCAATGCCTGTTATGAATGGCTTTGAATTGGCAGAGCATATCAGGAAGGACCAGGTGAACGGGATTACGCCAATCATCTTCATATCAGCCATTCTGTTTGATGAGTTCAGTGTATCGCAGGGATACCGCTCAGGGGCTGTGGATTATATCTCTAAGCCTTATCACCATGAGGTGCTCCTGAGTAAAGTGAGGGTATTTCTTGAACTGTATAACCAGAAGCAGGAGATCAAGTACCACAGTACTATACTTCAGCAGAGCAATGACCGCCTGAGGGAAGTTCAGGAAACCCTGAACATCAGGCTTCAGCTACAGAAGGCAGTATCACTTGCCTCTGCCAGGTTCTCTGGTAATTTTGATCTTTCAAGTTCCATACATTTTATGCTAAGGGACATTGCCAATGTATGCGGATCATCTTCGGCTACCTTTCTTCCGGCAGATAGCAGTAGTGCCATAGGTTACACTGAAGGCTCTGTGAGCGATGAGGCAACAGTTAAGATTGGCAAAGAAGTAAAAACTGATCTTGACAAAGCTTTCAGCCAGCACCATGAGGTAATACTGGTAAATAATAACGGACTTTCCGGGGCATGGAACCTTCCTTACACAATGGACGGCTCAGCAGGAATGCAGTCGATCACCATGGCTATTAAAGTAAACTCCGGCGAGAACCACTATGGTTATATCTTCATCCATGACTGTACCGCCATTATCCACTGGCAGGCCTCTGAACTTAATGTACTAGCTGTGTTCGGTACCATTACAGGCAATGCTCTTGAGAAAAGCAGGACAAGGCAGGAACTTATAGAAAGTGAACTAAGGTACCGAAGCTATATTGAACATGCGCCCGAAGGTATTGTAGTTACTAATTCCAATGGCCTTGTTATTGAGTTCAACACTGCGTTCAGGGAGATGTTCAGTTCCCTTATTCCTGACAATGGTTCATTCAATATCCTCAGTATCCTTAAAGAAGAAGGAATCAATGAGTATAACAGCGATGGACATAAACTGCTGAACGGCAAATTATCAAAAGCAGAATATACTGTCTTAACACCGGAAAGTGAAATGGTAGTGATGGCTGAATGTGTAAAACTTCCGGCAAAGCAGTACCTTATCTTCTGCACCAACGTTACCAAGGAACGAGATATTGAAAAGCACCTGATACAGACTGAACGTATGGTTGCTATAGGTGAAATGGCTACAGGCATAGCACATGAGATCAACCAGCCACTCAATACAATTTCCTTCGGAATAGATAACCTTTTTCAGGCACTTAAAAGCGGCAAAGCAGATGAGGCTTACCTGAAGGATAAGTCGGTAAAGATCTTTGAAGGTATTCACCGTATGCGGAATATCATCGACCACGTAAGGAACTTTGCCAGGGGAAATGATGACATAATGCTTTCGAACTTCAATGTTGTTGAACCTATAAATAACGCACTGTCATTATTCACCGAGCAGCTTAAGAACAGGGGAATAAATGTGACTAAGGATTTCAGTGATGAAATCAGCAGTGCGGTTGTTCATGGCAACACCTACAAGATAGAACAGGTTCTTCTCAACCTGTTCTCTAATGCCAGGGATACTATGGATGATAAAATATTATCGGGTGAAACAGACTATGAGCCGACACTGCTGATAGGCGCAAAAACCGAAGATAGTAATCTGGTACTTACAGTTGCCGATAATGGAATGGGCATGAATGAACACCAGTTGAAGCAGATAACCAAACCCTTCGTCACCACCAAAGCCCCGGGAAAAGGCACAGGTTTAGGCCTTGCCATCTCACAGAAGATCATTGCTGAGCATCAGGGCACTATTTCCTTCAGCAGTGTGCCTTCAGAAGGCACCACAGTTAAAATTGTATTACCTTTAAGCGTGAAAGTTAAACCGCAATCAGCAACCGCATGAGCAAAAAGTTAACTGTCCTTATCCTGGATGATGAAACCGACTTCGCACAAGAGTTACAGGAGTATCTCAGGTTAAGGGATTTTGATGTATATACTGCTGCAACCCCGGGTGACGGCTTTGCCAGCCTGAGAAGAAGGCCTTATGACCTTCTGATTCTTGATGTAAGGCTGCCCGGTATGAGTGGCATCGATATCCTGAGGCAGGTTAGAAAGCTCTACCCGTCGATGGAGGTGATAATTATATCAGGCCATGGCGATATTGATACCGTGATTGAAGCTCTAAGAGAAGGGGCAATTGATTACCTGCGTAAACCATTCAGGCATGTTGATATCCAACTGGCTATTGAAAGGACTGAGAAATATTTGCGTATGTATCACCAGTTTAAGGAGATGGAGAACAGGAATTCACTGATATCCCTTGAACTTGAGAGAATGATTGACCGTAATTTTATCGGTGAAAGCCATGCTATAAGGCAGGTGTTGGATCTTGCCAGTACAGCATCCAAATACAATAACACCAATGTACTGATCACCGGGGAAAGCGGAACAGGGAAAGAGATAGTCGCCCGGATTATCCACTATGCAAGTGAGCAGAAGCATAATCCCTTTGTCCCGGTGAATAGCAGTGCTGTTACTGATTCACTGCTTGAAAGTGAGTTTTTTGGCCATGTAAAGGGAAGCTTTACTGGTGCTATAGCTGAAAAGAAAGGTTTCTTTGAAGTAGCTAATGGAGGTACTTTATTCCTTGATGAAATTGCTGATATGCCTTTTGCCTTGCAAGCAAAACTCCTGAGGGCAATTGAAGAAAAGAAGATAAAGAAGGTGGGCGGTACTGATGAGATTGAGGTAGATTTCCGCATTATCTCTGCCACGAATCATGATGTTGACCAACTGATCAAGAATAAATTATTCAGGCTCGACCTTTTTCACAGGTTGAATACCATAACGATTAACATACCTCCATTAAGGGAAAGAAAGGAAGACATCGAGCCATTGCTGAGGTACTTCGTTTCCTATTTTGCAGAGCGACTTAAAAAGCCTGCTCCTAAAATAAATGCCCAACTGGTTGAGGCGCTTACCAACTACGACTTTACAGGCAATGTACGCGAATTAAGGAATATGGTTGAAAGGGCAATGATCTTCTGTAATACCTCGACCTTGAGTACCATAGACTTCCAGCTACTTACAGGAACTAAGCAGGGCAGCACAACACCGGTGGCTCTGAATCTGGAGGAGCAGGAGCAGAACCTGATTCTTCATGCATTGAATGAATGTAACTACAACCAGATACTCACTGCCCGGATGTTGGGAATATCGCGCGATTCACTTATCCGCAGGCTTAAGAAATACAATATAAAGATCGTTAAAGAGAAAATCTGATTTTTCAGGTATTGCCTTATATTTGTTAAATAATACAGGCAATATGGTTACGCCTTTCAGGCAATGGTTGCCACTGCATAAAGTGCTGGTGGCTTACTGTTTACTTACAATCCTGATTTCTTTCTTGCCAGCTATCCGTGTCAGCCCGGTAGCATTTTATATACCTAAAGTCATCGTTATTGTATATGTACTTGCATATAAGTACCTGAAAGAGCAGTTTCCTGAATTAGTGATAAAATACCTGAATGCAATCATAGGTGCCGGTTTTTTAGCTTTCTTCTACAATGAGACAGCCCAACTAAATGATGCCTTCCTTGCACCGGTTGATCCTTATCTGGTTAGTTTAGAGGAATCTATCTTTGGCAATCAGCCAAGCCTGGTGTTTTCAGAGGTGGCAGGTAGTCTGCTGATGACTGAATTGATGAACCTTGGGTATCTGTCGTATTATTTCATAATTGCCTCCTTCCTGATCATATCGATTCATAAACTACCCTATGAATCTGAAAGGTATCTTTTTATCTGCTGTCAGTCATTCATAATATATTACCTCATTTTTATCTTTATACCTTCGGTTGGCCCGCAGTATTATTTCCCTGAATCTGTCAATAAGCCTGCTGAGGGTATATTCTTCCAGAAGGCAATTGCATTTATACAATTCCTGGGTGAAGCACCCACAGGAGCTATGCCAAGTTCACATGTAGGAATTACTGTGATAATTTGTATTTTAGCATATCGTAAGCTGAGGGGCTTCTTATATGCTGTTTTACCGTTAACTGTCCTGCTTGTAATCTCAACTGTATATATTAAAGCGCATTATGTGGTGGATGTTATTGCAGGTATTCTTTCAGCGCCGGTCATTCTTTTAGTGTCAGCTGTCCTTTGGAAGAAATTAAATCATTTATCAGAAACGACTGCTCATGACTCTCATAATCTCTGAAGTTAAAACTGCAAGGGACCTGCAGGAATTTATCTCCTTACCTGCCAGGATCCATAAAGGGCATAAAGAATGGGTGCCTTCGCTGATAGGTGATGACAAGACATTATTCGATCCTCATAAGAACGAAGCTTTCATTTACTGCACCACTATAAGGTTGCTTGCAAGAAGGAATAATATAGTAGTTGGAAGGATTATGGGAATAATCCATCATCATTACAATAAGCTTAATAATGAACGAAACGGCCGCTTTTGCTTCATGGAAACTTTTGAGGATAAAGAGGTCTTTACGGCATTGGTTAATAGTGTGCAAACATGGGCTGCCGACAATGGCTGTAACAAACTTATAGGTCCGCTGGGTTTCTCTGATAAAGACCCGCAGGGTTTCCTGATTGAAGGGTTCGACCAGGAAACCATGATGATAACTAACTGTAGTTACCCTTACATGAAGAATTTCATTGAGGATATGGGATTTGTCCCTCACACAGTGCTTGTGGAGTATAAGCTTAAGATCACTGACCAGATGATCAGCCGGATAAGTTTATTTGCTGAAAGGGCACAAAGGAATCCGAACATTAAACTGATTACTTTCACTAAAACAAGCCAGATAAAACCATACATTCGTCCGGTATTCGAGTTAATTAACAAAACCTACAAAAGCATATATGGTTTTTCGCCGGTGAGCGATAAAGAAGCTGACCAGTTTGCTGAAAGATACCTTCCGTTCCTTGATGCAAAACTTATTAAGGTAGTTGTTAATAACGATGGCCAGGTTATAGCATTCCTGGTGGCTATGGCCGATTTCAGTAAAGGAATAAAGCAGGCAAAAGGCAGGATATTCCCATTCGGCTGGTTCCCTATACTTCGGAGCATGAGAAACAGCGAAACTGTTGTGCTCTTCCTTGGTGCTGTTGATGAAGAATACAGGCACAGAGGACTTGATGCACTCATGGGCCATAGCCTGCTGATTGACTGTATCAAGCTGGGTTATAAATATATGGACAGCCATGTTATTATGGAAAGCAACATTAAGATGCGCCGGGAACTTGAACGACTGGACGGCTCAGTGCTTTACAAACGCTATTGTATCTACCAAAAAGAGATATCGGTAATTAACTTTACTGAAGAACAACAACCGGACATTAAAGGACACAACCCTCCAAAAACTGAAAAGATCATTTCAGCATAACATCTAGGATCGGTTGACAGTACACTTACTAACTGTTTATCAATAATCTGGTTTTAATTCATCCTTTTTATCCTTTATTTGTTTTTAAAGGGTAACCCATAAATTTCACGATGAAAAGAAAAACAGTAACAGGAATGCGGTTTCCTTTTTTCGCAATAAGCATTATAGCAATGATTTCTTTAATGGTTAGTGCATGCGATAACAGTAAAATATCCGGTAGTGGTAATAAAAACGGAAACACCAGTGAAGCTGAAGGTGGCATCAGGAGCGAAAGGATAGTCTACATGTCAGGAAATGACACACTTATCGGATATCTGTTCTATGATTCGTCTACTGAAGATGCCAGGCCTGGAATTATTGTTGTACATGAATGGTGGGGTAATAACGAGTATCCAAGAATGCGTGCAAGGCAACTTGCTGAACTGGGATATACAGCTTTTGCTGCCGATATGTATGGAAACAGTAGAGTTGTTGAAACTCCTCAGGAAGCCCAGCAACTGGCAGGACAGATTTACTCAGATCCCCAATTACTGAAGAAAAGAATGATGGCAGCATACGACACTTTGTCGAAGATGAGCCAGACTGATAAGTCGAAGATAGGGGCAATAGGTTATTGTTTTGGTGGCACCGTCAGTCTCACTGCTGCTTCAATGGGAGTACCGCTCGATGCAGTAGTTAGTTTTCACGGTGGCCTTAAAGGATTCAGTTCATCTCCTGAAATGAAGAACATTAACGTACTGGTATGTAATGGAAGGTCTGATGAGTTTGTCACACGTGAAGACATCCGCAGTTTTAAGAAAGAGATGGAGAAGAACGGAATTGCTTATGAATTTAAAGAGTATGAAGGAGCAACGCATGCTTTCACTAATCCAAACTCAACTGAAACAGGCAAAAAGTACCAGATGCCGATTGCATACAATGAAACAGCAGATAAAGCATCATGGCAGGATATGAAAGATTTCTTCGACCAGCACTTTCCGGCCAGGTAATTGATTGACTATTACACCACATTTTACTCCAAACGAGCGCACAGCTGTGCGCTTTTTTGCGTGTTTACAAATCCTTAAATCAGCACAGTAAATTTTTTAGATTTTTTTATTTCTCTGTAAGAGCCAAATATTCAGCATATTAGAAAGGAAGGACCTGTTACCTCAGGTCCTTTTTCAATTACAGGCATACCGCTTGCCTTGGCCGGATCAATAAATAACGCATATCCGGCATGAAGCAATTATTACTTACTCTGTTCATCACCTTAACAACGATCCTGGTTAACGCCCAGGTGAGCAATGTATATGTCCTGAACGATAACGGCCTTGTTGGTACCAGTATTACCGTATCGGAAGATGTCAGCGGTGTTACAGTTGATTTAGCACTAAACAGTTTCAGCGAAAAGGAAGCACTGTTTGATGGTAAGCCGGCATCAGCCATATTGCTTGAAGATGGAATATCTGTAATGGAACAGGGAGTTCCTGATATACAGTACCTGTCAGCCAGTATAGCAATCCCATACACAGGCAGTACAGTAGTTGTAACCAATGCTTCAGAATACACCGATTATCCTTCATTTAACATCGCTCCATCAGTTGGTGATCCCGGAATTTATGGATTCAATTCAGCAATCAGCATTAATAGCGCAATCTACAATACCAATTCTTTCTATCCTTCAGAGGTTGCCATAGCTGATGAGCCTTATATATTTGGAAACACACGCGGGCAGTCAGTTTATTTCTATCCCGTACAATATAATCCCGTTACCGGAACTCTCAGGGTTTATCATCACATTAATATTACTCTGCAGGTAAACAACAATCAAGGCAAGAATGAACTAGTACGATTCAGTCCCCTGATGAGTACAGCGCAAAATAATATCGCAGGGGGGCATTTTTTAAACAGTAAGACTGAGTCATCAAGCCGTTACACCACCATTGAAGAACAGGGCAACATGCTTATTATCGCACACCCTGACTTTATTGCTCAGATGCATGATTTCATTGAATGGAAAAACCAGAAGGGAATCAGGTGTGAACTCGTAGATGTTACAAGTATTGGTGATGCTCAGAAAATTCGTGAATTCGTTTCAGACTACTATTACTCGAAAGGACTTACCTATCTCCTGCTTGTGGGGGATGAAGCTTTTGTACCATCCAATGTTGCCGAAAAAGGTCTCAGTGATAATGTTTACGGATACCTTTCAGGCGATGATCATTATCCGGAGGTTATGGTCGGCAGGTTTTCCTGCGAGACTGCCGACCAATGCCGCCTCATGGCAGAGCGCACAATCAGTTATGAAAAGGAGCCTTCAATGTCTCCTGAGTATTCCTCTTTTCTTGGTATAGGCAGTGGCCTTGGCCCTGGTGATGACAATGAACTTGATTTCGAACACATCAGGAATGTGTCAAACGCAGTCAGCAGTACTTATTCAAATATCATGGAGATGTACGACGGATCAAGAGGAGGCAAAGATGCGAACGGAGATCCTGTGGCATCTATGGTAAGCGATGCTTTAAACAAAGGAACCGGTGCAGTAATGTACCTCGGACATGGATCCGTTGGCTCTTGGGTTACAAGTAACTTTTCTGGTAGCGAAGTACGAAAACTGAACAATACCGAGGTATTCCCTGTAATCTGGTCAGCTGGTTGTGATAACGGCGACTTCAAAGGAGCAACCTGTTTTGCTGAATTCCTCCTTCGTGCCGAGAACAATGGCAAACCAACAGGTGCAGTAGCGGCACTGATGTCAACAGCCAACCAGAACTGGTACCCGCCAATGGAAGCACAGGATGAGATGGGATTGATTTTGAGTGGTAATCATGAAACGAATAAGTCGACAACTTTCGGTGGCATTTCTTTAAGCGGATGTATGAAGATGAATGAAAAATACGGATTTGGTGCATACACTGTTACTGATAACTGGACCATTTTTGGAGATCCCTCAATTGAAATCCGCACAACTACCCCGGTTTCACTTAATCCGGTGCACAAAGGTATGCTCGGGACTGATGCAGTCTCCTTTACTATAAGCAATCTGCCGGTTAATTCACAGGCCAGCCTTTCAATGGGAGGTGTACTTATTACAACTGCCCTTGCTGCATCTGACCAATTAACTCTTGATCTCCCTTCGCTTGCCGGAGTCAGTAAGCTTACCCTGGTAATAAGCGGACAAAATATTAAGCCGTACATCACCGAGATCGCGGTAACTGATCAGCCGGCAATGGCAACTGCCATACTTCCACAAAACCACAGCAATAAAGTATCTGTGCAGACAGCCTTTGCATGGAACCTGTCAGAAGGTGTAATCCCCGATACCTATAAGTTTTGCATCAGGAAGCAAGGTGCTGTTACATGGGAGGAACAATTAATCACTGATGCTTCACAGATTTCATTAACTCCGCTTGCCTACCTCACTTCCTATGAATGGAAAGTAATTTCAATTGCCGGCTTAAACACTTCTGAAAGCGCTGTATTCAGTTTCTCTACAATCGATCGTCCGGATGAAGATTTTGAACAGGAAGGTTTCCCTCGTACTAACTGGGTAAACACCCATGAGTGGTACGTGGATAACTCTGAAGCATTTGAAGGATACTTCTCCCTGCATTCAGGCAGCACTGAATCAAGGTCAACAACTTCCTTATTCTATGAGTGCACAACCACTACCTGCGATTATATTTCTTTTGAACTAAAGTTAATAGCCCAGAGTGAGGGTGCAGCGTTAAGCTTCTTCGTTGATAATTTCCCTGTAGCTGAATGGGATTATACCATGAACTGGACCAACATAACCTACCAGATAGAACCCGGAAACCATGTATTCGAATGGAGGTTTACTTCAGGTGATTCACTTGGTAATAATTCAGCGGCATGGCTCGACAATATTTACCTGCCGGTTAATGAAGCAGTGAATGTAAATGAATTAACCAAGACTATTTGTCCTTCAAACGCTGTTAAGCTGGAAGCAGTTGTTGCAAACCACGCATCACTTACATGGCGGACAGAAGGAAAAGGTTACTTTGATGACCCTTCAAAGATGGATGCAGTATATTATCCATCAGCTGAAGAGCTGCTTACCGACAAAATCAACCTTTATCTTGATGTAACAGCTAACAGTACCTGTGGTGCTGAGCGTTATGATTATGAAATATCACTCGACCAGTTGCCTGAGATTCCAGAAATCAATGATACTACTATCTATTTGAATGAATCGTTTACAGTGCCTGCACCTGAGAAACATGCTGCATTCTTCATACTATACGGTAATGATACAACCCCCGCCTCCCCTGTTATTGATGCCGCAAGACTCAGCCCGGGGAGTAACCTTATCACCGTAATATCTGAAAACAGCCTTGGCTGTGGAACTGTAAAACAGTTTAACATCAATGTAATCGGAAGCCCGAGGCCTGAAACATCTGTCCTTACCGTTTATCCGAATCCTTCGGTTGATATCATAACAATCAATAACCCTGTTGCCGAAGGTACTTCCACTTTAAGCATCTTCAGCCTGGAAGGACAATTGATTGAACAACATGTATTACAAGGAACCAGTACCGGCACACTCGAGGTAAGTCACCTTGAACCGGGTCTTTATATAGTGCGAGCTGAAAGTAATGGTAAATCCGTAACTGGGAAGTTTATAAAAATATAGTAAAATCCCCCGCTTACCCAGGCCTGTGGCATTAGTAATAGTGTCCGCAGGCTTTTTTTATTCCGCCGGATGATTATATGTTGATTATTAGTATTTTCACACCGCAATAAATACATTCTGAAGAATGAAGATAATTTTTCTCTTTATAGCATCTGTCTTTTTATTCACAACGGCACCAGCCCAGGTTAACGATAATGCCATGATACCCGGACAGCTTCTAGTAATGTTGAAAGGCAACGCTGACCTCAATACTGATGCCTCACTAAAGGCACAGTTTGAAGCGATAGGTGTCAGGGTGGATGGTAAACTGACAAAGACAACCAATGTGTGGATGCTTACTTTTGATGAGCAATTGTTCTCTCCTGATAAAGTTCTGCAGGCCGTAAAGAACCATCCTGCCATTGAAATTGCCCAGTTCAATCACAAGGTAGAGGAGAGGGAAATAGTGCCCAACGATCCTTCCTTTAATCTGTTGTGGCAGCTTAGGAATACCGGGCAATCGGGTGGCACGGTGGGTGCTGATATCCATGCAACACTAGCCTGGGATATTGCCACCAGTGGCATAACTGCTCTGGGTGATACTATCGTAATAGCTGTGATTGATGGAGGTGCTGACCTCACTCATGAAGACCTTAACTTTAAAAAGAACTACAACGAGATTCCGAACAACGGCATTGATGATGACAACAATGGCTATGTTGATGATTTCAACGGATGGAATGCATACTCAAATACCGGTAATATGGTACCGCATGACCATGGAACCCATGTAATCGGAATTGCTGCAGCTAAAACAAACAACGGAACAGGTGTTTCAGGTGTGTCATTCGGTGCTAAGGTACTGCCTGTTGCAGGTTCAAGTACCAATGAAGCTACTGTAGTAAGGGCTTACGACTATGTATACACAATGCGCAAGATATACAATGAAAGCAATGGTGTGCTGGGTGCCTATATCGTAGCATCTAACTCTTCATTCGGAGTTGACCAGGGCGATCCTTCCAATTACCCATTATGGAGTGCCATGTATGATTCTATGGGAATGGTTGGCATCCTGAATGTTGGATCAACCGCTAACAGAAGCTACGATGTTGATATCGTCGGCGACATACCAACTGCTTTGACTAATGAATCGCTGGTGGCAGTTACCAACACAACCAACCAGGATCTTCTGAACTCCCAGGCCGCCTGGGGGGCAAATAGTATCGATCTTGGGGCTCCAGGCACTAGTATCTATTCAACAAGGCAGGGCAATCTGTATGGCTATAAGACAGGTACATCAATGGCATCTCCTGTTGTTTCAGGGTCAGTAGCGCTTATGTATGCGGCATCCGATTCAGCAAGGCTTGTTGAGTTTAAGCAGTTTCCTTCATTGGCCGTGTCGAAGTTTAAACGTTACCTTATTGCGACCGTCGATACCATCCCTTCACTTGTTGCAAAAACAGTAAGTGGTGGCCGTGTTAACCTGCTTGATGCTCTCACAATGGCAGTAAACCCGCCACAGATATTCACAGATTCTTCATCTATTTACGTTGGACTAAAGCCCAATACGGCCGATACCGTGCTTGTTCAGTTAACAACTTCGTCTACTGAACCAAACTCTTTTATCCTGTCATTACCTCCCGACAGTACATGGATTAGCACTGATATCACCCAGGGCCTTATATTCCCGGGCCAGCAGCAGTATTTCAGTGTTATATTCAATGCTGAGGGACTGGCTGAGGGAACATACACCGTATCATTGTCAGTGAATGATTATTTCCTTAACCAGCTTGTAATTCCAATTACCATGCTGGTTGACCATCGGATTGCTGTTAAGGACATAAGTACAAATGTGTCGGCTATGATCAGCCCTAATCCTTTTACTGAAGTTCAGAAGATACATCTCAACCTGATGCGTACATCTGATGTTTCAGTCAGGGTGGTTAATACTTACGGTGTAACTGTGGCTGATGTGTATAACGGAAAGCTTGTGCCCGGTATGCACACCTTGTCATGGAACGGTAAAAATGCTAATAATCAAAATGTTGGAACCGGTGTTTATTTTATTGTTGTGACTGACCAATATGGATCAGTAACAATGAAGTCTATAAAAAAATAACTACGGATCTAACTAAAATATAACTACTTATGGAGTTTTTTCTACAAAGGATCATGCTCCTTGGCATCATCCTGTCTGTTTCAACAACAGTCCTTTCCCAAAACACACAGTCAGCTGCGGCTCCCCGATTAACCCATGAGATGACTCCCGATGAGTTACTCAGGATAGATGAAATAGGAAAGTCATTTATCCAGACTGACCCTCCAACAGGTGAAATTACAAGTATAGCAGAATTCGACCGTGCAATGGGTTCGGTTATTGCATATCCTTTCGGTATTCCTATGGACCTTATCAGGGAACTGGCTAAGGATGCAAAGCTGTATACCCTTGTAGCTGACCAGGCTGCACAAAACACAGTAATTAACATTTATACCCAGAACAGGGTAAACCTCGATAACTGCGAATTCCTCCTGATAGATACAGATACATACTGGACACGAGACTTCGGCCCAATGTATGTAGCCTACGGTGATAACCAGGTAGGGATTGTTGACTTCCCATATAACCGTCCAAGGCCTGATGATGACGATGCTCCGAGGCTTATGGCCGAAATGCTCGGTATACCCTGGTTTGGTATGCCTGTTACCCACACCGGTGGCAATTATATGAGTGACGGATACGGTTTTGCTTCATCTACTACCATAGCCTATACCGAAAACCCTTCCATCACACCTGCTGAAGTCGACCAGCGTATGCATGATTACCTTGGGATCAACGATTACTCTGTGCTTGAAGATCCTAACAATACCTACATCGACCATATTGATTGCTGGGGTAAGTATCTGGGTCCCGATAAGGTTCTTATCAGGTCAGTGCCAACTTCACACCCTCAGTATGATGAAATAGAGGCCACTGCTGCCTATTTTGCCAATAAGAACAGTATCTACGGAACTCCTTACAGGGTTTACAGGGTATATACTCCACAGAATGAACCTTATTCCAATTCCTATATAAGGAACGACAAAGTATTTGTTCCTATCATGAACTCACAGAACGACCAGGCAGCCCTGCAAGCCTATCGTGATGCAATGCCGGGGTACAAAGTATTCGGATTCCTAGGACAGTCGTCAACACCCTGGCAGTCAACTGATGCACTTCATTGCCGCGTTCATGAAATGGCCGATACTGAAATGCTTTACCTTAAGCATATACCATTGCAGGGCAATGTAAATGTCCAGGGCAGTTATAACTTTGTGGCGTATGCCAAACCTTTTGGCAGTCAGCAGGTGTTGCAGGATTCAGTGCTTATGTATTACAGGATCAATCCTAATCCTGTAACTCCATATACTCCCCTCACAATGAATAATGCCATGGGTGATGCTTATAGTGTATCGCTCACGGCACCTGAGGAAGGTTCAACAGTTGAGTATTACATCTATGCTGCAAGTAATACAGGCAAAAGGGAGTACCAGCCATTTATCGGGCCGGCCGATGCTTTTAAATTCTATGTGGGAAGCCAGATGAGTGCACAGGTTGCCGTTAGTCCTTCATCATTAGCCTTCACTGCCATGAAGGATACTGAAGATACTGAAAAAATTACAATTAGCAGTTCAGGGCAGATCGGAGTGAATTATACACTTGCAGTAGCCACAGACATCAATGATACCCTCAGCTTCAACCTCAATAACAGTCCTGCACAAACAGCCTGGAATTCCAACACATTAACTGAAGATAACTGGACAACCTTCTCAGTATCAACCGAAGGACAAGTAAGCAATGTGGTACTGTCATACCAGTGGAATACCGACCAGTATTATGAGGAAGGTTCTGTGTGGATACAGTCACCATCAGGCACAAGTTACAGGGCAGGCTATCAGCAACTCGACGGTTACTATAAGCTCATCATTCCTGTGTTTACCGGTGAAACACTCAACGGCTCCTGGAAAGTCTGGCTTCAGGATTCTCATGGCGATGGCGGCCACCAGGCTACCAATGTAGTGGTAAAGATCGTGAAGCAGAATCCTCTTGGTAACTGGTTATCAGTTAGCACTCCCAATGGAGTAGTGGCAGCCGGCCAGTCAGCCGAAATAGATGTAATTGCTGATGCACAAGGTATGCCCCTGGGCGATTATGAGGGCAGGATAACCCTGTATTCTAATGATCCTGACCAGCCTGCAATCCAGATACCTGTTACATTCACCGTTACCATTAATACAGGTATTAATAGCAATGATCTTTTAGCTGATAAGGTAGGGGTTAACCCAAATCCTTTCTCTGATGAATTAAAGGTTGATCTTGAACTAATGAAAGAAGGTGTAGTGAAGATCAGCCTGTTTAACTCAACTGGAAAAGAAATCTATACCAGTGAATATAAGGTAGCCGCCGGAAAGCAACAGATTGTTATTCCTGCAACCGGCATTAACCAGGGTATTTATTTCATGAAAGTAAATACAGGCAATAGCATTGAGAACTTTAAGCTCATTAAGGGCAGGTAAACTCCTGTCAGGTTCACCAAAACAAAGAGGCAGTTAATCTTAATAACTGCCTCTTTGTTTTTTGATGCTTTTTACTCATGTTTAGAACAGGAACCCTATTCCTATATATAATCCGCTTTTGCCATCTAGTTTATCGGCGGCCATGCCATAATCAATGGCAAGGATGAAGTTCTCATTCATGGCAATATGAAGTCCTGCACCGTATGATAAATGAAGTTTATCCTTTTCAAGGTTAAAGAATTCATCACGTGACTCTGCGGGAATTAAGCTACGGTCAATTTCTATCGGTTTGGTGATCATACCGAAGTCAGTAAAGCCACTGAGTGCAAAATAGAAGTTTTGCTTCCAGACGTTAAACTCATAAAATTTATAACGGAGTTCAAGGTTGCCAAAGGTGTAAGCATCACCCACAACCCTGTTTCTCAATATTCCCCTCAGTGATTTACCTCCCCCAAGTCCCTCGTTATGGGTTGCCTTGGTATATGAAGTTAACATATAAGGCTGCATGTAGAAGGGTGTGGTTCCGCTCACAGTACCCTGCCATCCTAGGCGGTAAGCAAAGGTAAGTTTGTCTTTTACCACCGGCACGTAATGCCTGTAGATCAATGCCAGCTTTGTGTAAGGTGATTCATCGTTACCAAGGAATGAAGGTGCTGTAACGCTCAAAGCTTCAATCCAGAATCCTCTTTCAGGGTTAGGCTCATTATCGCGGGTATCATAGACCAAGCCAAGCTTTAGGGTGTTAAAGGCACCACCATCGGCATCCTCTTGAGGTATTAAGCCGTAATCAACATACTTGTCATACAGGCTCTCAACATCCGGCAGCTTTTTGTCGTCGTCCAGGCCCTCGTTCAACTTGTTAATATCAACAGAGGCAATGCGGTTATCATACCTTCCAAAGCCAGCCAGCCACCTGAATTTTTCACCCGACAGCGCACCCTGGAAGTCGAATGTCATGCGAAACATCTTCCTTTCATGGTTATAGAACATGCGGGAGATATATTCAGGATTATCCGGATCATCATCCTCATATTCGGCGAAATAAGCTGCTTCGTACCCGTTGAAGCCATAAAAGTCGATGGCTTTCTCCGTAAGGTAACTCACATCAGCAGTGATTCTTATTCCGTGAGGCAACAAGTATTTTGAATCGAAGAAAATCTGGTTTGTGCCTGACCCTTTGGTTGTCCTGGACCACTCTCCGTATAACGACCATTTGTATTCTGGGTAATATGTGCCATCGCCGTAATTAAACAGATTGGCCAGTAAACCATACTGAAATCCAAGGTCAGAGTCAAATGAAACTGCGGGCAGGATTCCCAGGTTAAAACCTGACTTATTTTTACTTGCTTTAGCTGTTGTATCAGCATCCTGGGCTGTTGTTGTCATTAGCATTGTAAGGCACAGTGCTGCTATCAATGGTAATTTTTTCTTCATAAAATTACTTTTAGGCAACTAAGGTACAACGAGAATCGTGAATTTCCTATTACCTTTACTTTATAAAACTGCCGGCTGTGAAAAAAGACATGCAGAATACTGAAATTAAGAAAGGTGACAAAAAAGTCATCAGGGGTTGGGTAATGTATGACTGGGCTAATTCAGTGTATCAGTTAACCATAACCACTGCAATTTTCCCTATCTATTTCCTTGAAGTAACCACTAACGCAAATAATTCTGAAGTTAATTTCCTTGGTTTCAGCGTTGTTAATTCGGTGCTCTATTCATGGGCTATTGCCACAGCTTACCTGATTGTAGCGGGCCTTACACCGCTGCTTTCTTCACTGGCCGACTATACCGGCCGCCGTAAAGCTTTTATGCGTTTCTTTACGCTTGTAGGAGCAATCTCATGTGCCGCTCTGTTCTTTTTTGACGGTCAGCATATTCAACTGGGGGTTATTGCTTTTACCCTGGCTACCGTGGGTTATGGCGGAAGTCTTGTATACTATAACTCATTCCTCCCTGTAATAGTAGAGAAAAAGGACCAGGACAAGGTAAGTGCCAGGGGATACTCCATGGGTTATCTTGGCGGTATCGTGCTGATCATCTTTAACCTTCTGATGATACAGAAACCTGAATGGTTTGCGTTAACTAAAGGTACTATGCCTGCCAAAATATCTTTCCTGACGGTGGGTGTGTGGTGGATTGCCTTTTCACAGATCACCTTCAACAGGCTTCCTAAATACACTTTCAGGAAAAGAAGCAAAGAGAACGAAACCAATATGTTTATTGAAGGCTACAGTGAGCTTAACAAGGTATTCCAACAGGTAATCAAGTCACGTAAGTTCACCTTGTACCTCATCGGCTTCTTCTTTGTGATGATGGGTGTTATTACAACCATGTTTATGTCAGTTACGTTCGGGAAGAAGGAAGTAGGCCTTGACGACGGGGTGCTTATACCTGTCCTCCTGATTATACAGCTTGTAGGAATGGGTGGTGCATGGATTTTTTCTAGGCTGTCAGCACGATATGGGAACCTGAAGGCACTAATCATCTCTGTTTCGATATGGGTTATAGTTTGTACAGGTGCTTCTGGTATAGTAAATGCCACACAGTTTATTGTGGCAGCATTTTTCATAGGCCTTGTAATGGGTGGCACCCAGTCACTTGCCCGGTCAACATACAGTAAAATGATACCTCAGAATACAACCGACCATACCAGTTACTTCAGTTTCTATGATGTGATGGAAAAGCTTGCATCAGTGGCGGGTACCTTCAGCTGGGGCTTAATTGAAGCTCTTACCGGTAATATGCGCTATTCAGTCGCTGCTATAGGTACCTTCTTCGCCATCGGTATAGTATTCCTTGGCTTTACCCTTTATGTTGAACTGCACGAACGCACTGTAGCTAAACCTGCCCCGGTTAAAGCCGACTAAGCTGCCTTCAGTTTTATACTAAAAGACTCATTTTTTTGTTAGTAAACTGTAACCTGATCTTTTATGAAAGAAAAGAGTGGCAGTTTATGGAATGATCTTATGGAGTGGGCTTATCGTCGTGCCTTAACCGGTTCCGGTGGCCTTGATAAGGCATCAACTCTCGCCATGCGGTTTTACCACCCTTCACTAACTATCGATGAGCAGATAGATGCCCTTGTGCGAAGGCAGAAAATACTTGCAGGGAGCAGTGGTTTTCTTACCGGGCTCGGCGGTATTATGTCGTTACCCTTTACCATTCCTGCCAACCTTGCAAGTGTGGTATTTATACAGTTGCGTATGATTATTGCCATAGCATACCTGGGAGGTTACGATCCTGAAGATGAAAAAGTGAAAACTATGGCCTTTGCCTGCATGGCCGGGAATGCCGCAAAAGATGTAGTGCAGGAAATGTCAATACAGGCAGGTAAACGCACTACCCGCAAACTGCTACAGAGAACAGGACTTGCAAACCTCGGCAAAGCTATCCCCCTGGCAGGCGGTATTATAGGCGGGTCAATCGACGTTTTAGCTACTGCTATTGTTGCCAGATTAGCAAGAAAAACTTTCATTGAAAAAGCGGTATAATTAGTTAATTTTGCTTTTCAATTTCTGCTATAAACTGCCTCATTCATTAATCAATCAACAACCATCCATGAAAAGAGTATTTTTTTTAACCTTAATTGTATTGCCACTCTTTATGTCGTGCAAACAACAAACAAAGAATGCTGATAACCCATTCTTCACTGAGTACAACACTCCTTTCGGAGTACCTCCTTTCGACAAGATTGATACATCTGACTACATGCCTGCCTTCACTGAAGGTATGAAGCAGCACAATGATGAAATCCTTGCCATTACTGAGAATAAAGAAACTCCTACTTTTGAAAACACTATCCTCGCTTTCGACAAATCAGGCCAACTGTTAACGAAAGTAAGCAAGGTGTTTTTCAATGTAAAACAGGCTCACAATAACGAAAAATTGCAGGAAATTGCCCAGAAAGTAACTCCTTTACTTTCTGCACATTCCGACAATATTTCAATGAATGCCAAGCTGTTTGAAAGGATCAAGTCAGTTTATGAGAATCGTGATAACCTCAAACTTGATGCTCAGCAAAAGCGTGTTGTTGAAAAATACTTCCGCGATTTTGAACGCGAAGGTGCCAACCTGCCTGCTGATAAACAACAGGAACTGAAGAAGATTAATGAGCAGCTGGCAATTCTTTCAGTAAAGTTTGGTGAAAACCTGCTTGCTGAAACCAACAAAAACTTCAGCCTGGTAATCGATAAGAAGGAAGACCTTGCCGGACTTCCTGAAGGAGTTATAGCTGCTGCCGCTGAAACAGCCAAAGCTGAAGGACAGGACGGCAAATGGGTGTTTAAACTCAACAAGCCGAGTATGATACCTTTCCTCCAGTATGCTGATAACCGTGACCTCAGGCAAAAGCTTTACACCGGTTACTTTACGCGTGGCAACAATAACAATAACAACGATAACAAACAGGTAGTTCTTGACATGGTCAGGCTCAGGGCTGAAAAAGCCAAATTACTGGGCTTCGACAATTTTGCTGCTTATGTAATTGATGAAAACATGGCCAAAACCACACAGGCTGTTGATGATTTCCTTATTAAACTCATGGCTGCCGCTACTCCTGTTGCAAAGAAAGAACTTGCTGAAATGCAGGCTTTGTCTGATAAGGAAGGCAACAAGTTTAAACTTGAATCATGGGATTGGTGGTACTATGCAGAAAAACTCCGCAAACAGAAATATGACCTCGACGAAAATGAACTGCGCCCCTATTTCAGCCTCCAGAATGTACGCAATGGTATGTTTGCTGTAGCCACTAAACTTTATGGTATTTCATTCAACCGCATTGATAACCTTCCGGTATACCACAAAGATGTCGAAACCTATGAAGTAAAAGATACTGATGGCTCGCACCTCGGAATACTCTACCTCGATTACTTCCCCAGGCCTACTAAGGATGGTGGTGCATGGTGTACCGACTTCCAGAGTGCCGGTTATGATGAGAATGGCAAGAAGGTTGACCCAATCATTTCAATTGTCTGCAACTTTACACCGCCAACCGGTGATAAGCCATCACTGCTTAACTGGGATGAAACTACCACATTATTCCACGAATTCGGACATGGACTGCACGGACTGTTCACACAGGGAAAATTTACCCGCACTGCCGGCAACGTTCCTCAGGATTTCGTAGAGCTGCCTTCACAGGTAATGGAAAACTGGGCTGGCGAGCCTGAGGTTCTCCGTATGTATGCAAAACACTATGAAACAGGTGAAGTAATCCCTGAAGAACTTATTGCCAAGATCCAGAACAGCGGACTCTTCAACCAGGGATTCGATAACAGCGAATATATAGCAGCTTCTATCCTTGATATGGATTTCCATAAGCTCACTTCTCCCGTAACGCTCAGCAATGTTGAAGAGTTTGAAAAAACTGCAATGCAGAACATCGGACTCATCAACGAGATATGGCCACGCTACCGCTCAACCTATTTCGCTCACATTTTCGATGGTGGATATGCAGCAGGATACTATGTTTACCTGTGGGCAGCTGTTCTTGATGCCGATGCATTCGACTATTTCAAACAGTCGGGCGATATCTTCAACCAGCAACTCGCAGCCAGCTTCCGCAAGAATGTATTAACCGAAGGTGGTGATGATGAAGGTATGATTCAGTATATGAAGTTCAGAGGACAGGAACCATCGATTGAACCATTGATGAAAAAGAGGGGATTGAATTAATAGCCCTTTCTGGTAAAACAATCGTACTGTTTAAAATTAAGAGGAGGAAGAGCACTGGCTTTTCCTCCTTTTTCATTGGGGATTCATTCGTATCAAACATACCCTTGGGTTACCCTTGAATTACCTTCCGGTTACCCTTTTGGTAATGGGAAGGTAAAGGGGAGGTAACCCAAAGGTAACCGAAAGGTAACCGAAATACGAATGAAGACTATGTTCAGGTACTTGAAAACCTGAAATTGTGACCGAAATGGTTTATTTTGCAAGGAGTTGATTAGCCCTTGTGAGTGCTGAATTTATCTCAGCGCATACATTGTCGGTACCTACCATTGTAATCAGGCCTGCTTTATCAAGCGCATCGTAAACCGATTTCTGTGGACCGGAGATTATAACCTTAATTCCCGCTTTCTGAGTGCGCCTGATAAAATTGCGCAGGTTATTGATACCTGTTGAATCCATAAATGGCACCCTCCTCAATCTGATAACCAGGATCTTCGGCTTGCGGGTCACCTGTTGTTCGGCTTCTTCAAACTTATTAGCAACACCGAAGAAGAAAGGGCCGCTTACTTCAAATACTTCAACTCCTTTAGGTATACTTAGCTGTTCAGCATCCTCTGCAATACCTCCGGTTTCATCATCAACAGCCATTTTGATAACCTCAACACCGCTGGTTTCAATCATCCGCTTAAGGAACAGCAGGACTGCCAGCAATAAACCGAACTGAATGGCCACTGTAAGGTCGACAATAACGGTAAGAAAGAAGGTGAGCAGAAGTACAGTGACATCGGAGCGACTGTTCCTGAACAGTCCTTTAAACGACCTCCATTCGCTCATGTTGTAGGCAACTACGATAAGGATCCCGGCCAGGCAGCTCATAGGAATTAAACCTGCCAGTTTACCGAAGAACAAAAGTATAAGTAGGAGCACAACAGCATGGATAATTCCTGCAACCGGTGTTTTGCCTCCATTCCTGATGTTGGTCATAGTACGGGCGATTGCTCCGGTAGCCGGAATTCCTCCAAATATCGGAGTGATGATATTGGCAATACCCTGGCCGATCAGCTCAGTATTTGAGCGATGCCTTCCGCCTGTTGCACCATCAGCCACCATGGCTGAAAGCAGTGATTCAATAGCACCCAGCATGGCTATGGTAAAGGCAGGTGCCAGCAACAGCCTGAATGTTTCGAAATCAATCCTTGGGATTATTGGAGAGGGTAAAGAATTAGGAATAGCACCGAAACGACTTCCGATGGTTTCAACATCGAGGTGTATGAAAGTAACAGCAAGGGTGCTGATTACCAGCGCAATCAATGTTCCGGGTATCTTCTTATTGACCTTTGGCCAAAGAAAACTGATAAGAACGGTAAATGTCCCAATAGCTACAGCATACCAGTTTACAGCATCAAAATGCGCAAAATAATACTGCCACTTGGCTATAAAGTCTGCCGGTACAGGTTGTGCAACCTGCATCCCGAAGAAATCCTTTATCTGTGATGAGAATATTACCAGTGCTATACCGCTGGTAAAGCCTACAACTATAGGATAAGGCATAAATTTAATGATAGTCCCCAGTTGCAGGAGGCCCATGGCAATAAGCATAGCTCCTGCCATCAGGGTGGCTATCACTAGTCCGTCCACCCCAAACCGCTCAACTATACCGTAAACAATAACAATAAAAGCTCCTGTAGGGCCGCCAATCTGCACCCTGCTGCCTCCTAGGGCAGAGATCAGGAAGCCGGCAATGATTGCTGTTATAATGCCCTTTTCAGGAGATACACCTGATGCAATTCCGAATGCAATAGCCAACGGGAGTGCTACCACACCTACAATAATTCCTGCAATAAGGTCGCTGGTAAAAGTTTTAAGGTCGTAACCTTTGAGTGTTGTTAGGATCTTTGGATGGTAAACCTGACTTACGCGTTCAAAAAAATATTCTGACATTTCCTGCCTCCTTTAACAAGCGGCAAAAGTACAAATTATGTACAAAACCTTTCTCAGAAGTTATTCTTTAAATCTCATTAACAGGATACCTCTCACTCCGCCTCTAATTTCTCAGCATAACTATTAATAACCTGGTAATAGCCGTTGCGGATGGCAAAAAGTTTATCGCGGGTGAGGTCTTCTTTATAGATTCTTACCATGTCGATGATACCATGGTTTTCGTAGAAGAAAGCATTGGCAGCATCGAAGTAGAGTAGGTTTATATCAAATTGCACCTCCATGGTTATTTCTTTAAACTTGCTCCATGAGTAATGGCTGGGGATAATAAAGTATCCGTGATGCGGCTCAAACACATCAAGGTACATCATGTCGCCGATGGGTTCAAGGAAGAATGACTTCTCGAGCCTGATGATGCCTGTTTCGCCTTCAACCTTCTTTATCTTTTTGTGGAAAACCATTCCCTCTTCTGCAAACAACCGCTGAAGTTCGAAGATATGTTCAAACTGTTCGAGGTTCCTGAGCCTGATGATCTGGAGTTTCATATCAAATATCTCGAGGTAACCCGGAACTGCATCAAATTTATGTTTGAAACACTTCCTGACCTTGAGGATTATACGCCAGATCTTCTCAAGTGAGTAATGGCCTTCAAGCACCATATATAGGTACAGTGGTTTCTGCTCATAGGTAAACCGCTCGTAATATCCCCAGAATGGTGATTCGGATTCAAGCAGACAGGCGTTGGGCAACAGTTTTTCGTTGTCAATACACCGTAGCACTTCCTCTTTCTCAAGGCAGCCAAACCGTTCTATAGTTATCTTATCCATGGTACCAAAGTGTTTAAAATGAACTATTAGTAAAAGTACGAATTCTGGACATAATTATCAAGTGATTTTAACTTCAAATTCAGATTGAAGATCCACATTAAAAGATAAACCAGAATCTGAATCCTGAATCTGAATCCTGAATCTGAATATAGAATCTAATCCATCCCGTTAATGAAATGTTAAAAAAACTTATAATGAATCAAAAGCCTTTTAATAAACTTAACTTTGTGCCTCTAATTTTAAAATCAATGAAACTCTTTACATTCCGCCTGAAATCAATTGCTTTGGTGCTAATTTGCTTACTTTTAAATCTCTCACAACTAGTTGCCCAGACAAATCCGCAGCGGGCTAAAGGCAACGGCAATGGCAACGGGCCGCAGGAAGGGTATGGCGTGATATCAGGTGCCGTGCATGATGAAGCAACCGGTGAACATGTGGAATATGCCAACATTCTGCTGTACAGTGTGAAAGATTCTGCGATGGTAACAGGTACTATTACCGATGCCAAAGGCAGATTCCAGATAAATTCAGTGACTCCTGGCAGGTATTACCTGAAGGTAAGGTTTATAGGATTTGAAGATAAGGACATATCAGGCCTGGCAATCAATCCGAAAAGTGCCGATATTAAGCTTGGTGATATAACCATCAAGAGTAAATCATCAGTTCTTCAAGGTGTTGAAATTACATCTGAGAGGTCGATGATCACCAACAACCTCGATAAGAAGGTTATCAATGTTGATAAAACGATGGCCCTTGGCGGAGGAACTGCAGCTGATGTAATGGAGAATGTACCATCGGTAGCCGTTGATGCGGAGGGTAATGTGAGCCTGAGAGGCAATTCAAACATCACTCTGCTCATTGATGGCAAACCGGCAAGCCAGGCTGGTATCGCAGCCAGTGATGTTCTCAATACTCTCCCTGCAAGTTCCATTGAAAGTGTTGAAATTATTACAAACCCTTCTGTCAGGTATGATCCTGACGGAACAACAGGCATCATCAATATTGTGCTGAAGAAAAAAACACTGCAGGGATTTAACGGACTGGTTTCATTGAATGCAGGCACAGGTGATAAGTACAACGGATCAGTGGTGCTGAATTACAGGCATGATAAGTTTAATGCTTTCCTGAATTTTGATGGCAGGAGGCACAATATGGAACGTAGTGGTACTAGTTCACGCACATCGCAATTTGGTGAACAGGTTAATGTACTTGAACAAACCGACGAAGGCAGCATGCACAGAAATATGTCGAGGATTAGTGCCGGTATTGACTACTTTTTCGACAGCCGTAATAACCTCACTTTAAGTGTTGCAAAAAGGGATATGTCGTTCGGTAATGATGGAATGCTGATAAACCGTTCAACTATTGATGGTAGCCTCGGTAGATTATTCAACAGGGATAACAATTCTGAAAGGAATATTGATTCATGGGAATATTCTCTCTCTTATAAGCACCTTTACCCTGAAAAAGGCCGCCAGTTTACCAACGATATCATTTATAATGACAATGGTATGTTAGGTGATTCATACATTAACCAGCAGGATTTTGATCCGGTTACAAGCAATCCTACCGGTGGAAAATCAAGCCAGTGGAACAGAGCTGAAAACACCAACAAAAGCCTTACTTTACAGGGAAACTATGAATATCCTATGATATCAGGCAGCCGGCTTGAAGCAGGGTATAAAGCTGATATCCGCGACCTGGGTATGGATTACGACTACCAGAATCTTTTGCCGAATGGTGAATGGCAGAGCCAGTTGAGCCTCAACAACCGTTATGCTTACAATGAACAGATTTATGCTGTATACGGAATATACGCTTCATCATGGAAGAAACTTAAATACCAGGGCGGTTTAAGGATTGAACAGGCATTTACAGATTCAGATATTGACCAGGATGATCCGGATGCAAGGGATACTACTTTTAAAACACAATATACCAGTCTCTACCCGTCACTTCATTTACAGTACGACTTAGGTAAACAGAGAGAACTGCAACTGAGTTATAGTCGCAGGGTAAGGCGCCCTCACCCACATAACATGAACCCCTATGTGGATTATTCCGACTCGCTCAACCTTAGAACCGGAAACCCGGCACTGAAACCTGAGTTTACCAATTCGGTGGAACTGGGATTTCTTAAATACTGGGGCAATAATTCACTTACAACAAGCTTATTTTACAGATATACGAACGATGAAGTTGAAGATGTAACAACTCTTCTTCCCGGCTCATCAAACGTTACTATAAGCAGGCCTTTGAACGTGAGTAAAGAAACAAACTACGGCCTTGAGCTGGTCGGTATTGCAAATCCGGCTAAATGGTTAAAGGTAAATGCCAACCTTTCATTTTACCAGGCTCTGATGAGCGAGATACCTGAATATAATATTGAGGGAAGTGAACGGTTTACATGGACCGCCAGGTTAAACATGAATTTCAATGTATGGAAAGACGGTTCATTCCAGTTAATAGGAAACTATAATTCACCCCGGAGATCGTTGCAGGAGTATATGGAGGATTCCTATATTGCTGACGTTTCTTTCAGGCAGGACCTCCTGAAGAAGAAGCTCACACTCTCATTCAGGGTAACAGACGTCTTCGACTCAAGAAAATTTGAACAAACGATCTATGGCACCCGGTTCACTTCAGTATCTGACAGGAAGATGGAGTCAAGGGTATTGTACCTGGGTATCCAGTACCAGATTAACAACTTTAATAAGAAAAGTTTAAAAAGCAACGGCAACTCGGAAGAAACAGAAATGGAGTTTTAATTCTCCATCCATGACTTGATATCCTCAATCTTAAGGGCGGGGATATCAAGTTTCATTTTCTTGCGGAGTCCGCCAAGGTCATTCAACAGTTTATTGGGATTAGCCTCTTTCAGTTGTGAAACTGTTTTAAAGCCATACTTCCTTAAAACTTCCACCCAGTTACCCGGTACACCTATGGCAACAAATGCTTCATCGGGATCAGAAGCCGGGGCTGCTTTCTTTTCAGGGCGCATCTGCGGGAACAGCAGTACATCCTGGATAGATGGCTGGTTGGTCATAAACATGGTTAGCCTGTCGATACCAATTCCCATACCCGAGCAGGTAGGCATACCATACTCCAATGCCCTTACAAAGTCCATATCAATGAACATGGCCTCGTCATCTCCTTTCTGCGAGAGACGTAATTGTTCCTGGAAACGGTTTAGCTGGTCGATGGGGTCATTGAGTTCTGAATAAGCATTGCAAAGTTCCTTGCCATTTACAAACAGCTCAAAGCGCTCAGTAAGGTCAGGGTTTGAGCGGTGCCTTTTGCAGAGTGGTGACATTTCAATGGGATAATCCATGATGAAGGTAGGCTGAACGAGGTGATGCTCACATTTCTCTCCGAAAATGGCATCAATCAGTTTGCCTTTACCCATGGAAGGATCTGTCGCAATCTGCATTTCTTTACAAACAGCCCTTAGTTGTTCCTCATCCATACCGGTGATGTCGACACCTGCATACTCTTTTATGGCATCAGTCATGGTAAGTCTCCTGAAGGGGGCTTTGAAATTGATCTTCTGCTCATTAACGGTAACTTCTGTGGCAGAGTGCAGGCTTGTGGCAACCCGCTCAAGCATCTGTTCCACATATTCCATCATCCAGAAATAATCTTTGTAAGCTACATAGATCTCAAGAACGGTAAATTCAGGATTATGGGTACGGTCCATGCCTTCATTACGGAAATCTTTTGCAAACTCATAAACTCCTTCAAATCCACCAACGATAAGCTTTTTGAGATAGAGCTCATTGGCTATTCGAAGGTACAGCGGCATATCAAGGGCGTTGTGGTGAGTAATGAAAGGCCTGGCAGCAGCACCTCCCGGGATGGGCTGCAGAATAGGGGTTTCAACTTCAAGATAGTTGCTCTCGTTGAAGAAATCCCTCATTACTGAGATAATCTTATTTCTCTTGATGAATATATCGCGAACCTCCGGATTAACAATCAGGTCCACATACCGCATACGGTAGCGGGCTTCAGGGTCACTGAAAGCGTCAAATACCTGGTCGTCTTTCTCTTTTACAACAGGGAGGGGGCGGAGCGATTTGCTGAGGATCTTTAATGATTTTACATGGATGGAGATTTCGCCCATTTGGGTAATAAAAACAAAACCGGTAATCCCGATTATATCGCCTATATCAAGAAGTCTTTTAAATACTGTATTGTAGAGGGTTTTATCTTCACCGGGGCAGATGTCGTCGCGCTTAATATACAATTGAATCCTGCCATGGGAATCCTGCAGGTCGACGAAAGAGGCAGCCCCCATGATACGGCGTGTCATGATACGGCCTGCAATACTTACTTCCTGGTAGCGTGTGTTATCTGCAGGGAAATTGTCGTGTATTTCTTTTGTTGTTACATTAACCTTGTACGCTTCGGCGGGATAGGGATTAATACCCAGTGCCTCAAGTTCTTTTAGTGAATTCCTTCTTATAGCTTCCTGTTCGCTGATTTCCTGATACATCCTTCAAAAATTTTTGCAAAGATAGTACTTTTGGAAACAGTGGAAAGCTACTGGTTCATGATCTCATGGAGGACTTTTACCGACTTAAGCTCGGTAAGGTCGGGCAGGTGTACTTTGTAGAAATCGATCAGCCTGTCGAGCAGGTCAAGTCTGACAACCCTCGGTGCATTAAAGCCGGGCAGGTCGTTATAATCCATCGAAGCAATCTGTGTCAGAAGGCTTAAAGTTTCTCCTGATATAATGTAAGAATGTCCGGGATTTAGCGGGAGCATGGAGCCGGTCAGCAGGTCGAAATAGTTACCATCCTCTTTTAATGATCCGGATGGACCGAAGCCGAGGTGTTCAGCCAGCCTGACAAGGAACAATAAGTGGAATGAGTTAACGGGGATACTGATATTGTTGAGGGATTCCAAAGTATATTCAATAAACTCAAACAGGTGCTGGTTGGCCTCTTCTTCCTTCACGGTTTTATAAAGCACCTCATTGATAAACAGCAACACTGAGCTCCTGCCAATGTTATCTGTTATAACGCCAAAGTCCTTATGGAGGGAAACTTCTTTTAGATACTGCAGCGAATGTCCCGGTTTTTCATTGTAAATAATATCAATGAGGCGGAGGTGGCCGAATAATGCAGGTTTAAGCCTGCTACTCCTGCTGAAGAGTGATTTAACAATAAAGGATTGTAATCCGTGGTCTTCAGTAAAGATCTTTACAATGCCTGAACTGTCGGAATACCGTGATACATGAAATACCAATCCACGTGTGGCAAGCAGCATACGCAGTTAGTTTAATACCATGATCTTTGTTACCTCGGTAGCCGAGCCATCGCGGTTACTTATGAATACAAGATAAACGCCTGTTTTTACCTTTTCACCATCAAAGTTACGGCCATTCCAAAGAACCTGGCCTCCTTCAGCATTTACCGTATAAACGAGGTTTCCGGCAATGTCAGTTATCTTAACGTTAGAATTTTCAACCAGTCCCTTGATAGCAATATTTCCTGTGAAGTTGCGGTATACAGGATTTGGGAAGACTACTATTTTATCGAGTGTGGGCTCTGGCTCAACAGATTCTGACCTGTAAGAGATAAGTCCCTTTGGTGTGGCAATAAAAAGTTCGCCTGACGCAGTAAATACAAGGTCGGTGATGGTGTTCGACAAAAGAGGGCTGTCCTGCTCAGTGAAATGGGCTATCTGTTTGGTGCCGTCAGCTGACATGCAGAACAATCCTGCCCGGTCAGTACCAAACCATTTGCGGTTGGATCCATCAACAGCAATAGCTGTTACAGTTTCTGTTTCCAGAAGATATTGTCCGTAGCCGTCCTGCTCAATCAGTACCTGTTGGGCGTCGAAGTTCTGGTTGGAGAATATATTCTGCGGAGTATAAAAAACCTGTACACCTTTATCAGTGCCAAGCCATACCAGTCCTTCCCTGTCAACGGCAATGCTCCTTACAAAGCTGCCGAGGAGCGCACCGTTGCCAGCAGCTGACGAAAGTTTCCTGGCCTGATCGTCCGATTTATCATCAGGTGTGTTATTGTCGTTAAAAACTATCAGGTTCTGGTTACGCCCAAGTATCCATTTTTGTCCTGTCTGGTCAATTATAATCTTATCAACCTCAATACCTGATGCAACTGATCCCATAGAATAAGAGGTCCACTCACCCTGAGGCGATCTTCTGGAGAGTATAGAGCCGGCAGAGGAGTTCACTGTCCATAGGTTATTCTGCGCATCAAAAGCCAGACCCGTAACATCGATTCTTCCGGGAGCAAGTGAATGCTGCTGGAGAGAACTGTTCTCATCTGTATATCTTTTTACGAATTTCCCATCTATGTATTCCAGCAGTCCATAGCCGAGAGTCCCTATGTAAACATTCTTGGGGTTTGCCGGATTAACAGCAACTGAGAAAGCATCGCGGTAATCGAGAAGGAAGGTATCCTGCTTCTCATCAATTGTAATCCAACTGTTATCAACAAATCCCGCAAAGCGGGCCCTTCGGTAGAGGGGTTCAAAAGAGCTGGTTCTTCCCCCCGGCACCACCCATACATCATTTGCTCCTGAAGCAAGAGCAAATGCATCAGGGAAATCAGGACCGTTTAAGATGAAATGTTCAGAATTATAAATGTTGGTTACTTTGGCAAGTCCTTCTACTTCATCGCCAATCCAGAGTGTATTATTTTCCAGCATAATTGCATCGCGCGGATTCACTGAACCAGGGTTATATGTCCACACCCTGTAATCCATAGTACCATCTGGTTTAAATACATCTAGGGCAAGGTTGTTCGAAACCAGTAGCCTGTCCTGGTGTACGTCCATATTAAACCTGTCTGAAGTATTTTCCGATTGGAAGGCCTGCCAAACATTATCAACTTTAACGTACATATGGTCATCGCCATAATTTGGCCCTGATTTATTTACATATATGCGGTTATTGAAGGCAACTATTTCATTAAAAGGGCCGGCAGGCAGCACGGCAGAGACTTCACGGTGCCATTCAGCAAAATTCGCAAGGTTGGCAGTGAAATAATTAGCAGAGTAGATGCCTGTTTCAGTAGCAGCATAAATCAGGGAATCAAGGGGATTGAAAGTTATGTCATAAACACTAACAGATGTTCCCTCAGGGCCGATATAATAAATGGGTTCAGGGAATTCTTCTTTCTCAATATCAAGCACAACAACTCCGAATCCGCAGCACAGGTATGCCTTGTTTTCAATGAACACGATACTGTGAATTGATTTATCGCCAAGAATTGGCTTGCGTTTTATATCCGAAAGGTTAATGATCCTGTCACCTTTTATCAGGTCGATATTTGCGTTGCTGTAGGCAATTGCAAGCGTATTATAGTTCTTGTTGTACTCTATATCACTAATACCAACATCACTTAGTCCGTTAATCTTTGTAACACGGTTAAGGCTGTTGTCATTATAATCTAGATAAAATACCGCATAGGGTGTAGCAGCATACATACGACTGCCTGCATCGGTAACAGAGATTACTTGCCTGTAAGGAAGGTGGTCGCGCCATGAACCAATGCCTATTTCCTGGGAGATAACAGGTGAAAGGGCGATCAGTAACAATAGAGTCAGTGGTGTAAAATATCGCAGGAGCTTCATTAATAAAGCAATTAGATTGATGGATGATAAAAGTTGTTTAATCCAGACAACATTTAAACTGCAATTTTAATAATTTATTGCAGGCGGAATGAGGAAAGATTCAAGTATTCTTCATGTCTGATCCTATTGCAGAATTTGGTGGTTAACTTTTTATTTTTTTTTAATCACAGAATATCATTTTTTTATATCTTTATAATCAGAAGTATATGTATTGTGTATATTTTCGCGAACTGAAAAATAAGCAGAGAGAGTACTATTGTGCTAAGCAACAAATAATTACTGATGATACACTATTCCGACAGCGCAATCATACAAGGATTAAGGCTTAATAGTGATTACATCATCAAGCATGTATATACCGAATTTTATCCTACAATTAAGTATTTGATTAAAAAGAATACGGGTAATGAGGAGGATGCTGAAGACATTTTCCAGGAGTCGCTGCTTGTTATTCTGAAAAATGTTCAGAAGGAGGAGTTTTACCTCACCTGTTCTTTCCTTACCTACCTGTATTCCATCTCCAGGAACCTGTGGATGCAGCGCTTAAAGACCAAGCGGCGGGGGATGGATAATTTTGAGCTGATTGAAAAGATCATAAACATACCTGAAAGTGCTACCCGTGAACTTGCTGAAGAAGAGCAACTGAGGTACAGCATTTACCGTGAGCACTTCAATAATATGGAGAAGGATTGCCAGCGCATACTGCTGCTCGCCCTCGAGAAATACAGCTCAAAGGAGATTGCTGATACAATGGGTTACGGCTCAGAAAATTATGCAAAAACCAAAAAGTATAACTGCAAGGAACGACTCAAAAAGTCGATAATGGAAGACCCAAGATTGCAGGAAATATATTAAGGTGGCTTTTGGCTGTCAGTTATTAGCTATTAGCTTGATTCTTTTTCCAAACCAAGAGCTAATAGCTAACAGCTAACAGCTAAAAGCTAAAAATCAATAATTGCTTTGCTCCATTTCAAAATATGCCTGCGGATGGTCACATACCGGGCAGTTCTTTAATGCTTTTTTACCTTTATAGTGATATCCGCATTTGCGGCATACCCAGACAACTTCTTCGTCTTTCTGGAATACACGTTCAGCTTTAAGGTTGGCAAGCAGTTTCAGGTAACGTTTTTCGTGTTCGGCCTCTACCTGTGCGATCAGTTTGAAAATACTTGCAATTTTCTTGAAACCTTCAGCTTCAGCTATGGCAGCAAATTCCGGGTAGATAAGTGAATGCTCTTCGTTTTCGCCTTCAGCCGCAGCAAGCAGGTTCTCACTTGTTGATGCCACAACACCGGCAGGATAGGAGGCTGTTATTTCAACCATACCACCCTGCAGGAATTTAAAGAAGGTCTTTGAATGCATATCTTCCTGGTTAGCGGTTTCTTCAAAGAAAGCAGCTATTTGTTCATATCCGTCTTCCTTCGCCTGGTTGGCAAACATCCGGTAACGCCTGGCTGCCTGTGATTCTCCTGCGAATGACTTCAGAAGGTTCTGTTCGGTCTTTGTGCCCTTAATCGACTTCAATTCCATGATCTGAGCGGGATCTTTTAATGTGTTTTCCATAACTTTTAAGGTTTCTCGTTGTTAATCCCAAAGGTATAAAATCTAATTTGTTTGAGTAAGATTATGTAACAATTTCTGCAACTTCTGTAACACATTTTAGGTATTCTCACCCGAATTTTGTAGAACTGTCATTTGACGAATTTCAGAGGAGAAAATAGGGATGATGGATAAAATAATAGTACGCAGCAACACCAATCGTGGACTCTTCCTGACGACAAGGGAAGACTACATAGAGAAGATAGACAGGCTTCTCAAAATGGTAGAGGAACAGGATCCTGAAATATCAGCTTCTGTTCATAAAAAGATAGATAATCTCTGTGAGGAAGGATCGTTGCATGAATTGGTTGATTATTATGACAGATTATACGAGAAAGTAAAGAATTTTAATAGTCCTTCTTACAGACCGCACTGGATGTTCAAGACAAAGTTTTATTCATGATTGGTTGTTAGGTTGCATGAAAAGGGAAGAGTGGTTTCTTCCCTTTTTTCTTTTAATTTTGGCAGAAATACCAAACATTAATGACTACTCCTCCCTTCCTGTCTGCCGGTGATACCATAGCTATTTGCGCACCAGCAAGGAGAATTTCACCTGATGACCTGAAACAGGCAATAAATACCTTTGGATCGTGGGGACTTTCAGTAGTTACTTCACCAAATATCCATGCATCTGATAATCAGTTTGCAGGCACTGATGAACAAAGGGCTGCTGACCTTCAGTTGTTACTGGATGATGAAACTATCAAGGCTATAGTATTTGCACGCGGGGGATATGGTATCGTGAGAATCATCGACAGGCTCGACTTTACCTCCTTTGCAAGGAAGCCTAAGTGGTTAATTGGCTACAGTGATATAACCGTGCTGCATTCACATATCAGCCGTAATTTCGGAATAGAAACACTGCATGCCACAATGCCGGTTAATTTCAATGATAGTTCTGAAGAAACTTCAGAATCAATTGACTCTATGCGAAAAGTATTGTTCGGTGAAACCCCGGTTTATGAATTAGTAGGTCATTTGTTTAACAGGCAGGGTGAGGCACAGGGAATTCTTACCGGTGGAAACTTATCGATATTATATAGTCTGCTTGGCAGTGCATCAGATGTTGATACATCAGGCAAGGTGCTGTTTATTGAAGACCTTGATGAATACCTTTACCACATAGACCGTATGATGCAATCGCTGAAAAGAGCGGGCAAACTCGACAACCTCTCAGCCCTGGTGGTTGGAGGAATGAGTGGGATGAGAGATAATGAAGTGCCCTTTGGTAAAACTGCTGAAGAGATTGTGAGAGATGTTGTTGAAGAATACAAATATCCGGTCATATACGGATTTCCGGCAGGCCACCAGTTACTAAACAAGCCTCTCATCCTGGGCAGGGAAGTAACAGTTTCTGCCGGCACAACAGGAAAGGTGGTTTTCAAAGAGCCGGTGCCCAGGAAAGGTTTTCGCAGATACAGAAATCTTCTTAAGCCGGCTGCATTTGTTATAGGAGGATTTATATTACTCTATGTGCTTTATGCACTGCTACTTGGCCGACTTTAAAATACACTAAAATACTATGGCTGACCACAATGAACTAGGGAAAAAAGGAGAAGAAATTGCGCTTCAGTTCCTGACTGATAAAGGATTTACTATACTTGAAACCAACTGGCAGTTCGGTAAAGAAGAAATAGATATTATTGCCATCAATAAAACACACCTTATCGTGGTTGAGGTTAAATCTCGCAGCACCAGTAAGTTTGGGGAACCATGGGACTCGGTCAATAAAAATAAGCAACGGCTTTTGGTGCGTGCTGCCCAGAAATATTGTGAACGTTTCAGGATTACACAGGAAGTGAGGTTTGACATCATATCCATTGTGATGAACGGCACCATAGCCGAGGTGACCCATATGGAAGATGCCTTCTACCCTGTTTTATGAGATCTCCCTGGATTTAAATACTAGCAACGGCTTGTCGATTCTCTGCATTATCTGCCGTGTAACACTTGGTGTAAATAAACTATTGAGTAATCCCCTCGAATGGTTGGTAAGGGCGATAACATCTACGGGTGTTTCGCGGATATAGGTTTCAAGTCCGTTCAGGATATCATCGCTCACTATAATCGAGCACCTGAAGGAAATGTCACTATACTCTTCATCTAAAAACTTCTTAAGTGATTCCATCTTCACCTTTTCATAGGCCTTCTTCTGACCTACACTCACATGCACACAATGGATGGTAACCTTAAGGGGATGAATCAGGTTAATAAGCCTGCTAAGTGCAGTCTGGTCGTAATTATCAAAATCTGTAGCATAAAGAATATGCCTGAAGTCTTCTGCCTTTAACAACTTTGAATTCTCCGGCAAGGCTATTACGGGTATTTCAGATTTGGCGACAACCTTTAAAGTTACACTTCCGATCATGCCTTCGGTTTGCTTACCCATACCTTTGGAGCCCATAATTATAAGACCGGGTTTGTATTTGCGGCTCAGTTCAAGTATCTCATCAGCCGCAATTCCGTTAGCCATTGAATGAGTGATTCGTGTTTTAGACTTTAGTTCCAGCACCTGTTTTTTAAGGTTATTCAGCTTTTCAGTGAGTTGCATCTTTGCATTCTGCTCAATCTCATGAAGATAGTTTGTAAGGTTAACCTGATAGGTGTGGCTGGTATCAAAGGGTGCAATTTCAATTACAGGGTTGTAATAAACATGAAACAGCCTTATTTCAGCTTTCAGCAGATTGGCAATATCAACAGCCAGTTCAATGGCCTTGTCGGAGGCTGGAGAGAAGTCAACTGGCACAAGGATACGGCGGACACTCTTAAGTGTTTTTAAGGATTTTTCTTTCTGAACTCCTGTTTCTTTTTTGTAAAGCTCAATAAGTTTAAGCGCTTTCTCCATGTCGGATTCACGCACCTTTATTTCAACACCCATTGAAATAGCGGCCTGAACAAGGTTCTGGTGAGACAGGAAACAATCTATACCATCCGACTGAAGCCTTGCCTGTAATAATAATGCACGGTTGTAGGGAAATCGTGCAATAGTTTTGACATTTTCACTGATCGTTTCCATAGCTTTTGGGTGTATATACAAAGTAATAAAAACAGTTGTCTAGCAACCTACGAATATACAAAAAAAAGCCTTATAAGTCAAGGGAAACAGGGGTTTTTAAGTATGCTTTACAACTCTTTCCTGAGTCGTGCAACGGGAATATTAAGTTGCTCACGGTACTTGGCAATTGTACGCCTGGCAATGTTGTATCCTTTTTCTTTAAGGATATCAGTGAGTTGCTCATCAGTAAGCGGTTTCCCTTTTTCTTCTGCGGCGATACAGTCGGTGAGTATCTTCTTTATTTCACGTGTTGAAACCTCCTCACCTGAGTCTGTCTGCATTGATTCAGAGAAGAAACTCTTTAGCAGGAAAGTGCCAAAGGGAGTCTGAACATACTTTGAGTTAGCTACTCTGGATATTGTAGATATGTCGAGACCGACCATTTCTGCGATATCCTTAAGTATCATCGGCTTAAGCTTTGTTTCGTCACCGGTAAGGAAGTATTCACGCTGATAATCGAGTATAGCCTGCATGGTAACGTAGAGGGTATTCTGCCTTTGCTTGATCGCATCTATAAACCACTTGGCTGAATCAATTTTTTGCTTGATAAACATCACTGCCTCGCGCTGGCTGTTGGTTTTACTTTTGTTCTCAGCATAGGTCTCCAGCATGTCAACATAGTTGCGGCTTAACCTCAGCTCAGGCATATTGCGTGAGTTGATCTGCAGTTCAAGCTCCTCATCACGGCTATAGACAAAGAAATCGGGCATGATATACTGGCTGCTTTTTACTCCCTCATCAAGTGAATTACCTGGTTTAGGATTCAGTTTCAGTATTTCATTCATGGCATCCCTGAGATCATCGTCCGAGATCTTCAGTTTCTTAGTGATCTTGTCGTAATGCTTTTTGGTAAGTTCATCAAAAAACTCATCAACAAGTTCAATAGCGAGCTGCACTGAAGGTGTTTGTTCTTTGCGTTTTAGCTGGATTATGAGGCATTCTTTAAGGTCGCGGGCACCAACTCCCGAAGGGTCAAACTCCTGCACTACCCTTAGCATATCATTGAGCTCATCTACATCGGTCATGATATTCTGGGTAAAGGCAAGGTCGTCCACCATGGCGGTGAGTTCACGGTTAAGATATCCGCTGTCGTCAATATTTCCTATGATATAGGTGGCAATCTTGATCTGTTTTTCAGTGAGTACCCTTAGACCGAGCTGTGAGATAAGGATTTCATGGAAACTTGCACCTGAAGCGTAAGGAACTTCCCTGTGTTCATCATCGCTGCTGGTGTTGCCTGCATTCAGCCGGTAAGCAGGGATATCATCATCATCAAGGTAATCTGTGATATCAAAGTCCTGCCTTTCACGCTCAAGTTCATCAACAGGATCAGATTCAACTTCAGACGACATATCGTCCCCTTCATTGAAATCTTCAGGGTCGTTGGCATCTTCAAGGGCAGGGTTTTCTTCGATCTCCTGCTTTATACGTTGCTCGAGGGCAATAGAAGGAATCTGCAGTAACTTCATTAGAAGTATCTGCTGAGGTGACAGCCTCTGGAGTAGTTTTTGCTGTAGCTTCTGACTTAACATGCAAATTCCCTTTTCTTTCTATTGATCAGTATTACAAGTATAAAGTAATCTTATAACGTTTTGTTTAACAATATTATTCTGCTAAAATTCTGCATTTTGCGGTGTTCTTGGGAAAGGGATAACATCACGGATGTTTGCCATGCCTGTGATAAACAGAATCAGTCTCTCAAATCCCAGTCCAAAGCCACTGTGAGGGGCTGTCCCAAAGCGGCGGGTATCAAGGTACCACCACATATCTTTCTCAGGTATGTGAAGTTCTTTTATCCTGTTGATCAGTTTGTCGTAATTCTCCTCACGCTGTGAACCACCGATTATCTCTCCTATACGGGGGAACAGAACATCCATGGCACGGACAGTGCGGCCGTCGTCATTCTGTTTCATGTAGAATGCTTTGATAGTCATGGGGTAATTAGTAAGGATGACTGGTTTTTTGAAGTGTTTTTCTACGAGGTACCTTTCATGCTCACTCTGTAGGTCGGTTCCCCAGTCAACCGGGTATTCAAATTTCTGTCCTGATGCTTTAAGTATATCAATAGCGTCAGTATAGTTGAGTCTTTCGAAAGCGTTGGTTGTAACGAATTTGAGGCGGTCTATAAGCTCATTGTCATACATCTTGTTGAGGAATTCAAGGTCGTCGTAGCAGTTTTCAAGTGCATAGTTGACCAGGTATTTGAGGAAATCCTCGGCAAGGTCCATGTTATCAGTAATATCATAAAATGCCATTTCTGGTTCTATCATCCAGAATTCTGCCAGGTGCCTTGGTGTATTTGAGTTTTCAGCACGGAAGGTTGGGCCGAAAGTATAGATATTTGATAAAGCCATTGCTCCAAGCTCACCTTCGAGCTGTCCTGACACTGTGAGGTTCGTTGATTTGCCGAAGAAATCTTCACTGAAGTCAACTTCACCTTCCTTAGTAAGGGGAGGATTCTTGGCATCGAGGGTTGTAACCCTGAACATAGCACCTGCACCTTCAGCATCTGATCCGGTGATGATTGGTGTATGCAAGTAATAGAAACCGTGGTCGTTAAAATATTTATGTACAGCAAACGACATGGCATGCCTGATCCTCAGCACTGCACCAAAAGTGTTGGTACGTGGCCTCAGGTGGGCGATCTCACGAAGAAATTCAAGCGTATGGCCTTTTTTCTGTAAAGGATAAGTTTCAGGATCAGCGGTGCCATAGACTTCTATTTCTTTTGCCTGTACCTCAACAGCCTGTCCCTGCCCCGGTGATTCAACAAGTATACCATTAACTGAGATGCTTGATCCTGTAGTTATAAGCTTAAGAGTCTGCTCATCAAATCCGGCAAGATCAACTACGATCTGGATGCTATGGATGATTGAACCATCATTCAATGCAATGAAAGCAACACTTTTATTCCCTCTTTTTGTACGCACCCATCCTTTTAAATTTACCATCGTACCTGCACCAATTGATTTCCAGTCACGCAGTAAGTCAACTATCCTTATCCTTTTAAGTGATTCCATGTAATGTGAGATTTTCTGATCAATGTAATAACTGCCTGATATCGGGCAGATTGAACTACCATGGGGCAAAGTTAAGAAAAATGTGTTATAGACACATGGCCCTAAAGGCAGCCTATCTTTTACTAATTTTGCAGAAAATTAAAAAATGGAATTTAGTCCCCTGAACAGTTGGATACCTTACAAGGAAAAACCTTTTGTCATAGCAGGCCCCTGCAGTGCTGAAACCGAAGAACAGGTGATGAGCACAGCCAGGCTTATTGCTGCTGATGACAGGGTTAAGGTATTCAGGGCAGGAATATGGAAGCCCCGCACAAGGCCCGGAGGTTTTGAAGGTGTTGGCAAGATTGGGCTTGCATGGCTAAAGCGTGTAAAGGAGGAAACAGGCTTGCTTACCACCGTGGAGGTGGCTAAACCACAACACGTGGAACAGGCTGTGGAGGCCGGAATTGACATACTCTGGATAGGGGCACGAACGGTGGTAAATCCATTTTCAGTTCAGGAACTCTCTGAAGCAATGGCGGGAATTGACATTCCGGTGCTTGTAAAGAATCCGGTAAATCCTGATGTTAAACTCTGGATGGGAGCCATTGAGAGGTTCTATAAATCCGGACATACAAGGATTGCAGCAGTGCACAGGGGCTTTTCTCAAATAGAAAAATCCGGCTACAGGTACCCACCCATCTGGGAGATACCCATCGACCTGATGAGGCTTATGCCGGGATTGCCCGTTATATGTGATCCCAGCCATATAAGCGGCAGCGCTGATATGATTCAGCAGGTTTCTCAGCAGGCACTAGACCTGGAGATGCAGGGGCTTATGATAGAGACACATATCAATCCATTGGGTGCCCTCACAGATGCAAAGCAGCAGGTATCTCCACAGTTACTGACCATGATTCTTGATAAATTGATAATCAGGGAGTCAGGATACCTTGTGGAAAGTGAACGCGACCTTGAAGCCCTGCGCCGGGATATAGATAATATTGACGACCAGATGATTAAGCTGCTGGCAAGAAGGATGGAGATTGCCCAGGAGATGGGACTTTACAAGTATACCCACAACATTACTATCCTGCAGTTAAAGAGATGGAAGGAGCTGTTTGCCGACAGGATGGCCAAGGGATTAAGTCATGGACTAAATAACCGGTTTCTTGCAAACTTGCTGAGGCTTGTTCATGAGGAATCAATCCAGATACAGACAAACGTAATGAAAGGCCATAAAGAAGGCGAAAGTTAATGCAATCAATACAGGCACTGATTTTGTTTTCCTTATAATGCGCCAGTTAACGAATTTCAAACAGATTTATGATAAATACTGCAGTACAACCCGAAAGGACAATACTCATTGGCATAATTACCGGTAAACAGGATGAGCCCCGGGTAAGGGAAACTATGAACGAGCTTGCTTTCCTGGTTGAAACAGCCGGTGGTATCCCTGAAAAGCGGTTTATACAGAAACTCGACAAACCGGATCCCCGTACTTTCATCGGGTCAGGCAAACTGTTGGAGGTGAAAGACTACATTACAGCTGAAAAGATAGGTACAGTAGTATTTGATGATGAACTCAGCCCTTCTCAATTGAGGAATATCGAGGGAGAATTACAATGTAAGATACTCGACCGTACCACTTTAATTCTTGATATTTTCGCAAAAAGGGCACGTACAGCCACTGCCCGTACCCAGGTGGAACTCGCCCAGTACGAATACCTCCTACCACGTCTATCAAGAATGTGGACTCACTTAGAAAAACAAAGAGGGGGCATTGGTATGAGGGGACCCGGAGAGAAGGAAATAGAAACCGACCGAAGGATCATACGCGACAGGATAACACTGCTGAAAAAGGAGCTTCAGTCGATTGACAAACAGAAGATAACCCAGAGGAGCGGCCGTGAAAAGATGGTAAGGGTTGCCTTGATTGGATATACTAATGTTGGCAAGTCAACAATGATGAACCTGCTGAGTAAGTCAGATGTATTTGCCGAGAATAAGCTGTTTGCAACCTTGGATACTACAGTCAGGAAGGTAGTTATTGATAACCTGCCTTTTCTGCTGACTGACACTGTTGGTTTTATCAGGAAGCTACCCCACAGTCTGGTTGAATCTTTTAAATCAACCCTGGATGAAGTGAGGGAAGCTGACTTGTTGATGCATATTGTAGATATCTCTCATCCTGATTTCGAAGAGCAGATTCATGTAGTAAACCAGACGCTAGCCGAGATTAATGCATCAAATAAACCTACAATGATGGTATTCAATAAGATTGATGCCTATAATCATGTTATAAAAGAGGATGATGATCTGAGCCAGCCTAACAGGGAAAATATTCCACTTGAAGAATTGAAAAAAACCTGGATTGCGAAGACTAATGCACCGGCAGTGTTTATTTCAGCAAAAAACAAATATAATATAGATGAATTAAAAGAGGAATTATACGACGAGGTTTATTCTATTCATGTAAAGAGATATCCGTTTAATAAAATGCTGTATTAATTGAAATTAAGAATAATTTAAGGTCAAACCATATAACAACGGGTTGAGATATTATTCTTAAATTAGCCACATCAACCATAGTGTTTAAGCCATGAGAGATATAATAGTTGCCATTGATTTTTCATCAGGTTCACTGCATGCTCTTGATTATGCAATCTCTTTTGCAAATCTCCTGAAGAGCAACCTGATGATGGTGTGGGTTAATAATCAGGTGACCCATGATTATTTTAACGGAGAGGTAAACCCATTCAAAGATGAAGCCCTTAAAAACTTTGAAGAGTTAATGAAAGCCAAGAAGGATCATCTTACGCACGGAAAACTCAGTTATAAACTGAGGAAAGGTAAAGTATACCAGGAAATTGCTGCCCAGGCAAAGGCTATTGATGCTGAACTCATCATTGCGGGCACACATGGAGTAACAGGCTTTGAGGAGTTCTGGATTGGCAGCAACGCCTACAGGATAGTTTCTTATGCACCTTGTCCTGTAATCACCGTACGATATGACTTTATGATCAAACCTGCCGGGATCAGGAACATAGTACTGCCTATTGACAGTAGTGCAGATACCCGGCAGAAGATACCTTTCGCCATTAAACTTGCTTCCTCATTCAATGCAGATATACATTTAGTATCGATTTACTCCACAAACCTCAAGTCAATGCAGAGGAGGGTTGACAACAGTGCTATTATTGCACAGAAGCACATCAGTGAAGCTGGTTTGAAATACACATTCAACAGTGTGCATGCAGAAAATATTACAAGTGCTACACTTGAATACGCCCAGCAAACTGATGCCGACCTGATCGCCATCATGACGGAGCAGGAAAGTAATGCCTCCAACATACTGTTAGGCCCGTTTGCGCAGCAAATGGTGAACTATTCCAATATCCCGGTGTTAAGTATACAGCCGAAGGAGATTTATGAAATATCCACCAGATAGTAACTATGAATCGCTTTTATACTACTCTTTTACTCGTTTTTCTCGTTGTGGCTCTGAAGGCTCAGAATGAACGTGCTGAGCTTATTCAGGATAATAGGGTGGATTTACTTGTTGATAAACATATTTTTCTTAACCGTCACCAGTTTACACTTACTGGCTGGAGAATCCAGATTTTCTTTGATTCAGGTGCCAACTCAAAAAAGAAGGCTTCCGACGCTTTAAGGCAGTTTAGTGAGAGGTATCCTGAAACAGAAGCTTATCTCTCATTTAAAGAACCCTATTACAGGGTTAGGGTAGGTGATTTCAGGACCAGGCTCGAAGCCGAAGGTTTTTTGCGAAAAGTTCAGACTGAATACCCTAATGCCTTTGCCACAAATGATTACATAAATCCTCCACGTCTGGAGTAGTTAATTCTATTAGTTTTTTTTATTGTTTTTTACTTAAAATGCCTAATACTGTTGATTGGCGACTCAGATTTTCATATATTAGCATAAAATTAATCCGCCAAGAGTATGAAAACAATCCTCTCCGCTATTGACTTCTCAGATGGATCAATAAATGCACTTGAACATGCTATTACCATCGCACGGGCATCAAAGTCCAACATCCTGATGTTATGGGTTAACAACCCCAACACTACAAAAACTATACTTTCATCTGACTTGTCTGATGACCTGCTTGAAGAAGTGGAACATCAGTTCTCAAGACTAATAGCTAAATACAGTCCTCAACTACCTGAAAGTAAAATTGATTATATTATCCGGGAAGGTAAGGTATACAAAGAGGTTGTTAATCAGGCAAAGGAATCGGATGTTTGGCTTATTGTTGCCGGTACACATGGTTCATCAGGCTTTGAAGAGCTATGGATGGGCAGTAATGCATTCAGGATTGTAAGTGCAGCTCCTTGTCCGGTAATTACCATCCGTACAGGTATTCCTATTGAACGACACCTGGAAAGGATTGTTATGCCAATTGACAGCACTCCTGAAACCAGGCAGAAGGTGCCTATCGTATGTGACCTAGCTGCCATGTTTAATGCTGAAGTACATATCTTAACAATGTTTACTACAAATGTGAGTGAGGTAAGAAGTCTTGTTAAGAGTTATACAAAACAGGCAGCAGAGTATTTCAAAAAATATAAAGTCAACACTAAAATAGTTGAAATTGAATCCGACAATATAACCACTGAAACTATTGATTACGCAAAAAAGAACGATGCCAATCTGATATGTATCATGACTGAGATGGAAAAGACTGCAAGTAATCTCTGGCTTGGGCCTTACTCTCAACAGATGGTGCATCATTCCCCTATACCTGTTCTGAGCATTCACCCGATGGAAATACCTATTTCTCTAGGGCTCTGAAGATATGAGATAACTTATTCTGAATGATAAAACTTCCTGGTAAAGTACTTATCCTTAGGATTGTATTTATTACCCTGGCCATATTATTGCTGCTGCTTTCATACCAGGCATATCTCAGGATCTACCGGATTAATGAAACTACTGCCCGGTTGTATGAACACTCAACCAACCGTAACCTTTTATTACAATCCTTGAGCAATTTTAAGGATATTGAAACTTCATCAAGAGGTATTATCATGATCGGTGATCCCTTGTTTATTAATATCAAGGACAGAGCTTCTCAAAGATTACCGCAGATAATTGATGCACTTAAAAGGAATTATATCGATGACTCTATACAAAGAAGGAATCTGCAGAATCTCAGCAATCTTTATTTCAGCAGGATAAATGAGCTTAACAGGGTACTGGTAAGTAAAGATAGCACTGTACGGCTTAAAGTAGTCAGTTTATCTGCTGAGTTCTCTGAAAATAGTGAAGAACAAGTTGATAGTATGGTTTTGATAGAAGAAATGGCGATGGCTGATATTAATAAAGAATTAAGCAAAAACCTTTCTTCTGCACCTGTCAATTTTCTTATAGTAATCAGCGTTTTTGTTCTGGTTTTACTTCTGGCTTATTTGTCGCTGTCAAAGCAATTGGTTACTAGTCAGAAACTACAAAATAACCTTGAAGAATCTAACAGCAGCCTTGAAATAGCCAACACAAGTCTGGCCCATTCACAGGCATTCCTGAAGTCTCTACTTTATTCAAACCCTAATTCTATCGTTACGTATATTGCAATCCGGGACAATCATGGTAAAATACAGGATTTTGAACTTACCTTTCAAAATAGTAACAAGCTTGTCGGAGCCGACGGGCAACCTGAAGATGTTATAGGTAAAAGAATGAAAGAGGTGTTTCCTACCATCGATCAAACGGATTTGTTTAAGAACATGGTTAACACCATAGAAACTTCACAGCCAAGGTCAATAGAGGTTTTTTATCCTCATGATGGTAGAGTACATGGTTATTACGAAGTACATATTTCTAAATTGAACGATGGCGTTGTGCTTAACGGACGAAACATTGACCATATAAAGTATGCCCAAAAGGAGCTTGAGAGAAGTATTCATCGATTGAATGAGCAAAACAGGGAAATTGAATCAGCCAATGAACAGTTAAGGCAGTTTACCTTCATCGCGAGCCACGATCTGCAGGAACCCTTAAGGAAAATAACGATGTTTTCAGACATGATCATAAATAAAGCCCCTAAAGATCCTGAAATTGAAGGTTATGTCAGCAAGTTACATGGTTCAGTGAGTAAGATGTCGGATCTTATAAAAGCTATTGGTAAATATTCCAGACTTCAACTGAAACAGGTTAATCTGCAGCTGGTTGATCTTAACAAGATTATGCAACAAGTGATTGATGACCTTAATCCTGTTATCACGGAAAAGAATGCAAGTATAACAATCTCTGAGCTTCCAACCATTAACTGTGACCCTCAGCAGATAAGCCAGCTTTTTATGCACCTGCTGAGTAACTCACTCAAATTTACATACAAGAAACCGGAAATACAGGTTCAGTGTATGCTTGTTGATGATCCCCTGATACTGAATACCCTTAAGTATAATTTCTCATATTACCGGTTCAGGTTTATCGATAACGGCATTGGCTTTTCAAATGAGTTCAGCGAAAAACTCTTTGTCATCTTCCAGAAACTTCATGATGAAAGTAAGTTCCCCGGCACAGGGTTAGGACTGGCGCTTTGCCAGAAAGTTGTAGAAAATCATAAAGGCAAAATCTCGGCTTACTCAAAAGAAAATGAAGGTTCCACATTTGATGTATATTTGCCCGCAAATCTGCAGTTGAATCAGTAATCTGACATGCAGTGAGTTATTCAAATCGGGCTATATGGGTAATCTTATTTTAATTGGCGTAGGAGGTTTGGCAGGTGCCATAGCCAGGTTTTTGGTTTATGAGCTAACACATAACATCTATCATAAAACTTCATTTCCCTACGGAACACTCATAGTTAATCTGGCAGGGAGTCTATTAATCGGGATTCTCCTTGCATTATCACTTAAATATTCATTCTTAGCCAGGCATCATACAGGACATTATCTGTTTATCACAGGATTTCTGGGTGCTTTTACAACCTTTTCCACTTTCAGCCAGGATAACATGGTGCTTTTGTACGATAAAAATTATCTTGCATTCATACTCAATATAATGCTCAATGTAGGTCTTGGTCTTGCATTGGTAGTTGCAGGTTATTCCATTACCCGGCGATTAATCTGATTAACAGCGTTTATTGCCGTCTTTTGCAGTATTTTGCCTACTTTTGCCATCATGAATAAGAATCTTAATGCTTCACCGGAACAACTAACCTCAACTGAGCGTGAACTCGAGAAAGTGCTTAGGCCTTCCGACTTTACTGATTTCTCTGGACAACCCGGTGTAGTTGATAATCTTAAGGTTTTTGTCAAAGCTGCCCGCCTCAGAGGTGAATCACTTGACCATGTATTACTGCACGGGCCTCCGGGACTGGGCAAGACCACCCTTTCACACATTATCGCCAATGAATTGGGTGTTAATATCCGCATAACCTCAGGTCCTGTGCTTGATAAACCGGGTGATCTGGCGGGCTTACTCACCAACCTTGAGCCTAACGATGTGCTTTTTATTGATGAAATCCACAGGTTAAGCCCGGTAGTTGAAGAATATCTCTATTCAGCAATGGAGGATTTCCGCATTGACCTAATGATTGAAACAGGCCCCAATGCCAGGAGTGTTCAGATTGCACTCAGTCCCTTTACATTGGTGGGTGCCACTACACGCTCGGGACTTCTTACAGCTCCCCTGCGTTCAAGGTTTGGTATCAATGCAAGGCTTTCGTATTATGATGCTATTACACTCCAGCATATAATTGAGCGTTCTGCAGGAATTTTAAAGATAGGAATTACTTCAGAAGCAGCATCCGAAATAGCACGCCGTAGTCGTGGCACCCCACGTATTGCCAACCTTTTGCTAAGAAGAGTAAGAGACTTTGCACAAATTAAAGGCACAGGTTCTATTGACCTGGCAATCGCCCAGTACAGTCTTCAAGCCCTGCAGGTGGATAAGAACGGACTGGATGAAATGGATAATAAGATACTTTATACCATCATTGATAAATTCAGGGGAGGGCCGGTAGGACTTACCACAATTTCCACTGCAGTAGGCGAAGACCCCGGTACCATTGAAGAAGTTTATGAACCTTTTCTTATTCAGGAAGGTTATTTAATGCGCACACCCAGGGGCCGTGAAGTAACACCACTTGCTTACTCACACCTCGGAAAAGTTAAACCTGGTACACTACCTGAACTTTTCTGAGAACAGAACTACAACAAGAAAAAAGTTGTTGAATCCTGTTTAAATATTTTACACCGGTAGTTTCATTATAAACAATATAAGCCAGTCATGACCCGCGATCAACTCAGCCAGTTCATAAAGGAGGAAGCCCATAAGAGGGGGTTCAGCCATTGTGGTATTGCGAAAGCGGAAAGATTAACTGATCATGAACCCAGGCTTGAAGCATGGCTGAAACAGGGGATGCATGGTACCATGAAATACATGGAAAACTATTTCGATAAACGACTCGATCCACGCCTCCTGGTTGAAGGTGCAAAAACTGTGATCTCGCTCATGCTGAATTATTTCCCCGGGCATATTGCAGCATATGGTAAAAGCAGTACCAATCAGAAGGAGGTAACCGAATTCCCTGATATCCCAGGAATTAAGCCTTATACTTCAACTCTTAAAGTCTCAAAATACGCATGGAATAAGGATTATCATTTTGTAATAAAGGATAAGCTGAATGACCTTATAGAAACTCTAAAAGAAAAGACAGGTGACTTTAACTACAGGGTATTTACTGACTCTGCTCCGGTTCTTGACAGGGCCTGGGCTGTCAGGGCAGGGATAGGATGGATTGGTAAAAATTCAATGCTTATCAGCCGGAAGAACGGGTCGTTCTATTTCCTTGCCGAGATTATATGCGACCTTGAACCTGCTTATGACCTGCCTTTTGGAGGAAACTATTGCGGTGATTGCAGGCGATGCATCGAATCATGCCCAACGGGTTGTATTACTGAAGATAAAATGATAGATGCCTCGAGGTGTATTTCTTATCTTACTATTGAACTAAAGGATGACATTGAAAACTCATTTAAAGAACACTATAAAGACTGGATCTTTGGTTGCGATGTTTGTCAGGATGTGTGTCCCTGGAATAAATTCTCCATTGCCCATGCTGTTCAGGAGTTTAAACCTCAGGGAGAATGGACGCAATGGAAAGAGGAAGACTGGCACAATCTAGATAAACCATTGTTTGACGAACTTTTCAGAAAAAGTCCTCTCAAAAGAGCAGGTTTCAACAAGTTGAAAAATAGCATTAATTTTGTCACATTATCAAAAAATACCAATGAATAACACCGAAGTACTTAAAGCTCAGAAAATCAATCCACTCGTAAACTCCGAGATCGGTAAACTGGAAGGTGTTATCTTGCATACCCCTGGCAGTGAAGTGGAGAACATGACTCCTGAAACTGTCCAAAAGGCGTTATACAGCGATATCCTTAATCTTGAAGTGGCCAATTATGAATACGACCAGTTCAGGAGAGTGCTTGAAAAATACACATCAACATACCAGGTGCGTAGCCTTTTAGAAGAAGCACTTAAAAATACAAGGGCTAAATCAGAGCTTGTACATAGTATTTGTGACAATGAAAAGGTGCATGGATTAAGGGAAGAGTTATTGTTCATGGAACCCGACAGGCTTGCCCGGGCCTTAATTGAAGGAGTGGAGCTTAAACGTGATAATCTTTCGAGATACCTCAGCAGGGACAGGTATGAACTTGAACCTCTGCACAATTTCTTCTTTACCCGCGATGCTTCAGTCACGGTAGGCAATGAAGTTTTTATAAGTAAAATGGCAAGCAGGATCCGTGACCGTGAATCACAGATCATGGAGACAATCTTCGATTATCACCCTTTATTTGAAACCAATACTGTAAACCCTGCTTCAAGCAGGCATATGTGCAAGGAATTCAGTTTTGAAGGAGGCGACCTGCTAGTAGCCCGTGAAGATATACTCCTGATAGGAACAGGCTCAAGAACCTCACCGAAAGGTATCGACTTTATTATTGACCACTATAAGAGGAAAAAAGTGAAGCAGCACCTGATTGTACAGGAGCTTCCTTATGAACCTGAGTCATTCATCCACCTGGATATGGTTTTTACTTTCGTTGACAAGGATTTATGCATGATCTATGAACCTCTGATTATACATAACAGCCGTTTCCTTACAATACATATCCATATCGAAAACGGTAAAGTTAAGATCACGGAAGAACCTACCATCCCTCATGCTCTCAGGAAGCTTGGACTGGAAATTAAAACAATTAATTGTGGAGGCTCTAAAGATATTGTAAGCCAGGAACGTGAGCAATGGCACAGTGGTGCTAATTTCTTTGCTTTTGAACCAGGAAAGATTATCGGTTACGGACGTAACAGGCATACTATTGAAGAACTGAATAAGCACGGCTTTGATGTTATCAAGGCAAAAGATATCTGCAAAGGCAAAGAATCCATTGAAACCCATAAAAAATGTGTTGTTACCATTGAGGGCTCTGAATTGTCCAGAGGTGGGGGTGGCTGCCGTTGCATGACTATGCCTGTACGACGCTCAAAGATTGATTGGTAAGATCTTTGCTATAACCAAACATACCTAATTATGACTAAATTATTTAAACTGATCACTATGGGAATCCTATTAGGTTCACTTCTCACAAATCTGCCTGTCAGTCAGGCGCAGAAAACCACTACCGGCGATTTTAAGGTAGATTTTGAAAAATACGAGCTGGGTAACGGGCTACAGGTAGTACTGCATCAGGATCATTCCGATCCTATTGTTGCTGTAGCTATTTTATATCATGTAGGCTCAAGTCGTGAAAAACCTGGTAAGACCGGTTTTGCCCATTTCTTTGAACATATGCTTTTCCAGAATTCTGAGAATGTGGGTAAGGGTGTATTCTTCAAGAAAATAGATGACCTGGGCGGCACTTTCAATGGAGGCACATGGAATGATGGTACGGTGTACTATGAAGTTGTTCCTAAGGATGCTCTTGAGAAAATATTATGGATGGAAAGCGACCGTATGGGATTCCTGATTAATACAGTTACCCAGGGTGCTCTCGATAGGGAAAAGGACATCGTTATCAATGAAAAAAGGCAACGAGTTGACAACCAGCCTTATGGTCATGCTGATTATGTGATGGACAAGAACCTTTATCCCTCATCTCATCCTTACTCGTGGCAGGTAATCGGGTCAATGGATGACCTGCGTGGCGCTACACTTGATGATGTAAGGGAATTCTACGATAAGTATTATGGCGTAAATAATGCAACGATGGTTATCGCCGGTGATTTCGATAAAGCTGAAGTGAAAAGTATGATCGAAAAGTACTTTGGTGAGTTTAAGCCCCGTATGAAACCCGAAGCACTTAAACCCATGCCTGCAGTGCTTAAGGAAACTAAAAAATTATACCATGAAGATAACTTCGCCCGTTTACCTGAACTTACGCTGGCAATACCAACGGTTGAGCTATATCATGATGATACTTATGCACTTGATGTTTTAGCCGATCTGCTTGCTGAAGGTAAAAAAGCTCCGCTGTATAAAGAGATCGTTGAAAAGAGAAAACTGGCCCCAGGGATTTCCGTATATAACCAATCACTTGAAATTGCCGGTAAATTCAATATAGGGGTTAAAGCCTTTGAGAATGTAAGCCTCGACAGTGTAATGATTGCTATTAATGAAGGATTGAGGTTATTTGAAGAGAATGGCTTTTCTGAATCTGACCTGCAGAGGATTAAGAATATTAAGGAAACTGCATTCTACAACGGTATATCAAGTCTTCTCGGAAAATCATTCCAGTTAGTGCAGGCCAATGTTTTTGGTGGTGACCCTGCAAGGATGATGGATGATGTTAATCTCCTTAATGCAGTGACTAAGGAAGATGTAATGAGGGTTTACTATAAGTACATTAAGGGTAAAAACTTCATTGCCACCAGTTTCGTACCTAAAGGACAGGCCAACCTGATTCTTACGGGCTCAGTAAAGGCTGATGTTGTTGAAGAATCAATTGAAGAAACCGGTTCTGAGTCAAGTGGTGATATTGAAATTACAGAGGACTTCCCAAGAACACCTACAACTTTTGATCGCACTAAAGAGCCGGCACTTGGTGAAAAACCTCTGCTACCCATCCCTCAGATTTACACTTCTAAACTTTCAAATTACCTTGCCGTATACGGAATCGAAAGCCATGAGCTTCCCCTGGTACAATTCAGCATCAGGCTTAAAGGCGGACAATTGTTGGAAAACAGTGAAAAGTTAGGAGCCTCCAAGCTGCTTGCCGAAATGATGATGGAAGGAACAAAGGATATGACTCCCGAGGAACTTGAAGAAGCAATTGGTCAGCTTGGTGCAAAAATTACAGTAAATTCTTCAGCCGAATTTATTACCATCAGTGCCAACTGCCTGTCGCGCAACTATACTGAGGTACTTAAGCTTGTCGAGAAAATACTACTCGAGCCAAGATGGGATGTAATTGAATTTGAACGCCTGAAGCAGGCAGCTGTAAGTAATATCATTCAGCGTGAAGCCAATCCTAATGCCATTGCCGGAAATGTATTCAACAGGATGATTTATGGTAATAATCATATCCTGGGTAATCCGGGTTCAGGTACTGTAACATCTGTTCAGAGCCTTACTATGGAGGACCTGAAAGAATATTACAACAAGGCATTCGCTCCAGGTGTGGCAAGCTTCCATATTGCCGGTGATATAAAAAAGGATCAGGCACTTAAGTCTTTACAGAACATTGAAAAGCTGTGGAAAGATAAACCTGTAGCCTTCAAAAAATATGACTTGCCTTCTACCAACGGCAGCCCTTCATTATACTTTGTGGATGTTCCTAATGCAAAGCAATCGGTTATCATGATAGGTTCACTTGCTGTGTCAAGGGACAATCCTGATTTCTTCCCGATTAGTTTTGTGAATTATAAGTTAGGTGATGGCTCAGGCTCTAAATTGTTTGAGGTGCTTCGCCTTGAAAAAGGATACACTTATGGAGCATACTCATTCCTGATGCCCCGCATTACTGCAGGATCTTTCATTGCAAGTTCAAGTGTTCAGTCCATGTATACCCTCGAGTCAGTAAAGCTCTTTAACGAGATCATGACTAATTACGGCAAAGATTATTCTGATAACGACCTGGAGGTTACTCGTAACGCTATGATTCGTTCAAATGCCGGAAAATTCGAAACCATTGGTAGCCTGATGGGTATGCTGCATGATATAAGCACTTTCAACCTTCCTTCAGATTACGTTAAAAAGGAAGAACAACTTGCAGAACAAATGACACTCGACCAGGCTAAGAAGGCTTATGAAAAGTACATTCAGCCAGGGAAGATGGTATACGTTGTTGTAGGAGATGCTCGAACACAGTTCGAAAGACTAAAAGATGCCGGTTTAGGCCAGCCTGTTATGCTTGACAAACAAGGCAATACAATAAAGCTCTGATTGGAGGATAAAACTCTGATTATAAAGAAAAAGCTCCTTAACCAGGGGCTTTTTCTATTCTTGTATTGATGACAGGTAGGCCTCTACAGCTTGTTCAAGGTCACTGATAGTCCCATTGTTGGTAAATATAACATCAGCCATTTCCATACATTTCCTGATGTTTTGCTTGTTTGGGTCGCTGGAATCCATTTCACGACGCTCATTATCAATAAATGTATCAAATGAGATACTGTCGGTTTCTGAATTCCTGCAGGTAATCCTCTCATACCTGAGGGTGGCCTCCGCATCAACCGCCAGAAGGAAAAAATGCCCTTTATTTCTCAGTGACATCACTTCACCGGGTGTACGGATACTTTCTATAATACAATTCTTTCCGCTGGCAATAGCTTCTTTATATAACTCATCAATAATAAACGAAGGTGAGTTCGCAGCCCTTAATCCATTGGCCACTTCAACCATGCTATCCCTGTTAACCAGAAGTCCTCGTTTTTCAATTTGCTTAATCAGGTATCCTCTGACTGAAAGATGCACAAATCCCTTATGCTTTGTTAGATAATCAACTATGGTGCCTTTGCCTGCTCCAAGTGTTCCTGTAATACCAATGATAAGCATAAGTTCCATTTTTTGTCAAATTTACTAAAAAGCCCGTTCCTGAGTAAGGGTTCAACACCTCCTGTGTGTATTTATATCAGTAAGTGCGGTTGATATGCTAAAATCAACTTTATTTGCTCTTGATTTTTATACATAGGGGACATGGGTATTATTGTTAATAAGAATATCGCTGTAAGCGAAACGGGATTCGTGTTTAATCCCGGAACAGGAGAATCTTTTACTGTAAATTCTACAGGTGCAAGGCTTCTGAGCCTTTTAAGGGAAGGACTCAGTGATGAAGAGATTATCAGTCGGATGCATAATGAATTTATGGCTGAGAAGGAAGATATTGAAAGAGACCTTTCCGATTTCAAGCAGTCATTGAAGCACTACAACCTAGGTACCGACAATGAATAAACCTACAATCACGATAGCTGTAACAGGCCTGAATGCCATTGATTCTCCCGGCCCGGGAGTTGGTGTTATAAGAGGTCTCAGGGAAGCAAAGTCTTTTAATGCAAGGATCATAGGATTAGCATATGAAACACTTGAGCCCGGAATCTATATGCCCGGACTTACCGATGCTACCTACATGATTCCATATCCTTCCCAGGGTATTGACGCATTGTTTGACAGGCTGGCTTTTATCCATATGAAAGAGAAGTTGGATGTAATCATCCCCAACTTCGATGCTGAGCTTTATTCTTTCATGAAACTGGAAAATAAACTAATGTCACTGGGTGTAAACATGTGCTTACCTACCCTTGCCCAGTTTGAAGAAAGGCATAAAGTAAACCTGTCTGACTTTGGGAAGAAGTACAACATAGAAGTACCCAACGGAAAGCCCGTATCCAGCGTTACTGAGCTTATTGATAACCTTCCTGATTTTGATTATCCTGTGATGATTAAAGGAAAATGGTATGATGCCTATATTGCCTATAATCCACAACAGGCTGAATCATACTACCATAAAATAAATGCTAAGTGGGGATTGCCGGTAGTAATTCAGAAGTTTATTCAGGGAACTGAATATAATGTTATAGGTCTTGGCGATGGCAAAGGAAATTTACTGGCAGCTGTACCTATGCGTAAACAGTTTATTACTGATAAAGGAAAGGCTTGGGCAGGCATAAGTATAGAAGACAATAAACTGATTGACCTGACCCATAAGTTTGTAAGCGCCACTAAATGGAGAGGTGCCTTTGAACTGGAGCTGATGAAAAGCGGCAACAATACTTATTACCTTATGGAGATAAATCCACGCATACCTGCCTGGGTTTACCTGGCAGTAGGAGTAGGCCAGAATATTCCTGAAGCCCTTGCTAATCTCGCTTTAGGTAATGAGGTGGAAGCAATGCATAATTATGAAGTGGGCAAACTCTTTATAAGGTATTCCTACGATATGATAGTTGACAGAAGTGAATTCGAAAAAATATCGGTGAATGGTGAATTACATTCAGCCGGTCATTAACATAAACATAAATTATACAAGCAGGAATTAATGGGAACTCAAGTATACGAAAGGCCGCATATTGTAAAGTTAGAAGCAACAATGCCCGGTAAATTCGGGGTGAGAAATGATGTTGCTGTGATGACTCATATCGACAGGGTTGCTGTGAAGGATATAGTGAATGAGCATGGGTCACCGGTGTTTGTAATTTCTGAACAAACAATAAGATTAAACTACAGAAAAGCTTTTAAAGCTTTTAATACCCGTTACCCAAAGGTGCAGTTTGCCTGGTCTTACAAAACGAATTATCTGTCGGCTGTTTGCAATATCTTTCACCAGGAAGGTTCATGGGCCGAAGTTGTGTCAGGTTTTGAATATAGCAAGGCTGTAGCCAATGGTGTTGAGCCATCGAAAATAATTTTCAATGGTCCTTCAAAAAGTGACCAGGAATTGATCACTGCCGCTAATAACGGATCACTGATTCATATTGACCATCTTGATGAGTTGTACCAATTAATCAGCCTGAGTGACCAAACCACCATGAAGCCAAGGGTAGCTATCAGGGTTAACATGGATACGGGTATTTACCCGCAGTGGGACAGGTTTGGTTTTAACTATGAAAATGGCCAGGCATGGGATGCACTAAATAAAATTATGCATTCAGGGAAGCTTGAACTTGTGGGATTACACACACACATCGGCACCTTTGTAATGACAGCCAATGCTTACGCTGTTGCAACTTCTAAAATGGTCGACCTGTTCCTTAATATTCAACAGAAGTACCAGCATACGATAAAGTATATTGATATGGGCGGAGGCTTTGCCTCAAAGAATACCCTAAAGGGCTCTTACCTTCCTGGAAGTGATACAAACCCGGGGTTTGATGAGTATGCTGAAGCAATAACATCTGTGATTCATAATAGTGCTATTAAACCAGAATCTTTGCCACTGCTTATCCTCGAGACAGGCAGGGCACTTGTGGATGATGCCGGATACCTTGTTTCCTCTGTAATCGGGACGAAGAGGCTTTCTAACGGCAGGCGGGCAACCATCATCGATGCAGGTGTAAATATCATGTTTACATCGTTCTGGTACCAGCATCATGTATCACCGGCACAAGGAGCCTCACAGTACAGGGAAGACACAACCTTATATGGGCCGCTATGTATGAATATCGACTGCCTGCGCGACAGTGTTTACCTGCCTGTATTATCAAAAGGCGACCAACTGGTTATTCACAATGTGGGGGCCTATAATATCACACAGTGGATGCAGTTCATCACATATCGCCCGAAAGTTGTGCTTGTAGATACTAACTCAATTGTGCAGGTTTTAAGGGAACCTGAAGATCTTAACAGTATACAGGAAAGAGAACGGATACCCGAAGGCTTAAAAATCGTATAATGGGTAAGGAGTCAGTAAGAACATATATCAGAAGCCTGCTTCACAGCTATACGCTGGTTTTCTTTTCAAAGAACAACTGGTTCGGACTTATTTTGCTTATAGTTAGTTTCTTTGATCTGTATACCGGCATTGCAGGATTGCTTTCTGTTGTAATTACTAATGCTTTTGCATTAATGCTGGGACTTAACTATAAAAAAATCAGTTCTGGTTATTATGGTTTTAACTCACTCCTTACAGGTTTAGGTATTGGAATGGCAATACAACCGTCGCCGGCTTTTTATATCATCCTTGTCTTTATCTCCTTAACAACGCTTTTACTGACACTGGTTTTTGAGGGTATTTTTTACAAATATTCCCTGCCTTTTTTAACAATCCCATTCCTTATTGCTCTGTGGATCACCATTGCAGCGACAAGGAGTTACACTGTGCTTTCACCCAATGAATCAGGCATTTTCAGTCTCAACACCATGTATTTGAGGGGAGGGCAGTCATTTGTCGACATGTACCTGTGGTTTGATGATCTGTCATGGCCGGTTTACATAAAAACATACTTTAAATCACTCGGTGCTATTATATTTCAGTACCATCTGCTTTCAGGTATACTTATAGCTGCAGGATTGTTACTTTATTCAAGAATTGCTTTCCTGTATTCAGTCATCGGTTTTACCTCAGCGTGGTTATTCTATATAATTACAGGTGCTAATATCCATGAGCTGGACTATAGTTATATTGGATTTAACCACATACTCACAGCAATTGCCATCGGATGCTTTTTCACGGTTGCCTCCGGTTGGTCGTTACTCTGGGTTATCCTGCTTACACCTGTTGTTACAATGTTGATCAGCGCATCAGGCGAACTCTTGTCAGTTTATCAGCTTCCTGTCTTTTCAGTTCCGTTTAACCTGGTTGTTATCGTCTTCCTTTATGCGTTAAAATTCAGGGAGCGGATGATAACAAGGCCTGAAGTTGTTACAATCCAGCATTTCTCCCCTGAGGAGAATCTTTATGCCAGTATAAATGCCGGCGAGAGATTCAGGAACAGTTGGTATTTTCCTATATCTCTTCCTTTCTTTGGCTTCAGGAATATCAGCCAGGCCCATAATGGAGAAGTGACTCATAAGGACGAATGGCGGCATGCTTGGGATTTTGTTATTACTGATGAAAACGGTAAAGAATATGCCGATAACGGACTGGCACTTACTGATTATTATTGCTTTAACAAACCAGTACTTGCCCCGGCTGATGGTTTTGTTCAACAAGTTATAGACTATGTGGATGATAACGAACCGGGGAAGACAAACTTACAGCAGAATTGGGGTAATAGTATTGTAATAAAACATACTGAACAGCTTTACACAAAAGTAAGTCATCTGAGAAAGGGAAGTATCACCGTATCAGAAGGCACTTATGTTAAGAAAGGGCAGATTATTGCCCAAAGTGGTAATTCAGGCCGGTCGCCGTATCCTCATTTACATTTCCAGGTGCAGTCTAATCCTGATATCGGCTCGGCAACAATCAAATATCCCATAGCCCAGTATATAACCCTCAATGGTTCCCACCAGCTTAAACTTTATAATATCCCGTCAATCAACGATCAGGTATCCAATATACAGGCTGAACCGTCACTTGAAAAAGCGTTTAACTTTATACCCGGACAAACAATAAAGTTCATTGCTTTTAACGGATCAGAGGGTAAGTGGGAAGTAAAAACCGACAGCTATAATAATATGTACCTTGAATGCCTGAAAACAGGTGCAATTGCATGGTTCAGGACAAATGAGCATCTGTTTTTCTTTACTCATTTTGAAGGCGATAGGGAAAGTGAGTTATATTACTTTTTCCTGGGTGCATATCAGATTCCCCTTGGTTATTATAGCGATCTTAAAGTTAAAGATGTATTCCCGCCAACAGTTCTGAAGTATAGTCCTGTGAGGTTCTTGCAGGATATTGTTGCACCGTTTTTTCTCTTCCTTAAGCCTTCATACAGCATGATGTTTGGTAAGAAAGAGGAAGATATTACAGGGAACAAACTAGAGGTAATCACTCAGTCAATGCATCGTCTTTTTGGCATCAGCTTTATGAAACTGGAGTGTAAATTAAAGATTACGGGGAGCGGATTTGACAGGATGCAGATATTAAAAAATAGCAAAGAAAGTTCAATAACCTTTATTCGTTAGTCAAAGTGAATCCCTATAAAGTATTCAACCGGTTAATTATCGTATTCTGTTTACTGATTACATTCTCAGTAAAGAGCCAGAATTTTAGAGTGGAAAATATTCCTTCAGCTAATACAAAGGTTGATTCAGGGTATAGCTATTATGAGGCTCTCAGCTTAAGATTGTACTATGAGCAAAAATGGGATAGCTTGCTAATGACAGGCAGGGAAGCCATTGATAAAGGGTACGACTATTTCTATATGCAGGTAAGAACGGGCGCAGCAGGATATTATCTTGGGAAGTACGCTTTGGCTGCCCGTTACCTTGAAAATGCGAAAAAACTCAATAGCAGTGATGAATTTACCAATGAACTGCTCTTCATGTCGTACCTATACACCGGCCGAGATAATCATGCTGCTTTACTTACGGGCAAGATGCCGCCACAGAGAGGTGAGATGCTTTACAGGAGTTATATAAAGCCTTCTCTTTACTTGGAGTTTGGCCCTGTAATTACAAATGGCCGCCAATCAGCCAAACATTATAAAGAAACTGATTCAGTTAATTTCAGTGAAAAGTATGCTGACGATAAGGCTATATATTCTGTAGTTGGCTGGAAGCAACCTGTAAACCACAGATTAAGCGTTAATACGGCAATAAGTTATCTGGATTTTAATAAATACAGGGAAGATAAAATCAGGTTTGTCGATTCATTGACAGGTAATTATAAAGTTAGCCAGTACGAGTTCTACCTTTCGCCCAGTTTTACTATTAATAGGCGATGGTCATTATCACTGGCTGGCCGAATGACGTCAACCCGCCTGACAGAGCCAATAGTTAGTCAGGACTCTGTCGTAAATCTTTATCTTGGAAACCCGATTGCAGGAACGTGGCATGACTTTGTAGCAGGAGGCGAAGTGCTTTATTCATCCAACTACTGGAAATTGAGTGCAGGAGGCTGGTATCTTTCAATAAATGATAAGAAGAGCTGGCAGGGCTCTGCCTCAGTTGTACTGCTCCCACGCGGAAATCTTGACCTTTATACTATTACAACTCTAACTTATCGCGACAGGGCAACACAACCATTCATTTTTACTCAAAGGGCTGGTACAAAAGTGTATAAAAGGTCGTGGCTTGAGGTTTCAGGTACTTTTGGAAATATAGCCGGGACTACGGAGTATAACGGACAACTGTTCAATAATCAGGTTAACAAGGCAGAATACAGGTTATCATCCCTGTTTTTTGCTGATGTCTCTTCAAGGTTAAGAATCATGGTCAGGTATCAGTTTATCCGGAATGTTTCCGATATTTACTTTCTTGATGCAGGCTACATACTGCAAAAAGATGCATATAATTTCAATTCACACACGATTACCGGAGGTATCACATGGTTCGTTTTATAGCATTAGTAACTGCTTTCACTCTTCTTCTGCTCAATATAGCCTTTGCACAGGAAAAACCTAATATTGTAAAGGCATTTTCTGAAAGTTACAGCTATGAAAACTCTGCAGATTACACCAAAGCAATAGAGTCAATCAAGAAAGTATACGCTGCTGATTCTTATGAAATGAACCTTCGGTTGGGATGGTTATACTACCTCGCCAAAGATTACAAGGACTCAGAGACTTATTATACTAAAGCCATTACAATCATGCCTCTTTCAATAGAAGCAAGACTAGGTTATGCTTATCCTGCATATGCGCTTGGTAATAAAGAGGCTGTTATACGAAAGTATAAGGAAATAATTACTGTTGATCCTTACAACTACTATGCTAATTACAGGCTGGGAGCACTCTATTATGAAATGGGTGACTTTATTAATGCCAAAAAGCACCTCGATAAAGTGATCAATTATTATCCTTTTGATTACGATGGTATCATAATGTCAGCCTGGACTAATTACCGGCTGAATAAACTCCGCGAGGCAAAAGTGTTATTCAATAAGGCTTTACTTAACAGGCCAAATGACGCTTCAGCCCTCGAAGGTCTCAGTTTGATCAAGTAAACTTTCAGATTCATTTTCAGTTACCCTATACCCTAGGTTTTATCTAGGGATGCTCTACCGTTGCTCTACGGTAACCGTAGACCAACCGTAGACTAACCGTAGACCAACCGTAGACCAACCGTAGACCAACCCTCAATCTAGCAGTATAAAAAAGAGGCAATCTTTTTTAAGACTGCCTCTTGATTTTATGTGGTTAAGCTACCGGACTTCGCCTGGTCCTTTACTTTTTATTTAGCGCTTTCAGTGCTTCAGCCGCGGCATTGATGGATGGTGTAATAGAAATTTCACTTCCTACGGCACCCTTCATCCAAACCTGCGGTACTAAACGGCCCTGTGTATACATACGGTCGAATTCAGCAGCCAGCGACTTTCCTTTTACTTGTTGCTCAATCTGGAAATCGATGAGGTGTCCCATCGGATAGTTTGAAAGATAAAGCGGGTTATCGATCATGTGAGAGTATATGGCAAGAATCGGCTCATCTTTACCTCCGAGCACCGGTGCATAATAAGCATTCCATACTTCCTTGGCAGCTGAGATCACGGCAGCCTTTAATTCAGCAGGAGTAGCATTTGGATTGGCATACATCCATTTCCAAACTTTCATATCAACCAGTGAAACTCCCATAATTTCATAACTACCCCAGAAGTTATCAAGGGCCATCATGTGTTCTTTGTCAGGATCAGTGTTTGGCATTCCAAGTAATTCAAGGTCGCGTTTCTGAAAAAGGAATGCCACAGCCTCAGTGAAAGCTGTGTTGGGAACACCCTGTAGCATGAAGTAATCCACATCGTTCATGGTAACAGTTTGCTCAACATTGTGTCCGAATTCATGAACTGCAATGTTATAACCTTTATAGTCCATTCCTTTGTCGCTGATACGGGTACGGAGATGTGCATAATCATTTCTCATGGCGGATCCCCATGCATGTCCCGATCCTCTGGCAGCATCAACCAATATAAGTGAACAGATTTCTTCTGCTTTCTTTTTATCCCATCCCATTTTAACCAAAATATTAGGCATATCAGCCTTAAAAGCTGCAGGATCAGGGTATTTGGATGATGTTATAGCAGTGAGCTGGTCTTCCGGCATACCTCCGCGTGATTTAAAGCCATTGTACCAGATATCAAAAGGCTCAAGCTTCCTTCCAAGCTGCTTGCTGATGTAAGCGGCAACCTCTTTAACCTGGGGAGATGAAACGAATTCAGTAAACAAACGTTCAACATCAGCCTGTGATATTTCCATACTTTCCTCAAAAGCCCTGTCAATGTATGTGGGCAGGGTAGGAGTATATTCATCCATTGCCTTGAGTGCCTTGAAATTCGAAAGCAGCACATCATATCTTTTATCGGGTTCGGAAGTGAAAGTTTGTTCCTTTCCGTCTTTGAAGATCTTGTTGACTGCCGGATCCCATGTATATGCACCGCTATTGATTACCTGTTGCGGAATACTCTGGTCAATAATTCTTTTCATAACATTGTAGATGATACGCTGCTTCTCAAGCCCGTTTTCGCCTACATAATTAGATTTCAATTCATCCCTCAATCCCCAGTGGGTGATCAGTTTCATGTCAGCAGGAAATAATTGCTTTCCCTTTGGACTAAGCAGGCTACCCATGAAGATGTTGTAATCTGAAATGTATGAATCGGCTTCTGTAAGTGTCCTTGAAGCATTCATTACGATATCTGCCGGAACTCTCGAGGTGAAGCGATCGCCCATTCTTGCATATGCCCATTGTTTCCTCGACCAGCTGGTACCCTGTGCAGTTTTCTCTTTAAGACTATAGTATGGAAAATTCAGCGCAGTGATAAAGGCAATTTTATTGTCAAAGAAATCATCATTAATATGGGCACCCACATTATAACCACCAAACATCATGTCAACCGGTTCTATTTCACCACCTGTAAGATGAAGTGGTTCTTTGAGTTTGAGGTCAATGATGTTAAAGTATCCGGAGAAGATCTCGAAATTCCTTTCAAGTTTAGAATAAAGTCTGTCGAGGGCAGCTTCATCGCTGATAAAGTTTTCTATACAGAATGCATGAAAATCTTCGGCTGATCCATCACTTTCTCTCCACAGGCCTGCTGCCTGCTGAACTCCACGTTCAATTCTGAACCTGGCTGATTCACCGTACTTACTGATAAGTTCAGTTTTTACTTTATCCATAGTGGCTTGGTCAATGTTTTTTTTGTCGACAGGTGTTGCTGCCTTTAACGACAACATACTTGTAATCAGAATGGCTGCCAGCAGAACCGGCATTAATTTCTTTATTGTCATGATGTTTAGAATTTGATTGAGACAAAGTTATGAAAAAGGTTGAACGGCTTAAATCAGTATCTTTGTACGTTAATTAAAATCGGGATGTTTACAGACGAAACAGGACACAGGCCAACGCAAAAGATATTTACAGAAGTTCCTCCTAAGTATGATTTGCTTAACAGGGTGCTCACTTTGAACCTTGATGAAGGCTGGCGAAAGAAGACCGCCAGGGAGATTCTTAAAAACAATCCTTCAAGAGTGCTCGACTTATGTTGTGGCACTGCTGACCTGACAATGCACCTCGCCAGGTGGGCCAACAAGGACACTGAGCTTTTCGGTCTTGATTTTAGTCATACAATGCTTGCCCGTGCCAAGGAAAAGGTTTCCATATTCGGAATCGACAGGGTCAAGCTTATCCAGGGTGATGCAGGGAATATGCCGTTTGAGAGCAATTATTTCGATGCTATAGGTATTTCATTCGGATTCAGGAATCTTACTTTCGAAAATCCCGATGCACAATTGCATATCAGGGAAGCGCTCAGGGTGCTTAAACCGGGTGGCCGATTCGTTATAGTTGAAACAAGTCAGCCTTCAAATCCTTTAATCAGGTCGTTATATCACCTTTACCATAACATTATTACAGCTCCTGTAGGTGGAATAATTTCAGGTAATATGCCTGCTTACAGGTATCTTGCTTATTCTGCTAATAATTATTACTCCCTTAATCAGTTATCACAATTGCTGAAAAATGCAGGGTTCAGTCAAACGACAGGAATACCGCTTATGCTTGGTGCAGCAGCGATTATGATAGCCGAAAAGTAAAATACCCTTAAAGGCAGAAGCAATTTATTTTCTGAATTTTTCTTCAGCAAGTTGCATAATAACTGCAACAATTTGCTGATGGGTTAACTTGCTGCAGTTAACATGGAGATCGTACAATTCATTTACATTCTCTGTCCCTTTCATTACCTGGGAAAACATTTTGTGACGACTCAGGTCAGTTGATGTGATCTGTTTCATCATGTGTTCCCTGTTAGCATGATAACGTTGCATCAACGATGCAAGTCGCCACTCTATAGGTGCGAACAGCTTTATATGGATGGAAGGAGTCAGCCCCTGAGTAATTGCAGCACCTGCCCGTCCCACAATTATAGTATTCCCGTCAATTGCTGCCGAAGAAACTACAGAAGCAATAGTTTGCCTTATTTTCCTGTCACTTTTATAATACTTCTGGCTTAAAGCTGAAAGTACTTCATCCATGACTGTTCTATCGGTTGATTCAGAGATTTCTTTCACCTGCCTTGGATCCATCTCTAGTTTCCGGGCAGATTCCATAATAATCTCCTTGTTGAGTATAGACCACTTTTGCCCTTTCTTTTGAAACTCTTCTTTAAGCATGCGGGCTATTGTATTCGCCTGGCAGCCAAAATCCCGCGAAATGGTTATGAATGGTTTACTTTCATATTTCTTTGATACCGGCTGGCTATGGTCGAAACTTTCAACCATGTATTTGATAAGGATACTGTCACTTTCATTCATAATCTTCCGTTGATAAGTTGACTCGCTTTGTCAAATATATTAAAAATACCGATTATTTCAACCGTTCCCTTAATTCTTCAGTCTGCTTTTCAAAGCCGGGCTTGCCAAGCAGGGCAAACATATTCTTCTTATATGCTTCAACACCGGGTTGATCAAAGGGATTTACATCAAGTACATATCCCGATAATGCACAGGAGAATTCAAAGAAGTAAATAAGTTGTCCGAGAATGTTCTCATTTATCTGAGGAACAGAGAGTATAATATTGGGAACTCCTCCGTCGATGTGTGCCAGTAAAGTGCCTGATTCAGCTTCTTTATTGACCTGGTATAGACGTTTGCCGGCAACGAAATTAAGTCCGTCGGCATCATCCTCTTCACGCGGAACAGTTATATTTTTATGCGGTTGGTCAACACTTATCACTGTTTCAAACAGTATTCGCAGTCCTTCCTGCACATACTGGCCCATACTGTGGAGGTCAGTAGTAAAACTTACACCTGCAGGGAAAATGCCACGGTTCTGTTTTCCTTCACTTTCACCGAACAGCTGTTTCCACCATTCAGTAATGTAATTGAGAGATGGCTGGTAGTTTACCATCACTTCAACTGGTTTGCCTGCCCTGTATAATGCATTTCGTGCAGCAACGTAATGGAATGCAGGGTTTTCCTGAAGTGTTTTAGCAGTAGTTACCAATTGTTTCATTTCCCTTGCGCCATCAATCAGTTTCCTGATATCAAAGCCGGCTACGGCGATAGGCAGTAAGCCAACAGGAGTTAATACCGAATAACGTCCCCCTACATCATCAGGCACTACGTAGGTTTTATAACCTTCTTCCATGGCAAGGCGCTTCAAAGCACCCCTTGACTGGTCAGTAATTGCTATTATCCTTTTGCGTGCTTCTTCTTTACCGTATTTTTCTTCAAGGTGTCTCCTGATAATCCTGAAAGCTATTGCCGGTTCAGTGGTAGTTCCACTCTTTGAAATAACTGTAAGTGCATAATCCCTCTGGTCAAGTATCCTGAGCAGGTCAGCCATGTAGTCTTCTGATATATTGTTACCTGCATAGACTACAAACGGCTTTCCGCGGTGGTCGTTGGAGAGCAGTGATGCAAAATTGTTCTGCAGGGCTTCAATTACAGCCCTTGCACCCAGATATGAACCTCCGATTCCGATAACAACATAAATGTCAGCACTTCTTGCTATGAATCTTGCATCATTTTCAATTGAAGTTAGCATTTCATCGCTAATTTCATCAGGCAATGTAATCCATCCAAGGAAGTCATTTCCTTTTCCTGTCTTATCCAGCAATGCGTGCTGATGCTTAACTAGTTCTTCAGTAAATGAGTCAAGAGTTTCCTGATTGATAAAATTCTTAAGTCCCCTAGTGTCAATTCTCAGGTCTGCCATTATATAAGTGTTTTGAAAAATTACGATGAAGTATCTTGATTAACCTTTAATTTACAAAGGTAGTTCAATTGAAGAAATAAAAAAGCGAATGCAGTTCCCGGAGAACTGCATTCGCTTTTCACACAACAAAACCAATTTATTTATTCACACACACAACACTATAAAATCATTGGTAAGGGTCAATCATTTTTGACAATACAAAGATACTCTCATGTTATAGGAAGACCTGTTAACCAAATACAACAAACGTTAAAAGATGTTAAGCATTTGAATCAATGACTTAAACCTCACATACATTTGTAGTATGAACAGCAAGCTCATAATCGGGATAACCTTTATGGTAAGTTTGGCAATCATTATACTGATTGGCATTCAGACTTACTGGATAAAGAATGCTGTTAAGTTGAGGGAGGGAAATTTCCAGCGCAGTGTTACAGAAGCTGTTGGTGACTTAATGTCAAGAATAGAAAGGGAAGAAATAAGACGACAGATCAAGAAGAACATTGAATACAATTCTTTGCTCAGGTCAATTGATTCACTGGATTACCTGATTTACCTTGAAACAGGTAAAACTGATCATCTGAATGCAGGCACTAGCTTTAATTATGAGCGGAAGCAGGAGTGGGAAGAAAAAGTTGATGATAATGAAATTAAACTGGAGAAAAAGTCGGACTCTGTTAATGTAAGTTTCCCGGGAAGCGACAGCACAATTAAAGGGAAACTGGATTCTGCGGAGATCCTTAGTGAAAGGGCAAGGCAGCTTAACCGGAAAAAGGCTTTCCTGCTTAACCAGGTGTTCGAGGAGATGTTTAACAATCCATTTTCACCATATATTGAAAGTTGGCTGAGCAGGGGTAAACTCGACACATTGCTGAAAGCGTCATTAGCAGATAAAGGAATTAAAGCTGATTACCAGTTTGGGATATATAGTAAGCAAAGAAACCTTGTAGTAGTTGAAAAAGATCCTAAGTACAGGGAGTCATTAATGAAAGAAGGTATGTATTACAGGTTGTTTCCTGCCAATACAAACGCTCCTCAGGATTTCCTGGTGGTTTATTTCCCCAACCAGACAAGGTACCTGTTACTGCAAATGGGGGGAATGCTTACCATTTCAGGGATTTTACTGTTGTTCATCATCTTTGCCTTTATGACTGTGATAGTGGCCATTTTCAGGCAAAAGAAGTTATCGCAGATGAAGAATGACTTTATTAACAATATGACCCATGAATTCAAGACACCCATCTCAACCGTGTCATTGGCATGTGAAGTGTTGAATGATAATTCAGTGCCAAAAAGTGAAGAGTTTATCCATTCATACATCAATATAATCAGTGAGGAGAATAAGCGACTTGGTGTAATGGCAGAGAAAATACTGCAGACAGCCATACTTGAGAAAGGCCAGTTAAACCTCCGCAAAGAGAAAATTAATCTTCAGAATATTATCGCTGACGTCGCTCATAAAATTGCCATCCAGGTTGAGATAAGGGATGGAAGCATAAGCACTGTGTTTGACGCTGCTGATCATGAAATTATAGCTGATAAGGTTCATATCACCAATGTTATCAATAACCTGCTTGATAATGCTAATAAGTATTCACCTCGCAAACCATTGATAACCGTAACAACGCAAAATGTTAACAATGGTGTAATGATCAGTATCACTGATAATGGTATCGGAATTAATAAGGCAAACCAAAAAAAGATATTCGATAAACTATACAGAGTTCCCACCGGCGATGTTCATAATGTAAAAGGCTTCGGACTGGGGCTTAGTTATGTGAAATTTATTGTTGATAAACATGGGGGCAGGGTGAGTGTTGAAAGTGAACCGGGGAAAGGATCAACTTTCAGAATTTGGTTGCCTCATAAAGCCTGATTGTGTAAATTTGTTATATGGAAAAGCAAAAAATTAGGGTATTACTGGCGGAAGATGACCGCAATTTAGGGAACATCCTCAAATCATATCTTGACGCGAAAGGGTATACAACCAGCCTCTGCGTGAATGGACAGGAAGCGTATGACCAGTTTCAAAGGGATAAATTTGATTTTTGTGTAGTAGATGTTATGATGCCGCTTAAGGATGGGTTCACCCTGGCAAAGGAAATCAGGCAACATGATAAGAATATTCCGATCCTTTTCCTGACAGCTAAATCACTTGAGGAAGATAAACTTAAAGGTTTCCAGGCAGGTGCAGATGATTACCTTACAAAGCCATTCAGCATGGAAGAACTTCTTATGAGAATGGAAGCCATCATGCGAAGAAGCGGGGTCGGACAGACGGGCAATAAAATACTTAAGGTGGGAAAATTTGAATTCGATCATAATCTGCAGATACTTAAGCTGGACGGGAATGAGCACAGACTTACTTCTAAGGAAAGTGAACTTTTACGCCTGCTTGCTGAAAATATGAATGAAACCGTTGACAGAAGCATTGCCCTTAACAAAATATGGCAGGACGATAGTTACTTCAACGCACGAAGCATGGATGTGTATATTGCTAAGTTAAGGAAGTACCTGAAAGATGATCCGGGTATTGAACTGATAAATGTACATGGTATAGGATTCAGATTGGTGGTAAAGAGCTGATCTTTATCTCTTTTTACGGTTAGATTTCGATTTGCTTTTCCTCTTTTCTTCTTCTTTTTCAGCTTCTTCAATAAGGCTGCGCCAGTCTTTTGGTCCCTCTGCTGAAAAATCAATAGTTTCCTGGTATTCGCCCTTAGCGATAGAAAGCACCTCTATTTCTTTGTCAAGGTATGTCTGTATTTCATCCAGGACAGGTTTTTCATTACTGCTGCAGAAAGACACGGCTGTCCCTCTTTTTGTTCCTCTGCCGGTGCGGCCAACCCGATGCACATAATTTTCTGCTTTTTCAGGAAGGTCGTAGTTTACTACATACTCAACATCCGGAATATCAATTCCCCTGGCTGTTACATCAGTGGCAATCAGAATATTTATTTCTGATTTTCTAAACTTTGAAAGTGCCCTTTCACGCTCCTTCTGATCCTTATCACCGTGCATAGTTACGCTCATAATACCAACTCTTTCAAGAGCAGAGGCGACTCTGTCGGCACGTACTTTAGTACGGACGAAAACAAGCACTTTACTCGAAGGGTTTTCCTTAATAATCCTTTCAAGGAAAAACCTCTTATCATCCATCTCGATAAAGGTAACAAAGTGGTCTATATTTCTTGATACCGGGTCTTTAGGAGATATCTGGATTCTGATTGCTTCCCTTACCATTGAGTAAGCCAGCTTCTTGATGTCGTGGTTTATAGTTGCAGAGAAGAAAAGAGTTTGTCTTCGTTTCGGGAGGCGGGCAACCAATTGCCTGATATCATTAATAAAGCCAAGGTCGAGCATATGGTCGGCTTCATCCAGTATCAGGATTTTTATCCTGTCCAGGTTAAGGTGTCCCTGTGAAGCAAGGTCGAACATTCTGCCGGGAGTTGCTACCAGCACATCTGTACCTTTCTCAAGTTTACTTATCTGCGGGTCCTGCTCAACTCCGCCATAAACGCATAAAATTCTTATACCGGTTCCTTTGCTGATATCCTCAAACACTTGTGTAATCTGAAGGGCGAGTTCTCTTGTGGGAACCATCACTAAACACCTGATACCGCCGGGATTATTTTCCCTCATAAGGATATTAATAACCGGAATAGCGAAAGCCGCGGTTTTACCTGTGCCGGTTTGTGCTATAGCAAGTACATCTTCACCCTTGAGGATTGGAGGAATAGCTTTAAACTGAATGTCTGTTGGCCTTTTAAAGCCAAGTGCTGCAAGGTTGGCCTTAATGGCAGGGGCAAAGTTTGAATCCTCGAATCTCATCTGTGCAGTGTTGTTTAAGGAGTAATTGTAAATTGATCCCAATCAAGGGCTACCCTAAAGGTTTCCCTGAAATGAAGCAGTGATTTATAGTCAATTGTTGCTGTTACTGTTTCAGCCTTGTTGTCTTCACAAGCTTTGATCAGTTTACCCTTAAAGTCAAGAATAACTGAGCCTCCACGGTGAGGTATACCTTTCCCATCTTCACCAATCCTGTTAACTCCTATACAGTACGACTGGTTTTCAATAGCCCGTGCAGCCAGCAGTGTATTCCATGCAAAGCACCTGCTTGCAGGCCAGTTTGCTACATATACCAGGATGTCATACTGGTATTGATCATTGACCAGCCTGTTTTTGCTCCACACCGGGAAACGCAGGTCGTAGCATACAAGTGGTTTTATTTTCCAACCTTTGAGTTCAAATACTGGTGAATTACTTCCCTGTGAGAATTTAAGATGCTCGTTGCCCATTCTGAAAAGATGACGCTTATCATATTGTTCGAAAGTTCCGTCAGGGCGCATCCAGATAAGCCTGTTATATATACTGTCATCTTCTTCAATTGCAACACTGCCAGTAATAACTGCATTTATAGAAGCAGCTTTATCTTTCATCCATGAAATAACAGATCCCTCCATTGATTCGGTGTGGTCGAGTACATCCGTAACAAATCCGGTAGCAAACATCTCAGGGAGGACAATAAGGTCAATATTACCTGATAGTTTACTCAGTTCTCTGCTGAAGTAATCGATGTTCGACTTTTTATCACCCCAGGCCAATTGTGCCTGTATGATGGCAATGTTCAGTTTATCAGGGTTCATAGCGAGAGGAGTTTAAATGCCAATTATTTTATCCTGCAAAGAATTTCAGCAGCTTTCTCAAGTGTTTCATTTTGTTTGGCAAAACAAAAGCGGAGCATATGCTTGTCGGTTCCGTTATGATAAAAGGATGACACCGGTACAGAAGCTATACCATACTGAGTGGTCAGTCGCACTGCAAAATCGTACTCTTTTTCATCACTTATACCTTCATAACTCAATACCTGGAAATATGTTCCCTTTGCTGGCACAGCTTTAAAAGCTGAATCTTTGATGAGTTTCAGGAAAAAGTCTCTCTTTTCCTGGTAAAACGACCCAAGGTGGATAAAGTTTTGCTTGTTTTTGAGGAACTCAGCAATAGCAAACTGAACCGGTGTATTGACAGCAAATACAACGAACTGGTGTACTTTCCTGAATTCAGCGGTAATATTCGAAGGTGCCAGCACAAAGCCACACTTCCAGCCTGTGGCATGGAACGTTTTACCAAATGAACCAACCACAATTGATTGGCTGGCAAGAGAAGGGTATTTACAGACACTCTCGTGTTTTTGTGAATCAAAGATCAGGTGTTCATATACCTCATCGCTGAGCACAATGATATCACGCCCCTTGATTAGTGTTTCAAGTTTCTTCAGGTCGGATGATTTTATGATACTTCCTGTTGGGTTATGAGGAGAGTTAATAATGATCATCCTTGTATTTCCCGAAATAAGGGATGGCAGTGTTTCCCAGTTTATCGAATAATCAGGGTATTTAAGCTCAGCATATTTAACCATACCACCCTGCAACTTTATGGCAGGGCCGTAGCTATCATATGCCGGTTCAAAAATAATCACTTCATCACCTGGACGTATAAAGGCAGAAATTGCTGAGAATAAAGCCTGTGTTGCACCGGCAGTTATAGTTATTTCGGTGTCGGGCTGATATGAAGCTTTATATTTTTCATGAAACATTGCTGCTATCTGCTCTCTCAAAACCATTACACCCTGCATAGGCGCGTATTGGTTATTGCCTTTAAGCATGTTCTGATTAACAAGGCTGATCAATTCTTCACTTATAGGGAAATCAGGGAAACCCTGTGAAAGGTTGATTGCATTATGTTCTCTTGCAAGGCCGCTCATTACCGCAAAAATACTTGTACCGGTTGCAGGCAGCTTTGAGATGATATTGCCATCAAAATTCTCCATCACGTAAATATTATTAATATAGCAAAGATACGGAACTTTGATTGAACTCTCCCTGAGGTCTGATGTTATAAAAAGACTGGTTTTTTTAGTTATCTTCGTAGTCTGAATAATTAACTATATACAATATGAAAAACATTGATTCTTATGACTTTAAGGGGAAACGTGCCCTTGTAAGGGTCGACTTTAATGTACCTCTTAACGAAGGACTGAAAATTACCGACACTACACGAATAGATGCTGCCCTGCCAACAATCCGTAAGATACTTGCCGGTGGCGGATCTGTAATATTAATGTCTCATCTTGGCAGGCCTAAAAAGAATTTTGAAAACAAGCTTTCGTTAAAACATATTATACCATACTTATCTGAGGTACTTGGTCAGGATGTGAAATTTGCCGATGACTGTATGGGTGAATCCGCAAAGGAATTAAGTGCAGGGTTAAAGCCTGGAGAAGTCCTGTTGTTGGAAAACTTAAGGTATTATGAAGAAGAGGAAGGTAAACCACGCCTTGCAGATGATGTTTCAGAAGAAGAAAAAAAAGCTGCAAAATCTGCTACTAAAGAGAAGCAGAAAGAGTTTACCAAGAAACTGGCATCATATGCCGATTGTTATGTGAATGATGCTTTTGGCACAGCGCACAGGGCACATGCTTCTACGGCTCTGGTTGCTTCATACTTTCCTGATGATAAAATGTTTGGATATCTCATGAACGATGAAGTTGCAGCATTGAACAAGGTTATGAAAGAAGCTAAAAAACCTTTTACTGCAGTTCTTGGAGGTGCTAAAGTGTCAGGTAAAATTCAGATTATAAACCACTTACTTGACAGTGTAGACAACCTAATCATTGGGGGAGGAATGATGTTTACGTTTATTAAGGCACTTGGCGGAAAAATAGGCAATTCACTGGTAGAAGATGATCTTCTCGAACTGGCTGTTAATACGCTGGAAGGTGCAAAACTTCATAATGTAAATATTATACTCCCTGTTGATGCTGTCGCTGCTGATGGATTCTTCAATGATGCAGCCACCCAGGTTGTTAGTGCAGGTGAAATACCCGACGGATGGCTTGGTCTTGATATTGGACCAGAATCAGTTAAGATATTTGATAAGGTGTTAATGGAATCAAAGACTATTCTGTGGAATGGCCCTATGGGAGTATTCGAAATGCCTGTATTTGCTGAAGGAACTATCCAGATTGCCAAGTCAATTGCAAAATCTACAGAAAATGGTGCTTACTCTCTTGTTGGCGGCGGTGATTCAGTTGCAGCGGTAAATAAGTTTAAACTTGCTGATAAGGTTAGTTACGTAAGTACAGGAGGTGGTGCAATGCTTGAATTTATTGAAGGAAAAATTCTTCCGGGCGTTGCTGCAATAGAAGAATAAAATAGTTCTAGTATACAAATAATGGGTGCGACCAATCTGGTTGCACCCATTATTTTTGCCATGCTAATTTAGTTGAAGTTTTGATATGTGAAGACTAAAACATTTTGAACACAAAGATGTTAACCATGTTAAAACATTAGTAATTCTTCACACATTATCAACAATTTAATCATTACGTTATGAGATCAATTCTTACTATGTTAGGCATTCTTTCAGTACTTTTTGCACTGAGTTACTGCACAAGTAAAAATGAGCCGGATTCCGCTAAAGAGCAGTCGACCAGCCAGAAGACAGAGCTTACTGACCAGGAATTAATTGCTGAGGGAGAGTACCTTGTAACCATTATGGGTTGTAATGACTGTCATACACCCAAGAAGTTCGGACCAAACGGCCCTGAGCTCAATATGGATTTGCTTTTATCAGGTTACCCCGGTGACAGGGAAGTAATGAAAGCTGACCAAGGAGCGTTGCGTAAAAACTGGGTAATTATGACCCCTGACCTGACTCATGCCGTAGGACCATGGGGAGCATCGTTCTCAGCAAACTTAACACCTGATCCAACAGGGATAGGCAGTTGGACAGAAGAACAGTTTAAGACAGCTCTTAAACATGGAAAATTCAAAGGAATGGAGAATGGACGTACTTTATTACCTCCAATGCCATGGCAGAATTTTACTAATCTTAGAGATGAAGATGCAAAGGCCATATTCGCTTATCTGAAAAGCATCAAGCCGGTTAAAAATGTTGTGCCTGCGCCTATTCCACCTGATGACTTATAGGCCATTATTCATCTAGCAGGAAAAATCCGCTTTCATACGGCATTAGCATAAGTGAATTATTAACCAGGGGATGCATCAAAGCATCAACCCTGGTTATTTTTAATTTCCTGCCGTTCTTGAAGGTTAGAGATGAAAGGTCAGCCTGTCTGCCAATTGTTTCCCTCATATGTATCATGATGCCTTTATATGCAGGTTGCATGTTTATAAGAATCATATTCTCGGGCCAGTTTGCAATAAGGGATTCTGAATCTTTTAAAGGAACAGTGCTTTCACCTCCACCTGCTAATACTCTTGTAAGAAATGGAGTCCGATTACCCCAACCGAATCTTGCAGCTGTAATTTCTGATGTGTCGCCGGTTGAAGTAATGTAATACGACCACTCATGTTCTCCACGCTGGTCAGGGTTGAAATTTGTAACCCAGTAATTATTCATAGGCCAGGAGTATAATGCACTTGATTCAGGACATGCACCTGCTTTAAATCTTCCGGTATTAATATTGCCAAACTGAACAAGCGGAGCCTCCATGCTGCCAAAAATCACTTGGTTGGTTTTATTACGGATTGCTGTGTAGTTCTGGAAGGTATTCCAGTCGTTCGATGAGCCTTCAAGCTGATCCTCGCATGCTTCCATTATACCACCGGCAACTTCTGCGAAGTGTTTACCTTCAGTTATATGAAAAGGGAATGAAATATAGATGCCTTCCGGTTTGATATCCGCTTTTTTTACAATAGAATATTTGAGGTCTATTCTTTTCAAGGTGTTAAAGAGGTTTATCTCTATCTCTGTATCATAACCTTCAATTGAAGCTTCGGTTCTGCCTTTTAGTTTTAAGGTATTCCATACATCTCCCTCAATGTAATTATCAATCCATGCGGTATCAAAAAGTGTGCGGTTGAAATTGTTCAGCTTTTTCATCTCCAACTGCTCCCTGTTGCCAAGTCGTTCATAAATGAATTCACCAAAACCATATTTTGCCTTTTGATCGACAAGCTCTTCTTGTAATTCTTTATCATAAAGGGAACTGATCATCCCTCTGCCTGGATTTATTTTAATGGCGTACCATTTATTTACAATAGTATCGGTTAACTGCCTGTCTAAGCCTGTATCCGTAGGAACTCCTTTATCAATGATTAATACCTTATACCCGGTTGCCGGGACCTTTTTAACCCACACAGCCCAATACGCACCATCTGATCTTCTTGAAATTAACTGGGCGGGAAAACGTTCACCTTCTGATGAGTAAAATCTTGGTTTGTAATCTATGGGAATTATCTGGTTGTCGATGTATAAGGTAACAAGGCCATCCCTTTCCCAGTTAAGGGTATTGAAAATAAGGACTGAGGGTTGATTAAGCCGGGGGAAATGCGATTGCAACTGCCCCATTACTTCTTCACCAAGCATCCTGGTCCTTCTGTAAGCTTCCCATGCATAGGATTCCTTAATAGCCCGCTGTTCCATAGTCTGTTGGTGATATGGTTCCCTCACACTCTCTGAATATCCGACGGTATGCTCAGTATAAAATAACTGTGCATTGTAAATCGACTCAAGTTTTTCTGGGAAATTATCAGGTATTTCAGAACCCAGCAGTTTTGCCATAGCCATGCCTGCTGTAACAGAAGATATTTCAGACTGGGTTTTTCTAATTGCTGCCACTTCACGGGCTGATGCACCAAATCCGTCGGTCCACCAATCAGGCCAGGCATCCCTGTATACTGGAAATGAATCGCCATACTTTTTCTCCATATGCTCAAAGAAATCAGTCACAGTTGATGTCCTGAGCTTTGGCCATTCATACAGTTCATTCCATTTGCTGATTACTTCGGAAGAAATGGTTGATGGTGGAGAATTATCTGTAAGATAACCTGAATGCTGAATTGCTATTTCATCATAAGCGTAACCCCTGGCTTCAAGATTCGTCAAATAATTAAGCAACCGGTATTCAAAATTATTCAGGTCACCTTTATCAATTTGTAACAACGTGTTACCGGTCATATAATGTTCTGCCCTGAAAGCAAGCATTCTTTTGCCGGATGGCGCTTCCCACCAGAACATAGTAGGTTTATTAAAACAGATTAAGGCTCTGTGTCCATGTGTACCCATATTAAGATATTTCACACCAAGGTCATGGTAGTATTCGCTCATGCACCATGCAATACCGTTAACATCATTTTGCATGGCACTTTTAACCTCTATGCCGTTCTCATTGAAAGTCTTCAATGGCTTAAGAGAAGAAGCCATTGTATTCTCATCAGGCAGTTCATCGAAATTAAAATACATAGCTGTAACATCAATGCGCTTTTCACCAATTCTTTTCTTAAGTCTTTCAATCTGACTGGCAGGCCTGCACTTCAGATATTCATCAACAGCCCACGATGACTCACATGTCCATCTGAATCTTGCAGCATCAGGGAATGAATCAGTAATATCACAATAGTCAAGAGCATAGTCAATGTATCTAAGGTGTTCTGCTAAGATTTCGGATTGCGAGCGGGTATAACCTATGTCAGTATGGGAATGCTGAATCAAGTCTATATACCACTTCTTTACAGGATTTTGCTCGAGTGTAAGTACTTGGTTATATCTTCTAGTGCTGATTTTAAGATTGATATTTCTCTCAACCTCTGACTCAGGAATGCCAAAACGTATATGGTTATATCCAAAGACAACAGGTTTGGAAAAATGCAGCTTTTCTTCAAGATAAATATTAAGGGTATCAGGATTGCCCATCCAAAAAAAGCCTCCTGAAACAAGCTGCTTATAATGACTTTCCGTTTTTAGAATCGAGGGAAGAATTTTTAAGGCGCAGTAAGGTTTAACCTGAAGTTTAAAAGTCATGTACCACGAAGTAAGATCGTTGTTACCTCCGGTGATCATTATTGTGGATGGTTTATTCTTAGTGACTGACACAACAGGCACAGTGAGGTACATGAATCCAAACTTATCACCATACTGGTCAATCATATCCGAATGAAACATTAATTCTCTTCCTGCTTTATCTGTCAGTTTCCAGTCATTCAAGCCATCAGTCCTGAAAGTGAAAATCTTCTCACCATTCAAGGACAAATCCATATTGGCCAACCCAGGACTTGAGCCTATGCCTGCCAGCCATACATAGGTGATGTACTTTCCGGTGACATCGGAGGGTATAATATCTGTTTCCCACTCCATACTATAAAGCCCGTCAGTCGCCCTTACAATCAATGATTCTTCCGTTCCTGGTACCGAAGAATGATAGTAGTAATCATCTCCACTCACTTTATTGATATAACCGTTTATCAATAAAGCATCTGGCTGTCCGCCGATTGTCTGGCCAACGCTTTTGTTGAAGTAAAAAATCGAGATACCAAGGAGAATATAAATTAGTAACTTACCTCTGTTTGATACCCTGAAACTACTATCATTAAAAGAAATAGCCATCTGTTGTACTGTTTTAAGGAATTATGCGTTTTACTAAAGAGCTTTAAGCTATAAAAATATAGATTGGTTTCATACATTTGCAGGTCGCAGTGAAAGAAACCTGTTTTTAATCTTCAATTAAATTTTAATGGTCTCTCATTTTATAAGGAAAATCTTCTTTCTGTTGGTACTGGTACCGTTTGTTTTGACTGCGCAGGAAAGTGAAGTACAAAATGATTTCATGACCTGGACTACATTTGATTTAAAAAAGGACTTAAACAAGTGGTCGTTGGGAACCGAAATTGAGCTAAGAGAATTTGGCTTCTTTGAAAAGACCCAACGATTCAGTGCACAGCTGGGTATAGACTATTCGTTGGTTAAGGGATTAGAAATTGGTACAAGTTATACCCTTATGCGTTTTTATGATGCTAAATATGATGACTATCAGACCAGAAATAGGTATAGTCTTTTATTAACCGGAAAACTTAAGGCCGGCAGATTCGCTTTTACTTTACGCGAAAAAGGAGAACTTACAACCAAAGATGAAAGTGACAGGATAAGAGATAACGGTAAAGTTGACACTTACCGTATTAACCCTGAGTTAGTCTGGAGGAACAGATTGAAGGCAGAATACGATATCAAAGGTTTTCCTTTGGTTCCTGCCCTGCTTGCAGAAACATTCTATGAACTGAATAACCCGGATGGCAATCAGCTTGAAAAAGTAAGATACACGTTATCTTTAGAGTACAAATTGAATAAGATGCATTACCTTGAATTATACAGTCACTATAATGATGAGTTTATTGAAGGAGAGGCGGATACTTATGTACTAGGGTTAGGCTATACAATTAAACTGTGATATCGCAGCCCAACAAGACCATACAATGAAAAATCTCTTTATCATTTTATTCACATTATTGTTGCTGGTAAACGCTTCTTCCTGCAAAAAGGAAGAAGATCCGGTAGATCCCGATGTCTCTGATACTTCCGACGGTTACAGCCATGAATCACCTGATGATTATGTGTGGGATAATGCTTCTCTAATTGACATAATCATGAACGGTAATTCAGTAAGTTGCTCATCAAATCTTGTTGAAATAACCGGAACTACGGCCGTTATAAGAGGTGCAGGTAATTTTCGTATTACAGGAAGTCTGACATCCGGACAGCTGAAAGTTGATGCAGATTCTAGTGCTCTTGTGAGGTTAATTCTTGATAATGCCGCTATTACTAATCCTTCAGGTCCTGCTCTTCTTGTTGAAAAATCGCTGAAAACTATAATCAACCTTGCGTCCGGATCAACTAATAATATTAATGACGGAGCAGTTTATGCAAATCCGCAGGATAGTCCGAATGCAGCCCTTTTCAGTAAGTCTGACTTTACAATCTTTGGTGAAGGCACCTTGGCAGTGAAGGGTAATTTTAAAGATGGCATTTCTGGCAAGGATGGGGTATTAATTAAAAGCGGTACCATAAACATTGAATCGGTTGATGACGGTTTATGCGGAAAGGATTATCTCATTATTAAGGGGGGTGATATTTCTGTTAATGCTAGCGGGGATGGTTTAAAATCTGATGATGCTTCAAACAGTGCTGTTGGATATGTGCTTATCAATGACGGAAATATTACAATCAATGCCGGAGCTGACGGCATTTCAGCCTTTACCAATGTTGTAATTCTTGATGGAGAATTCAATATTACAAGTGGTGGAGGCAGTGATATACTGCCATCTGAAATTTCTTCAAAAGGGATAAAGGGACTAAATAGTATAAAGATTACAAAGGGCGATTTCCATATAAGTTCTTCGGATGATGCAGTGCATACTAATAATTTCTTACAAATAGCAAGTGGAACTTTTATTGTTTCAAGTGCTTCAAACGGGTTTCATGCTGATGATAGTGCATACTTTATCAATCCTTATATTCAGGTGAATAAGTCGGATGAAGGAGTAGAAGCTAAATACATCCTTGTGCAGAACGGAACAATCATTATAAGAGCTTCTGATGATGCTTTTAATGCAACTGCCGGTGCTTCCACAGAACAGAATGATCAGAGTATGATTTATATTGATGGTGGCCTTATTGTTTTAAATACTACAAAAGGAGATGGAATTGACAGTAATGGAAATATCATGCTTAATGATGGAACTTTATTAATCCATGGACCGGAAAGTGCTCCTGAAACAGGCTTTGATTATAACGGAACGTTCAATATTAACGGTGGTTTACTTGTAGTATCAGGCACAAATTCAGCTTTATCGCAACCTCCAAGCCAGTCCTCTTCGCAAAATTCAGTGAAAGTCAATATTACAAGTTTACTTCCAGCCTCAACAATTTTTCACATAAATGACAGTCAAGGCAATCATATAGTTACTTTTGAGCCCGAAAGAGCGTATCAATCCATGATTGTTTCATCTCCGCTTCTTCTTACTGGAAAGACTTATGAAATATATACATCAGGCTCAACAACCGGAACTGATAATTATGGTCTGTTTGAGGGAGGAATCTACACTCCGGGAAATAAGGTGGCAGAGTTTGTTATCAATGACCGGATTACTATACTAAATTTTTAATTCAATGAATGATATTACTGCCATACTAAATGAGTTTAAAACAGTGAACCTTGCTCAGGTTGAGAGGGTGGAACTGCTTGACCGTATGGAAGTAAAATACCTTTTTAGGATTGAACTCCTCCATGAAATACTTTCAAAGCTTATAAATGACTATTGCGTTCTTATGACCGATGGCGTTAGGTTACGAAGGTATGAGAACCGGTATTTTGATACCAGTGATCTTAGGATGTACCTTGACCATCACAATGGGAAACTCAATAGGTATAAAGTACGTTATCGTAAGTACACAGATACCGGGAATACCTTTTTTGAAATAAAACAAAAAAGCAATCGCAGCCGGACGATTAAAAAGCGAATTGAGGTTCCTGAATGTGAGCACAACATTGCAGGAAAAGCTGCAAACCTTTTACTTCAAGAAACTGGATTCTTGAGTGAGCATCTTGTTGAATCAGTTGTTGTAATTTATGACCGTATTACTCTTGTTAAAAAGAAAAGTACTGAACGTGTGACTATTGATCTGGATTTAAAGTGCATTTATAATAACCAAAAAGCCACATTCCCCGGAATGATCATTGCCGAAGTTAAGCAACCACGAAGTTGTTCTTCAAAGTTTAATAGTATAATGCGCGAGCTAAAGATATATCCATTCTCATTCAGTAAATATTGCCTTGGAATAGCAACCTTATATCCTGACGTAAAAGTCAATAACTTTAAACCAAAATTACAGTATGTCAATAAGCTACATAGGTAGGTACTGCATAATACTTTGTACTTTTCTATCACTTTCATTAATTCAGCCAATAGCTTCATTTGCCCAGGTTGGCTATACAGATATGGTAACTGCAACCACTGATGACGCAGTAGGTGTAAACGAAATAGTCACTATATCACCGAGGTTTTTCTATGGACTTGGTATTGATGTGCTTATGGTACTCCTGATTATCCTCATAATTTATTATCCTAATTATAAGAAACTCGATACAGTCTTTACCTTCATCGTTTTCAACATTGTCATATTCCTGCTCACGTTTGTACTTAACAAAGTAAAAATATCCATGGGGGCAGCTTTTGGTTTATTTGCAGTATTCTCAATGCTTAGATACCGTACTGAAGGTATTGACTTAAAGGATATGACTTATCTGTTCATCTTTATTGCACTCGGACTTATAACTGGTATAGAGCTTGATTTGGATGTACTACTGGTTATTTGTGCAGTTATCTTTCTGACAACTTTGGTATTGGATAGCAAGCTCTTATTACGAAGAGAAGAGTACCAGAATATACTCTATGAGCGAATAGAAATGGTAAAACCTGAGCTGCGCCAGGAATTAATTGAAGAACTTAAGAAACGAACAGGATTGAATATCCACAGAATTACTATTTGCAAGCTTGATTACCTCAAGGATGTTGCTACAATCCGGGTATATTACTACCACAAATAAACTTTTCAAAGCGTTTATTCTTATTCCTTTTTTCCCATTACACTATACATTGTGCACTAAATCTCTTATTTTGTGCATTACGCTGATAGAGTAATTTTCGAAAATTTCTTCACTATCTTTGAAGCTGTCAATGACGTACCTGATGTTGGGGCTAAGAAGCATCTTCTTACTTATCTTAATTGCACTGGCACCGCTTATAGCTTTTAGCCAGCAACCGTCGTTAAGGAATTATACTGTTGATGACGGATTACCAAGTTCAGAGGTTTATCATGTAATTCAGGATTCAAAAGGCTATGTTTGGTTTGCAACCAACATGGGAGTAAGCCGTTTTGATGGTCGCTCATTCCGCAACTTTGACGTTCAGAATGGCCTTCCTGAAAACACTGTTTTCGAAATTTATGAAGATTCCAAACAGCGCCTCTGGTTTGTGTGCTTCCCCTTTCAACTGGCTTATTATGAGAATGATTCAATTTATCAATATAAATACAACAGTGAATTAAAAGAGGTAGCTGGCCACGGGCTGATTCCGATTAAGAAATCTTTTTATGTTAGTCAGAGCAACGATGTTTACTTCAGCTTTATCACGGGTAGAAAAATATTTAGGCTGAATGATAGTGGAAAGTTTGATACAATTCTTGATATTTCAAAGACCAATAGCTATATAGCTTTTTATAAAATAGGAAATCAGATATTGATAGCTCAGAATGGAGAACAGTCCAATCGTAATTATATCACATATCTTCATGACACAATCAGAAAATATTATTTAAAGACGATAGTACCGCCTAAAGGATTCTCTTATGGAAACGTAATTGCACAAATAAACGAGGGAAATGATCTTCTATTTGTGAGGAATAATACTGTGCATCGTCTTGTAGGTAATCAGGTTCATTCATTTGATATCGGTGATCGTATTCTTTGGATGAACCTTAACAGTGATGGGACTTTTTGGATAGGTAAAGAGAGCGATGGTGTTGAACTTTATAGCTTCTATCAATCAAAAATAAAAATGATTGAGAATTACCTGAGTGGAATTGCTGTTTCATCGGTGCTCACTGATAATGAAGAAGGCGTATGGTTTACTACATTAGGTTCCGGGGTTTTTTATATGCCGACCAAAGCATTTGTGTCATATACAAAGAGTGATGGCTTGTTGAGTGAAAATATTCCCAGTATTGAAATTTTTAATAATGAGCTATATATTGGCACTGATAATTATGATCTTCAAGTTTTTGATGGTTCAATAATTAAGACACTAAAGAATTTCGATAACGATAATAAAACTATAAACATACTCAAGTCATTCTATAACAGCAAACTTTGGATCGGCGCCAAGACTAACCTCTTTAGTTTTGATGGACAAAATTTCTCAAAAATTAGCAATAATCACTTAAAATTACTCCAGCCCGAAATAAAAAGAGATTATATTTTTAGCGTCAAAGACATATTCCCTATTGATTCATCAAACATTTTGGTTGGTCAGATGAGAAGCTTGTCAAAAATTAGTTCTGACCAGGTAATCTATGACTCCTATCTTGATGATAAAGTATCATTGCGGGTTGAAGTAATTGAAAAGGACCATGACGGGAGTTATCTACTTGGAACATTTAATGGATTATGGAAGTACAATAACGGTATATATACTAACCTCAGTGAAAATTCAGAGCTGCTTAATAGAAGAATTACAGATATTGTTATTCTTGGAATGCCTGACAGCTATATTGTTGGTACCAAAGGTTTCGGTTTAGTCGTTAAGTTAAAAGATGAAATTTTTAAAATTACCCAGTCAGAAGGTTTATCTTCTAACTCAGTATCCTCCATGGTTATCACTGGAGATACCTTATGGGTAGGCACAAATAATGGTCTTAATATTATCCGGTTAAGTCAGATAAATAAAAATTTAAGAATATTAACATTCAGGAAAGAACAAGGGCTTATCTCTAATGAGATAAATCAAGTTAAAGTCAACGGTAGTGATATTTTTATTGCAACGACAAGTGGGTTTACCGTTTTTCATACAGAACGTTATACACCACTTAAAAAAGCGCCACCAGTATTTGTAACTAATGTGAAAATTAATGGGCGCGATACCATTAGATCGAATTATTTTTCCTTGCCACACAGCCAAAACTACATAACAATTTCCTATGGAGGTGTGAATTTCAGGGATGCAGGCAATCTGCTATATCGATATCGGTTGAGCGGACTTAAGGATTCTTGGATATTTACCAGGAATTTACAAGTTGAATATGCTTTCCTGCCACCGGGGAAATATACTTTTGAAGTATATGCTATTAATTCTCAAGGTCTTGTAAGTACCTCACCTGCAACTATCAAATTTACTATAAAACCACCCTTCTGGAGATCTTGGTGGTTCATTGGATTAATGATTGGCCTTTCTATCATTGCTCTGACTATCTATTTCAAATTCCGTATCAGGATACTTCGTACTGAGCATAAACTGCAGAGTGACATCAGTAAGTATCGAGAACAGGCCCTAATAAGGCAGATGGACCCTCACTTCGTTTTCAATTCGCTTAATAGCATTCAGTCGTTTATCTTTAAGAATGACAGCCGGTCATCGTCGCATTATTTGTCGAAGTTTGCGAAACTCATGAGACTAATTCTTAATAACTCCCAAAAGCAGGCTGTGGCACTGAGTGAAGAGATTGATGCCCTCAGTCTGTACCTTGAGCTTGAAGCGATGCGCTTCAGGGAGAAATTCGACTATAGTATAAATGTTGACCCTGACATTGAAACCGAGATTACAAAGGTCCCTGCTTTCCTTGTACAGCCTTTTGTTGAGAACGCAATCTGGCACGGAATAATGAATTCTTCAAATCCAGGGGTTATAACTGTTGATTACCAGAAACAAGGTGAAAAAATAATATGTAATGTTACTGATAATGGTATAGGTAGGACTAAAGCCGCAGAGATTAAATTACAGGGCGGGAATACTAGGAAATCAATGGGTATTTCCATTGTTGAAACCCGCCTGAATCTTCTTTCAAACTATTATGGCCATAATCTGGGCATAGTGTTTACCGATTTGCTAAATCCCGATAATTCCCCCGCCGGGACACGAGTTACAATTACGATTCCTATCGTTAAAAGCGTAACCTACTCAGAGTGAATTAAAAGCTTTGATATCATTCAAGAGGATTTCTCAGTACTCTACTCTAATACTGTTGGAGCAATGCACGACACTATGAAATTTAGCAAATAATTTCCGAAAATTTCCCCTTCCATAACTATATTATACATATTATTTTTCATAAGTTTGCTTATTGAATTAAGTAAATGCCAGTTTTCTTGTTGTTGCTTCTTCTTTACTAACCGCTAAAATCGACTCGATGGACTCAAAAATTACACGTAGAATTATCTCCGGATTTAGTATTTTATTTTTATTTTTTAGCTATAGTGTTGTTGCACAAGTTTCTTCTCCAACGGATCATTTTAGGAGTAAAGCAGATGGCCTTTGGGAAGCAAAAAATTGGGAGAGCTCACCTGATGGTATAATATGGTATCCGGCCACTTTATACCCTACTCACATAAGTGCCTCTATTAGTATTAGCCACAATGTCTCATTAAATCAACCTATTCAAGTTGATGATATCACTGTGCAGGAGTGGGGAGAACTTTCAATTGTTACTTCAAATGCTCAGATAAAGTTTAATACTGATAGGCCAGGGATGATTGTCTATGGAACATTTCATTCTAAGACTCTGATAAATATTAATGCTCAGGCTAACACAATACTTATTAAATCTGGCGGAGTATATGTTCATCATCTTTTTGTTGACGGCAATCACAATAGCGAACTTTATAAATGTATCTGGGAAGATGGTTCTACTCTTACAGTAACTGATATGATAAATCCTTCAACAAATACTACATTTTTAAACGGCTTTAATCAATCATTTTATGATGTCAATTGGGAAGGCACTTCACAGAACTCATACATAAAGATAGATGCTGAGTCTATGAATATCAGAGGAGATTTCAACCTAAATATTTTAACTGGCAAAATCTTGTATCTCACAAATTCTTCTGGAAACAAGCAAATTAATATTGACGGGGATTTGATAATAAAGAATAGGTGCTTTATTTATCTTTCGGATCCAAGTAATAG